>Ga0214472_10000867_pt1 | contig 36083 bp, 28 predicted proteins | sample RVTome_6_FD_207662 | JGI IMG/M metagenome (GOLD analysis project Ga0214472, IMG submission 207662) | Soil microbial communities from uranium-contaminated site in the Upper Colorado River Basin, Wyoming, United States - RVT140D175 | ecosystem: Environmental > Terrestrial > Soil > Contaminated >...
AAATCGGAAATATTTTATACAAAGTCTATAAAGGAAGTATCTGAGCTTGTTAAAAGTGGGCAATATGTACTTGGCTTTATTCTCCCTCCGCTTACAGCCTTGGATATATTTGAAGTAGTCTTAGCGGATGAAAAGTTGCCCCACAAAACAACATATTTCTATCCAAAGGTTCTTTCAGGGCTGGTCTTTCATCGACTTGAGTGAAGATTAGAACTTATGGGATCGGCGTAGTGTTTTAGCAAGCACGAATGAGTTAAAACTAATCCCCTCGTATCCAAACAATTGCAGCAACTGCAGGGTATTCTCAATTAACTACATCCAGTTATCAAACAATACGAAAGGAGCCCAGTAATAAGGATGAGAGTATTTATCGTGTCTCTGAATCATATCGATCTGAGCCTCACGAAAAGCTATATACAGGGGTTTCCCATCCTTAAGGTTATTGTAAAAATCCCTCATTAGAGTAGCGGTACCCTGATCGCTTATGTCCCAGAGCGTTGCAATCACGTATGGAACTTCCACCCAGGCAAAAGCAAACGCTAGTGTGGCAAGCTGGGTGCCTGATGGATCTGTTTGAAAAGGGTCTATAGCCGTACTACAAGCCGAAAGTACAACGGAATCGATGTTTTCTGCTGGTGTCAGCTCTGTAATGTCGGTCGTAGAGATTTTGCCTGTATCGGACGGGGCAAGTAAGATAAATTGACCTTCATCATTCAATACCACATGGGCAGACATATGGACTCTCGGGTATTTGTCCCAATTTTTCTTAAAGTTATCTTTAGTGGCTTCCCCTTCTAAAAATACGAGGGCACTCGGGAATAAATCCTTTATAGCCTGAACCTCTTTCTTAGAATATGGAAGGTCTAGCTTCGGATCCTTAAGGTCCGGATTCCCAAAGGCAATTATGTTTTCGAAACTTTTCGCTTTTCCATTTCTTACTGCTAGGCCTGGTTGGTCAATATTTGTAAAATAAACTAGACTTTTTTGTTCAAGAAAGAATTCTAATCCGCCATTTGCCTTTTGCTCGGATAAAGCCTGAAAGGGTAGGTAGTTAAGAATTCCGAAAGGAATAATACCTACTATTTGTGAGTCTCCTATATCTTCTTTTACCGGTTCTACAAGAATGTTGTATAAGCCTAAAGAGAGTTCGTCAAGGAGGTTTTTATCTTTAGCAGTATTATCTGAGGTGAACTTTAGCCTGTGTGCCCCAGAAGGAGACCTTTCAAAAATCAATCTTCTAAAATCAGACACCATTCTATTCAACTCTTCTTTTTTTATGGAGATACTTTTAACCGTTATACCGGATCGGCTGGCCGTAAAAATATAACATTCATCTTCTGTAATGAAGTACTGCAACATGGTGAAGTTCGGGGGAAGTCCCCCCTCTTCTCTTAGAATCGACAAATTCGGTGGTGATATGCCGAGTACACCATACGCTCTCGGGTAATCTTCTTTTAGCCGTGAGATTACCTGATCAAACTCCTCCCGTGTCTTTGCCAGGGTCCGTGACAGGTTGTCTATCTTCTCCCGATTAGGCGATAATCTTGATTTCTCCCTGAGAAGCTCATAGTTTATAGAAGCCTCTCGTTTTGAAAGTTCATCATATCTTCTAAGCTGACCCCGAACATTGTCATCAAAGGAACTAATACCACTCTTTCGTAGGTTATCACGAAGGGATTTTGATCTGCTTCTTTGAATGTACTCGAGAGCCTCCTCCGTTTTTCCCTGTCTTATAAGCAGAGATACGAGCTTTTCATAAATCTTTACGTTCACGTCGCTGAATATTTGCTGACCTTCCTCCCCTCCTACAACATCCTCTCTAATTGATTCAAAAACGTCCACGGCTTCTTTGTAGCTCTTTTCGGCTGAAGCCATATCGCCCTTTTCCTCTAAATAAACTCCTTTCCCAAAGAGAGCAACATGAATCCACTCACGGTCTCCCAAGTCTTTATAGATTGATATTGCCTGATCAAAGTTCCGAGTTGCAGCGTCCCATTTCTTCATTTCCCCTTCTACGTAGCCGATATGATTAAAGCTCCTTGCTATTCTATCTTTGACGCCGAGTTTCTTAAAACCACTTAAAGATTCGTTATAGAGGCTAAGGGCTTCTCCGTGATTCCCTTGTTTAAATCTTACTTCTCCAATGTAACTCATAGTTATTGCAGTCATTAGTTGGTCCTGGAGTTCTTCAGTCATACGTAGCGAATCTTCAAAATATCGGAGGGCATCGTCGTAACGTCCCAACTCTTTATAGAGTTCTCCTATGATGCTGAGATTTGTAGCAATCTCAGACTTAATACCTAGTTTCATATTAATTTCTAATGCCCTCTGGTAATTGTCCAAAGCCTTTTCATAGTTGCCCTGCTCTCTATAGACAACACCTATCACATTAAGGGAGTAGGCTTTTAGATTCTCTTCTTTTGCTTCATCGGCAATCTTAAAAGCACGGTTTAGGTATTCGATGGACTCCTGATAGTGTCTCAATCGGAAATGAATAGTAGCTAGATTAACGAGTGTCTTTGCAGTCTGATTTGAATCTTTAATCTCCTCACCGATTCCAAGGGCTTCGGTTAAAAGCCTGATCGATTCCCGGTAGTTTCCGAGATAGCTATATAAGTTGGCAACGTTATTTAGGTTGTGAGCTATCCCAGCCTTATCTTTTAACTCCCTCTGTATTCTTATGGCTTCCTGAATGGATTCAATTCCCTCTTCGTATTTTCCAAGGTCTGTATATATTTTCCCTATGTAACTATAGTCATTAATCAGTCCGGGCTTATTACCCAAAGTACTATTAATTTCTAGAGAGCGGTCATAATATGAGAGTGCCTTATTGAACAGTTTTTTCCCGAGGAGTGCAAAGCCCCCTTTGGATAAAATTTCTGCGATTCTTATTTTATCCTGAGTTAAAGTAGACTCTTTCTCAGCTTGAGAGAGCTTCTCTAAGGATTCGTCATATTTCCCTTTATTATAGAGCTCCGCGCCCTCTTTGATAGTTTGGAATACACGTTCATCGTTGATTTCTATATCAGTCTGCTTTACCGCTACACATGCACCTAGAAAAAACGATAAAAGCAGGAGAGTCGCTATGTAATTAATAATGATTTCTTGAAGATGGGTTTTATTCATGCTCTTCCCATCTAAGGTGAGTCGGCTACGAATATCCCCCATGGTATAGCGAGCCTGGTCGCTGGTCCTTCTATGGTTCGTAAAGGAGTTGCATTCCCTTCGTCAGTTCTCCTGTACACTGTGATTCTATCAGCGGCGTTAGTCACAAATATCTCATCTTGTTCTATATCTACAAAGATTCCTAGTGGTGCAAAAAGCCTAGTATTTGGCCCTTCTATAGTCCTTATGGGTGAAACATTTCCGTCGTCCGCTCTACGATATATTAAAATTTTGTCGTCAAATGGGTTAGTGACAAATAGTTCATCATGTTCTGCATCTGCGAATATTCCAAGCGGGCGTAAAAGTTCCGTATTCTGCCCGGATATAATTCTTAAGGGTGTAACGTCACCTGAATCCCTCCTTCTATATACTGTGATTTCTCCTGGGATATTAATATCGGCTCCATTAGTTACAAATATCTCATTATTCTCCAAGTCTACATATAGACCTTCTGATTCAAAAAGCCTTGTATTGGCACCGCCAATGATTCTTAAGGCAGCAACATTGCCTTCATCGGTTCTCCTTAACGTCGTGATAGCAAAAGGAAGACTAAATATGTTTACCAATATCTCGTTACGTTCAGTAGCCACAAAGATCCCGGTCTGATCTGCTTCTCCCTGGGATATGGTCCTTAGAGGTGCGACATTCCCTTCATCTGTTAATCCATATGTTGTAATCAGGCGACTAGAAAAGTTACTCACAAATATTTCGTTATTCTTCGTATCTGCGAATATCCACTTTGGATTTAAAAGACCCGTATTTGCTCCTATAATTCTCAGGGGAAGAGCTTCTCCCTCATCTGTTTTTCTATAAACTAGGATCGTGTTATTCAGATTTGTCACAAATAGCTCGTTATTCTCTGTATCTAAGAATAAATTTGTCAGCATTCCCCTGTCGAGGAGAGCGCCTGCGCTGTTTGAGTCAACTATAGATAAGGTTCTTATGGGATGGACGTTCCCTGTATCTGTTCTACCATACACTGTGACCGTATTATTGAAGAAGTTAGAGACAAATATTTCGTTACTTTTTCCATCCACGGATATCCCCTCTGGTTCGTTGAGCCCAGTATTGGATCCTTCTATGGTTCTTAAAGGTGTAACATCCCCTTCATCTGTTCTCATATATACGTTGATTCTGTTTTCAAAAATTGGCTCTATATTCGATGGCGGTGGCAAGAGCGGGGAAAAGACAGCCGAGAGGCCAACAAGTATCTCGCCATTTTCTACATCCACGTATAGCGATCTTGGGAAAAAAGATATGCCCTCATCCGTTAGCTCTGATATGTTTATAATTCTTTGAGGCGGGACATCTCCATCATCCGTTCGTCGAAATACTAGGACCCCAGTATTACCAAGTTGGTTGGTGATGAAGAGCTCATCATTTTTGGTATCGACATATATGCCAGCCGGTACAACAATGCTGGTATTTGGACCTTCGATAGTTCTTTTAGGCGAGACATTTCCTTCATCTAATCTTCCATATACCGTGATCGAACTAAAAGTTTCAATCGGATCGACGCTATCATCAAAGAACGAATTTATGACGAATATCTCGTCATTTTTCGTGTCAACAAATATTCGTACTGGTCCGAAAAGGCCTGTATTTGGTCCCCCTATCGTTCTTTTAGGAGAAACATTCCCTGCATCTGTTCTCTCGTATACTGTGATTGTGTCATTGTCGAGGTTGGTTACAAATATCTCATTATTTTCCGTATCTACAAATAATCCTGATGGTAAAAACAGCCCCGTGTCTGACCCGATGCCTCTTACAGGGGCAACATTCCCGCTGTCGTTGGCATCAAAAACCGTGATTATGTTCCCGAAAACATTAGCAACAAATATCTTCCGATTACTAGGAGCAACTGGGGATTCTCCACTACTTTCTCCACCTGCGCCACAACCTGGCACGAGGGTAAGGGTCGATAAGATGGTAATAACAAAAATCATTAAAAGACCAAATCTGCTTTTCCACCTTCGGCTTAGTGCAAAACAGTTTCTTGAAATGGTTGTAAAACCGTTTGACCTGAGCCCTGAGTTTATCGAAGGGTCTATGGACGAATGATTTTCATATAGTCTAAAAGAAACATCCTTCGACGAGCTCAGGATGATCGGATTCCTATTCGGCGAACCCTGTAGCTGCCATTTAACCCGAGTCTGCGGGCTCTCCAAAAAAGAATCGCCCACTAAACCCATAAGCGGGAGGAAAAGTTTGGCGTTTAACAAATTTGATTTCAAAATATCGTCGCCCCCCGCAAAAAATTATTTGATTTCTAATCTGCCAGCTAAGAGTTCATCTTCAGGTTCAGTAATAGGTATCGTGGCAATAACCGAGTTTGTGGATACATCTATCACTGACACTGTACCGCTCAAATAATTCGCTACATAAGCCTTCGTTCCATCATTCGTTATTGCGATCCCAAAGGGTCTATTCCCTACTTCGGTAGTCGATACAACTTCGTTTGATCCAGCGTCGATTACTGACACCGTGTTACCGGCGTCACTAAGCGCTCCTAAGCCGCCGAATACCTCATTACCGGTATCCAAATTACTAACATAAATTCTTGAACCATCTGGTGTTGTTGCCACACCGGCGGGTCCGAATCCGACAGTTACTTCATCGATAACTGTGTTTGTTCCCACGTTTATTACCGACACTATGTTGCCTGGATCGGAAGCACCCGGAGAGGTAATACTGCCGAAACTGGTAACATAAGCCTTGGAACCATCTGGTGCTAGTGCTATACCAAGGGGTCCGGTACCAACAGTTACCTCATCGATAACCTGGTCGGTTGCTATATCTATCAACGATACCGTACCGCCTGCTTGGGAATCTGGAGGGTCATCGACACCACCTAAATTAGTAACATAAGCTGTAGAACCATCCGGGGTTATGGCAATGCCTGCAGGTCCATCTCCAACATTTATTTCATCACTAACCGTTTCGGTTGCTACGTCGATCACCGTTACAGTATCACCGAGTGAGTTCCTGCTACCAAAATTGGCCACGTAAACTCTGGAGCCATCCGGGGTTATTGCTATAGCGATTGGGCCGATTCCAACATTCACTTCATCGATAACACTATTCGTTGCCACATCTACTACAGATACTGAATTGCCTGGTTCAAAGATACTACCGAAATTCGCAACATATAGCTTAGTCCCATCAGGTGTTATTGCCATACCCGTAGGCCCTAGGCCAACAATCACTTCATCGATAATCGTGTTCGTCCCAACATCTATTACTAATACTGTGTTTCCTGGATTATCAGGATTGTTAAAATTACTCACATAAACCTTCGTGTCGTCCGGCGCTATTGTCACAGCGGCAGGCCCAGAGCCGACTGATACTGTAGCAACGACTTGGTCGGTAGATACATTTATTATTGATACTGTGCTGCTATTAGCATTAGGCACGTAAACCTTAGAGCCATCTGGGGTTATTGCCAGACCAAGGGGTCCAAATCCGACAGGTATTGTTGAGATAATCTCATCTGTAGATGCGCTTATCACAGATACCGTATCGGGCCTGTCCAGTACAGCTAGACCGCAACTGCAATTACCTATGTATACTTTGGAACTATCCGGCGTTATCCCTATAGCGATTGGTATATTGCCAACGGCGATCGTTTTTATTACTGTGTCATTTGATACACCTATCACTGAGACAGAGTCACTGACTTTATTGGTAACATAGGCTTTCGAGCCATCGGGGGTTATGGCGACTATGAGGGGGCTGAATCCAACGGAGATTGTTCTGGTCACTTTATCTTCGGATATATCTATCACCGACACCGTATCACTATCCGTGTTAGTTACATAGGCCTTTGAGCCATCCGGGGTTATTGATATATCAGCGGGTCCGGCACCAACATTTATCGTTCTAATGACTTTATTCTTCTGTACATCTATCACGGAGACAGAATTGCTCAATAGATTAGCTACATAGGCCTTAGAGTTGTCGGGCGTTATAGCTATATCAACAGGGTCAAATCCGACGTTTATTGTAGCACTAACTCTGTCTTCTGATATTTTTATCACCGACACTGTAACGCTACCGGAATTAGCGACATAAGCCTTAGAACCATCGGGGGTAATTGATATAGCGACGGGGAGAAGCCCCACAGTGACTGTGGACATGACCCTGTCCGTATTTATATCTATCACCGACACAGTATTCCCTGGTTCGGCAGGAAGACTACCTTCCTTGCTTACATAAGCCTTGGAACCATCCGGGGTTACGGCTATAGCAGAGGGTCCTCTACCAACAGGTATCTCTGTAATGACTCTATTGGTAAATACATCTATTACCGATACCGAGTCCCTCCTTAGGTTAGTAACGTAAACTTTAGAGTTATCGGGTGTGGCTACTGCGACTTGGGGTTCAGAGAAGAATCTAACTAAAGGATGACTCGATGTTACTACGAGCTGTCTACCACCGGGGGCAATAAGCGCCGGAATTATGGGTAAACCGCCGGGACCGGATAAAAGAAATGCCAGGAATCCTCCAACAGCGCTGCAAGAGAGAATAATTAGAGATAGAAGAACTATCTTAATCTTAAGAGACAGACCTTTAATTCTTATTACTACGCTCTCCACCATCTGAATCGTCAACCTTTATTTAAGGCCTTCCAATGCATATAAGAAATCGAGTTATTATAATAGGCCCAATTCCTTAATAATCTCTCTCTGGTTAATTTCATTTTAATAGGGGAAGATTAGTTGAAGGAGCGTAAGGACTGGTTAGTATAATTTTCAGGTATTCTCATAACATAACCATCCCCCATCTATCACCTTTGTTTATCCCTCAGGCGTGATTATAGACCGTGTCAAAGGCTCTAGTCAAGGGAAATTTTGAAGATTGGTAGATAATCTGGGGTGTTAAAATGGCATCACTTTCTTTGGAAGAGCTTATTCCCCATCATTTGTAAATATTAATCCTTTCACCAGAAAAGAAGAATTCCTTGAGCTCTTTAAAAAGTGAGGAAGAATCTCGAGTGTAAGAAACCGAGAGGTCATCAATTTTAATTGAAAGTAATTAGAACCCTCTTTGCCGTATCTTCCTTTTAGCTTGCAATAGGCTCCGAGCGCTTACGGTACCAAATTTCTTCTTGCCAGATGAGTCAAACGCCGCGAACTCAAATACCTTCATTTTGACCCGCCTTCCTTTACTTTTTTCCTTAGTTAGTAACAATGAGTTTGATTTCTAGCAATACCACCACCATTGCAAAGGGGTGCAGGCTTATAGCCAGGTCTCTTTTTGCTCTCTGCTCCTTTCCTTGATAGACATCCACTTCCCCTCCCATATGTTAATTTGTGAAGTCTATCCACTAGAATGGAATAAGCCTTGTTGAACTGTGCCGTGGACCTATTCCCAGCCATGCGGAAAAGCTGGCCACTACTTCAAACCTTTTAGCATCACATTTGTAGGTTCTACGAAGTCAAATGCGGAGTCGAAGCAAGAGCCGCCTATTGCGAACGCGTCAGCACTGGCAGAAGCACTGGCTTTCCCCGCTGAGAAGAGACCGTTATCACTAAATACGGGAGCACTCCAAGTTGTTTCACCTGAACATTCGAAGAACGAAAAGAGAAACCCGCTGATAATTACGTGTCGAGCAAAAAGTTGAGTTAGATTGCCAAAAACGCTAACAGCCGCAGGTTTTGAGCAGGTAACCGTGCCGCTGATGGTAGCAACCCCAGTTGATGGCGAGACCGAACCAACTGGATCGAGCGTCAGGTTGATCTGAAGCGGAGGGGGAGGTAGGTTGACATTGAATACCAAGTTACCGCCTGGCCCACTAGCAAAAGATCCAACCATGAAGAACACTGTCTCACCGGTAGAAGCATCAATGAGAATAGCTGATTGCAACGACGAGCAATCGTCATTACAAGCGATCTGGATGAGCTGACCCTGGTCTAATATGTATGCGGACAAGGTTGTATCGTAGTCGCTTCCAAAGGTATTAGCCTCAATCAGCATGTCCGCAGCAGGAGTGTATGAATACCAAACTGTCGGTCCTTGCCCAGAGCAATCTGGGTCGTTGCGCGCCGTCCTCGCTTCACTCGTGTTGATGGAATCAGTAAAAGGTAGCTGAGTGACCACTGTCGCCTTGTTAAAATCATCGTTGGGTGGGGCTTTGGCAAAAGCCATTGTTCCCAGCATCATAGAACACAAGACGGCCACTACCACTGTCACTGCAACTTGCAAATACTTGTTACCACCTTCGGTTGTAACGTTCTTCTCATCCGTGGATAGTCGAGGTTTGATGATATTAAACATTCTTTTCATTTTAGTTTCCTCCTTGTTTTGATTAAGTTAACTTACGGGTTCTTGTCTAATCTTAGATACAATCAATTGACATCACCTCCTCATGAAGCTCTTCTGTTCCTTCTACGCATTCTTAAGCCGATTGCAAAAGCTGGAATTAAAGGGATTAGAACATTAGCTAAGCCTATTCCAATCTGTGCTGAATCACTGAGTGAGCATCCGTTGCCCTTGCTACGGGGTTTAGAAGTTGGTGTGGGTGTTGGTGTCGGCGTTGGTGTAGTCGTCGGCGAGGCGGTAGGTGTGGGTGTTGGTGTGGGTGTTGGTGTAGCCGTTGGTGTCGGTGTCGGCGTTGGTGTTGGTGTTGGAGTCGGAGTCGGAGTCACGGCAGCACGAATAATACCAATGCCGACAGGTATGTCGCTGTCTGTGTCGATATTAGTAACCGTAAAGTCAGAAAGGTTTACTAACCTAACATCAGGGGACGGAGTAACAGCATCAAAATTATTACCAACAAGAGCAAAGAGTCCGTCGGGAGTTACGCCAACAACATCGACTCCAAAGAATCCACCATTGTATTCTGATAATAAATTTGCCACTCCAGGTCCAAGAGAAACGTCCCCGGGTCCATTTATTCGCAGCTCGGAAAGTTGGCTTGGAGAAGGGGGAACTGAAACCACATAGGCCATATCCCCATCGGGAGAAAACGCGATCGATTGCTGGAATCCTGGAAGCCCTGAGACAAAGGGTGTAGTTCCAGCCACTACCATACCAGGACCCGTTATACTGTAAACGCTTACAGTATCATCTGGTACGCCAAAAAATAAATCAGCGAAATTAGCCACTAAAACAGTCTGGCCATCGGGAGAGACAGCTGCGTTAATGGGGCTATTCCCTGCTGCCAGAGTAGTTTCCGATGTTAGTCCTGAAGATGGATCTATAGGTCCAAAAATGATTCTGTTATTAAAGGTATCACAGACAATCACCGTTTGATTATCAGGTGCGATAGCGATACACCCTGTAGTTGAATCAGGGGTAGTAAGGGTGTATGTTGTTGTGAGAGTAAAAGTTGAAAGGTCAATAACTGCGATCTGGTTCTCCATACCTCCTACAGTCAAAGCAAACTGCCCATTTTGGGCGATAGCAATGTCAATTTCTCCATCAACCGAACCTAATCCTATGTTTATCGAGCCTGCCAAGGTTGGACTTTTAGGGTCTGATACGTCAATTCGAAAGACAGTTTGTGCGCCGCTGTTACCTACCAGGGCGAAATTACCATCAGGGGTTGTTGCAACATCCTGTAAGGGGCCCGTACCACCCAACTGTCCACCAAGAAAGGGCCCAAAGACCGTTGGCGGATTCGTGCCTAGGTCAATTGTGTTAATTGTAAGGTCAAATTCATTAGATACTACAGCGAAGGGGTCAGTATAAGCCTCATTTATCCCAGCGATAAATAAAAAAAATGTTAATATAAAGATACATAGAAATCTTTTCATCGTTCTATACCTCCTTTTATGATTAAGTTTTATGCGAGAACCGAATTCATAGAATTTAGGTTCCTTCATTTTCGTTTCCTCCTCAGTTTTAGAGTTTTGATAATTTTGATGTGTTGGCGATTATATCACTTTCGCATAGAGCAAATGACATCACCTCCTTCCATTTCATTTTGATCCTGTTTTTCGAACTCTCAGGTTATTAGATTAGAGAAAAAAGGTTCTAGAAATGTTCCCGAATTTTTAATGGTGGGTCAGGATCACGGAATATTTCGGAATAGTCTTAGCATTTATAGAAGGATTAATGAATACTGATAATGAATAGAGTTGTATTCTGTTGGGTGATTGTAAAAAGGGGAATAATTAACTGACTATTAAGGGGTGTGAATTCACAAGAAATAGATTTGAGGGAGATAGTAAGAATGCAGGCACCATATGTGCTTGATGGTGGGCTATTTTTTCAAAATCTCAATCTTGATTTTTACATCACCTTTGACTTTTCTTAATTCTCCTTCTTCCTCAACTTCTCCAATTGGCTTTAATCCTTCATAGAGTTCGTTGACACGTTTTAAATCGAGTAATACAAAGAGGATATTCTTACCCTCGAAAGATTGCTTTCTTAAAATTATTCCGCCCAGGTTTGTGATAGTTGTCTGAGTCTCTTTGTTAGCAATATCGATGTCCTTTACATACGCAGTTATTTTTATATCTCCCCAAATCTCTTCAGGTTGTGGCTGCTTTTGAGTAGGAATACCTGCCTGATTAGAGCGGATTCTATCAAGCTCTGGTTTGTAGGCTTTGTATATAAAAATAGAGAGCGCCACTAAGAAGATTGCAGCAAAGGCCTGTATTGGTAATTTTGTGTGGAGTGGGGAAAAAAATCGTTCGAACATTCCCTTTTTTTGCAGGGCTTCTTCTCTGACCCTTGAAATAATCTGCTCAGTGAATAATTTAGGTGTCTCTACCTTCTCAGCGCCCTGTAAGATTTGAATGGTTTTTCTGAGATCAGAGAGTGACTCTCTCATTTCTTCAGACTCTTTTAGTTGCCCATCAATTATGGCCTTTTCTTCTTCAGACAGAGTGCCTTCGATATAAGCTGCAAGTTTTTCTTCCATCGTAAGAGCGTTCTTATCTTTCATCTATATGACTCCTAAAAACCTCTTTAAGCAGTTTTTCAAAAGGACTCTTGCCCTAAAAAGTCTGGATTTAACGGTGCCTTCCGCAATAGTAAGCGTTCGACTTATGTCTTTATATGAGAATCCCTGAATATCTCTTAGGACGACTACTTCCCTGAATTCATTTTCAAGACGGTCTAGACATAACTGCAACTTCTCTTGTATGTTCTCCCTCTCGATAACTTCATCAGGAAGGGGACCGCTTGAAGGGGGATCAACTGAGATCTGGTTATGACCTATATTAACAGTCTTGTATACGGACACGGATTCACGATAATGTTGAGATTTTAACTTCTTTAGGCTTTTTTTTGAATGGTTAATCACTATAACTGAAAGCCAAGTAGAGAACTTGGATATACCTTTAAAACTCTTTATATTTTTATAAGCAGAGACGAAGGCATCCTGTACAACGTCGCAAGCTTCCTCATAGTTTCCGATCATTCTATAAGCAATATTCAACATTTTCTGCTGGTGCTTCCTCACCAGTTCTTCAAAAGCGGCTAAATCTTTTTTTTGGCACAGACTTACCAGTGTGGAGTCTTGGTCTGTTATTATATGATCTTTTTCCCTCATGTACTTTGACAATAATTTACATTAATTGTTCCATCAATTTTAGGGTCATCAGTTAGAAACCCTTGATCGTAATCACTCAGCTTTCTCATAGACTCTATGAGCCTTAGATAGAACAAAAGGGTGGCTGGCATGAAAAATTGAATTATTTTTCTCTGAGATCATTCATTATCGTAGTCACTCAAATGCGAAAATTTTCTAATATCTTCATCTTATTTTTTTTGAATTGTTCTTACCTCCGCTTTTTTAAGCTGAATCTGTGATGGATAGCATCACAATTTATTCAAACACATGTTCTAGCAAAAGTTCTGTATATAAACTACTAGGAATCTCTTCGAAATTAATTACGCTTAAAAGCCAGTCACCAGATTCGACTCACGGACTACCCACTTGACTTGCTTATAGCTCAGTAAGATAATTAGATAACCATAAAATAAGTCCGGGATGCGCAGAAATTTCTTAATTCGTGAGGTGTGAAAAATGTCAGGAATTTTAATCATACTCATAATTATAGGTATATTGGGCGCTATTTTTGTTGGCATATATAATTCCCTTATAAAGCTGAGGAATACTGCTGATCAATCGTGGTCTGATGTTGATGTGCAGCTTATGAGAAGATATGACCTCATTCCGAATCTGGTTGAAACTGTGAAGGGATATGCATCGCATGAAAAAGAGACATTCGAGAAGGTAGTTAAGGCTAGAAATGACGCGATGCAGGCTTCTTCTCCAAATGATAAAACACATACGGAGAATATCCTGCAGTCAACGCTCAGAAGCCTATTCGCACTGGCTGAGGCCTATCCTGAACTAAAGGCAAATCAGAATTTTATTGAACTTCAAAAGGAGCTGTCGAATATTGAAGAGCAGATTCAGCTTTCAAGAAGGTATTATAATGCTGTGGTCAGGGATTTAAACACAAAAATCGAATCAGTACCAAGCAACGTGGTTGCAAATATGTTGAACTTCCAAAAAAGAGAATATTTTGAGCTTGAAACTCCAGATGAAAGAAGGGCTCCCAAGGTGAGTTTTGGCTGAATTATGCGTCAAAGTAGGGGCAATTCATGAATTGCCCCTACCCCAGAGATGAAACCAATTATTAATATGAAGATCATGTAACCTAATTTGGCAATCAAAGGCGCATTTATTGCGGGTTTAATGAAATCCACTTTTTTCGTTGCCCTATCTATCTATATTATCTCCCTTTTCTCTCCCCTCTATGCAGAAGAGATAAAGAATTTTTATATGGAAATGCTGATGAGCGAGGATGGGTCTATCAGTGTCCAAGAGGACATTGAATACGATTTTGGTAATGAGTACAAACACGGAATAATTCGGGAAATACCTTACAAATACCAGATTGGTTTCAAGAATTATAACGTGAGAATGCATGTTCATAGGGCTACGAATTTTGATGGAGTACCCTATAAAAACAAAGTTAGTCGTGATCAAGGCAGATTGATCGTTAAGGTTGGAGATCCGGATAAAGTGGTGAATGGTGTCAAGAATTATAGAATTGATTATATCGTAGATGGTGCGATAACCTTCTTTAATAACCATGACGAGATCTATTGGAATGTAACAGGGAACGAATGGAAGGTTCCGATGAGGAGGGCTAGCGCAAAGGTGTATTTTGATAAAGGGGTACCCAAGGGTGCCACTGTTAAATGCTATACAGGTGTTTACGGCTCTAAAGCAGAAGAATGTGATTTTAATATCACTCCGACAAGCATCGAATTTGACGCTTTGAGAGGTTTCGGAGAGGGCGAAGGACTTTCAATTGTTATAGGAATTCCGAAGGGGTTTTTTAAGGAACCTTCAACTCTAAGAAAGGCTTCCTGGTTTATCTCTGATAACTGGTTTTTCGCTTCGCCTTTTTTGACCCTTTTTCTGATATCGTACGTTTGGTATTCGAGGGGTAGAGACCCCGAAGGAAGGAGTGTAGTAGCTGTGAGGTATGAACCACCTGTGGATATTACGCCCGCTGAGGCAGGAACACTGATGGATGAAAGTGCAGACATTCTTGATGTAACGTCGACTGTTATAGACCTCGCTGTAAGGGGGTTTCTGAAAATCGAAGAGATCGAGAGCACAAGATTTATATTCTTTTCGGACAGGGATTACAAACTTATTAAACTCAAAGATCCGGGAGAAAATGAGCTTAAGACACATGAGTCTGAGGTGTTTTCCGGGCTTTTTGGGGCGGGTAAAGGCATGGTAATGATTTCTGATCTAAAAGACAATTTTTACAAAGTACTTCCACCGATCAAGAAGGCCCTTTATCAAGAACTTATTTCCAGCAGATACTTTTCCTCAAACCCTGAGAACATTCGGGGGATATTTAAATGGATAGGAATTGGAATAATAGTGGTCTCGATGTTTCTATTTCAATTTTGGGGGGTAAAGTTGTCTATAGCCCTATCGGGACTTTTTGTTCTGATATTTTCAAGATTCATGCCCAGGAAGACAAGAAAAGGTTCGTTGGCGAAAGAAGAGCTATTGGGCTTTAGAGAATTTATAGAGAGAGCGGAGAAAGACCGCATTGAGAAACTCGCTAAGGATGATCCTACACTTTTTGATAGGGTACTTCCCTACGCCTTAGTTTTCAACTTGGGGGACAGGTGGGCAGATGCATTTAAGGATATATATACAAGCCCACCTTCGTGGTACTACTCCCCAAGATATGGTGATGCATTTGCTCCCCGAATATTTTTGGCAGATCTAGGAAGAAGTTTAAGTGTCATGAACAGCAGTTTCGCGTCTTCTCCCAAAAAGTCCGGTGGGAGCGGGTTTGGAGGAGGTGGCTTCAGCGGAGGGGGATTTGGAGGAGGAGGTGGAAGATCTTGGTAATTTTCAAAATGTATTAATTAGCCACGAATTCACAGAATGATTATGAATCAAGATACGCGATGCCTGATAAAAAATTCAACGTGTGTCATCCAATTTGAATCGTGAATCATGCATCCTGTATCCCGCATCGTGCAAATTCGTGGCAAAATTGTCAGGGGTTTTCATTTAAGAGTTCCTGGATTTTCAGGTCGATAGCGACAAATGCGGAATTTGCTTCTGGGTTTTCGTCGCTTCTATAAAACTCTCCACCGTCGTGAATTAACCTTATTCTACTCTGTCTATCCAATAGGAAACTAACCGAAGTATATGATCTATTTTTACCATCAAGCCAGTAGGATTTAATAACTTTCCAATCACTATCCTGGGCAATTGGAAAATTGAATCCAAATAACTTTGCTTGCTTTAAAACCACGTCGGAATTTCTTGACCTCTCTGATTTTGGGTGGTGTATTCCAATCACGACTAGACCTCTTTGGGAATACTTCTCAGTAAGCTCTACAAGGGATGGGGCGGTCCTTGTGCACAGCGGGCATCCCACCAACCAGAATCGAATGAGGACGACTTTTCCAGACAGGTCTTCGATAGTTAATGGTTCGGTATTAAGCCATTTTAACCCATTTAGAGGAGGGGCTTTAGTGCCGACAAGTTCCAAACCTTCTTTAGGTTTCCAATGTGTGTTTTTGTCTGGTTCTTGGCTATAGATTGCTTGTGATTGATGAGATAAGATAAGAAATAATGTAAATATAAAAATCAAATTGAATCTGTCCATGGTTATTGTTCGAGTTATTTTAAGTCGCTTTAATTATTCTAACCAAATACTCTCAATAATCATATATGATAGTTGTGGAATATGTTTGTAGGGTCCGTTTCCCAAACGGGTGGATGTGGAACTCAGCTCCTTTCATTTTTATGGTGTGGATGTTTTTTGTCATTCCGGATGAATGTGGGAAATCTTTTATATATATATCATAGTGTTTTCAGGCCGAGTTATACCGGGAATGAGAAGTCACCACAGCCGGATATTTTAACAATTATCGTTAACTCGTGAATTCCCTGGGGCTTGCTACACAAAGTTTCATTGAATTGTGAATGAAATATTAATCGGATATTCCAGATTTCTATTTTTTCTTTGTCTTGATACAAAGAAACAAAAATCAAGGCTGTCCAAAAATTTTGCTAAAAATCATACACCAAGACTAAAAAATTTAATTCAACCCCAACCCGCAAATTTTTCTTAACGTCTTCGTTTCTGATTTTTTTAACGCAATTTTTGGAATGCCAATGACACCGTAAAGTGCAGTGCCGTCATTGCGAAATTTGCGAAGCAGATTGAAGCAATCTCTTCTAATTTCCCTGTTTTAGGTTTCTTCGTCCCCGTCGACCTATGTCAGGGCTCCTCGTCATGACTCAAGAGGCGGTCTGGGTATGTGCTGATACCCTGTCCCGCTTGCTGCAGTGTTGTTCATTGACTATGAATGAATCTTATTATGTTATTTTGATCGCTGGGAGGAATTTTGATATTGACACCGGCTCTAACAATATGTAATTATTTACTTTTGTAAAATTAAGAAAATGAGATTTACTCTAAGTTGGCTTAAAGAATATGTTGATTTTGATGCCCCTCCCGAGGAATTGGCCGAAAGGCTTACTATGAGTGGTCTTGAAGTTGAATCGCTCGAATATCTAGGGAAGGGGTTGGAGGAAATAGTCGTAGCTGAAATTCTAGATATACGGCCACACCCGAGTGCAAAAACGCTTCTCCTTTGCGATGTATCGGATGGTACCAAAAGCTATAAGATAGTTTGCGGCGCAAAAAATATGGGGGTTAATGATAAAGTGGCGCTTGCTAGACCTGGTACAAGGCTTCCAAGGAGTGGGAAGTTTACAGAGGGGGTTACAATTGAGACGACGAGGATAAGGGGAGAGTTGTCGGAAGGCATGCTATGTTCCGAGGTTGAATTGGGTTTAGGCGATGATCACGAGGGGATTATCATACTTCCCGAACACTCTGAAGTTGGAAGCAGTATTGTCAATCCGTTGGGACTTGATGAGGTAGTATTGGAAATTGGTGTAACACCTAATAGACCGGACTGCTTGAGTGTGATCGGGATAGCCAGGGAGGTAGCGGCAGTTTTTGCATCGGGGCTCAAATATCCAAAATTTCAATTACTAGAAGAGGGCGAAGATATAGATAAATTGGCTACAGTTGATGTATTGGATTCCGAAGGCTGTCCAAGATATTCTTGCAGGGTAATTACCGACCTAAAGATTGCTCCTTCGCCTAACTGGTTGAAAACGAGGCTCGAGAATTCTGGTATTAGATCCATCAATAACGTCGTTGACATAACAAACTTTGTCCTGTTAGAGTTGGGTCAACCACTTCATGCATTTGATTATGATTTAATCGAAGGAAATAAGATAATTGTCAGATCCGCAAATGAGGGTGAAGTAATACAAACACTCGATGGACTAGAGAGAGTTCTAATCTATGAAGATTTGATCATATCTGATGCTTCAAAGCCTATTGCAATGGCTGGTGTGATGGGAGGGGCAAGTACAGAGGTCTCAGATGCTACCAAAAACATTTTACTTGAAAGCGCATTTTTCAGTCCTGTTAGGGTAAGAAGGACCTCTAAGCGGACAAATTTGAAATCAGAGTCATCTTACAGGTTTGAACGGAAGGTAGATATAAACGGAGTAGTAAGAGCGCTTGACCGGGCTTCAGAGCTCATGAGAGAGCTCGCAGGAGGGACAATTTCGAGGGGTACCGTCGATGTTTATCCAAGTCCTGTCAGTAGAAGGGAAATAACGCTTTCCGCAAAAGGTATTAACAATCTACTCGGAACTGAAATCGAGCCAGATGAAGTCATAGAGATTATGAAACGACTTGATATCGAGGGAAAAGCGGCCAAAGGTGAAGAGTTAATGTTTATGATCCCGACTTTTAGGGTCGATATTACTAGAGAAGTGGATTTAATCGAAGAACTGGCAAGACACTATGGGTATAACAGAATCCCGACAACCCTACCTTCTGTTGTTATGAAAACAGAAGGATCAAAAATAGAAAAGATCATTGAAAACAGGATAAAGCAAATACTAATGTCCTATGGTTTTCTTGAAGTTATAAACTACAGTTTTGATGACCCTGCATATCTTGGACTGTTTAATTCTACTCAACCCATTGCGATATTGAATCCGCTCAGTAATGAAGGATCTGTGTTGAGGACTAGCCTTTTTTCTGGATTAATGAGAAACGTTAGTCTTAACCTGAATCGTCAAATAAATGATATAAGGGTTTTTGAAATTGGAAGGGTTTATATTCCAGAAGGAAACGTGTTGCCAAAGGAGATCACTAAACTTGTGGTTGCTGCCACTGGCGAGAGACAAGTGGAATTATGGGAAAAAGCCGAATTCGATTTTTATGATTTAAAAGGTGTTCTTGAGAGAATTTTTGAATTACATTCGCTTGCGAAAAAGCTGCGATTTGAGCAGACAAAACAGGTCGGTTTCCTTCATCCAGGTAAATCCTCAAGGGTTTTAATCCAGGATGAGGAAATTGGGATTTTGGGTCATCTTCATCCTGAGATTTTGGAAAAAATGGATATTTCACAAGGTATATATGTTTTTGAAATTGATTTGGATAAATTTGCAGAGTTTTACGTTGGAGAAGAGTTACAATTTGGACCCATTCCCAGATTTCCGTTCGTGAGAAGAGATATTGCCATCGTAGTGGATGAAGAATTACCTGTAGGTGACATAGTAGGTGAGATAAGAAGCGTAGAATCAAATTTGATAGAGGACGTAGGTGTATTTGATGTGTTTAAAGGTGGTTCGGTTGAAAAGGGTAAAAAAAGCGTTGCTGTTTCTATGATCTTAAGGGCCGCTGATAAAACACTTACGGATGAAGATGTGAATCAACTGCAGGCCATGACATTAGAAAGGCTGAATTTGGCCTTTGGCGCAGAATTACGTAAAATCTAAGGGGGAAAGATATGACAAAAAAAGAACTAGCAGATGTAATACACGTAAAGATAGGACTTTCAAGGCGTGAATCGGCTGAGATTGTTGAGTTTTTCTTTCAGACGGTTAAAGAAAAACTTGCTAATGGCGAAGGAATTAAAATTCCCGGCTTTGGAAGTTTCAGGCTTCAAAAAAGGAAGGCGAGAAAGGGAAGAAATCCAGCCACTGGTGGCGCGATCGTAATATCTGATAGGACAGTCGTGACGTTCAAGCCAAGCAGATTCCTTCGCGACTCTATAAATGAAGTACACGTTAGTGAATGAATCGAATCAGTAATGCGTTTAGGCAAAATTTCCTTGCTGGCCTTATTGTGACCGTTCCCTTTGGTCTCACGGTTTTTATACTCTTCACACTCGGAAAATGGATAGTCGAACTCTTGAGCGCTGCGCCGGCTAAGGTTCTGATCAGACCTCTTTCGCAGCTTCATCCATCTCTGTTTCAACTTTCCACTTTTGCGATCGGACTCACTGGAACAATCATTATAGTTCTTTTTGTTGGGAGTATTGCGAGATTTTATACGGGCAGGAAACTACTGGCAATCGGAGAATCAATTATTGCAAGAATTCCTCTGGCTAGAACGATTTATACAGCTTCCAAGCAGGTGATTGAAAGTATTTTTCTAACAACTGGTTTTAAGGGTCTTAAAAGGGTCGTCATGTTTGAATACCCAAGGAAAGGTGTTTATTCGATAGGCTTTGTTACCGGGACACTTAAACAAGATGCTAATCGTAATATCTCGGGCAAAAATCTAGTGGGTATTTTCGTTCCTACAACCCCTAATCCGACTAGTGGGTATTATATAATGCTTCCTGAAGAGGACATTAGGGAGCTTCCAATTAGCACAGAGGATGCCTTCAGGATTATAATCTCTGGCGGGCTTGCCGATAATCAATCCCAAAATGTTAAGTCTGGTAAGTAAGACGATAAGAAAATTTAACATGCTCATCCCGGGGGAGTGTGTTGTGGTAGGTGTATCAGGAGGGTCGGACTCACTTGGTTTGCTCCATGTATTGACGGAGCTGACAGACTTTCGACTAAAACTGATTGTGGCCCATCTTAATCATGGCATAAGAAGGGAGGAATCAAACCGAGACGCTGCACATGTGCGTAAGTTTGCTGACAAATTAGGTCTTCCCTTTGAACTACGGGAAATAAATGTGATTGAGTTTAAAAAGAGCGCCAATCTATCTTTAGAAGAAGCTGCAAGAGAGCTCAGATATAAGTTTCTGAGAGAAGTTTTAAATGAGTATAATGCGGATAAGATAGCTACTGCTCACACGCTTGATGATCAGGCTGAAACAGTTCTTATGAGATTCATTCGCGGAAGTGGATTACTCGGTCTTTCGGGAATACCTCCCGTAAATGATGATATAATTAGGCCCCTGATTGAGGTTAAGAAATCTGATATCGAGGATTACTTGAGATCAAAGGGTATAGAGTGGATGGAAGATTCTTCGAACAAAGAGAAAGTTTTTCTAAGGAACAGAATCAGGAATGAGCTTATTCCACACCTCATGACATATAATCCTAATATAAAGGAAACACTCGCAAGGACTGGCTATATAGTCGGAGTCGAAGAGGATTATATCAGAAGTGAGGCAAAGAACCATTTTGACAAACTGTTTTATAGCTTAAGAGATAGGGAGTTGGTGGGGAAACTTGCATATTATCGTGCGCTTTCTGAAGCGATGAAGTATGGGTTATTGAGATTAGCTATTGAGAAACTAAAAGGCGATTTGAAGAGGATTTCACTAGACCATATTGTTTCTATAAATGTGCTCCTAGATTCTCGAGAAGCATCTGGGGAGCTCTATCTTCCTGGAGAAATAGTGGTAGCGAAGGGTCATGGCCTCTTTGTGTTGACGAAGAAGGTTCTACTCAGGTGTAGTTTCGGTTACACTGTTGATTCTGCAGGCTTACACAAATTCCCACATACTGAGTTTGAGATCCAGATCGAAAGGGTAAGTTCTTTGAAATCGGATAAGTATTTAGGTTGTTTTGATTCTATGTCTGTTGAATTTCCAATTGAGGTTCGAAATTTTAATAAGGGAGATAGCTTCATACCATATGGTATGAACGAATTTAAAAAATTGAAGAATTATTTTATTGATGAGAAGATACCTAAGTTTCTTAGGTGTCGAATTCCTATTTTCCTTTGTAAGGGCGAGATAATGTGGATTGGAGGAATGAGGGTTGATGAAAGATTTAAGGTTATCGACAAGAGAAAAAAGGTCTTGACCATTCGATTAATTAAACCCAATTTCGAAAAATTGCAAATACAATAGTTTTCACTAAAGGGGTAGGCCACAAGTCTTGCTTCCAAATAATCTTTGACCCCCACCTTCAATCCTCCCCCACAAATGTGGGGGGAGGACTAAGGTGGGGGTATCTCTATCTGTTATTCGAGGCCCCCATTAAAGCCAAGTAACCGGCTCCTAAAAGCCCCGCATCATCCCCTAATTCGCTTTTTTTAATCTCGACATATTCCATAGGAGCCCTAAGGCCCCTTTTCCGTGCTTCAATCAATGCGGATGCAATAAACAAGTCCCATGAGTTTGAGAGACCGCCGCCGATTATTATCATCTCAACATTCAAGAGATTTGTTAGGTTAGCGATTGCCATTCCCAATGCCTTCCCGAATGATTCCCAGATTTCATAAGAAAATTTATCTCCGATTCTTGCTGCCTTGCCTACTATCTCAGGAATATCATGAATGGTCACATGCCTAATTTCGTTTCTTAAAATCGTATTCAGATTTTTATTTCTTAAACCTTCTTTCACCATTCTTCTAATGGCCTCAGCGGAAGCGAAGCTTTCCAGACATCCAAAATTCCCACAATTACATTTTGGTCCATCAGGGTCAATCGTCATATGCCCGATTTCGCCTGCCATGCCATTTACACCTCGCCACAGCTTCCCATTTAGTATTATCCCGCCACCTAAGCCGGTTCCTAGGGTAAGAATAATGAGTGAATTTACGTCCTTACCTGCCCCGAGCCACCACTCCCCAAGGGCCGCACAATTGGCGTCATTTTCTGTGACGACATCGATAGCTGACCCAAGTTCGTGTATAAGCTTTTCTTTAATAGGGTAATCCTTTACTTCGGAGATATTTGGGGCTTGAGTTAATATCCCTTTATCAACATCTATTATCCCGGGAATGCCGATTCCTATACCTGAAATGTTTTCATCTGCTATCATTTCAGTCAAAAGGGATATCAGGTTTTCCATGACATATTCTATGCCTTTTTTTGCGTCGGATGATCTACTCTTACGGCTGACTATTTTTCCGTTTCTATCTATCGAGGCGGCTCTTAGGTTGGTTCCGCCTATATCTACACCGATCACTACTTTATCCATATCGACTCTTCATTGATACTGATTTGAGTTTTGGAACTATTCTTCATCGTTTAATAATTCTTTTCCCGAACTGATTTTAGCATAAATATCGTTAGTATTTATGATTGATAATCAAATGCGGTTGGAATAATTGAATAATTAGTTGTTAGCTCAAACTCGAATTTTGTTGTCACTTCACTTTTATTATAATAATGTATAGGGGCTTTTTACGTTAATTAAATGTATTGCGGGAGAATTTATGGAATATGGTTTAACAGAAGAACAGGAGATGATAAGGAATCTTGCAAGAGATTTTGCGAGAAATGAAATCGCTCCAGCTGCGAATATATATGATAGAACGGCTGAATTTCCTCATGACATTTTATCAAAGGTGCGTGAAGTGGGGTTGATCAATCTGTGTATACCCGAAGAATATGGGGGCAATGATCTAACCCCAATTGAGAGGATTTTAGTAACCGAGGAACTGGCATGGGGTTGTACCGGCATTACAGTTGCTATAACTGTAATTAATAGTCTTGCAGCTGAGCCTATTCTTCTTGCTGGGACAAATGAGCAGAAGAAAAGATATCTGGGAATGCTATCCGAGGGATTGGGTTCATACTGTGTGACCGAACCTAACGCTGGTTCGGATATGGCTTCCATTAGTACTCGAGCCAGGAGAGTCGGTAGAGGATTTGAACTCGACGGACAAAAGACATGGATATCTAATGCACACGAAGCGTCTTTTTTCGTCGTCTTTGCCAGGACCGATTCGGAGGCTGGTCATCAAGGAATTAGTGCATTCATAGTAGATCGAAAATTACCTGGTGTAGAAGTGTCAAAGAAACTCCCGAAAATGGGACAGCGTGCTTGTGATTGTTGTGAAGTGATTTTTAAACGGGTTGAACTTCCACCCGAAGCTCTATTGGGTCAAGAGGGAGACGGTTTTAAACTTGCGATGCGTGTCTTTGACAGTAGCCGTCCCATTATAGGTGCACTTGGCGTGGGACTTTCACAACGAGCTCTAGATGAGTCTCTTCGATTTGCTAAAGGGCGCGAAGCATTTGGTCAATCTATTCTTGGATTTCAGGGGGTTGGGTTTAAAATTGCTGAAATGGCCATGAGGACTCAAGCATCAAGGCTTCTGACCTATCATGCCGCCTATAAAAATGCCATTGGTCAGCGTAACACCCTAGAAGCTTCATATGCGAAGACATTTGCCTCCGACACTGCAATGTGGGCTGCTACCGAGGCTGTTCAGATTCATGGTGGATATGGTTACAGTGAAGAATATCCGGTTGAAAAACTCATGAGAGATGCAAAAGTCCTCCAGATTTATGAGGGGACTAACGAAATCCAGCGGGTCATTATGGTTAGGGAGTTATCGAAGTAGTTATGTTCTACTGGCGGGTTTAGGTCTAGGTATATGACGGGTAGCACACCAGTCCCTTCGACAAACTCAGGGCAGGCTTGCTGGTGTGTGAAATTGCAACGAGCAAGCCTCATTGCCTACCCTTTTGGAAATCAAAAGTTTGGGATAAATTTACACTTGTTGGATAAAAGTACTCACGATGACGGAAAAGGATGGGCATGAAAGCCATTGTCATTGCGAGACTGACACTTCAAATGATTTCAGTGCAGGCTCCGTCAGTCGTGGCAATCTCCTCCTTCTCGATCTCAGGAGATCACTTCGCAATTGCTCGCGATGACGATTTTGGCTTTGATTTTGAGGACTAAAGGCGATCTTCGGATTGCCTCAATTAGATGCGAGACTGGAGGACTGAAGCCCTCCGCTATGCTTTACAACAAATGATCGCGTCGCATGTAATTTTCCTCCATCAGTTGGGGTTCCCTCCCCCTTGAGGGGGAGGAATGAAGGTGGGGTGATTAATTGTTCACCCGTTAATGAGATAATACCTATGTATGTAAAAACATGGTGCTGATTTATTTGCTTGAACCAATTATCATTATGGATGATCATAGTTAACGATGCCGCAACGAAATAAGTACATTTCCTGCTCACAGGTTTCACTAAACGCAAGCGAAGAAATCTTTGCTACTGCCCCAAGGGTAGACGTCTGGTTTTTGTTGGAATACAGGGGACACTGGTCAGATAAGGCCTTTGCCAGTAGTAAGGTTCCCGAAATTGTCAAAAAAAGACTCGAAGAGCATCTCGAAAGAATACCTAATTCACGTCTTCAACTAATAAAAAGACAGAATAATCGTGAGGAAATGTTAAAGTTCTATGTTGTTCTGAGTGATGAATTAGATCCAAGACTTTATGAAGTAGATTTAGATAAATACGAAGATCTGCTGGAATTGGATCTAAGCAGAATCCTGGGGAATGCTCTCTATTTAAGAAACGAGCCTATCTTTTTAGTATGCACAAATGGTGAATATGATAAATGCTGTGGGAAGTATGGCGTGCCTGTGTATTTAGAAGCAGCTAAGAATGAAAATGGTTTCAAGGTATGGCGAACTACTCATCTAGGCGGTCATAGATTTGCAGCGAATTTGTTGCATTTACCATTTGGGATTTATTACGGCCGGGTAAGGGATATCAATGTCGCCAAATTGATAAAGGACTCTATAAATCGTAACATAAAACTCGAACACTACCGTGGTCATTCCTGTTACAATAAAGATGTGCAAGCCGCCGAGTTCTTTTTAAGAAATTTGACCGGGGAAACTGAAATCTCAGCTTTTCAATTTAAAGAAGCTAACCATAAGCGTGAAGGAAATTTAATTTTTGAATTTATTTCAAAATCGGATGGCAAAAGCCATTTTATTCATGTTCAAAAAGATAGGTCTGCTCTGTTTAACTATACAAGCTGTGGGGATGATGAGAAATCTCAAATAGCACAATATAGATTAGTTGATTATAAGTGAAAGGGTGTAAGTATTATCTCTGTTGTTCAGAAGTGCCGTTTAATTTTGAATGTTGTATTGAAATTTCAGGCCATAAATCTTGTGATATAGGAGTATTAAGACCTCGCTGATTTTTTACGTTGATTTTATAAGCGGGTTTAAATCTTGGAATTCCTTCCAGGCCCTTTGAAAATCTTCCATATCTTTTTGTGCTTTGGCCATGGAGTTCATAGCTCTTGTACCTGTCTCAATAATCTCATAAAACTTGACGCTTAATTCTATAGGCAGATTCATCATTTTAAACCACTCCTCATACGGATTTTTCATTGAAATCTCCTTCGTTAGATTTTAAGATCAAACCTTATTAATTATAACGGTAAAGAACAGCCTCTAATATACAATGTAAGTTGGGTTTGGATTGGGAGATAAACAAGATTATCTCCCTATTTATCTGTAATATAAAGTAGTTTCATTGAATAGGGGACGAGCGCAGTTTTACTGAGATGATAATACCAATCAGTAGACGGTTAGAGCCTTAGCCTTTCAATTTCGTTGATTGTGCAGCCCTGAGATGGATGTGTTAGTGTGTCCTTATTCTCAATCAATAGCCTTTTAATAAACCTACCAGCGATATTTGTACCAACCTTGCTTCTTACCCTTATACCACCCCGGAGGGCCATAGATTACGGGGCCGGGCTGGACATAAACAGGAGGTGCAACAATCACGGGAGCCGGCGCTACGTAAACCGGCGGGGGAGGTGCGACAATCACCGGAGCCGGGGCCACTACGACTGGAAGCGGTAAGCCCACGCCTATATTGAAGAAGAAATTTGTCTTCGCCATCGAAGTAGTTGGAACCAGTAAGATCAAGAATAGAATTGCTAATAAAAGGAATCTTTTCATTTCGCATTCCTCCCGATGAAATAGTCTCGTCAATATAAACTCAGGATACAGAAAAAAGGTTTCACGCTGTGAAAATCGTCAGATGTATCTGGAGTGCCCGAGGATGAAACACGAGGAATGCAACCCTATCGGGACAAGAACGTCTCGACTATCCATGATAGATACCGTTGTCAATAACGATAGGCGGGGTTTTCTAACCCCGCACGGGTCAAAGAAACATGCGGAATGGAAACCTGGCCCGGGTATCGTCGAAGGACGGTTTCCCCTACATACGGTGGTAATCATGACGTTTATTAGACAAGCCCGCCGTTCTTGCTGGCGGGTTGTTGTGCGGATCTGCAATACCTTCAGATTTCGGGACAAGAATGTCCCGACTAGTGCGCCTGAGATGGCACATAATCAGAGCGGTGAGAGTCCGCTCCAAGCACACGTTCTCCGGCTTGTAGCCAACTGTAACTGCATTACCGTAAGGTAGGGTGGGAAGCAACAGAAGGCGAACGGTTAGTCCGTAACGTTTAGTGAACTCGATTCGGCCCCATAATGCGGCGAGCCTGCTAGTCAATGGCGAAGCCCAGACCCTGAAGAGAACAGGGAAGTCCACCACGCTGAAGGGTAACGTGCTAAAGCGATGGTGGGGGTTATGGGGTGATTGGAGACGGAATGACTGGAAGGTCATGTGCAGGAATCAGGGATATCCATACGCTGAAATGGTGCGGTGAATGGAAGTCAGAGCCTTCATAGTAGCGATGAAGTCCCGTAATGGGGATGGAGCGAAGGGAGTCCATGTTGACAGCCCTCGATACGGGGGTTGTCAATCGTCGCAACGCTATTGACCGGAGAGCCGGATGCGGGAGATCCGCACGTCCGGTTCGGAGGGAGGGGGAGAGCTTATCACTCTCTTCCTACCCCTATTCCATGTTAAATACCGTTATCAATGACGATAGGCGGGGTTTTCCAACCCCGCATGGCTGGAACGTAAGGAATGGGAGCCTATCTGGACTGAAATGTGCAGTCATGCGCCGATAAGAAGGCGCATCGAGCGTGCACCAGCGAGGCCGGCATGGCGGCTTGCTTTGAGAGGCCTGTCAAATCCAGCGGGTCACCAGTATATCCCCGGCGCGGTCTGCGATTGCCATGATGGTACCGACCGGATGGGCCGCCACGACCGTCGGGATAAGCGATGCATCGACCACGGCCACATTCTCCGTGCCGCGCAAGATCAGGGTCTCTGGATCGACGCTCCCTGCGCACCCGGTCAACACACCCAACTGCGATCCGACGCCCAATGCCAGACCCGCGTGAGCGGCCTGGCGCAAGAATTCTCGCCTGTTACTTCGTGCCATACACAATCTCCTGACTAATGGGTCACACCTTGGGTTATTATATTAATAGCGGTTTGAAGTTTCTTGTTACTGTTGACCTCTTTTCTTAATGTTGTTATAGAAGATGAAACCGTTGAATAATGACCCACATTAAATATCTTTGCTATATCGCTCAACTTCTTCCTACCCAATGTCTGACATAACCTCGTAGCCACCATTCTAGGTATCTAGTTCGTTCGTTTTTCCCTGTTAGCTTCCGTTATATCGAAAACGGGGGACCCATTTAATAGCTATGTTGTTGAAACTGTTGCTTTAGACTGTTGACTCTTCAATTTGATTATAAGCCAGATGAGTAGAAGAGGAACGAGAACGTCCGACCAGAACCATGGCCCTGCGTTGCCGGGGGAAAAATTCTTCGCAACAATCATCTGCCTTATATGCACTATCGCATCTCCCCAAAGCCAGATTGAAATTCCAATGACCGAAGCAAGCCGAAAGCCATAGCTTGCGCTAAAAGCAAGAATACACAGGATTCCAAAGCCGAGGTTTGCTACCGCAACCTCGTGCTGGAATGGACTTGTCTTCCATCCTATTTGTTCAGCCGAAACGGATGGCAAAAAGGCATGTATGAAAAATACGTAAACACCTACGCCCCCCGCTCCGAGAAGCGAAATCCAGCGATAGAGGTTTTCTGAGATTGTGATTCCCAGGGTGCTTCTGCCAGATGGATATGTCACTAAAGCCACTACAACTCCAAGGACGAGTAGAATTATACTAAAGTATTCGAATATTAATTTGATCAACTGTTCCATGAAGTGAATCCTCCTTCGATTAAGGGGGCTGATCCCCTTCAATTCCCCTTCGACCCCTCGATTAAACTCAGGGCTTACTGGTCAGGACAGGCCCTTTAAGAAAGGGAGGATATTTCACCCTGGGGATTTTGAACATTCGCTACTCAACAAATTTCGAGTTTACAGGATCACTGCTCGCACCCCCTGACAATCTCTCCCTCAACACAAATATCCTTTCCTTTACCGCCCTTGATCGTGTCGGTTTCAGACCCGCCGTCAATTTCATCTCTTCCGCCTCCGCCTCTGATAAAATCGTTCCCCTCCTCCCCAAAAATGATGTCATCTCCCCTACCCCCGCGGATCTCGTCGTCTCCGGGCCCTCCCGATATCCAGTCGCTACCGCCCCTTCCTTCGATTATATCATTTCCTCCTAATCCAAAGATGATGTCGCTCTCTGGGGTTCCCGTAAGAACATCGTCTCCCTCTGTTCCAATAATAACGTTTTCCCCTACAATGGGCGGGCTTTGCCTATCGCAAAACTGAACGTCCGGCGGTTTTTGGTTGGCGCAGGAGCCTGCCAGATTTTTGTCAACCGCTGTCCATGCCACATTCCAGTCGCTATTTCTCGGGAAGCACTCAGGGCCCGGGCGATGGTCTTTGTCATCGGCACTGAACTTCTGGCTATCAAGTGTCAATGCAAATCCGACGCAACCAGGCAACTCCCCCTTCGGCCCGCTAAACTGATAGAGTGGGCAATCTATGTCCTTTCCTGCCCAGGTACTGCAGATGTGCTGGGACTCAGCGTGAAATGGATCGTTCGTGGGCAAGCTGGATTGACATGTGTTACCGACCAACTTGCAGAAGCTCGACGGCTGACAGTAATCCGCCCTCGTCTTATCGAAGTCAGATTTGAATTCCGAAAAGTCTGTGCCCACTGTCAGGATACCACTTGAAGACTCGTAGCTTGACTTCAGCCCGTTCCATGAGCTGTCTTCAAACTTCAGCGCCTGGTTCCGGATATCAACTCGCACCGGTTTTATGTGTTTGCTCACATTCGACTCGAAGTCTGGTATTCCAGCCCCTATATATAACTGATATTTCTGCTTGGTTTTCTCAGTGGCAAAGACGAAAAAGACATAATAGGTTTCTCCGGGTTTAAAGACGTTAAGTGAAGTGACTGGTGTGGGTCCGCCGCGACCCTGCTTTTGTCTGTTTTCACTTACTGTGGTGTCAACGTAGTAGCTACCGTTGTCAACCGTGAGCATGCTGCGTTGACCGAAGTTCATCCCCATCATTGGAATAGTACGGTCTTGTTCGCCCTTCTGGATTTCGAGTTGACGTGATAAGGTAACGCCAAAGCAACTCGGGTTTGAACAATCACTGCCCCACGTTGAGCCACAGCTCATGCCGCACTTGGGATACACCACGGTCGATAGGTACTCATAAGGGCTTGTTTTGGCGGTGCCACCGGTTGTTTTGGGGGTTCCGCTGGCCGTCGCTATGTCAAAAGACTCACACTCCGGCGCTTCCACCGGGGCGTTAAAAAATGGGTCTAAATTGACAGATATGGTCTCACCTTCGGTAGGGATTGGGGGACTCTTCAGCCCGGTAAGTGAGCCATCGTCGTCGTTCAGCACAGTCTGGCGATCAATGGAGGTAAATCCAGTGTATATCCCTGAATCAAACGTACAATAGTTCTTTTTAATCTGATCAGTATCCGGATCAAACGTACCAGGTTTCCACAGCGGTTCAATCACAAGATGACGGATGTCGACATTATTAAAGAATAGATTCAAGGAGTGAAAGGCCGGCGGATAGAAAAAACCATTGGGCTGTTTCCACCCGATGGCCGCATTCGGTAGGACGCACTTCCCGCTTTCCTGATCTATGGGAATGCCATTGGCTGCTGTGTACATCCAGCCCGAGTCCCTGGGACAGCTTCCCGGTTTACACTGGGGATCGAGGGGAGTAGTTGTAATGTCGAGATAGGCATTTGAGTCTTGATAGTTAGGACCATCGTATATGTTGAAGAAACGCTGTTGCATCGAGAAGTTACTAACCGGCATTGTTATTCCCTCATTTTTAGATAGACAGTGATCTTCCCTCATCGTTTTATTATCGCACGTGAGCCCGCTGATCTTACCATCACTGCTTTTCAGCGGATTAAAGGGTCCGGCATTAGAGGCGAGAGGATTATCCTCCTGGGTATTCCCGATAAAGACGCTTTTTCTTGCGACCTGCCAGTTCCCTGGAATGACGCTCGATAGGGTGTAATCGCCGCCGGTGACGAAACCGAGCCCACCGTTTTGAGAGTCAGTTAGAACGCTATTTCCGAGCAGGAACCACTTTCCGCGGAGCCATATCGCCGCAAAGTTCTTCTCTGGCCAGTGAAAGGAGGAGGTATACCGATCGAGGATGGTTACAGGGCAAAAGTCTCGGTTGTCAAAAGGTGCGCCGGGGCTAGGTACACCGCATGGAGGTGTCTGCGTACAATCCTGAGTACAGGTATTACCCGTACCACATTGGGCGTCTGTGTTGCAAGGCTGTCCTTTGTTGTTCGAGCAGGTTCCGGTGCAGAGGGTGGGTATCCGTAGACTGCCAATTCGTGGCATCTGGTCCTGCGGTGGGACGGTCGGATTGTCAATGGGACTGAGGTCGCCGAGGCCATTACAGGCATCAGTGGCACCTACGGTGTTAAATGATAGTTGCGCCGAGGTACAGTAATTACCCTTAAATGTTTTAAGTGGGGACGCCCCTGGAAGGGACCTCTGAATGGAGGCGTAGGATTCCCACGCCATATTCTGCGAGGGACCGCTGTTAAGGCTAGGCAAAAGCCAGTAGCAAGTACCGCACGTGGCTGCTCCGACCGCCATGTTATGCTCGAAGTCGTTCCAGCCGTTCATGATCCAGAAAACGGTAGGATTTGCGAAATCGGAATTGTTGGGAGGCTGTGCGATATTTTTGGCTCCCCCCGCTAGGATCCCCGGTACCTTGCGGGGATTTTGGTCGTTAGCAATCGCCGCCCGGGCGAAGATGCCGATGTTGGAATAGAGTTTATTGTTTATCTCGGTGCCGTCTTCCAGATAAAAGCCATGACCTATCGACATATAACCTACGTTCCTTGCGAGTAGTACATCATGGGTTCCGTGCACGGTAATCCACCGTGTCATGGAATCGTGTATGGAAGAGTCTTTTACAAACGTGCCTAGCGGGGTCTTGCGCGCCAGATGGAAGTGGAGAGGATAGTGCCCCATCCGTCCGCCCTGACCCAACTGAAAGAACTCAACCCCCTGCACCTGGAAGGTTTTAAAGCCCTGCCGCGCAATTGTATGTCCACCAATAAAACCGTCAGTTGAAGGGAAGCAGTCGTATACGCAATTCAGCTTGCCTTGGTCGATCGTGTCGCTATTGGGTCCGGAAACAATACGTATGCTCCTACTCAATAGCGCAACGGCGGCGCGTGTCTCGGCCTTCTTGAAATCTAATCCGAGACGACCGGGAATAGAGCTCAGATCGTACATCGTGCCGTTATGACGGAACTGGATCTTCTCCTTTACCGTGATCGTTTTCCCATCCGCGCTCACGGTGTCGACCGTGAGCCGTTCAGAGTGTCCTGGCAGATAATCCGTAGTGGTGACCACCATCCTATCCTCCTTTTGCCAGTCGACCGCGCGGTCCAAAACCAGCGTGTTACCTCCAGGCGTCAAATCATGGCCATCGGCAAGCCTGACCCAGCTTGTGCCGGAATTAGAAGGGTCCGGATTCGTATCCGGATAGGTCGCGCCCTTTTTGCCGAATAATTGAAGAGTGCCCCCGTATGAGACGGCAATCACCTTGTAGCCGAAGTAGCCCTTGGGATCCCCTGTGTCAACCGGGAGGGTGCCATACCTGTAGAAACAATCGTTGACACCGCCCGGGAGATCATCAGCCGTACATTTTGTGGGATTAGGAGGATGGTTTCGGTCCCAGACTGCTTTTGGAACACCGCACATGTCGTCGGTCTTACATGTGATTCCCTTACCCCCCTTGCCCCGGTCCGCACCATAAAGATGTATGGTGATTTCTCCATTGGTGCCGATTGGTTTTTCTGGGGTGCCGGCGATCAAGCTCCCTCCATTTTCCACAAGTATCGACTTCGCCCAGAAGTCAATCTTCGCGTCGTTGAAGGTTAAACTTCCGCCGCTTATGATGTTGATATTTCCGTACTGATAGGTGCCAGCCGGTACCATGCAGGCTTTACTTAGCACCAGATCCTCACCCACAACCGGTTTCGGTCTGAGATTTCCAGCCGGGCATGGATCCGGTCCAGGGTCTCCGGGCTCTTCCTGGGCCGTAATGGATTCTTCCCCTAGCTTACTCTCATTAAAGGAAATCACGTTCGTTAGGTTGGCGTCGGTGAAATTAGCGTTTGCCGTCAGCGCGTTGGTTAAATCTGCCCCGCTCAGGTCGGCATTGGTCAGGTTCGCACCCGTGAGGTCAGTACCAGCTAGAAGCGCGTCGCTGAGGTTTGCGCCACTAAGATCGGCGTTAGAAAGATCAGCACCGGTAAGGTCGGCCCCGCTGAGATTTACATTTGTGAGGATCCCATTGCTGAAATTGGCCCCGCTGAGGTCGCACCCCTGGCATTTGTTTGTATTTAAAACTGTTTGAAATGAATCATCTGACAGGCCTTCAGGGATCGAAAAGATTGTGGCAAATACCTCATCACCGCTGTCGTCGTGCTGTATACGCATCTCATAATTGCCTTCGTTTATGAATTGAGTTACACAGTCGCCATTAGCCTCCACCCTCAACACTTCGGCTCCACTGCTGTCCACAAGGGTCATAGAATGCCTGGATTCTCTGTTGTCATCCTGCCAGCAGAATGTTTGATTCATGCCGCTCGCGTATTTGAAAGGAATAATATCGATTCCGATCGGCCCGGTGTCATTTAGCTCGAAAGTGGAATTTGGATTCTCCAAGAATGTTGCGACGACTCCTGCTTCGGGAACGGCGAACAAGGATGGATCCTTAACGAAATCGTTTTCAGTCAGCGCAGTGCCGGACTGGAGAGACGCGTTATCTATGTTGTTACTACCTGTAAATGATGTGGTTGTGAGAACTGCGGCGGTTAAGACAAGGAAAGCTATATAGAAAAATAACCTTCTATCTTTCATTATTCTCCCCGGAGGATTTTTTTTGAAATCCTATTTTATAACACGATTTGCTCATAAAGTAAACTACTTTTTTGTCGGATATAACATCTTTTATTTACGTTAAAAATTACGAAAATTCTGATAAAAACAGATATAAATCTCTGTTAAGGATATTGACCTTTCTCATCATTAGTCAATACAACTTTGGTTGTATTTAAGGTTGTATTTTGGTTGTATATCGTCGTGAGTTCCCGGGAATGTTCGGGTTTGTATACTGAACGACGGCGTGATAATACGATTAGTCTTTTGACTAAAAGGGATATTAGTTTGATATTTGTAGGAGAGTATTGGGCATAAATAATATTCAATCCTAAACTGCCTGGGCAAGGTGTCATAACAACCTTCGATTCGGTTTTAAAAAATCTATTGACAAACCGTTTCTAAAATAATATTGTGTTGAATGGGCTTGTCTGTCGGGGATCATTATGAAAAGCATAAATATTATATTTTCTGCTGCTGTTGTTCTCCTTTTGCTCTCAACTAATTTAATTGCTCAAGAAACTTCAACTGATGGCTCAGGGAAGAATGAACAGTGGTTAAAAAAACAGGACATAAGTTTGAACGATGAAGTGAATGCTTATGAAGACCGGGATTCTGCCGAAGACACATTAGAATTCACTGAACTCACCGGGCCTTTTACACAGCAGTTTGACTTTAATGAGATGATTAGGGAAAAGATGGCCTGGGACAAGAGCCTATCTTCAGAGAAGTCTTACCTTGTTAGGTGCCGACTATCGGTGGGAGTGATTAAAGCAGATAAGGTAATGGGCGGCGCAATGCTTAAAGTCAAATTGTTTAACTAAGTGGAAGTAAGAAAGATATACAATTATGGAGGTGTAAGAATGGCAGTTAAAAAAGCCGGGGGGGGCGGCAAAGGAGGGACTGTTGTTACGCATGTACGAAGGTATTGAAGTTTATGACGGATGAAGATGTCCCTGCTAACATCGGAATAAGCAAGCCACCGTATAAGAATATAGATGGATATCGTTATATTAATATTTTCGTACGGTTTACCCAGAAGGAAGCAGATGAGCCCCCTGTAGATCTTGGGGTGATCTTCGCATTTGATACCGGAGGCGACATGGGGGCTAGAAGATACGCTAATCTTGAGGAAAACCTTCCGGGACCCCAGAGTACTAACTTCATTGATGTTTCAGGGAGTGCGTCATGGCATGGTAGTCAATGGAAGATTAGCAGCTATATGGCAAGGTTTCCTGTGATGGGTCCCTACGTACAGGTATTTGTTTACAACAGGGCTGCAGTTAAGAGGAAAGTTAGCGTCTGGGCTTACCTCGTATCCTAAATGATCACTCTTTTCTGGCACACACTCCAAACTATAACCCAATTCTTAATCCTTAATTAAGAATTAGGGCAGATTTGCAAAGTTGACAATTTATATTTTTCTGATAGTGTTTTTCACCCCAGGGGGGGTAGCATCCCTAATTTGCTTCAATTAGCAACAAACCAAAGGACTAAATTAACACACACTTGGTTCGAGGATTCTAACTTAGTAGAAACTCTCAACTCAACTCCGCCCTTAACATTTTCGCTCCAAAGGACCCTGTGGCTGCTTAATTTCTTCGCAATTAGGGTATGAAGAAATAAACTTAGCTATCCCCGAATATCAAAAAAAGAGGTACACGAGAAATGGAAATGAGCCATATACTCATCGTGGTAATATTGGGAATAAGTATGATTTCATTGGGTTACGCAGGATACCTGACAAGGTTCGTATTAAGCCAGGATACCGGAACGTCGGCGATGCAAAGTATAAGCAATGCCATAAAAGAGGGAGCGGAAGCTTTCCTTAAAAGACAGTATTCAACAATCATAATGCTGAGTATCGCACTTGCCGTCCTCATTTTTTTACTCTACTGGTTTGCAAAGGGGGATCACGATATGGCATGGCGGACTACCGTCGCTTTTCTTTTCGGTGCGGGCAGCTCGGGAATCGCTGGGTACATAGGGATGTGGATTGCAATAAGGTCAAATATCCGCACGGCCAGCGCCGTTCGATCTAGTCTGGATAAGGCCCTTAGAATTTCCCTTCGGGGCGGTGCCGTTTCAGGAATTACAATAGTTGCCATGAGCCTTCTCGGAGTGGGGATTCTTTTCGTACTCTATGGCGGGT
>Ga0214472_10000868_pt1 | contig 36073 bp, 38 predicted proteins | sample RVTome_6_FD_207662 | JGI IMG/M metagenome (GOLD analysis project Ga0214472, IMG submission 207662) | Soil microbial communities from uranium-contaminated site in the Upper Colorado River Basin, Wyoming, United States - RVT140D175 | ecosystem: Environmental > Terrestrial > Soil > Contaminated >...
TGATGTCCGTGCCTTTCCCTTCGCTCCGCCTGCTTGGCCGGCGAGCGAGCGCAACCGTTTCGCTACGGCCTTGCCGGTGCTTCCTTCTTTGGCCACGATCAGAATCGTGTCGTCGCCGGCAATCGTGGCCAGCACGTCGGGCACCGATGCGTTGTCCAGGGCACGTGCGACGGCGTTCGCGCCGCCTGGCGGCGTCTTGAGCACGCACAGGTTGGCCGACGAATCCACCTCCAACAGGAACTCGCGCAGCATTCGCTCCAGCCAACCCGTCGCCTGCGGGGGCTCGTCGGGAACGCGATACACCACGCGGCCGTCGGCGGCCCGCGCCTTGACGGCGCCGAGCTCTTCCAGGTCGCGGCTGAGCGTCGCTTGCGTCACCGTCTCGCCCCGCCGGGCGAGCAGCCGCGCCAGCCCCGCCTGGCTCTCGACGTCGCTGCGGCGAAGGATCTCGATGATCCTGCGCTGGCGCGCCTGCTTGTCGGCGCGGCTTAGCCGAGCAGCCATTCCAGCAACGCCTTCTGAACGTGAAGCCGGTTTTCGGCCTGGTCCCATACGGCCGACTGCGCGCCGTCGATGACGCCGGCGGCGATCTCTTCTCCGCGGTGCGCTGGGAGGCAATGCAGCGCGATCGCATCCGGCTTCGCATGCCGCATCAGCGCCTCGTCCACCTGGAATCCCGCGAACGCCCGCACCCGCGCCGCCTGCTCGGCCTCGCGGCCCATCGAGGCCCACACGTCGGTGTAGACGGCGTCGGCGCCGCTGACCAGCGCGGCCGGATCGTCACCGCACTCGATCGCTCCTCCGGTTGCGGCCGCGATGGACGTTGCCTCGGAGACGACGCTTGCGTCCGGTTCGTAGCCGGGTGGCGTGGCGACGGCCACGCGCATGCCGGCCATCGCGCCGGCGAGCAGCAGCGAATGCGCGACGTTGTTGCCGTCGCCGACGTAGGCGAGGCTGCGACCGGAGAGCGTTCCGAACCGCTCGCGAATCGTGAGCAGATCGGCGAGCGCCTGACACGGATGCTCGTGATCGGTTAGGGCGTTGACGACGGGGATGCCGGACGACGCCGCGAGGTCTTCGACCCGGTCCTGACCGAAGGTGCGCACCACGATGCCGTGCACGTAGCGGCCCAGAACGCGGCCGGTGTCGGCGACGGTCTCGCCGCGGCCGAGTTGAAGCTCGGCGGCCGACAGCGCGAGCGCGCGCGCTCCCAGCTCGCCGATGGCGACCTCGAACGAGACGCGGGTTCGCGTGGAGGGTTTCTCGAAGATCATGGCGACGGTACGGCCGGCGAGCCGGGCCGACGGTTCGCGCTTTGCCTTCATCTCGGCAGCCCGGTCCAGGATCGCGCTCATCTCGTCCGGCGTGACCGATGTGGACGACAGGAAGTGCCGCACGGTCATTTTGGATCCCTCCGTCCCGGGCCGGCAAGCGCCGCGACGCGCACCAGCAGCTCATCCAGGCCGAACGGCTTGATGATCACGTTCTCGCGGCCGACGAGCTCGTCGAAGATGTCGTGGGCGTCGGCCATGCCGGTCACGATCACGATCGGCGTAAAGGCAAACCGTTCGTCGGTGCGCAGCTCCTCGAACATGCGCGCGCCGTCGACCACCGGCATCATCAGATCGAGCAGGATGAGCGCCGGCCGGCGAAACTCGGTTTTCAGCAAACCTTCGAGTCCGTCCTTGGCCGTGATCACCTCGTAGCCTTCGTCTTCGAGCAGGACGCGTTCGAGTTCGATCACCGACGGGTCGTCCTCGACGATCAAGATCAGCGGAAGATCGCTCACGGGGAAGCCTCCGAAGGAGATGGCGAAGGAGATGGCGAAGGGGATGGGGACGGGGATTGGCCGGGCGGCGGCGAGCCGCGGAAGGCGAACACGTAGCCGGCGACCGCTCGGACTTGGTCTTCGTCGAGCGAGCGAGAGAAGCGAGGCATCCCGGCGAGGGGCTTGCCGCGCGAGATCTTGGCCAGCAGCTCGTCGGCCGACGCGGTCGCGATCGGCCCCGCGATCAAAGACGGACCGCTTCGTCCCTCTCCGTTGCGGCCGTGGCATGCGGCGCAGTTGGCGAGGAACAGTTCCCTGCCGTCCCGGGAGGTTTGCTTCGGTTGATCGCGGAACGGGCAGGTGTTGGCCGATACCAAGCAGCCGACGCCGATCAGCGTTCCGAGCCCGCCGGCGGCGAGCACCACGAAGGCGAGGAGCCAGGACCCGGCCGCGCCGCGTTCATTCACCGGCGCGTCCCATCTGCGCGAGCACGCTGCCGAGGATGCCGGCGGCCCGGTCGACATCGCCGGCGCCGACGAGCAGCGGCGGCGACAGCCGGATCGTCGACGGCGTGACGTTGTTCACGATCAGGCCTTCGGCGAGACAGCGCTCGACCGCTTCGGCGCTGCGGTCGGCGGTCAGCTGGACGCCGACGAGCAAGCCGAGGCCGCGCACGCCGGCAACGAGATCGTTGCCCGCGGTCGCCTCGCCCAGCCGGCGGATCAACCGGTCGCCCATTGCGGCTGCATTCTGCACCAGATCCTCTTGCTCGATCACGTCGAGGACCGCCAGCGCGGCGCGACACGGAACCGGCCCGCCCCCGAAAGTCGTTGCATGATCGCCGCGGGCGAACGCGGCGGCGACCCGTTCGCGGGCGATGCACGCGCCGATGGGCAGACCACCGCCGAGCGCCTTTGCGAGCGTGACGATGTCCGGTTCGACGCCGGCGTGCTGGAACGCGAACCATGTCCCGGTGCGGCCGAGGCCGGTCTGGACTTCGTCGAAGATCAGCAGCGCGCCTCGCTCGTCGCACAACTTTCGGGCGGCGTGCAGATACTCGGGCGTCGCAGGATTGACGCCGCCCTCCCCTTGCACGACTTCCAGCAGCACCGCGGAGGTGTCGTCGCCGATCGCGGCGTCGAGGGAGTCCTGGTCGTTGAACGGAACGTGATTCATCAGCTCGGGCGGCAGCGGCGCGAAGGGCACGTGCTTGGCCGGCTGGCCGGTCGCGGCCAGCGTCGCGACGGTGCGCCCGTGAAACGATCCTGCCGCCGTCACTAAGCCGGCACGGCCGGTCGATCGTCTGGCCAGCTTGATCGCGCATTCGTTGGCTTCCGCGCCCGAGTTCGAAAAGAACGTGCGGCCCCAGCCGAGCAATCCGTGGAGCCGCTCCGCGAGCAGCCCCTGCGGCTCGGTGTAGAACAAGTTGGACACGTGCACGAGCGTGCCGGCCTGTTCCCTGATGGCAGCGGTAACGGCCGGATGCGCGTGGCCGGTGCTCGCGACCGCGATCCCGGCGAGGAAGTCGAGATACTCGCGACCCTCGGAGTCCCAGAGGCGCACGCCTTCACCGCGCACGAACGCGACCGGCGCGCGCCCGTAGGTTTGCATGACGCAGGCGTCGTCGCGGGTGCGGATGGCGTCGAATGCGGTCACGGCGTCACCATCGTTCCCACTCCCTGGTCGGTGAACACTTCCAGCAGCAACGCGTGCTCGACGCGGCCGTCCAGGATGGTCGCCTTCGGCACACCGGCCTTGACCGCGTCCACCGCGCTCTGCAACTTCGGGATCATCCCTTCGCTGAGCGCGCCCGAGGACTGCAGCGCCGCCGCGTCGCCGAGCGCGAGCGTGCGGATCAGCGAACCGGCCCCGTCGAGGATCCCTTCGACGTTGGTGAGATAGATCAGCTTGTCTGCGCCGAGTGCTGCGGCCAGCGCCGCGGCGACCTCGTCGGCGTTGACGTTGTAGGGCTGCCCCGCATCGTCCACGCCGAGTGATGCGACGACCGGGATGAAGTCTCGAAGCAGGTCGGTGAGGATCGCGGGGTTCGCGCTGACGATCTCGCCGACATAGCCGAGCGCGGGATCCTTGGGCGTGACCGTGAGCAGCCGCCCGTCTTCGCCGCTGACGCCGGCGGCGAGCGTGCCGTGACGGTTGATCAGCGTGACGATGTCCTTGTTGATCACGCCGCACAGCACCATCCGCGCGACCATGAGATCGTCGGCGGTCGTGACGCGGTACCCGCCCGAGAACTTCGGCTCACCGCCGAGGCGCCGGATGTGTTCGGACACTTGCGGGCCGCCACCGTGAACGACGACGGGGTGCATGCCGACATATCGCATCAGGACGACGTCACTCGCGAACGACGCGCGCAGCGACGGATCCTCCATTGCCGCGCCACCGTATTTCACGACGATGGTGCGGCCGTGATAGCGCTTGATGTAGGGAAGCGCCTCCATCAGCGTCCGCGCGCGGGCGATGAGACTCTGATCGTGGGACGTCATGTGGTGTAGTCCCCGTTGATCGCGACGTACTCGGCTGTGAGATCGTTGGTCAGGACCGTCGCGACGTGATCGCCCCGGTGCATGTCGACCAAGATTTCGACATCGCGGTCGCGCATCGCGGCCGCGGCCTTGTCCAGGTCGCCCGGCCCGATCGCGCCGCGCTCGGCGACCTTCTCGCCGCCGAGCCACACGTCGACCATGTTCGGGTCGAGCGGGATCGGCGCGGTGCCGAGCGCCGCGAGCACGCGCCCCCAGTTGGGGTCGGCGCCGCCGATCGCGCATCGCAGCAGCACCGAGTCGGCGATCGTGCGCGCCGCCGCGCGCGCCTCCCGGGCGTCGGCGCCGCCGCGGACGGTGATCTCGACAACCTTGGTCGCACCCTCTCCGTCTTCGACGATCTGCCGGGCCAAGGACAGACATACCTGCGCGATGGCGCCCGTGAGCGCGGGCTCTCGCGGGTCGCCGGCTTCGATCGCATCACCGCCGGTGGCGCCGTTGGCGAGCACGAAGATGCAGTCGTTGGTGGACATGCATCCGTCGACGCTGATCCGATTGAACGAACCCGCGGCCGCGCCTTGCACCGCCGCGGTCAGCACGGAGCGCGAAACCGGCGCGTCGGTCGCGATGAAGCAGAGCATGGTCGCCATCTCGGGGGCGATCATCCCGGCGCCTTTCGCGACGCCGAAGACGGTGGCGTTCCCGGCTGCGGCGCGCGCGGTCTTGGGTCGCGTGTCGGTGGTCATGATCGCGCCGGCCAGCGGCGCCGGATCGGTTCCGAGCGCCCCAGCGGCGGCATCGATTCCTGCGCGGATCTTGGGCATGTCGAGGGCGCGTCCTATCACGCCCGTCGATGCGACCAGCACCTGTGTCGCTTTGATGCCGAGCGCGGCGCCGGCCGTCGCCGCCATCGCCTCGGCGTCGGCCAGACCCAGCGGGCCGGTGCACGCGTTGGCGTTGCCCGCGTTCGCCACGACGGCGCGCGCGGCACCGCGCCGAAGATGCTTCTTCGACACGATGATCGGCGCCGCCTGAAAACGGTTCGCGGTCAGGACGCCGGCTGCAGTCGCCGGGCGATCCGAGACGAGCAGCCCGACATCCAGCCCGCCGCCGGGCTTGATGCCGGCCGCGACGCCGGCGTAGGCGAACCCCTTGGGCAGCGTCATGGGTAGATCCCTCCTGCAGTTAGTCCGGCCGTCTCGTCCAGTCCCAGCATCAGGTTCGCGTTCTGCAGCGCCTGTCCGGCCGCGCCTTTCCCGAGGTTGTCGATCGCGCAGACGACGATCGCCGCGCCCGTGCGTTCGTCGGCCGTGGCATGCACGTGCGCGCCGTTCGAGCCGGAGACGTACTTCGTCTCGGGCGGCGACGGCGTCGCGCGAACGAACGGCTCCCCGGCATAGCGCTCCGCGACCGCGTCGCGAACCGAGGCCGCCGTAGCGCCGGCCGCGAGCCGTGCGACGCAGGTGGCCAGAAGACCGCGCGCCGTGGGGACCAGATGCGGCACGAACGTGACCGTGGTGGCGGCGCCGGCAGCGATGGACAGCTCTTGCTCGATCTCCGGTGTGTGTTTGTGCGTGCCGAGCCCGTAAGCCTTGACGCTGGCATCCACGTGCGAGAAATGCACGCCGGCGTTCATGCCGCGGCCGGCGCCCGACACGCCCGAGGATGCGGCGATGGTGATGCCGGCCGGCTCGATCAGCCCCGCGGCGAGCAGCGGCGCGAGCGCGAGCGTGGCCGCGGTCGGATAGCACCCGGGATTCGCGACCAGCGCCGCGCCTCGGATCTGATCGCGGTGCAACTCGGGTAAGCCGTAGACCCATTTGCCGAGCCATTCCGGAGCGGAGTGTTCGGCGCCGTACCAGGTCCGGTAGAGCCCGGCGTCGGCGAGGCGGAAGTCGGCCGAGAAGTCCACGATGCGTCCTCCGGCCGCGGCCAGCGGCGCGCCGACGGCCATCGAAGCGCCGTGTGGCAGCGCGAGGAACACGATGTCGGCCGCCTCCAGGTCGGCCTCGTCCAGCGCCACGAAGCTGCGGCCGGCGTAGGCCGCCAGGTTCGGGTAGACGGTGGCGATGTCCGCGCCGGCGAACTCGCGCGAGGTGGCGGCGGAGACCTCGATCGCCGGATGGCCGGCGAGCAGCCGGAGCAGCTCGGCTCCGCTGTAGCCCGAGGCTCCCACGACGACGGCTCGATACGGCACGATCCCTCCTTCCCGGCGGCTGTTCGCATGACGATACAGGTTAGTGCATATCTATGCAACCCGCTCCAGGGGGTCAGGAGCGCAGCGTCCAGCCGCGTGCGGCGACGGCGTCGAGCGTCCGGGCAACGGCCGCGTCGACCTCGGCGTCGGTCAGCGTTCGGTCGGGATCGCGGAACTGCAAGGCGAACGCGACGCTGCGGTGGCCGGCGGCGACCTGGTCGCCGCGATAGACATCGAACGGGACGACCGAAGCCAGAAGCGGGCCGGCCGCCTCGGCGACCGCGGCGGCGATCTCGGCGGCCGGGACGTCGTCGGCGGCGACCACGGCAAGGTCGCGCCCGACCGAGGGGAAGCGCGGAAGCGGCACGTCCCGCGCCGCGTCGGCCGCGCCGATCAGCACGCGCAGATCCGCAACGCCGGCCGCGGTGCGGGCCGGAAGATCGAGCGCCTCGATCACGCGCGGGTGGAGCTCGCCGACGATGCCGGCGAGCTGCGATCCGGCGTACAGGTCGGCCAGGCGGCCGGGATGGAACGGCTCCCGGCCTTCGGCGGGGCGCGCCGACACATCCCGAATCCCCAAGGCGTCGGCGAGGGATTCGAACGCGCCTTTGGCGTCGTAGAAGTCGAGCGGCCGATCGGGAGCGTGCCACCCGTCGGGCGCGACACCGGCGAGGATCCAGGCCACTTGGAGCGATTCGGCCGGCAGCTCCTCGCGCGAGGGCGAGAAGGCGGTGCCGATTTCGAACAGCGCGACGGACGGCAGTCGCCGCGCGATGTTGTGGCGAGCGGCCAGAAGCAGGCCCGGCAGCAAGGACGGGCGCAGGATGGATTCGTCTTCGGACAGCGGGTTGGTCACGTGCAAGACCGAGCGCCACGCGTGATCGGGCGGCAAGGCGATCCGGTCGGCGAACGCCGGCGAGATCAGCGACAGGGTTTGCGCCTCCGACAGTCCGGCCCCCATCAACGCGCGGCGAGCGACGCGGCGCAGCGATTGCTCGCGCGTGAGCCCGCCGACGCGTCCGCCGGGCGGCAGCCGGACGGGGACGTTGTCGTAGCCGTGGACGCGCGCGACTTCCTCGATCAGGTCTTCTTCGATCGTGATGTCGCCTCGCCACGTTGGCGGGGTGACGCGCAGCGTCGTCCGCGAGCCGGCGGTGACCTCGCAGCCGAGCGCGGTGAGCGCGGCAGTCATCTCGGCGGCGGTCGCCGCGATGCCGATTCGGGCGTTGACGGTCGCGACCGAGACGCGGACCGGCTTGCGCGGTTTCGGCGCCGCTCCCGCGTCGATCGCGCCCGGCGCAACGGTGCCGCCGCAGATCTGCGCGATCAGCGCCATCGCGCGGTCCGCGGCTCGGCGCGGCGCGGCCGGATCGACGCCGCGCTCGAATCGGACCGAGGCTTCGGTGCGGAGCCCCAATCGCCGCGCGGTGCGCAGCACGCGGGTGGAGTCGAACAGGGCGGACTCCAACACGATCTGCTGCGTTCCGCCGTCGACTTCGCCGTCGCGCCCGCCCATCACGCCGGCGACCGCCACGGGCCGGGACGCATCGCAGATCAACAGGTCTTCCGGGTCCAGCGACCGTTCGACGTCGTCGAGCGTGTGCATTCGCTCGCCCTTCTTGGCGCGTCGCACGACGATCGCCCGACCGTCGAGGCGGGCCAAGTCGAAGGCGTGGAGCGGATGACCGCGTTCGAGCAGGACGTAGTTGGTGATGTCCACGATGGCCGAGATCGGACGCATTCCGCATGCGAGCAGCCGCCGCTGCATCCACCACGGAGAGGCGCCGTTGGACAACCCGGTTGCGATTCGCGCGACGTAGCGGGGGCAGCCTTTCGAATCCTTGACGGTGACGGTCGCCAGACTGGCTGCGTTCTCCCCTGCCTCGGGCACGTCGATCGCCGGATCCACGAGCGACAGGTCGTAGGCGGCGGCGACTTCGCGGGCGATGCCGAGCACCGACAGCCCGTCGGGCCGGTTGGGTGTGACGTCCAGGTCGAAGATGGTGTCGTCGAGCCCCAATGAGGCCACGACGTCGTCGCCGACCTTCACACCGTCGCCGAGCACCATGATCCCGGTGTGATCGTCGGAGATCCCCAGCTCGCGGGCGGAGCAGAGCATCCCGTTGGACTCTTCGCCGGCCAGCATCCGGCGCGTGATCTCGAAGCCGCCGGGCAGCCGGGCGCCGGGCACGGCGACGGGCACCAGGTCGCCGGCGGCGAAGTTGCGCGCTCCGCAGACGATGCGAAGCGGCTCACCGACGCCGACATCGGCTCGCACGAGCACCAGCGCCTTGGTCGAGGTCGGGTGATCGCGGATCTCGAGCACCTTCCCGACGACGACGTCCCGAATCTCCCCGCCGGTGACGATAATCTCGTCGACGGCGAAGCCGCGCATCGCGAGCCGCGACGCGATGTCGTCGGCCGGCGCTTCGACCGGCGCGAACTCGCGCAGCCAAGAAAGAGGGATTCTCATCCGGCGAACCGTCCCAGAAAGCGAAGGTCGTTTTCGAAAAGGTTGCGGATGTCCCCGACCGGCCATGCGGTCATTGCGATCCGCTCGATGCCCATTCCGAACGCGAACCCGGACCATTCCGCCGGGTCGTATTCGCCGGAACGCAGCACGTTGGGATGCACCATGCCGGCGCCCATGATCTCCATCCATCCGCTCCGCGAGCACGGCCCGCACCCTTCGCCGCCGCATCGCGGGCAGATCACATCCACCTCGGCCGACGGTTCGGTGAACGGGAAATACGAGGGGCGAAGCCGCACCTTCTGTTTCGGTCCGAACACCGCGCGCGCGAACTCGGTCAGCACTCCCTTGAGGTCGGCGAGCGACACGTCCCGGTCAACGGCGAGCCCTTCGATCTGGTGGAAGACGGGCGAATGCGTCGCGTCGAACGGGTCGCGCCGGTAGGTTCGGCCGGGCGCGACGATGTAGAGGGGGCCGTCGGTCGCCAGCATCGAGCGGATCTGCACGGGCGAGGTGTGGGTCCGGGCTACCAAGGTGGACTCGCGGCCTTGCACGAACATCGTGTCCTGCATGGTGCGCGCCGGATGGTCCGCGTGCATGTTGAGCGCTTCGAAGTTGAACCAGTCGGTTTCGATTTCGGGACCTTCGGCGACCGAAAAGCCCATGCCGACGAAGACGTCCACGAGCCACTCGATCATCATCGAAATCGGATGCGGGCGGCCGGGAGGCGTCCGGCGACCCGGCAGGGTCACGTCGATCCGGTCGCGCTGCATCGCGCGCGCGTCTTCCGCGGAGCGCAGAAGGCCTTCGCGTTCGGCCAGCGCGGATTCGATCGCGGCGCGCGCTTCGCTCAGCGCCCGTCCGATCTGCTTGCGCTCGTCGGGGCCGGCCTGCGCCAGCGCTGCCTTCACCTGCGACATCGGCGCCTTGCGTCCGAGCGCCGCGACCTCGGCCTCGCGCAGCTCGGCCGTGGTCGACGCGCCGGCGATGCGCTCGAGCGCTGCGGCGGTCTGCTCCTGTATGACGACGATTGGTTCGCTCACGTGTTCGTTCCGCCATCCGAGCCGATCCAGGTTCCTTCCCCGATCGGAAGCGTGAATGCGAACACGGTACCGGAACCGTCGGAACGTTCAACCCAGATTCGTCCGCCGTGCGCTGCGACGATACCGTGACAGATGTAGAGGCCAAGTCCGGTTCCGGCCGTCCGCTCGCCGTGGCCGCGCCGGTAGAACTTGGTGAACAGGTGCGGGACGTGCCGAGGGTCGATCCCCTCGCCCTCGTCCATGACGCGCAGGACGATCGCGTCGCCGTCCGCCGAACCCGAGACGACGATCGTCCCCCGCGGCGCGTACTTGAGCGCGTTCTCGACCAGGTTGACGATCACCTGCTCGACCTTGCCCGGATCGGCCCAGATCTCGGGCAGCTCTTCGCTGAACTCGGCCGAGAGCGGCCGGTCATCGTGGTCGATCTGGAGGCGGTCGACGACGCCGCGGGCGACCCGGGCGACGTCAACCTTCTGTCGCTTCAGTTCCAGACGGCCGGCTTCCAGCCGCGAGACGTCGAGCAGGTCGGTGAGCAGACGCGTCACGCGATCGGCGTCGGCGTTGATCGTTCGAAGCATGTGACGCTTCTGTTCGTCGGTGAATCGCTCCCATCGGTGCAGGAGCGTTGAGGTGAATCCTTTCACCGACGTCAGCGGTGAGCGGATCTCGTGCGAGACCGTAGAGATGAGATCCGACTTCGCGCGGTCGAGCCGTCTGCGACGGCCGATATCGCGTGCCACCGCCACCACGCGCACGACCCGGCCTCGATCGTCGCGCGTGAAGGACGCACGGACGGCAACCCAGATGTCGCCGCCGTCGCGGCGCCGCAGCAGATACTCACGCTCGGGACTGCGCGTCACGGTCGCCAGTCGCAGGCCGAACGGATCGTAGCGCTCGTGGACGAGGAAGCCGGCCGCGTCGCGCAGCGGCAGCACCTCGCCGTAGAAGCGGCCGCGCCCTTCGGTGTCGCTCCATCCGGAGAGTCGCTCTGCCGCGGGGTTGAGGTGTTCGACCGCGCCGCCGGGCCCGACGACGATCACCGCGTCGGGAAGCGACGCGAGGATCCGGTCCTCGCCGCTCACGGGCGCCTCGCCTCGTAGAGCGCCACGGCCGCGCGGGCGACCGGTCCGGCCATGACGCCGGACGGTCCCGCCGGAACGCAGACGCGTTCGGCCCGGGAGAAGGCCTCCGGCAGCGGGCCCTCCCCGATCACGACGGCGATCGGCGGACGCATGTTTTCCGAGCATACCGGGACTCCCCCATCCGACAGCGCCACGATGCGATGCCCCGCCAGCGCGGCGTCCGCGTCCTCGGGCTCGACGTCAACCGCGAGCGGCAGCGCGAAATGGGCGCCGGCGCCGGCCCGAACGCACGGCGGAGCGAACAGATCCGTGGTTCCGCGAAGCCCGATCGCTCCCGCCGCTCCGGCCGCCGCTCCCGCCGCCAGCAACCCGCCGGCGACCGCCGGATCCTTGACGCCGGCCAAGACCAGGATCAGGTCGCCGCGGGTGGCGCGCGACGCGGGGACGGGACGCATCGGGGTGATCGCAATGACATCCGGTGGGTGCGGTGAGCCGGTGAGATAGGCCATGATCTCGGGCGTAACGGCGTGAATCTTCGCGCCGCTCATCGATTGCAGCAGCGCGTGCCGCCGCCGTGCGGCGGTTGCGGTATGGAATACCTCGAGCAGTCGCGCGCCGAGGGCGGCTGCGACGGCAGTCGCGCGGTGACCTTCGACCACGAAGACACCGCGCTTCTCGCGTTCGCGGCGCTTGCGCAGCCGGACGGTGCTCTTGACCGTCGCGTTGGATCGGCTCGAGATCACGCGACCCCCATCGTCGAAGACGCGCGGGGGCCTCGGTGAAGGCCCCCGCTGATCGAACTACGGCTACGCGAGCGGCTCGGAGGCTGCCGTGGGCGCGCTGCTGCCGCTGCCGGCGGCGCGCTCGAGCCCGGACTTTGCGACGACCACGAGCTGGCTGAATGCCGACGGATCGCTGACCGCGATCTCGGCGAGCATGCGCCGGTCGATCTCGACTTCAGCGAGACGAAGGCCGTTGATGAAACGGTTGTAGGACAGGCCTTGTTCGCGAGTGGCCGCGTTGATGCGCGCGATCCACAGCCGCCGGAAGTCGCCCTTGCGGGCGCGACGGTCGGCAAAGGAATACCGCATCGAGTGCAGCACCTGCTCGCGCGCCGCGCGATAGTGCTTGCCGCGCGACCCGCGATAACCTTTCGCCTGTTCCAGGACGGCACGGCGCTTCTTGTGGCCGCCGACTGCGCGTTTGACTCGTGCCATGTCAGCCTCCCAGCAGCCGGTTCAGGCGACTCGCGTCCGCCTTGGACACGAGCCCGTCCCGTCCGAGCGAGCGCTTCCGCTTGCTCGACTTCTTTTCGAGGATGTGGCTGCGGTTCGCTTTCTTGCGAGACAGCTTTCCGGTCCCCGTCCGCTTGACCCGCTTCGCGGTCGCGCGGTGCGTCCTCATCTTCGGCATTTCGGCAGTCCCTTCGTTCGTGCGTTCCTAGGCTCCGGCTTGGGATTCGGCAGGCGCCTCTCCGTCATCGACCTTCGCCAAGACCTTCTTCTTCAGTGGTGCGAATACCATCGTCATGTTTCGGCCATCGAGCTTCGAAGGTGTTTCGACGTGCGCGAGCGGTTCGAGGTCGGCGGTGAGCCGGCGCAGGATCTTCTCGCCCAGTTCGGTGTGCGCCATCTCTCGTCCGCGGAACATGATCGTCAGCTTGACCTTGTGTCCCTGGTTCAGGAACCGCACGATATGGCCCTTCTTCGTGGCGTAATCGTGCGGGTCGATCTTCGGCCGCATCTTCATTTCCTTCACGACCACCTGCGACTGCTTCTTCTTGGCCTCTTTGGCCTTGAGCGCCTGCTCGTACTTGTACTTGCCGTAGTCGAGCAGGCGGCAGACGGGCGGTTTGGCTTGCGGCGCGACTTCGACGAGGTCCAAATCCAGCTCTCGCGCGATCTTCATCGCGTCGGGAAGCGAGATGATTCCGATCTGCTGACCGTCCGGACCCACGAGGCGGACCTCGGCGGACCGAATGCGGTCGTTCACGCGCGGTTCGACGGCGATGGAGCGATCACCTTGCCTTTCATCTCGTTCGGGCAGCGTCCGGGCACACCCGCTCTTTCCACAACAAAAAACCGGACGCCCAAGCAGGGACGTCCGGCCAACGGTTCAGCCGTTCTCCGCGACCGCTCCTGGCTCCGCAGTGCTCTGCCGGAGGGTGAGGGACCCGAAGGACCCTGCTTGTGCACCCGGATAGTCTACCGGCCCGGCCGATGCCGTGTCGATGGGCCGCGAACCGGACAAAAACCGACGACCCCGCGGATGTCCGCGGGGTCGTCGCCTCTCGGGTTGCTCCGGGCTAGGCAGGACGAACGTTGGACGCCTGCTTGCCCTTCGGGCCGTCGACGATGTCGAATTCGACCTTCTGGCCCTCGGCGAGGCTCCGGTAGCCATCCGTCTGAATCGCCGAATGGTGAACGAACACGTCCTCGCCCTCAGCCGGCGAGATGAAGCCGTAGCCCTTCTCGTTGCTGAACCACTTCACGGTGCCTTCCGCCAACTTTCCTGCCCTCCCCCGGGGCCGCCCCGCCCACCGCTGGTCGACGGGTAGACGTACCGGTGCGACCCTCGAAACGCGTGGAAGCGTACCACGGGGAAATTCGGCGGAGCAAGGAATCGGAAGGCGGAAAACGGCGCCGCGCTACGGGACGATCTTGGAGATCGGAATCTCGATGATGTCGCTGGCGCCGCGCTGAAGCAGCTCGGGGATGAGGGTGTTGATACGCACCTTTTCGACGACCGTCTCGATGGCGTAATCGTGCTCGTGGGTGAGTTTGGAGATCGTCGGCGCTTTCATCGCCGGCAAGATCTCCAGCACCTTCTCCAAGTTGTCCTCGGACACGTTCATCTTCACCAGCACCCGGCCGCGAGCCGACGTCGCTCCCCGGATCAGTGTCAGCAAGTCCTCCATCGCGCGCCGCTTGGCGGGATCCTCGGCCGACTCCTTGTTGGCGATGACGACGGTGTGGGATTCGAGCAGGGTGTCGATGATCTTGAGGCCGTTGCGTCGCAACGTCGAGCCGGTTTCGGTCAGTTCGACGACGGCGTCCACGATCTCGGGCACCTTGGCTTCGGTCGCGCCGTACGACAGATAGACGCGCACCGGAATGCCGGCCTTGTCGAACGCCCGGCGGGTCAGCTCGGGATACTCGGTCGAGATCCGGCTGTCGGGCGCCAAAGCGGCCAGCGACGTTGCCGGCGAATCGAGCGGCACCGCAAGCACGATGCGGACGACGCCGCCGCCGGCACGTCCCGAATAGGCGAGTTCGCCGAGCACGTCGACATCGGCTGCGGTTTCGGCGACCCAATCCAATCCCGTGATCCCGATGTCGAAGAAACCTTCCTGCACGTATCGCGGGATCTCTTGCGGACGAAGAATCGAGACGCGATCGATGCGCGGATCGTCGATGGTGCCGTGGTAGTCGCGATCGGATCCGCGGCGCACGGGCAGGTCGGCCGCCTCGAGCACCGCGAGCGTCTGCGGCTCGAGAGAGCCTTTGGGGATGACCAGCCGGAGCATGGCGCCGATGCTAGCAGAGTCGCGCGAGCCGATTATTCCGGCTCTTCCGGAAGAGACGACACGAATGCCGCCATCTCGATCGCGGTGCGCGCCGCTTCCCATCCCTTGTTGTCGTGGTCGTCGCCGGCCCGCGCTTCGGCTTGCTGCTCCGTGTCGGAGGTCAGCACGCCGAACGAGATCGGAATTCCGGTCTGACGTGCCGCCTCGCCGATGCCGCGCGCCGCCTCGCCGGCGACGTATTCGAAGTGAGCGGTCTCGCCGCGGATCACGCAGCCGAGGCAGATCACCGCGTCGTAGCGTTCGGTTTCGGCGGTCAGTTGTGCGGCGAGCGGGAGCTCGAAGGCGCCGGGCACCGAGAAGACGTCGGCCTCGGGTGCACGATGATGTGCCAGGCAGCGCTTCGCTCCGGCCAGCAGCCGTTCGGTGATGTCGTGATGGAACTCCGAAACGACGATCGCGAACGTGTAGATGGACGCGTCGATCGGCTCGTTAGCGTTTCGCATCCGGCCGGTCAGAGGCCCCTCCTTCTAATTCGCTCGCGACCGGCGCATCCAGGTCGAGCAGATGGCCGAGCTTGGCTTTCTTCGCCCGAAGATAGGCGATGTTGTGCTCGGTCGGGGTCGTTTGCAGCGGCACGCGCTCGGCGATGGTCAGGCCGTAGCCTTCCAAGCCGGCGCGCTTCGTCGGGTTGTTGGTGAGCAGCCGCATCGAACGCACCCCGAGGTCGACCAGGATCTGGGCGCCGATGCCGTAGTCGCGGGGATCGGGCGCGAAGCCCAGCGACACGTTCGCTTCGACGGTGTCCTGGCCGGCCTCCTGCAGCCGGTAGGCGCGAAGCTTGTGCAGCAGGCCGATGCCGCGGCCCTCGTGTCCGCGAAGGTAGACGATCACCCCGCGCCCTTCCGCCGCGACCTGTTTCATCGCGTCCTCGAGTTGCGTTCCGCAGTCGCAGCGCATCGAACCAAACACATCGCCCGTGAGGCATTCGGAATGCATGCGCGTCAGGACGTTTTCGCCGTCGCCGATGTCGCCGAGCGTCAGCGCGACGTGATGGCGGTCATCCACCATCGACTCGTAGCCGACGACGGTGAAAGTTGCGAACGGCGTCGGAAGCGACGCCTCGACTTCGCGGCGGACGAGCTTTTCGATCATCCGGCGATAGGCGATCAGATCCGCGATCGAGATCAGCTTGAGGTCGTGTTCGCGCGCCACGTCGATCAGCTCGGGAAGGCGCGCCATCGTGCCGTCGGCGTTCATGATCTCGCAGATCACGCCGGCGGGATACATTCCCGCGAGCACAGCCAGGTCCACGGCTGCCTCGGTGTGGCCGGCGCGCTTGAGCACGCCGCCGGGCTGGGCGCGCAGTGGAAAGATATGGCCGGGCTTGCGGAAGTCCTTGGGATCGGCGCTGGGTTCGAGGACCTTCAGCACGGTCGATGCGCGGTCGTGCGCGCTGATGCCGGTTCCGCCGTCGCTGAGGTCGATCGAGATCGCGAACGCCGTTTCGTTCGTGTCGGAGTTGTCGGGAACCATGGGCGGGATGCCGAGCGCATCGAGCCGCTCCCCGACCACCGGCATGCAGATCAGCCCCCGGCCGTGTGTGGCCATGAAGTTGACCCAGTCGGGTGTGATCTTCTCGGCGGCCATCACGAAGTCGCCTTCGTTTTCGCGATCGGCGTCATCGACGACGATCACGGCCCTCCCCGCCTTCAGCTCCTTGAGTGATTCGTCGATGGTTGCGAACATGGGTGGCTCTCTTTCTGGCGACGACCGGAACTCCTACCTGCGCCCGCGGCGTGATGCGGACGACGTTCGGATCTTCTTGGCGGCGGCGCGAATCGGTTTCGACGTTGCGCGCGCCGGCCTGGTTGGTTTCTTGGCGGCGCTGACCTTCTTGGCCGGCGCTTTCGCTCTAGCGCCCTTCGATGCCCCGCCCTTCGATGCCCCGCCCTTGGACGCCCGGGTCTTGGATGGCCCGTTCTTAGACGGGGGGGCTTTCGCGGCGGACGCTTTGCTCTTCGTGGACCGGATCGGCGCCTTCGGTTTGGCCGGCGGTTTCGATGACATCTTCGGCGATGGACGCGCCGACGCGGCGAGCCCCGGCGTCATCGCGGTCATGCCGGGCACCGGCCCGGCCGGCGGCGCCGCGGTGGCCACGGCCGGAACGGGGCCGGTCTCGTCGCCGCGCAGCGGCATCTTCACCAGCTCGGCAAGACTCGGCTGCGGGCGCGGGGCTCGAGCGGCGATGTGACGTTCGACGTACTTCGACAGCACGTCCACCTCGACGTTGACGGTCGAGCCCTGAATCTTCTTGCCCAGCGTGGTCATGCCGATGGTGTGCGGGATCAACGCGACGCGAAACCGGTCGCGGTTCACGTCGACGACCGTCAGGCTGACGCCGTCGACGGCGACCGACCCTTTCGGGGCCAGATAGCGGGTCAGTTCGAACGGGACGTTGATCTCGAGCATCTCCTGCGCGCCAACCTTGCGACGCGAGCGAACGACGCCGACGACGTCGATGTGGCCCTGCACGATGTGGCCGTCGAATCGCGAGTCGGCACGCATCGGCCGTTCGATGTTGACGTCCTCGTGCGGCTGCAGCATGCCGAGCGTGGTTCGCGCCAGCGTTTCGGGCACCAAATCGCAGGCGAACGCATCGCCGTCCACGACCGTGACCGTCACGCAGGCGCCGTTGACGGCGACGGAGTCTCCGATCTTGAGTCCGTCGAGCATGCCCGGCGCGCGCACCTCGAGCCGCGCGCCTCCTCCGCGGCGCAGCAGCCGGATGACCCGGCCCATCCCTTCAACGATCCCCGTAAACATGTGGTCTTCTCCTCATCGGACGAATTGTGTCGGACGGTGTGAGTCGGTGATTGGTTACGGTCGCGGATATGCCTCGATTCGTAGATCGGCGCCGGTGTGCCGGACGGAATGGATGACGAGTTCGCGGGCTTCGGCGATGGTCGGCGTCACGAAGCCGGCGATCGCTGCGAGCCCCGACGAACCGAGCAGCTTCGGAGCGAGATAGAACACATACCGATCGACCAGACCGTGCTCGACCGCATCGCCGAGCAGCGCCGGACCGCCTTCGATCATGACCTCCATGACGTCGCGCGAACCGAGATGGTCAAGGGTCGCTGCCAGATCGATGCGGCCGTCGCGCGCGGGGGCCCGCCATACCTGGGCGCCGCGTGCGCGCAGCGCAGCGACGGCGTCCTCCGGGGCTTTGTCGGTCGTGACGACGAGCGTCGGAGCGTCGGCGCCGACGACGGCAGCGTCCGGCGGCGTCCGGCCGGACGAGTCGAGCACGACGCGCAGCGGCTGGTGGCCCTTGAAGCCGCGCAGTCGCACCGTCAGGCGGGGATCGTCTTTGAGGATGGTTCCTACGCCGACCATGACCGCGTCGACCGATCCCCGCAACCGGTGCGCATCCCGGCGCGCGGTCGGTCCGGTGATCCATTGCGAGGATCCGTCGGCGGCGGCGGCACGGCCGTCGAGCGTCGCGGCGATCTTGCCGGTGACGAACGCGCGCCCGGTGCGAACGTGCTTCGCGAATGCTTCGATCATCCGCCGGCAGTCAAGGTCGAGCACGCCCGCTTCGACGTCGATGCCCGCTTGCTGCAGATGACGGATCCCGTCGCCGTCGACGCGCGGATTCGGGTCGGCGGTGCCGATCACGACGCGCGCGACGCCGGCGGCGGCGACGGCCGGTGCGCACGGCGGTGTCCGGCCGTGAACGGTGCAGGGCTCCAGGGTGACGTAGAGGGTCGCGCCGCGCGCCTCGCTGCCGGCGGCGGCTAGCGCCTCGGCTTCTGCGTGCGGGCGGCCGGCACGGCGGTGCCATCCTTCGGCGACGATCCGGTCACCGCGGGCGAGGACCGCTCCGACCGGCGGGTTGGGGCTGGTGTCGCCCCGGCCTCGCTCGGCCAGGATCAGCGCCCGGCGCATCATCTTCAAGTCGATCCGGCTCGGCACTCGTCCTCCGTCGTCGGCGTGAAACCCTCCGATCGCTCGGAGCGGTCTTCGGCCTTCACGGCGGAGGGAGGGAATGCGGCGACGGACGTTCCGGCGGCCGGGCACGAGCCCGGCGGCGCGGTGCGCCGTGCGCCTTCTCCCATCCCGACTGTCACGGTCGGCCCCGGAATTTCGCCGGGTCGGCCGGCCCATCGCTTCCTTTGCGAATGTGCCGGGTCGCGGGCTGTTACCGCCGGTGGGGACTCACACCCCGCCCCGAAGGCTTCGCTCCTAGTATAACTGCCTCCAGCCGTTGTTACCAGCCGGTAACTTGACGGGGACCTTGCGTGATGGAGCCGGCGGGCCGGGCGGAGTCAGCGGCGCCGGTCCACCCGCAGGACGCTGCCTTCCGACTGTTTGGCCAGGGACTTCATCTCGGTGGCGGCATCCACCAAGGCTCGCGGCTCGACGCCGGCGCCGTCTTGTGAGACCGAAACCCCGATCGAGATCGACAGCAGCGGATAAAGGACCCGATCGCCGCCACGGGTGACGGTGGAGATTCCGCCGGCGGCCGCATCCTTGCTCTCGTAGAGCGTCTTCACGCCGGCATCGAAGCGCTCGATGATCCCGGCGCAGATCGGCTCGGCCTGGTCGGCGGTGCACACGATGATGAAGTCGTCCCCCCCGATGTGACCGACGAACGCATCGGGTGCAACGGCCGAGGTCGCCTGTTGGATCAGCGACGCCGTGTACTTAATCACCGCGTCACCCCGCATGAAGCCGTAGTGATCGTTGTAGGCCTTGAAGTTGTCCAGGTCGGCGTAACAGACCGCGAACGGCACCCCGGCTTCGGCTCGCGAACGAATCTCATCGTCGATTCGCAGGTTCCCCGGCAGGCCGGTGAGCGGCGAGGTGGAGCGCATCTCCCGGACCCGTCGCAACGTCGTACGCACCCGGGCGACCAGCTCCAGCGGATCGAACGGCTTAATGATGTAGTCGTCCGCACCGGCGGTCAGGCCCAGCACCTTGTCGGCCGACAACGAGCGCGCGGTCAACATGATCACCGGCGTCGCCGACGTCCGAAAATCGCTGCGAAGACGGCGGCACACGTCGAATCCGTCCATCTTCGGCATCATCACGTCGAGCAGGATCAGCGACGGGTTTCGCTCGAGGGCAAGCGTGAGTGCTTCCTCGCCGTCGGCGGCGGTGATGATCTCGAAGCCTTCCGGCCGCAAATTGAGCTCGACGAAACGCCGGATGTCGGCGTCGTCGTCGGCGATGAGAATGATGTCGTTCAAACGATGTCCCCGGCCCTATCCGCCGACGCCTTCGAACTCGTCCAGCATCGCCCGCAACGCTTTCGCCGCCGCTGCGGTATCGGACGCGCCGAAGATCGAGGTGGCTGCGCCGAGCACGTTCGCGCCGGCATCGAGGCAGCGACGGCCCGTGTCCATGTTCACGCCGCCGTCCACGGCGATGTCGGCCGCGATGCCGCGCGTTTCGAAGAATCCGCGCGCGAGTTCGAGCTTGACGAGCACGTCGCTGCGAAACGCTTGGCCGGCCCATCCCGGCGTGACCGTCATGCAGATGAGCGTGTCGAGATGCTCGGCGTAGACGGCGACGTCGTCGAAGGGCGTTTCCGGGTTGATCGCCAGCCCGGCGCCGAGCCCGAACGCTCGGGCGCGTTCCAGAATCGGCCGCGGATCGTCGCCGGATGCCTCCAGGTGCCAGACCACGCTGGATCCGCCGGCTTCGGCGAACTGTTCGATCTGCCGTTCGGGCTCGTCCACCATCAGGTGACATTCCAGCGGCAAGTCCACGCCGTCGCGAATGGACTTCACCACCACCGGGCCGATCGTGATCGGCGGCACGAAATGGCCGTCCATGACGTCGATGTGGATCACATCGGAATAGGGAGCGACGGCGGCGATTTCCTCACCGAGCCGCATGAAGTCGGCGGACAGGATCGACGGTGCCAGTTTGTATCGCACGCGGGGATTCTAACCCGCTTCGCCGGGCTGCCCGAAGTGCGTTCCCGTCTGGGGCCGGGCGCCGCGGGCGAACTCCCCGCCGGTCATGCGCCGCTTTCCCTCCGGCTGCACCTCGATCGGATGGATCGACCCACTCCCGGCCGCGATCGCGAACCCCTCATCGGTGAGAATCGCGCTCCCCGGCTCGCCGGTTTCATCCCCGGGGGTCGCGACCCAGATCTTCAAGCGCTTGCCGCGAAACGTCGTGTACGCACCGGGATTCGGATTCAGGGCGCGGATGAGGTTTCGGATTCGTTCGGCGGGAAGGCGCCAGTCGATTTCGGCTTCGCCGGGTTGAATCTTGGGTGCGGGCGTGGCTTCGGCGTCGTCTTGTGGTTGCGGCGAGGCGGTGCCGGCTTCGACGGCGTCGAAGGTTCGCACGAGCGCCTCGGCGCCGATCGGCCCAAGGCGCGCGAGCAAGGTGCCGGTCGTGTCGTCGTCTTCGATCGTCACCTCGGCGCGTTCCAGGATCGGACCGGTGTCGAGCGTCGGCTCGAGCAGGAAGACGCAGACGCCGGTTCGCGTTTCGCCGTCGATGATCGCGCGCTGAACCGGTGCGGCGCCCCGATAACGGGGCAAGAGCGAAAAATGCGCGTTGTAGGTCCCTCGCGGCGGGACGGACAGCACGACCGGCGGGATCAAGTGCCCGTAGGCGACCACGCCGCATGCGTCGGGCGCGAAGGCGGCAAGTTCGACGGCGAAGCCGTCCTGCTTCGGCGTATCGGGTTGGAGCACGGGGATGCCGGCGTCCAGCGCGACTTGTTTGGCGGGCGGTGCTTGCGGCGTGCCGCTCCGTCCGCGGGGACGGTCGGGTTGGGTGACGGCGACGACGACGTCGTGGGGCGATGTGATGAGGCGGCGGAGCGCGACGGCGGCGACGTCGGGCGTTCCGAAGAATGCGACGCGCACTACAGGGCGCGCGCCGGGCGCGGGCCGCCGTGGGGATGCTCGCCGAGCAGCATGTCGCGGATGGCGCGCATCGCCTCTTTGCGTGTCTCGTCGTCGAGACGGTCGACGAAAAGGATCCCGTCGAGGTGGTCGATTTCGTGCTGGAAGATTCGCGCTTCGAATCCGCTCACCTCTTCGACGATCGAGTTGCCGTGAACGTCGCGAGCTTCGACGCGCACGTGCATCGCGCGCACGACCGGGAAATACACCTCGGGGATGGACAGGCAGCCTTCTTCGCTCTCTTGGGTCTCCTCGCTCGCCCACGTGACTGCCGGATTGCACATCGCGCCGGACCGTTCACCCGAGTCGAACACGAACAGCCGGCGGTCGACGCCGACTTGCGGTGCGGCAAGACCAACACCGGGCGCGGCGCGCATGGTTTCGAGCATGTCGTCGGCCAGACGGCGCAGCGCGTCGTCGAAGGCTTCGACGGGTTGCGCCTTCGTGCGCAGCACCGGGTCGCCCCAGATGCGAATGTCCAAAGATCCCATGGCGACGTCGAGTCTACGCAAGAACGTCGCGTGGGTCGATATCGATTCGCACATCGGTTCCCTCGTCGCGCCAGACGGCCGCGAGCGGCGCGAGCAGGCGTTCGAGCACGGCGCGGGTCGGGGCTCGCACGGCCAGGAGCGCGCGCCCGTCGCGTTCGACCGGGCCAAGAACGGTGGCTCCTGCCTCTTCCAGAGTCGTCGCGATCCCGTCGGCGCGGTCGGAGGGCGCGGCGATGCGCGCCAGCCCGCCGAACGGCGGATAGCCGAGCTCCTTGCGTCGTGCGATCTCGTCGGTGGCGAGCACGGCGGGGTCGTAGCGAACGAGCGCGCGCACCGCCGGATGTGCCGGGTCGGCGGTCTCGATCAGCACCGTTGCCGCAAAGCGCGCGGCGCGCCACCAGGTCGCGAAGGCTTCTTCGCCGGTCCGGAAGTCGGTTTGCGCCAACGCCGCGTCGGCGTGGCAGATCGCGACCAGCCCCGCGCGCGGCAGCGGGATGTCCTTCGCGATCACCGGGGTGGCGACGATCAGATCTGCGCGCGTGATGGCCTCGCGCAGCGCCGCGGCGCCGGAGCGCGCGTCCAGCAGGGCCGGCCGCGTCGCGCCGGTGGCGCGGACGGCGCGTTCGAACACCTTCGCGGGCTCGTCGCCCCCGCGATGCGTCATGATCATGACGCGTTCGCCTCGGCGCATCGCCATCTTCGCCGCGGCGATGGTTCGGCCCGACGGAACGAGCCGCTCCCGGCTCGCCGACAGATCCACGATCTGGACCGGCGGATGGCTCCCGCGGGCCGTGGCAGGCGGGACGACCAGCGTCATCTGCCGTGCGGCGACGGCGGCGGCGACTTCGATGCTCGGCGGGACGCCCACCGTGACCAGCGTGGCGCCGCTTCGACGCGCCCGTTCCGCGGCGACGGTGCGCGCATGGAAGCGCGGCTGACGTCGTTCCTTGTAGGAGACATGCGATTCGTCGTCGATGACGATCAGTCCCAGATCCGGAACCGGCGCGAACACGGCCGCGCGGCCGCCGCAGGCGATCCGCGTGTCGCCGCCTCGCAGCGCGCACCATCCGCGGTAGCGCACCCGGTTGGAACGGTTCGAGCCGAGCCGCGCGAGGCCGGCGCCGAACGCATCCTCCAACGCCGCCTCGACGCTGGATCGAAACCGGACCTCCGGCAGCAGCACGAGCACGCCGCGGCCCTCGCCGACTGCGGATGCCGCGAGCGAGGCGATCAGCGGACCGCGATCCTGTGCGGGCGGCGGCTGCATCGAGTACACGCCGCGCGTCCGCGCCGCCAGCGAGCGGAGCAGCGCCGGTCCGCCGCGCCATGCCCGCAGCCACGACGCGTCCGGTGTCGCGGCCGGTGTCGCGATGGGTGTCGCGATGGGTGTCGCGGGCACGACCGCGTCCTCTTCCGACGCGATCCGCTCCGGAACGGCGGTTGCGAGTGCCTCGCCGAGGCTCGCGCAGTATCGCTCCGCCGTCCAGCGCGCCAGATCCACCAGATCTTCGTCGAGTCCGGGACCGAGCGAGGCGATCAGCGCAACGGTCCGCGGAACGTCGGCGCGGTCCAGCAGATCGACGACGACGCCGTTGGCGCGCTTGCGGCCGAGCGGCACGCGAACGACCGAGCCGACGTGGACGTCCAGGCCCCCCGGAATCGAGTATGTGAAAACGCGATCCCGGTGGACGAGACTCGGATGCAGCAGAACGACCGACGCGAAGCGCCCCTCCATGCAGGGGAGCCTAGATCAGATCGCCGACTTGAGATCGTCCACGCGGTCGGTTCGCTCCCACGTGAAGTCTTTCTCCTCGCGTCCGAAGTGACCGTAGGCCGACGTTTGACGGTAGATCGGCCGGCGCAGGTCCAGATCGCGAAGGATCGCGGCGGGACGAAGGTCGAAGACCTCACCGATCGCCTTCTCGATCTTTTCGATCGCGACGGTCTCGGTGCCGAACGCCTCGACCGATACGCTCACCGGACGCGCGACGCCGATCGCGTAGGCGACTTCCAACTGGAGTCGCTCGGCGAAGCCGGCGGCGACGACGTTCTTGGCGACCCAGCGGGCCGCGTACGTCGCCGAGCGGTCCACCTTCGTCGGGTCCTTGCCGCTGAAGGCGCCGCCGCCGTGCGGGGCCATGCCGCCGTAGGTGTCCACGATGATCTTGCGACCGGTCAGGCCGGTGTCGGCTTTCGGGCCGCCGATCTCGAAAATGCCGGTCGGGTTGACGAGCAACTGGAACCCTTCGAAGTCGAGGCCGGTTTCGTGCAGGATCGGCTCGACGACCTGCTCGCGGATGTCGGGCTCGAGCAGCGTGGGGATGTCGATCTCGGGTCCGTGCTGGCTCGAGACGACGACGTTGACGACCCGCTTGGGCGTGTGGCCTTCGTATTCGATGGTGACCTGCGTCTTGCCGTCGGGGCGAAGATAAGAGACGTCGCCGCTCTTGCGAACGGCCGACAGCCGGCGGGCCAAGCGATGTGCGATCTGGATCGGAGCAGGCATCAGCTCGGGGGTGTCGGTGCAGGCGTAGCCGATCATCATTCCCTGATCGCCGGCGCCTTGCGCGTCCATCTCGTCGGACTCGCCGCGCCGGGATTCCCACGCGTTGTCCACGCCGACCGCGATGTTGGGCGACTGATCCTGGATCGCGTTCAGCACGCCGCAGGTTTCGCCGTCGAAGCCGTACTTGGCGCGCGTGTAGCCGATGTCCTTGATCGTTTCGCGGACGATCCGCGGCACGTCCACGTAGGTGGTCGTCGAGATCTCGCCGCCGACGATGCACAGACCGGTCGTCACGAACGTCTCGCAGGCCACGCGGCCCATCGGATCGTCCTTGAGGATCGCATCCAGAATCGCGTCGCTGATCGCGTCCGCCATCTTGTCCGGGTGACCTTCGGTCACCGACTCGGACGTATACACCCACCGTCTGGTCATCGTCGCCAAGCTCCTGATCGTGGTCGAGCCGTCGGAGAGATTATAGGTCTATCCTCGGCTCCCGGAGCCCGTCAGGGCTTCAGACGCACGGTTTCCAGGCTCTGGTCGAAGATCGCCCGTTGCGCGTCCCACCCGGCGCGGGGCGCCCGGTAGACGAGCAGCCAGTTTCGCGCGCGACCGTTGATCGCAACGAACAGCGCGGGCAGCGACTCGGGATCGCCATCATCGGCGTGCAGGACTCGGGCCTCGGATCCTGCAATGGTGAGGCTGCGGTCATCGACGATGTGCTCGTCGGGGATCTCCAGCGCCCGCTGCGCGCCCGACGCCCAATCTTCGAGCGGGCTGGAGCGCTCCTCGGATACCACCAGCAGCGTCGGCGTTCCGTGTTCGGTCGGCTCGCCGACGGCGGCGAGCGCGGTCCCGGGGACCGACAGGAACTCCTCGAGCGCTTCCCCCGGCGCGATGCCCTCGAGGCGCTGCTCGATCTTCGAGCGGACGCCGGCCTCCGCCGGGTCGCCGCCGACGAACCCGGCCGGGAGCGCGACCGCGATCTGCCCGCCGTCGATGAGCGTCCAGCCGGCCGGCACGGCCGCCGGTGGCTCCGCGGTAGACGGCGGGGCCGGCGGCGGCTGGGCGGCGGTGCGGCCGATCAGCACGGCGGCGTTGCTCGCGAGCGCCGCGGCGATGAGCCAGGCGCCGACCCGGGTGGCGACGGAACGTTCGCTTCGGTCGGGGATCACGTCCCACGCCGCGCGCGGTGCGCTGTCCGGATCCGGCGTCGCGATGACTCGATCGACCCCGCGGACGACCACGATCGCCAGCACGACGGCGCCCAGCGTCACGATCAAGGTGACAAGGTGGAGCGCGGCGACGCTCGAAACCCTCGCCACGTCCGTGTCGACGGAAGGATCGTTCCACATTGCGGCAACCACGCGAGACAAGATCGCATGCACGAGGAAGGCGCCCCACCACAGCCGCACCGGGATGATGCTGCGGTCCGTGGTGCCGCGGGTCGTCCACAGCTCGCGAATCGCGCGGTAGGGCCATACGAACGATGCGACGGGGACGAACCATGCGACGACGGCGCGGCGCGGCGTGAACGAAGCGTCCTGGTAGCGAACGCGCAGGTTTGCGTGTGCTCGGTGCTGCCACGCGAGCCAGACGAGTCCCGTGCCGAACCAGAGCACCAAACTCCAGGTTCCGATCGCGGCCAGGGCGGCGTCGAGCCGCTCGGCGTCACGGAGGTTGACGGTCTTGCCGGCCGCGACCCGTCGCACCATCTCGAGCAGGGCCGCGACCACCACGATCGAGATCAGCGCGACGATTCCGTTGAGCACCAGCAGCCGCCCCAGGACCCAGCCGCGGCGGCGCTGGGACCGGTGGCGTTCGCGTCCGGGGGCCTGCGCGATCGTGGGAGGAAGGGTCGGCGGCGCCGGCGGTGCCAAAAGGGTCGTCATTTGTCCTGCTTTCGGGAGATTGCGGTCGTCGGGGAACACACCCTCAAACGACAGAATCGGCGAACTGGCTCGCTAACGTGAGCGCCGGGCTGCGATCCGGTCGCAGATGACGGACGCCATCGCGGCCTTGGATTGCAGCGGCAGGTCTTCCTCGGTGCCGTCGGCCGCGATGAGCATCGCCCGGTTGGTGTCGTGCTCGAAGCCGGCGCCCGGCTCGGTCACGACGTTGGCCACGACCATGTCCAGGTTCTTGGCCGCCAGCTTCTTTCGCGCGTAGGCCACGGCGTCCTGGGTCTCGGCCGCGAAGCCGACCAGCAACTGGTGCGTCTTGAGGCGGCCGAGCTCGGCGAGGATGTCGGGCGTGCGCTCGAGCACGATGTCGGGCGCGCCCTCGTCCTTTTTGAGCTTGTGGTCGCTGGGGTTCGCGGGGCGAAAGTCCGCGACCGCGGCGGCCTTGACGACCGACGTCGCAGTCGTCGAACCGGGAGAGGACCTCCGGCCAGCGCGTCCCGGTCTTCGGGCGGCGCTCGATATCCGAGTAGGGGGTTCTGCCGACATCCGTAAAACACCCGGTTGACGACGGATCGGCGGAGCGCCGCGCGTGGATTCGGCCGGAGCGCGACAGGTCAAGAGCGTGTTGCGAAGCTAAGCACCGGCGCCGGCAAGCGTGCAGCCATGCCGCTGGAGCCGTTCACTGACCGGGCGTGGAGCGTACGTCCGGAGTCCTGCCACCATTCTGCTTACGGACCCCTCTTCCCGCCGTCCATCTTCGCAGTGGATGGGACCGCGATCACGCAGGAACACATCGGAGCAAAGACCAGGGTTCCCATAGACGACGCAAGCCGTCCGGTCGCTGCCGGTTAAGGTCGGCGACGAGGAGACAAAGGTGATGAGGCTGCCATCACCCGAGATGCTGGGCACCCCGCTGTCTCCGCCGAGTGCAGGCACTCCTTGGGACGACACGTTAACCAACGTCGTCTCATTGAGTTCTCGATCATAGAGATAGACGTTCTCGCTGCCCTTGTTGTCGATGGCCGTTTGGAGTGGCGCCCTCGAGGTGTAGGCGATGTAGCGTCCATCGCGGGAAAGGGAAACCATGTCCTTGTACAAGGCTCCAGGCGCTGGTTCCGTGTTGGTGATGACCTCGACCTCCGAAGTTGCGAGGTCAACAACAAGGATATCGGCGTTGGGGTTCGTAACCCCGATTCCAATGTGTTCGGCACGAATGGCCGGCCACTCCTGCACGATTGCGGCGACCGTTCCGTCGGGCGAAATAGCGACATTCCGCGAACTGCCTGCGATTCGAACGCCGTCACGCTCTGAGATTCGTCGAGTCGTTTGGGTGTGTCGATCGTAGATGAAAGCATCCCAGGTGCCGGGGTCGTCGCCGAGGACAAGATTCGAAGCCGAGGAAATGTAGGCAACGAAGCGTCCGTCGGTCGAGATCGACGCGTGGAACCATGCCGGGTGGCTCGGACCATTCGCCTGAGCGCCGGTCGTGGATATCGAGACGCGCTCTACTATGTCGCTCCGGACGTCATAAACGAATGTATCGCTGACACCGTTGGTATCGGCATGGACGAGATTGGAAGCCCGTGAATAGAACACCACATAGTTGCCGTCGCCCGAGACCGTGGGGTTCCCCGACACGCCGTCGGCCGGATGTCCATGAGGGCCCTTCGTAACCGGTGTCTTGACCCCCGTAGCTCGATCGTGAAGGTAGATGCTTCCCCACCCAAACCCGGGAACGAGGTTCGATGCGAACGAGTGAAATGCGATGTAGCGCCCATCGTAGGAGAGACTCGGAAGGCTGGAGTCGTCGTCCCCGATCTCGCCACCCGAGGAACGGGAGATCAGCTCCAGCGACCCCGAAGTCAAGTCTCGAGCGAAAACGTCGGCCCGGTCATTGTCGTCGCCTGCACTGAGGTTCGCCGCACGCGAGGCAAAGGCGACGACCGTTCCAGAACCGGCGATCACGGAATCAAAACTCGGACCGTCCGCAGGGCGGCCTGTCTCACTCATGGAAATCACCCGCGTGTTTGGATGAGGATTTGCTCGCATCTCATCCGCCACCGCGACTGCGGCATGCGACAATTGAAGCAGCGCGGCAAGGGTGGCCACCTTCAGACCCCTGCCGGGCCTCTGCATCAGCTGCCCTCTGTGAAAATGAGACCAACACCAGCGATATCGAGGACCAACTCTGCGATGTGGTCCCCGTTCGAGCAAACCGCCGTAGGGGACGACGACGACGCGCTGCCCGAAAGGTACATCTTGAGATATCGCTGTGAATTACGTGAGTCAACGCCGATGAAGTAGCTCCAGCGGTCCGGATAATTCGGATCCGTGGCTTGATTACGGATCTGCCACGTATCCGCGGCATTGCTGGACCGAGTGACGTTCAGGAAGAACTCCGAGACGTTGAAGACGAACTGCGCGTTCGAGTCCGGCGCCATGTGAATGAAGTTCGCCGTCATGTCGGCATCGATGAGATCTCCCGCTCGAAGGCTCCATGAGTTACAGCTGGGGCCCGTGGTCGTGCGGGTCTTCGCGGTCGCGTCCGCATAGCCGGAGCCGACCGCCGTGCCCGCAAAAACACACCGTCCAGAGCTGTTGGATCCATCGAGCCTCGCCATCGCCCCTTGGCAGGGGTAGTAAATCGCTCCGCGCGAATCCCCACTGAAGTACTTAACGGGTCGGGAATCGACCGTCGTACACGTGCCTCCGCCATTACGTGGTCCACATTCCTGGAAGTTGATCTTCATCAGCGACCCGTCGATATCTATCCCGCTGAGATTGTCACTCGCCTCGGTCGGGAACGCCCCGTCAACGGGGATGTTCTGCGCCCCGGTCTCGGGAATGCGGACACGTCCGAAGTCATGGTGAGACTCAGTCTTCATGCAACCAAAAAAGATGCAGTATGTCTGAGAAACCTCTAGGTAGTAGGAGAAGAGTCCAAGCTCGACATCTTCCTTTGGAATAACCGCCACGATCACCTGCTGATCGGTCCCCCTGTTGCCGTAAACAGATTTCGAGGTCGCGATTCCAAGCGGCGTCTCGTAATAGACGGTGAGTTGGACCTGCGCACAGTTGTAGCTGGAAAGAAAGCCGGTGAAGTCATCGCAGTTGGACTGGACGGTGACCGTCAAATTCAGATCCACCTCCGAGTATGCTTCGGCCGGGGTCTGGTGGGCCACCGTGAAGATCCGCTCGTCGGGATATTCTGCGTGCGCCGGTACTCCGGTGCTGCTGGTTAGCGCAATAGCCAACATGACGAACAGAATTCGGCGGCGCATAGCGATCCCCCTTCTGCACCGCTAGCCCTGGCGGCGCTCCCTGGTCAATTGTCTGTTTAGCAGGGGGGGGGGGGCGTTTTGTCAAGAAGTTCCCTTAGGTGGGCTTTGCTCGAATCGCGATGCGGTCGCAGATCGCGGCGGCCATCGCAGCTTTCGATTGGAGGGGAAGGTCTTCCTCGGTGCCGTCGGCGGCGAGGAGCATGGCGCGGTTGGTGTCGTGTTCGAAGCCGGCCCCGGGCTCGGTGACGACGTTGACGATCACCAGGTCCAGATTCTTGGCGGCGAGCTTCTTGCGCGCATGCGCGACGGCGTCTTGCGTCTCGGCGGCGAAGCCGACCAGGAACTGATGCTGCTTGGCCGCGCCCAGTTCGGCCAGGATGTCGGGTGTGCGTTCCAGCACGATGTCCGGGGCGCCGTCGTCCTTCTTCAGCTTGTGCTCGCTGGGATTCGCGGGCCGAAAATCGGCGACGGCTGCGGCTTTGACGACGACGTCGCAGTCGGCGTAGCGCGCAACGACCTCGTCGCGCATCTGCTGCGAGGTTCGCACGCGCACGACGGCGACGCGATCCGGATCGGCGAGCGCGCTCGGCCCGGTGACGAGCGTGACCTGCGCGCCGCGTCGCGCCGCTTCGGTCGCGATCGCGAAGCCCATCTTGCCGCTGGAGCGGTTCCCGATGAAGCGGATCGGATCGATCGGCTCTTGCGTGCCGCCGGCGGTGACGAGCACGCGCACGCCGGTCATGTCCCCGCGCGAGGCCAGCAGCGCGGCGGCGGCGCGAACGATTTCGGGTGGCTCGGCCAGCCGGCCGATCCCTTCGTCGCCGATCGAGAGTTCTCCTTCTTCGGGTCCGACGAATTCGGCGCCGCGCGTGCGCAGCATTTCGACGTTGGCGCGCGTGGCCGGATGCTGCCACATCTCGGTGTGCATCGCCGGCGCGATCAGCAGGCGCCCGGCGCGCATCAGGAGCGTCGACGACACCAGGTCGTCGGCGATCCCGGTCGCGGCTTTGGCGATCGTGTTGGCGGTCGCGGGCGCGACGATGATCAGATCCGCCCAGCGGGCCAGGCGCACGTGCAGGGTCTGGTCGGCCGCGTCGAACACGTCGGCGTGCGCGGGATGATGCGTGATCGCGGCAAAGGTCGCGGCGCCGACGAACTGCGTCGCCGCCTTCGTCATGATCACTCGAACCTCGGCCCCGGACTTCTGAAGGAGCCGGCAGACTTCGACGGCCTTGTAGGCGGCGACGCCGCCGGTGACCCCCAACAGAACGCGAGCGCCCCTCAGGGCGCTCGGGTCGGTTGGAAGGGCGTTCACTTGATCCCTTCGCTGGTCCGCTCGTATGCGACCTTGCCGGCGTTGATCTCCTCCATCGCGATCGACAGCGGCTTGCGGCCGGGTTCGGTGTGGACCAGCGGGGGCACGAACTCGCCGATTCCCTCGCCGAGCTGCGCGTAATAGGAATTGATCTGCCGCGCCCGCTTGGCGGCCATGATGACCAGCGTGTACTTGGAGTCCACCTGGCCGAGCAGGTCGTCGATCCGGGGTTCGATCATAGGTGTTCGGTTCCTTCCGTCGGGGGCGTTCCCATCAGTATACGGTCAACCTGGCCGACGGCGACCTCGAGATCGTCGTTGACGACCTGATGGTCGAACTCGGCGGCGGCGGCCAGTTCCTGCTTCGCCACGGCGAGCCGCCGCTCCAGCGCGGCCGCATCCTCCGTCTTTCGGCCCCGCAGCCTGGCCTCGAGCGCCTCCCACGATGGCGGAAGAAGGATCACCGTCATGGCCTCGGGCATCGCCGCCTTGACCTGCCCGGCCCCTTGGACGTCGATCTCGAGCAGAACCGGGCGCCCGTCGGCCAGCGCCGCCCGCACCGGGGTCCGAGGCGTTCCGTATCGGTTCGCGCCGAAAACTTTGGCGTTTTCGAGGAATTCGCCGCGACGCTCCATGGCGTCGAACTCCTCGTCCGACAGGAACAGGTATTCGCGGCCGTGATCCTCGCCCGGTCTCGGCGCCCGCGTCGTTGCCGAAACCGACAGAAAGACCTCCGGACGCCGCTGAGCGACCAGCCGCGCGACGGTCGACTTGCCGACGCCCGACGGGCCGCTCAGGACGAGGAGACGCGCGATGACGCTAGTCGTCTTCGCCCGGTGAGCCGCTCGCGAACTCGTTGAGCAGCGATACCCGCTGCTTGGCGCCCAGGCCTCGGATGCGCCGGGTGGAGGAGATATCGAGCTTCTCCATGATCTTCTTCGCGCGGACCTTGCCGACCCCCGGCAGCGCCTCGAGAACGGCGGCCACCTTCATCTTCCCGATCGTGTTGTCACCTTCGGTGGCAAGGACCTGGGTCAGGGTCAGCTTCCCGGCCTTGAGCTCCTGTTTCAGCTCGGCTCGTGCTCGACGGGCTTCGGCAGCCTTTTCCAAGGCTTGCTTCCGCTGCTCTTCGCTGAGCTCGGGAAGCGGCATAATTCCCCCTCCTTGCAATGGTGGCCTTGCGTACCGACCTCGGTCAGGACGGGCGCGAGTCTATCATCGGGGACCGACCCCTTCAAACATGCCCGTGACCTATTTTCGCAGGTCAGAGGCCATTTTCTCGTTCGCGACGCATGAGTTCTGGGGCGGAATGCCCGGTTAGCGAACCTCACCCGGCTTGAGGTGCCGGCTTCCGGGGGCGTCGAGCGCCTCGCCGCGGGCGCAGGACGGGCACGCCTGGGGCGCCCACGACCGGGCGTCGATCTTCAGCAGAGACTCCAAGCCGAACGGCGGCGGCGCGGCGCTGCGGTCCACGATCGATCCGACGGCGACGACGTCGGCGCCGGCCGCGCGGACCAGATCCACGACCTCCGCCGCCGAGCCGCCGGTGGTGATCACGTCTTCGACGACGGCGACTTTCTCGCCGGGCGAGAGTCTTTGGCCGCGCCGCAGCGTGAAGGCGCCGCCGGAGCGCTCGAAGAACACGAACCGGCAGCCGAGCGCGTGCGCGACCGCATAGCCGATGAGCACCCCGCCCATCGCGGGGCTGGCGATCACGTCGATCCGTCCGGCGCGCGCGCGAAGCTTGTCGGCGAGCGCGGATCCCAGCGAGTGCGCGACGCGCGGATGCTCGAGCACGCGCGCGCACTGCAAGTACGTGTCGGAATGAAGGCCGCTGGAAAGCTTGAAGTGGCCGGTCATGATGGCCTCGTAGCGCTGAAAGATCTCGCGGATCTCCGCCTCGCTCATTGGGATGCCTCCGCAACGATCGACTCCGCCGCGGCACGCGGATCGGACGCGCGCGTGATCGGACGGCCGACGACGAGATAGTCGGCACCGGCTTCGATCGCGCGCGCCGGCGTCATGGCTCGCGCTTGGTCGTCGCGGTCCGCGCCGGCCGGACGCACGCCGGGCGTGACGACGATGAACGGTTTCGGCAGCATCTCTCGCACGCGGATCAGGTCGGCCGGGGCGCACACGATCCCGTCGCATCCGGCTTCGTGCGCGAGCGAGGCGAGCGCGGGAACGGCTTCACCGGCGGGCGGCAACCCGACTTCGAACAGATCCTGATCGCTCATGCTGGTGAGCACGGTGACGCCGAGCAGGATCGTTCCGCTCGGCTTGGCCGACGCCGCCGCCTCCAGCATGGCGCGTCCCCCGAGCGCGTGCACGGTGATCATCGCCGGCGCGAGCGGAGCGATGCTTTGCATGGCGCGATGCACCGTGGTGGGAATGTCGTGCAGCTTGAGGTCGAGGAAGACGGGACCGTCCACGGCGCGCACGGACTCGGGACCGTAGGCGCCGAACAGTTCGAGTCCGATCTTGAACGCGCCGGCAGCGTCGCCGATTCGTTTGGCGAGCGCGGATGCTTCTTCGACGGTGGGCACGTCGAGCGCGACGATCAGCGGATTGGTCATCCTTCGAGCTTCACCCGTCCTTTCAGGTCGGCGACGCGATCGATGCCGCGGTCGCGGCACCAGGATTCGATCTCGGCGGCGATGCGCTCGGTCGCGCGCGGATCGTAGAAGTTCGCGGTTCCGACTTGGACGGCGCTTGCGCCGGCCATGATCATCTCGATCGCGTCGCCGCCGGATGCGACGCCACCGGAGCCGAAGATGGGAACGTGCGGCAATGCCTGCGCGACCTGGAAGATGCAGCGCACCGCGATCGGGCGGATCGCGGGACCCGACAGGCCGCCGGTCCCGGTGCTCAGTCGCGGTCGCTCGCTTTCGATGTCGATGCTCATGCCGAGCGTGGTGTTGATCAGCGTGAGTCCATCGGCGCCGGCGTCGGCGACGGCACGCGCGATCGCCACCAGGTCGGTCACGTCGGGCGAGAGCTTCACGAAGACCGGCGCGTCGGCGACGGCCTTGACCGCGCGCGTGACGTCGGCGGCGCGCGCCGCGTCGAGCGCGAACATGTATCCGCGCTCTTCCAAGTTCGGGCAGGACAGGTTCAGCTCGACGGCGACCATTGGCGCGCCGCGGAGGCGTTCGACGACCGCGACGTATTCTTCGACGCTGTGGCCGCCGGCCGATGCGATCGCCGGCGTCTTTCGCTCCGCGAGCCAGGCGAGGTCGGTGTCGCGGAACACATCCACGCCCGGGTTTTGCAGTCCGATCGCGTTGAGCATGCCGCTGGGCGTCTCGGCGCCGCGCGGCGGCGCGATCCCCGCCCGCGGCTTCAGCGTCACGGTCTTGCACACGACCGCGCCCATCGATGTGAGATCGGTGAAACGCGCGATCTCTTTGCCGGATCCGAAGCAGCCGCTGGCCGACACAATCGGGGTCTTCAGCGTCAGCCCGGCGACCTCGACGCCAAGGTCTACGGCCATGCGATCACCGTCCCGTCGAAGACCGGGCCGTCGGTACATGCGCGCTGGTGATGACGGTAGCCCTCCTCGTGGGTCGGGACGACGCAGGTCCAGCACACGCCGATGCCGCACGCCATGAACTCCTCGACCGCGACCTCGCAGCGGCGGCCGTTCGCGCGAGCGGCGACGGCGGCGAGCATCGGCATCGGCCCGCACGCGTAGATCGCACGCGCGTCGATGCCGTCCATGGCGTCGGTGACGCGGCCGCGGATGCCGGCCGAGCCGTCGTCGGTGGTGATGGTGATCGTGTCGGCCGCGGCGGCGGCGCGGTCCGGCGCGAACAAGCGCGGCGCGGTCGCGGCGCCGAGGATCATGTGGCTCGTCGTGCCCTGCGCGCGCAGCAGCCGAGCCAAGAAGAACAGCGGTGCGGCCCCGTAGCCGCCACCGACGAGCATCGCCGCTCCGCCCGGTTCGGGCACGGTGTAAGAGCTGCCGAGCGGACCGACGACGTCGAGCGGGTCGCCGGGACGGCTCGCCGCGATCGCGCGCGTCCCGTCGCCGATCGTATCGAAGCCGATCTCCACAAGGTCGCCGTCGATATCCAGGATAGAGAACGGCCGGCGCAACAAACACCCGAACGCGTTCTGCGCGATGTTGACGAACTGGCCGGGTTGAGCCGGCCCGGCGATGTCGGGCGCGTCGAATGCCAGAACCGTATAGGTGCCGATGGTCCGAACGGAGGCGACTCGGGCCGACGTGACCACGGCGGTGCCGGTCACGCGAGGTACTCCTGAAGGCTCATCACGCCGGCTTCGTGGCGCTTGAGATCTTCGATGCCTTGGACGACGGCGAGCACGCCCGCGAGTGTGGTGATGCACGAGACGCTGTAGCGGACGGCGGCGGTGCGGATGTAGTCGCCGTCGGCGCGCGGACCCGACGAGCCGGTCGGCGTGTTGATGATCAGGTCGATCTCGCCGCGGGCGATCATGCCGGCAACGTTTTCTCCCCCATCGCCGATCTTGTTCACCTCCAGCACCGGCAATCCGTTGCGGCGCAGCAGATCGGCGGTCCCCGCGGTCGCGACCAACTCGAAGCCCATCGAATGCAGTTGCCGCGCGGGCAACACGATCGCGCGCTTGTCGCGGTCGGTGACCGAGATGAACACGCGCCCGGAGCGCGGCAGACGCGCGAAGGCGGCCTCTTCCGCTTTGGCGAAGGCGACCCCGAAGCTGCGGTCGATGCCCATCACCTCACCGGTCGATTTCATCTCGGGCCCGAGCAGCGTGTCCACGCCGGGGAAGCGGCTAAACGGCAGGACCGCTTCTTTCACGGCCACATGCGTGAAGGCAAGATCCATCATCGGGTCGCGCTCGGGGATCAGTCCGGCGTCGCGAAGTTGCGCGAGCGATTCGCCGGCCATCACGCGAGCGGCGATCTTGGCCATCGGCACGCCGGTCGCCTTCGACACGAACGGCACGGTCCGGCTGGCGCGCGGGTTGGCTTCGATCACGTAGAGCCGGCCATCCTGGACGGCGAACTGCACGTTGAGCACGCCGCGCACGCCCAGCGCGCTCGCGAGCCGTTCGGTC
>Ga0214472_10000869_pt1 | contig 36057 bp, 63 predicted proteins | sample RVTome_6_FD_207662 | JGI IMG/M metagenome (GOLD analysis project Ga0214472, IMG submission 207662) | Soil microbial communities from uranium-contaminated site in the Upper Colorado River Basin, Wyoming, United States - RVT140D175 | ecosystem: Environmental > Terrestrial > Soil > Contaminated >...
GGCGGCCGCCCAAACCGATGCAGACATCCTCATCTTCGGGGATGCGGACACGGTCGGAGATCACCAGGCCATCCGTGAGGCGGTAGATCACGCCTCAGAGACGGGCGAGTTGACGTATCCGCACACCCGGACGGTGAAGCTCTCCAAGACCGGCACGGCTCAGTTGAAAGCCGGGCAGAGCGTCAAGGGCGGCCAGCGGCTCGAGGGGTCCCCCGCCGGGATTCTCGTCGTCCGCCGCGACCTCTACGAACAAGTGCTCTGGGATGAACGCTTCGACGCCGGCTGGGGCTACGAGGACGTCGCGTTCGCGATGGCCGCCCGCACACTCGGCGGCGTCCACCGCATTGAAGCGAACATCATCCACCTGTGGCATCCGGTCGCCGCCGAGAAACGAGACGCCATCGGATACAAGACCGGCAACCGGGCACTCCGAGACGAATACGGCCGAGCCGACGGGAACCCGAAGTCCATGAGGCGACTGCTGGAGGAGCTGCGATGTTGTTCGGCCAGCAGACCGCCGCTACCGGCCCCTGGTTCCACCAGCGGCTAGGACAAGCCCACTCGATCCCCGTCACCGAATGGCCCCACTTCCTCGCCCTGGAGGGCGACCACGACGCCTACCTGGACTATCTGAAGGTCTCATGGTCGTACTACCGGCCGAAGTCCAACACACCACAGGAACGCGCGGCTCAGCTGGCACGACTGTTGACGACCGATAACAGCGAACCGGTGAAGGTGGTGCGTCGACCTGACGGCGAGATGCTGGTGGTTGACGGGAATCATCGGACCGCTGTCGCCTTCCACCGCGGAGCCGAGCCGGACATCATCGAGATTCCCGCTGCCACATGGCTGGAGAAATCAGTGGCAAACCCGACCGAACGTTACGGGACACGGCCGGGGTTGCCTTACCAGTCGGTCTTCCACGACGGCCGGGAGATCATCCAGGGAAGGCGCAGGGACACGTTGACACGCCACCAGGCGATCGCTGCTGAGGATGTCCTCGACTTGGGGTGCAATATCGGAGCAGCGACGTTCCTCGCCGGCGGTCACGGCGTGGACACGTCGCCCCGGATGATCACGTCAGCGTGGAGGCTCGCCGCCTACCTGGCAAGCCCGGCGACGTTCGACGTGGCCGACCTCAACACGCAGGCCTTCGAGTCGGAGACGGTGTTCTGCTTCGCGGTCATCGCTCACCTCACCGACCTGACGGCGGTCCGGGCAACCCTGTCGAACGCTGAGACCGTCTATTTCGAAGAGAACGACGGCCGCGCCCAGTTCCCGAAGGTGGCCGACCTGTTCACCCAGGTGGAGGAGCTGGCAGGAGACCGGAGGTTGTACCGGTGCCGTTGAGAGCCTTCTGGTACAGGAACGTCCGCAACTTCGGGGATCTGCTCACCGAGTGGCTCCTGGCCGAGCACGGGATCGAGGTCGAATGGACCCCACCGAAACGAGCCGAGTTCGTGGGGGTCGGTTCGATCCTCCAGGCTCTCCCACCGAGGTGGTCAGGAACGGTGTGGGGCGCCGGTCACATCAAACGCCGAGCGCATCTACCCAACGCCCACATCCTCGCTCTGAGAGGCCCGCTGACCGGCGACGCTCCGCTTTACGCAGATCCCGGTCTGCTCGCTGGGAGGGGCGTGTCAGTGACCGCGGAGCATCCGACAGGTGTGGTCGCCCACTACATCGCGCCGCTTCCCGTCGACGGATACCGGATCGATGTCCAAGCCGACCCTGACACGGTGATCCGAGAGGCCGCCAGATGCGAGCGGATCGTCTCGTCGTCACTCCACGGTCTGATCCTCGCCGACAGCCTCGGCATCCCCAACAAGTGGGTGCATGAGCCGAAGGTCGTCGGCGACGGCTTCAAGTTCCGGGACTACGCAGCATCGTTCGGTGAGACGATCGTGCCGGGAGTGTGGCGGCTGGCCCCCCAAGAGCAGGTGGTCGAGAAGCAGGAGCGGCTTGTCGAATGTCTGATGTCGTCTATTTCGTCCGTCCCGGCGACGACAATCCCGAGCTCCGCTATTCACTGAGATCCCTCGACAACATCGACCACGGCGACGTGTGGATCGTCGGTCACAAGCCGTCATGGGTGCGGAACGTCCGCCACATCGACTACACCGCCGACCCGGCACTGTCGAAGTGGGAGAACGTCACCCACGCCACCGCGATCTCCACCGGCCAGCTCCCAGACGAGTGGGTGCTGTTCAACGATGACTTCTTCGCCGTCAAACCCACCGTCGTCCCTCTCTGGTATCACGGCCGACTGAAAACCGTCGAACGGCCCGGGAACGGAGCCACATGGCGGGCGGGGAAGTACCAGACGGCACGTCTCCTCGAGTCGTGGGGCTCTGACACGGTCGACTACGAGCTGCATGTCCCGATGCCGGTCATCAACGACGGCATGGCCGAAGTGCTGGGCAGAACGAACGGCCGGATCGTCGCACTGCAGCGACGCAGCCTGTACGCCAACTATCTCGGAGTGGGCGGCACCCAGCATGTGGATGTGGCTGTCGGCCAGCGGGGGACATGGCGACCGGACTGGGGTTGGGTTGCCACCAACGACGTATCGTTCCGGTCGTGCGAGGTCGGTGAGCGGATCCGTGACCTGTTCCCCACACCCTCCGTATTCGAGGGTAAGGCCCGGCCGGTCCCTCAAACCCGGTCTGAGCGGCTCACAGTGAAGAAGGCCCAAGCGATGGAGGAGTCTGTCATGCCCAGATATCAGAACAAGAAGGAGCGGCTCGTCAGGAAGGTGTACCGGGACGGGACCGTGACCGTCCTCGTAGACGGTCAGTGGCAGCCAGAAACGACGGTCACGGACGAGCCTGACGGGTTCGCCTGTGACTGTGGGTTCGTCGCGAAGACCGCCGGAGGGCTCACATCCCATCAGCGGTCACACACGAAGGAGAAGTGATGCCGTCGCTTGAGGTGAAGATCGACACACGCATCCCCTTCAGAACGAAAGCTCGCATGAAGGTCGGGTGGCTGACCGCCCGGCTCGGTCTGCTCACCGTCACGTCTCGTCTGGTGCGCCGGTTGGCGTTCGACTATCGGATCGGCCGTGGCAAGTGGACGCGGCGGTGGGTGGAAACGGAGATGACGTGGCACTGATCACCGAAGCCTTCTACACCGCCCGATACGGATCGGGGAACAGCGCCCAGATCACCGCGTTCATCGCCGATGTCTCCGCCGAAGTCGTCGACTACGTGAACACCCTCGATACGGACTCCGTCGATCCGATCGACGCCGACGACTGGGACGACATCACCGCCCCAGCCGCCATCCAGGGGGCAGTCGCTCGGATCGTGAACCGGGCGATCGGCAACCCCCTCGGCATCTCCCAGGAGGGTCTTGGGGATCATCAGCGTTCGTTCACGGTGGGCATGTCGGGCGGGATGATGTCACCCAAGGACAAGCGGATCATCCGGCGGGCTGCGGGGGCGTCAGGCGGTCAGAACCTGGGCATGGAAGGGTATCTGCCGCTCGAACCGGTGCCGCTCGAGTCTGACCTCGGGCTGTGATATCTAGCGGGAAGAACCCCTCGGGTAGCGCCCGCCCAAGCGCCAAGCCGTTTGCCTCTACAGGTCGGGCTGCCGGTCCCCGAGGGGTTTCACCAAGAGATTGTAGGGGAGGCTTGTCGTGTCTGCCATCACCCACTGGTTGAACACGTCCCTGGTGGTCTGGCGGCCCTCGCTCGTGGCTGACGGGTCGGGAGGGTTCACCGAAACCCTCGCCAGTCAGGGCGCTCAGTCGTTCAAGGTCGACCAGTCCTCGGCGGCCGAGCAGACGGTCGCGCAGCAGGCAGGTGCCAACCACACCCACTCGATCTTCGGTGAACCCGACGTGGACGTGAAACGGGGCGACTGGCTCGCCCCGTCCGGTGTGGATCCGAACGACCCGACCGCAGGCCAGACCGCCTATCAGGTGATCTCCACCACCCAGCCGTCCACCCCCCGCTACCTGAAATGCGCGGTCGAGAGAATCGAAGTGGCATGAAGATCAGCATCGAAGGCATCCCCGAACTGGAGAAGGCGCTCGCCGACAAGACCTCCGAGATGCACGGTCAGCTGGTCGAAGCGGTCGAAGAGGCCGCCCGGGCGGTCCGCGACGACGCCCGCCAGCTCGTCCCCCGCGACACCGGAACCCTCCACGACGGCATCAACTACACGACCGACGGACCCACCGCCGAAATCGGGGTCCTCGACCCGTCCCTGCACTATGGGGCGTTCGTCGAATTCGGCACGTCGAAGATGCCTGCCCGTCCGTTCATGGCCCCGGCCGGTGACCTCGAACGGGCCCGGTTTGTGAAACGCCTGAAAGACGCGGTCCGATGACCGCCCAAACTCCGGTCGGGCTGATCCAGACAGCCATCTATGAGCGGCTGGGCAGCGAGTCCACCCTGCTCGATGTCTACGACCATGTGCCCGAGGGCACACCGAAACCGTATGTGGTGGTCGGTGAAGCCTATGAGACGCCCCGGAACTCTCATTCGGAGCATGGCCGCCGCACCGTCCACACTATCCACGTCTGGTCCGACCACCGTGGCTATTCGGAAGCGACCGGGATCTGTGACGTCATCGTCGCCCTGTTGGATCACCAGCCGATGACGATCGCCGGATTCAACACCGTGTCGGTCCGTTTCGAGTTCCTCCAGCTCGCCCCCGACCCTGATCCGGACGTCCGGCATGCGCTGATCCGGTTCGTCGTCACCACAGAACAGACCTCCTAGCGCCACCCCGGCACCCCAACACGGAAGCCCTCGAAGTCCGGGGGCTTTCTCGCGTCATGAAGGAGAAGAGACAATGTCCGGCAAAGACGGATTCGGTACGAAGCTGCTTCGCAGCGACATGGCATCCTCGCCCACGTTCACCGAGCTGGCGGGGATCACAAGCATCAGCGGCCCAGGGATTTCGAGGGAGATCCTCGATGTGACCGCCCACGACTCCGCGGACGCCTACCGGGAGTTCCTCGGCGGGGTGAAAGACCCCGGGGAGGTGTCGGTCGACGTCAACTATGACTCGTCTGTGCATGACGTGTGGGTTGATGACCTCGACGACGTGGACCCGCGCGACTACCAGCTGGAGTTCCCCGACGGGACCGTCTGGGACTTCAAGGCGTTCCTCACCAACTTCGAACCGACCGCACCCTTCGACGACAAGCTCACCGCCAGCGCATCGTTCAAGGTGACCGGCAAGCCCGTCATCACCCCGGCATGAGCCTCCTCACACGCGACCAGGTCGACAACGCCGACGACCTCCCCTACGAGGACGTGCCGGTCCCCGAATGGGGTGGCACTGTCCGGTTGCGGACCCTCACCGGAGCCGAACGGGACGCGTTCGAGGCGTCGGTGGTGTCCCAGAACGGGACGAACCGGCGGGTCAACCTGAAGAACGTCCGCGCGAGGCTGGTCGGCCTGAGCCTGGTCGACGAAGAGGGCAACCGTCTATACGCCGACGCTGACGTGCCGAAGCTCGGGAAGAAGTCAGCAAAGGTCCTCGACCGGCTCTTCTCGAAGGCACAGAAGCTGTCCGGGCTCACCGACGACGACGTCGAGGAGCTCGTTGAGGGTTTCGGGATCGCCCCGAACGACGAGCCTGGTTCCGGATAGCCGCACATCTCGGGATGACGGTCCGGGAGGCGCAGACCCGCATCGATTCGCGGGAGTTCGCCGAATGGCTCGCATACGAGAGGCTGACCGGTCCGCTCGGCGGTGAACGGGGCGACCTCCACACGGCGATCCTCGCCGCCACCGTCCACAACCTGTGGGCGAAACGGCCCCGCAAGCTGCGGGACTTCATGCCGCAGTGGGCGCAGAAACGCCAGACCGTCGACGAACAGCTCGCCTGGGTGAAAGCCATGAACAAGGCGTTCGGTGGGACCGTGGAAGGAGCCGACGAGTGAGCACTCTTGCTGAGCTGATGGTGAAAATCGGGGTCGACGACACCGACCTCGAGAAATCCATCTCCTCTGTCGGCACGAAGGTCGGCGCGTTGGCCACCGCCGCCGGCGCCGGCCTGGAAGGGTTCGCCCGTTCCCAGCAGGAACGCAACGTCATGCTCGAACAGATGGGCCGTGTGACCGGGGAAGGGTCCGACGCGTTACGCGCGATGGCCACGGACCTGCAGAACGTCACCTTCCCGATGGGGGAGGTCGTCGATCTGATGGAGACCGCCACCCAGCGGGGCCTTCGCGGGGACGCCATCGCCGAATACGCCACCTTCTGGGACATGGTCGGGGACGCCACCGGCGAGGCCGGGCCCGCGTTGGGTAAGGCGGGGGTGGCGCTCGGTCTGGTCGGTATCGCCGCCGGGAACGAGGCGGAAGCTCTCGACGCGTTCGGTTACATCACCGACAACACGACCGGGTCGATCGAGGGGTTCCTGAAGTTCGTTGAGAAGACCGCCACCGAGTTGGGTGACGCCACCCCCAACGTCAACGACATGGCCGGGGCTCTCGGTGCTCTCGAGGACTCCGGTTTGTCGTCCCAGCGTGCGCAGCGCGAGTTGCGTTCTGCGCTGTCCGCCACCGACGGCGACATGGTCGCCGCCCTCGAAACTCTCGGTATCACCGAAGAGGCGTATCTGGCTCAGGTTGAAGCAGTGTCGGCGTCGTCGGGTGCGATCGAGGCGAACGCCGGGGCGTATGCGGATTCGTTCACTCCGATGCAGAAGATGCAGGCGAAGATCGAGAACCTGATGACCAAATATGGGGGCCTCGCGGACGCCGCCGGGATGGTCGCAGCTCCCCTGTCATCGGTGGGCGTAGCGATGATGGGGTTCTCCCGGCTCGCGCCCGGGTTCATCGGCCGTATCGGCGCGATGGTCGCCGCCATCGGCACGAAGATCACCGCGCTCGGCTCGTGGGCCGCGGCGACTGTCGCGCAGGGGGCGAAGGCGTTGGCGTCGATGGCAGTGACAGCCGCCAAGTTCGTTGCCCACTACGCCCGGATGGCTGTTGCGTCGCTTGTCTCCGCAGCGAAGATCGCCCTGTCGTGGATCATCGCTATGGGACCTATCGCGCTCGTCATCGCCGCAGTGGTCGGCCTTGTCGCTCTCATCATTGCGAATTGGGACACGGTGAAGAAGTGGACGAAGAAGGCGTGGGAATGGGTGTCCGAGAAGATCGCCGCCGTCTGGGACTGGATCACAGACACCGTCTCTGCCGGGGTGACAGCGGTCGTCGGGTTCTTCACCAACCTGCGGGACAAGATTAAGGCTGCGGTGACCGCCGCACGTGACTGGGTGATCGAGAAGTTCGGTCAGCTGGTGACTGGTGCGATCGGCAAGGCGGTCGAACTGGTCGACTGGATCCGGGGGCTGCCCGCCCGCATCCTGTCCGCCATCGGGGACCTGGCGATGCTACTCGTTGATGCCGGGAAGAGCATCGTGACCGGCCTGTGGGAAGGCATCAAGTCGATGGGCGGATGGCTGGCCGACAAGATCGGCGGCTGGGTGAAGGACAAGATCCCCGGTCCGATCGCGTCGGTGCTTGGCATTTCGTCACCGTCGAAAGTGACCGCAGGGTTGGGTAGTGAGGTCGCCGCCGGGCTCGCGATGGGCATGTCAAAGGATCTGCGTCTGGTTGAGCGGTCCGCCATGCGTCTCGCCGCCGCCTCCCTCCCGGAGATTTCGGGTGTGCGGACGCCTGGCGTGTCCTCCGCGTCCGGTGACGGTCCGGCGGTCCCGGCCGTTTCCGCCATGTCGGGCGGATCTACGGCAGGGCAGTCAGCCCAGCAGCCGATCTACATCGGGAACGTGTACGGCTGGGATGACTTCGTGACGAAGGTGCGGGCGGCGGGCGTGGACATCAACCGGCTCGGCTGGCAATGACCCAGCCGACGGTCACGGTCGAAGCAGCGTTCGGGTCGTCCATGTTCGACGCCTCACCGTCATGGACTGACATCTCTGCCTACTTCCGATCCGGGAACACCGCCAGGGGCCGGGCGTCAGTCGATCAACGGTTCGAAACAGGTACCGCGTCGCTGGTCTTGGACAACCGGGACGGCCGGTTCACCGTTGATAACCCGTCGTCGCCGTACTACCCGGATGTGAAGATCGGCGTTCCGATCCGCATCACAGCGACGTGGGCCACCGTCACCTATCCGCTGTTCTACGGGACCGCGAGGTCGTGGCCGCCGGACTATCCGACCGGGAACATCGAATCCACCGTGACGGTGCCGCTGGCGGACGGGTTCTACAACCTGAACCTCGAGGACCTGGCCGGAGAGACATTCGACGCGCAGCCAACCGACGAGCGGATCATCGCTGTGCTCGACGCGATCGGCTGGCCCGCTGCCCTCCGCGACATTGACGACGGGGTGGCGACTGTTCAGGCGACCGATGTGGCCCTACCGAACGACGGCGGTGAACAGCCCGCCCTCGCCCACCTCCTCGACGTGGCCGAGTCCGAGGTCGGTGTGTTGTTCATGGGCGGGGACGGCAAGGTCGTGTTCCGTAACCGGGTTGCCATGTCCGCCATCGTCTCAGCCGCGACGTTCGACGGGACGGACTATCAGGAGATCGGTCTCCGATACGACGATTCGATCCTGTACAACGACATTCGGGTCGCCCGTGAGGACGGCATCCAAGTCACCTTCGTCAACACGACATCCGTAGCCGAGCATGGCCGCCGGGTGTTGACCCGGGACGTCATGCCGATGGGGAACGACCCCGAAGTGCTGAACGTCGCTGAGTGGCTGTCCACCCTGTTCGGTTCCCAGCGGCTCCGTATCGAAGGGCTCAAGTTCAAACCGTTGAAGGACACGACGCTGATGGCCTCCATGCTCAACCTGGATCTGCGGGACGCCGTCACGATCCAGATGACCCCGCCCGGTGTTGACCCGCTCAGTCAACTGTCCGCGATCGAGCATATCCGCCATGAGATCCGCCCGCAGGATTGGACGACGGTCTGGTCAGTCATCCCGCTCACCGATTTGGAGCAGCGGGAGTTCTGGATTCTCGGCACCTCCGAGCTCGACACCGAAACCCGACTCGCATAGGAGCCCCGAATGGCCTATTCCACCCCCCGCACGTGGGTAACCGCCGAGATCGTGACCGCGGCACACATGAACCAGGAAGTCCGGGACAACCTGGGCGCGGCGTTGCCGGACGAGGTGGCCGCGGTTGATTGGACCCCCACGTTGGAGGCGGCCGGGTCGAACCCTTCCACATCGGGTGTGACCGGCAAACGGTGGCGGGTCGGTCCCATCCAGTTTGTGCTTGCCCGGTTCGTTCTCTCCACCGCCGGGTCCGGGGAGTATTTCGTGACCCTCCCCACAACCGCTGCGGGGATCACCGCCAACACAGGCGCCGGGCTCGGTCAAGCGATCGGCACATTCCATGCTCGGGATATCACTCCGGCGTGGATGCTGCAGGGCAACGTCCTGTTGAAGACGGCAGACACGGTCGTGTTCCATGCGTCGTCATATGAGGGGGTCGTTGGCGGCGGGACCGAGTCCGGGATCTTGCAGCACAACGGCCCACGGGCCTGGGGTTCGGGTGACGTGTTCTCGTTCATGGCGTTCTACCCGGTCGCATGAACACGAATACTCTCCGCCGGTTGAACTGGTTGTGGAAGCACCGTCACACCCACGACGACGACAACATCGCGGAGCAGTTGACGATCATCACCGGGGAGATCCAGCAGCAGGTTGATGCGGTGGCGGGCGCAGAAAACGGCGCACGTATCCATTTGACCCGCACTGCCACCCAATCGATTGGCGTGGGCGGGGAGGCTATCGACTGGGACACGTCCCATATTCCGCCGGTCGGCTTCGACGGGGCCACCCCGCTGCCTCGCAGCGACCTCCCGGTCGCACTGGTCGGCTACTACAACGTCCATGTGACGCTCGGCTGGGCCTCATGGACCGGCGGCGGTTCCGTCTGGGTTACCCGTGAGCGTGACGGGGCGGAGCAGACGATGTGGCCGCCCGCGGACGACCCGGACGTGTGGACGGCCATCGGAGCGTCCAGGTTCTCGAATACGGCACCCGCGATCCCTTGCAGGGCCGGTGATCTGATCCGGGTGTATGTCGACGCGGAGGATGCCTCGGCGCAGGACCTGGCGTCCGCGACCCTGGCGTTGTATCTGGTAGAGCGGGCGCCGGATGTGACCGGACCGATCCTCGTCACACCGGGCGTCGCCGTCCGTCCGGCGTCACCCACGAACGAGGTGTTCCACGACGCCGAATACGAGCTGTTCTACACGTCGGGCACGGTCATGGTGTCGAGGGAGTCGGACGGGACCGGCGCATACACGGTGGATAACGCTATCGACATCTACGTGAACGGGGTGCTGGAGCACACCGACTTCACGGACCCGCCAGCTGCCCGCGGTCCTACCGATATTGCCAGTTTCCTGAACCCGGGGGCGAACACGGTGCGGATCGTCCTCAGAGATCAGAGCGGCGTGAACGTGTCGTCAACGTCGATCTGGATCGTGCCGGAGGTATGACCTGATGGGATGGATACCTGACCCAGGCGGCGTCACCGACCACGGGGCGCTCGCCGGGCTGACAGACGACGACCACCCGCAGTATTCGCTGGCGTCCGGTGCGCGGGCGTTCACCGGCGAGGTGGCCGGTGTCACCCCAACGGTGGACGCGTCGCTCGCGACGAAGGGATATGTGGATTCGGTCGGTGGCGGCGCGACCGTCATCCACGGGGCCACCCCACAGTCGGACGGGTCGCTTCGGTTCGCGTACGGGGTGGACGCCTCCGGCCGCCCCACCTACACAGCGGCAGGCACCGCCGACATCTCCGCAATTGTGATCCAACAGTCCGACGGCCGCTACGCGGTGAGAGAGGTTTGACATGGCAGACGTAACGTTCGTTCGAGCGACCGGTGGCGGCCGGGAGGACGTGTCCACGGTGGCCGCGACCGGCACCACCGAAACGCTCAACCTGGCCGACGGGAACGTCCACGACGTTACCCTCGACGATGACTGCACGTTCACGTTCTCCGGGACTGTCGCGTCGGTCGCCTGCGGGTTCACGCTGATACTCCGCCAAGACGGCACCGGGTCGCGGCTTGTCACGTGGCCCGGCTCGGTTGACTGGCCGGGAGGTTCCGCCCCCACCCTTTCCACCGGCGCCAACGACGTGGACGTGTTCACGTTCCTCACCATCGACAACGGGTCTACCTGGCTGGGGTTCGTCGCCGGACAGGACCTCTCGTGAGTCTGCTGGCCCGACGGCTGAGTGTCGGCGCAGAGTTCACGCCCCTCCCCGCCGGCGACTTCGACTATCCGAGCCCCGTCCGGGACAGGGCCATCACCGAACTCAACGGTGCCAGCTCTCCGGGAACCATCGACTACCCGGCCTCCGTCTCCGCCGGGGATCGCCTAATCTTGTGGCTTGCCGGTGATACCGCTCAGACGTTCGGGGTGTCCGGGTGGACCGAACTCGACCAGGTCTCAGGTACCGATTCGTTCGGCCTATTCTGGAAGACCGCCGACGGCACGGAGGGCGGCACCACCTTTTCTGTCACGTTCACTACCAACAGCCGTGACATTTCCGCCATCGTATGGGCGGTCCCGTCGACTGGGGATGTGGAAGCGACTGCCATCCAAACCGGCACCGGGACTTCGATCACTCTCCCCGACCTCACCCCCGCCGCCGGGGAAGACCAGTACCTGTGGCTGGTACTGCTCGGCTTCAACGGGGCGCCCGGTTTGGTGTCCGATTGGGGGGAGGGTGTTGGTGGATGGTTCTTCTCCGCTGCCCCCGGCTCGTCGGTGTCCGCCGACGTAGGCGAGTTTGTGTTGACTGCCGCGTCGGACGGGCTCAGCACCGTCACACTGGCCGGCTCCGTGTTCAACGGGGCCGCTATCGCCGCGGTCCCTGTTGTGACAGCCGACGTATCCGAATATCCGCGTCCGGTCGGCATTGCCGAATCCATCTGGTCATCGTTGGCGTCAAGCCAAGCCATGAACCTTCCGTCCGGGATCGTCTCGGGCGAGGTTCTTGTCGCTGAAGTATCAGTCGGCTCCGACCGAACCCCGACGATCACCGGTTGGGATACGGTCGCCACCGACAACCAGTCCACCTTTATTCGCACCCGCATCTTCAAGAAGGTCGCGGACGGTGGCGAAGGGGCGACCGTCACTGTCAATCTTGACGGGACCGCGAAAGGGTCGGCGATATGCCGACGCATCGAGAACGTCGACGCCACCAAGATCGAAGCGGCAACGGCGGCCGCCCTTGAAGCCGCCATCACGTTCCCGACACTCACCCCAGCGTCCGGGTCCGCCAAGATCCTATGGATCGTCGGGGCGGGGATTCTCGAAGGCAGGAGACCGTTCTTCTGGCCGCTCGGAATTTTCGACTCACCCGCCTGGATTCGGCTCGTCAGCCAGAACACTGACGAAACCGCCTCCTATTCGCAGGCCGTCTTCGCGGAGGCGTCGTCGCTGTCACCCGCCGCCGGTGAAATCGTGAACTCACGCAAAGTCGCCTATGTCATCGCCATCTACCCGTGAGCGTTGGGGCTCCGGTCAATGCTCCCCGGGAGGCTCCCCCTGGGACACCCGCCGGAGTGTCCGGCGAGCGTTGACTACCTCAAGCCAGACCGCGACCATCACCCATGCGACGACCACACCCACACCCGCAACGATCCACCTCATAGGACTGCCCCCATGTGGGACGGGCGAAGATAGAACAGGTTGTCGTGACGTGGCATCCGCCCATCGAAAGGCACCAGATCGGACCTCGTGTCCTTGCCACGGCTCAACCGGAACACCCGATAGTCGTTCACATCAAGGATCCACTCCATCACCCCGGACCGATCCCCGGCACCGATCGTCGACGACTCAACGCACAAGGCGGGCGCGTCGCCAGACGCCAGCAGCCGTTCCCCGCCCTTCAACGCGTCGAGTTCCCACCCTTCGACGTCCAGTTTGATCGCCGTTGGCGGGCCGTACTCGCCGGCTAGCGAATCGAGACTTCTCACAGGTACCGGGATAGAACCCGTCCCATCCGCGAGCGTGTTCCCGGCAGCATTGTCCAGGTCGGTGACCATCCCCGCCCCGTCCGCCACCCCGATAGCCGCATGATGGGCGGTCACATTCGACAGCCCGTTGCGACGAACGTTCGCCTCGAGGACGGCGTGAGTTCGAGGGTGAGGCTCGAAGGCGTGCACGTGAGAGGCGTACCCGGACAACGGGAGAGCGATCGCACCTATGTGAGCCCCCGCGTCGATCACGATCCCGCCAGCAGCCACCCGGGATAGCACCTGCACCGTTCCCGCCTCGTAGGTGCCGTGGTAGTAGAGGGCGGCATCGTTCGGCCGGCCGCCACGAGGGTCGATGTCGAACCGGAAACCGGCCGCGTCAACCACCCCAGACGGCGGTTTCGGTGCGTACTTCCACGAGGCGCGGATCAGCTCTGACGGCGCCCACCGGTCAATCAGAAAAGGGACGACGCGACGTTCCAAGGCTTGAAGCGTTCTCACCCAGATCACCGTACCCGATGTTGTCTAGGCCAGGAGACTCAATGCCCCCTGACGCCCTGACCACTGTCCAACTCCTCGGCGAACTCAACAACCGGTTCGAACGGGTCGAACGGGCCATCCTCGGTGACGACTCGATCGGCCATCTCGGACTCGTCAAACGCACCGAAATGCTCGAGGTGCTCGGCCGTGACGCCCAGATCGTCCACGACGGCATCGACGCACGACGCATCGGCGGCGACAAGCGGACACACGAACGCATCGACGGCGTCTTCGTCGAGCTTGCCCGAGTCGAGAAGAAGATCGATCGGCTTCTGTGGGCGTTCGCCGGGGCGGGTGCTGTCGCCGGTGGGTCGATCGCCGGGTTCGCACGTCTGATCGGCGGCTGACCACTTATCACGAAGGAGGGCCCGTATGACTGACCGTTACTTGTCGCGCGCCGACTGGAGTGCCAACACGAGCCTTCCCCGCCTCGGCTTTAACGTCGATCCGGCCAGACGCACCGAAGTACACGTCCATCACACCGCCGCAGTCGACACGTCGGACTTCACCCGGAACCGATGGACAATCAAGAACGCCATCAAATACCAGCGGCAGCTCCAGACCATCCGCCCCGACCTCGGCAAGGACATCCCCTACACCGAAGTGTGGTATGTCTTAGAGAACCTGGACGTGGCGATCATGGAAGGCCGCGGCCTGTCCCGCACCGGGGCGCACACCGCCGGGCACAACACGGCCGGGTTCGGATGGGCGGTCGCCGGGAACTTCGACCTGGGCGACCCGGCCGCCATAGACGTGGTGATCGCGTCGATCGACAACCGGGTCCGGTGGCTCCGCAAGTCCGGGTTCCCGAACCTGACCGACACACATCCGGCAGGACGGATCGTCTACGGGCATAGGGACACGAAAGCGACAGCCTGCCCCGGTGCCCATCTGTTCGCCGCACTCCCCCGGATCACCCTCGAGGCACCAACCCCTCCACCGTCTGAGACACCACCCGACGCCCCCGCCGACGACGTGGCGATCTTGGCCGCCCCCACTGTGACACTGCCGCAGCTGCAACGCTACGCCACCGCCCGCGGAGCCACCACCCGCTACCGCGAGCTCATGCTCTACGTCTGGCACGAGTCGGCCGCCTACGGCGTCGATCCGGCGGTGCCCGCCGCCATCATGGATCACGAGACCGCCGGCGGGCACTTCGGCGGCGTGCTCGGACCCGAGCATCACAATTGGGGCGGCATCAAGACCACTACCGGCGGCGACAACAATGATCCCGACGCGCACGTCCGATTCCCCGACGACGAGACCGGCGTGCGGGCGGTGATCCAGCATGCCGCCCTCTACGCCGGCCTGTGGATACCTGGCGAGCTGCGTGTCGATCCTCGCCACTTCGATTCGATCCGCGGGACTGCCCAGCGGATCGAATCCGACGGTTGGCGGTGGGCCGGCCCCGACCACGGTCCGAACGTCGCCGCCAAAGTCCGCCGCATCCGTCGCGCCTGATATCAAAGGAGATCCCACATGACGAAGATGACCTGGCCTGCGATCACCGAACGAGCCCTCTGGACGTCGATCGAATCCGCCCTGGCGGTGATCGCCGTCGAATCGCTTCTCGACGTGAACATGCCGATCCTCGCAACGGTCGGAGCGACCACCCTCTTCTCGTTCGCCAAGTCGGTTGCTGTCCAACGACTTCAGGTGTTGGGCCGCATCGGCGTCGAATGAGGCGCGGCATGGACCCGTGGCTTCCCTGGGTGATCGGCGGCGCCGTCATCGTCGTGATCTCGGTCCTGGTGCTGTTGCCACGTTTGTGGGGTGGTGACGACCCACCCGGATGACGGATACTTTCCATCAATCCATCGATCGAGACGCCCCCCGGCCATGTGCCGGGGGGCGTCCTTCTATTGGTCCTCGTCGTAGCTGATCGCCAGTACCACCCGGATCAGCTGCTCGTCGGTTGTCCGGGTGTAGAGACGAGTCGTCTCCAAACGCTCGTGCCGCGCGAACCTCGAGACGGTTCGTAGGTCCTTGCTCTTGTCATGTGCCGTAGTAATCGCAGTGTGACGGAGCACATGGGGGCTCACCTCGTCGATGCCCGCTTCCCGGCACACCGCTTTCGTCCATCCCCACACGGTGGCCGCCGTCACATGCTCCCTGCCGCGCGATCCGCCGAACACAAAGTCGGTCTCCCGCTTCACATATTTGAGGTCGTCACGTAGGACCGGATGGACCGGCAGCGCGTACGTCTCGTCACCCTTCCCGAGGACGCTGTACCACTCCCGTCGATCATCGAACCGGGACCACTGCACCGATGCGATCTCGGAGACCCTCAACGCCATGTACAGGCCGAACCCGACTGCCAGGCCCTCCGGTATCCGGTAGCGGGCGGCCTTCGCCAACAGACGGGCGTCGGATACGGAGAGGGCACGGTTCCGGTAGTGCGGTTTCTTCGGCGGACGTATCGCCCCGAGCGGGGCGTCGTAGCCCACCATGTCGTAGTAGTGGGCGAGACTGGCACGCAGATGCCTGAGCGTCGAATGGGAACAGGGGAAGGATTCAGCCAGAGCTCGAAGCTGTATGGCGTCGAGTGACGCGAGGTCCAGTCCGTTGTTCTCACACCACTCTTGCGCCTGATGGACCTTCCGTTCGTAGACGTAGATGGTCCGTGCTGCCAGTCCCGTCCCCGTCAGATGGGCACGGTACCGATCCACCCACCACGGTCTAGCTGACATGCCGTCGGATTCAATGGGACCTACGCCACGTCTTCGAGCATCTTCTCGATGTTGATGATGAACTCGGTCTGACCGGGAATCTGTCCGCCCGGTTCGAGCCATTCGCCGTCAACATGGAAGTCGGAGTCGAGGTGGCAGTCGAAGCAGTGGAAACTCTCTGTGTGGTCGGTTTTGAGGTTACGACGTGATAACCGGTCACGCAGCGTGTCGTGGTTTCGCAACCCCGGAATAGCTTCCTTGAAGTCGCGAAGCTTGTTCAGCGGCTCGGTCAGCCAGTCGAACGATTCGCCGGTGACTTGAGCGACTGCCCAGATTAGCCGAACCTCGGCGTCCCTCTCCGCTAGTTCCACTCGCCGGATGATCTCGCGGCTGAGGGGTGTGTCGAGGATCGCGGATACCTCTTCTGCCAGCCGACCGAGGGTCATGTTTGCTGCCGCTCGTGCCATGCGGACACGACGTGCGACCTCTTCGTCCCCGGGTATCCCCTTCTTCTTCATCGCTGTGCCTTTCGTTGACCGTGCCAGCCAGATGCGCACTATACGCAGATTGCGCACACCCTGTCAAGTAGCACACATTCCTACGCAAGATACTTGACATTCCCTGCTACGCATAATACTGTGCATCCCCATGGCTGGAATATCGCAACGAGAAATGGCCGACGTCATCTTCAGAACCAGAGGACCCGGCTACCCGATCCTCGAATTCATCGCAGACAAACGCGAAGAAACACCCCCGGCCTCCTGGAGAGACATCGCAGACCAGATCTCCGAAATCACCGACGGAGCCGTCGAGGTAGGCCGGGACACGATCCGCCGCTGGCACGAAGCAGCCCAAGAGGTAGCCGCGTGATGTTCCGGCTGCAATCCGAGTCCGATGACTTCATTGCCCGTCTCCGTGCTGGCGTCGAACACGACCTGGCAGATCCTCGGTCAACCCATCCGTCGACCCGTCTCCAGCAAGAACGCCTGTTAGCTCTCTGTACCCACGTTGAGAACATTCGTCGTCTGCTCCGCGAGGTGTACGGCGCATCCGAGGACGGAACCGGATCGCCTCTCCTGGCGTGGGGCTGGCGCGTCCTGCCCCCCAGCTACGGACTGGCGCTCGAACGTGACCGGGTTCGGTCACTGCGTGGGTCGTCGTCCGTCTTGGACTGGAAGGCCGCCGCGTGAGCTTCCTGTACCGCATCGACTTCATCGTCCGCCTGAATGGCGGGCTGACCGGCGTCTCACCCGGAGCCTCCCATGGTTGATGTGAGAGTCCCCTGTCTGATCTGCACTGACGCGACCATCGATTCGACGGAGTTGACGTTGATCGCCAATCAGGAGTCGATCGACTACTCGTTCGTTCATTGCGGGACCGAGACGAGAAGGTACGCGACCCGTGACATGGTGCAGGTTGCGTTGGCGTTGGGTGTGCGGATCGTCCACGCCGAACCGCCCGTCCGCACCCACTGCTCGTGTGGCAGCCGCCTGTTCGACCTGGGTGGTCTGGTCGCATGCCGGAACTGTGACACTCCGATGCCGGGGCTTCCCCCGTCGGACCGTCAGGTCGCCCGATGAGCGACATCGTACGTCACCATTTGGAGCAGGCGTGGCTGGCGTCTCTCGACGCCGATCCTCTCACATGGCATTTCGATCCGTTCGCACAGCTCATCTTCGAGATCGGCCAGAAGTTCGACGAGGTGGAACCGGATCGTCTGCCCCTCGCCGTCGCAAGAAGGATCGCATGATCCGCACTGTCTGGCAGCAGACCGACATTCCCGGCGTGTGGGTGAATAGCGGCGTCGCCTTCGACTTCCCCCCAGCCGACTGGCGGATCGTCGTCCTCGTGTTCGCCGTCGTCGCGTTGGTCACGTTCTCGGGGCTGGTGTTCACATGACCTGGGTGCTGATCTACCTGACTGTGGTGGTCGCCGTGATCCTCGTCGCCAACCACGGAGCCCACCGATGAACCGTCTGCTCACTGACATGCAGATCGTCGGGCTCGTCATCGCTGTCTGCTGGCTCGTCTTCTACCTGGGTCCCGTGTTTCTGCAGGCGCTGCTCGATCCGTACGCCGACGACTTCGACGACATCGACGGACTGGCGGAACGTGACAGGAAGTTTCCCGACCGCCCGAACCTCCCCCGGTCGGGAGGGGAGAGGCCGGGCTGACCGGGTCCTGGACAGCCACGCCCTGGCCTCTCCCCAAGCACAACGAAAAACCAGCGGCATCGACCCCCGAGAGTGGACGCCGATGCCGCCGATACGGAAGGAACAATACATGCGATTCACTGTCTCTGAGAGCACTCCGAAGGGTGCCCCCTATCGGGTGGGCCGAGCCTATTCGGCGTCTGAGAACCGGATCGAAGTCTGCCCGGTTTGTGAACGGTCCGCCCATACGACCGTCGAGATGAAAGCGGACAAGGGTCGCCGGTTCGTGGACTGTCAAGGCGAGCCGATCGACCTGGCCGGAGTGCGGACGTGAGCGGCCGCCCGACCCCTGAAGCCCAGGTCGACGGGGAGATCGCGGACCTGACCGCTGTCACATTCTCCGGCACCGCGTTGATTGACCGAGCGTTGCTCCGTGACGAACGGATCGCGTTCACTCTGATCGGCACGGTCAAGGCGATCAAACTGCAGATGAAGAACGGGGCGGTCGTCCGCACCCATTCGGTGGCTGTGGAGACGGTCGCCGAGCCCGGCGAGGAACTCATCGAGGATGTGACCGATCTGTTGCGGGCGGTGGAGGACCTGCGGGAGGGCCGCCGACCGTTGCCTCTCGATGAGGACGAAGAGGGCGGGGAGGACGCGTGAAACCGCAGACGGCGAAGGCCCTCGATCTGGTGTCCCGCCGTGAGGGCGCCTGCATGGACTCGTTCCTGCATCATCGGATCGTCCGATATTCGGCGCGCATCCACGAGCTCCGCGGGGCCGGATATCTGATCGGGGAGTCGCCGTGTGACCGCATCGACCATAGAGGCCATCCCAGTTACCGGCTGGTGGCTTCACCACCGGAAGACTTCCTTGACTTCGGTGCGGACCTCGAAGCAGACGCCGCCCGCGAGCGTGCCATAGAGCGTGCCCTGTGACCACCGAACAACTGTTCGTACTGGTCCGCGACGCCTACTCGTCGGCCATGTGGGATGAGGACTTCCCCACCCTCGCGGACCTCGACGACATGACCCTCGAAGATCTGGACGGTCTTCTCGGCCAACTGCTGGTGCTCCGTCAGACAGTGGACCGGTTGAAGGGCCAGACCGAGTCGGCGGTCGCCCGGCTCCTCGGAAACGGCGGCGCGGCCAGGGTCGGTGATGTCGTCTACCGGTACCGCCCGAAGAACTCTCAGCGTGTAGTTGACCCTGACGGTCTGATCGGCTGGCTCGGCGACGACTGGCATCACGTCGTCCCTGTCACCCGATCCACCACGCTGCGACGGGGCGGACTGAAAGCGGTGTGTGAGCAGCGGGGCGTCGACGTGGCAACCGTCGAGGACACGTTCCTCGAATGGGAGACGGGCGACCCGACAGTAGAGCGGATCCCCGTCGACAAGGCGCCGAAGTTCCTCCAGGCACTCAACGACGGTGAGACGATGAGGAAGGTGTCCTGATGGTCGATACGACGGTCGACACAACAACGAGCGACATCACGTGGAGCCTCGCCGGTCCGAATAGCGGGCGGGTGTGGGAGGCGATCGCCGCGGTGATGGCCGAATTGCCGGGCATCGAGAAGGCGTCCCGCAACACACAGCAAGGCTTCGACTTCCGGAGCATCGACGACATCACGGCGCAGAGCCGCAAGCTGTTCGGGAAGCACGGCCTGGCGATCGCCCCGCGCGTCCAACGAGTGGACTTTGAGCCAGTGAAGTCATCGAAGGGAACCGACGGATTCCGGGCTGTGGCCTACGTGGACTATCTGATCGGCCACTCCGAAGGCGGCGAAGTGGGAGCGTCGATGGTCGGTGAGGCGATCGACTACGGCGACAAGGCGACATCGAAAGCCGTCCAGATGGCGTTCAAATATCTTCTCACCGAACTCCTGCAGATCGGTTCGGGTGGGGATGACCCGGACGGCCAATCACCCGACGTATCCCGTCCACAACCTGTCGAAGCGATGGGACGCGGTGTACCGCTCTCCGAGCTCGAGATCGCGGAGCGGGCCACCAACAAGCTGAAAGGCGACATTCTCGAGATAGTCGGGGATAGGGAACGGGCAGTGGCAGCGTATCGGGATGCGGTGTCGTCGCTTGGCCTGGACCCGGACGAGCCGGTGCCCGGCGAAGAGCATGAGCGGGTGCTGGCCATCGTCCAGGCACTCGAAGAACCCGCCGGCGACGCTTCCGATGTCGCTGGTCTTCCGCTTGATGATGCCGACGCTGCACCGTTCGAGGAGCCGCAATGACCGAACGCAACACGGCGACCGGCGCTGTCTGGCTGGACCGGCTCACCTACCCGTACTGGGTTGCTTTGGAGTGGTGGTCGACTCTCCAGCTGGATCGGGTGCTCGGCATCACGGGCCCTTGGTGGACACGCCGCGCGAAGCGTGCGGCGTTCTGGGCTGACGTGGAGCTGGAGGGGCTGCTGTGATCGAGCCGCTCGACATTCTCGCCGACCACTATCAGACGACCGCCGAACAGATCCTCCACCGCTCTCATGCGAAACCGGAGACGACGGCCCGGCAGGTCCTCTGCTGGTTTCTGGTCCGTCACTGCCGCGCGTCCGCCCGGGCGGTGGCGTCGACTTTGGGCTGCGCCGAATCGACCGTTCGGTATTCGGTGGACCGAATCGACCGCCGTTTCAAATGGGAGCCGGACCTGCGGGCCGTCTGCAAACGGGTCGTTCTCGAAGCCGCCGACGGGTGCGGCCATCCGGAGCGGTTCGTTGCCCTGTCCGGGGCGGTGGCGTGTGAACGCTGCCAGGAGATCGCGCAAGGCTGGAAGGACTGCCGGGTTACCGGCTGTCGGCATCTTGCCCCTCCGGACTTGAAAGTCTGCGCGGATCATCAGACGGCTTGGGTGCTCTGCGTCGACTGTGGCGGTCAGGGTGGCGGCGACTGTGAAGAGTTCGACTGTCACGGCCGCTACTGCGACCTGGGCGTGTCGGAATGCGACGTCTGCCACGGAGCCGCTGTCGTCCCGGTGCCAGCCGCATGACCGTCCCTGTCACCTACTGCCGTAGCCGAACCTGCGGTGCCCGCATCCAGTGGTACCGGTCGAACCGTGGCAAGCCGATACCCGTCAACGAGAAGCCGTCCCCGAATGGGAACATCCGGATCGACGCGGACTTGTTGGGGGAGCCGATGGCGGTGGTCGTGTCGGACGGGACCGGGGATCGTCTCGCCCATTTCGTCACCTGCGTCGAAGCCGACAAGTGGCGAAAGCCGTCCTGATGGACCTGTCGAAGGAAGCCCAGTTGGCCCGCGCTACCTCCCGGTCTCGTCGCATCTGCCCTGACACGGGGAAGCCGCGGAAGGACTGCGCATGCTGGTCATGCCGTAACAGCCGGAACAGTCGGAAGGGGAAGGCGGGGCAGCGGCAGGCCCGCACTGCGTTGCGTCTCGCCCCTGAACGGTTCAAGAGCCGCGAGAAGCCAACGAGGAGTCGTGGCGAGCTCGGGTTCGGGTCGAAGTCAAGTCGGGCGCCCAGGTGCAGCCGATCGCCACTCGGTATGTGGCAGCACGTAACCAGTCGGACAGTCACCGCGCGATCGGTGATCTGCGTCCGTTTGTGATGGTCGCTGTCCCTGACGGGTCGGATGAGCTGCTGATCGTCGCCAGACGGGATTTGTACGCGGTGGTTGAGGCGCTCGTCGAAGAATGGGGAGGCGGTGTCGCGTGACTTGGAAGACCGACTCTCGCAGTCTTCGCACGTTCGGCCCGTACATCGTGTATTCCGAACGGGACGGCGGCGACACGGCGCATCTGGTCGCCTTCCCTGACGGCCGTAAGGTTCGTGTGCTACCGGATGGCCGGAACAGTGGGCAGCGTCGATCTCGGGTCACGTCAGACGCTCTCGCAGCACTCCAGCAGCCACCTCACATAGCAGCGGACGCCGCCTTGTACTTCTTCGTCGGTCTGATCGTGGTGGCTGGGCTCTCCTACGAGCTGGTCCTCCCTGAAGTGACGATCGAGGAATGGCTGGTCGAGTGGCTTGAAGCGGGGGGATCCGCAACCCAGTTGCTCATGGACTTGGGCGCTGATGGGTGGGCCATCGTCCGCAAGGGAGAAGCATGAACGTCCGGTTCCGCCCGCTCGGCCACTGGCCGCACGCCGACACTCGGCCCCGTCGCTCCCGATGGACGTTCACGGCGTCATGGTCCGACACGCTGAGACTGCTCGAACGGGAACTCGACCATCTCGACGCCGGCAACATCGTTATCCAGGCCGACTTCGCTGAAGACGATATCCGGCTCGACGGGTTCCCTCGCGCGAGCGCCCGCCAGCCGTCCCATCCGGGCATCGTCGTCTCATTCGAATCCGGGTACGGGCCGTTGCAGTACGCCACCGACGCCCACGAATTCTGGCAGCACAACCTCCGCGGGATCGCCCTGGGCCTCCAGGCGTTGCGAGCGGTGGACCGGTACGGGATCACCCGGTCGGGTGAGCAGTACAAGGGATGGAACGCGCTGCCGATGTCGACGGGCGGACCCACCACTGTCGAGCAGGCGGCGACCATCATCGCCAGCTACTCGCCGGCCCATCCGGAGGATGTCATCCGCGATGACGTGATACGCCGCTCCGCGATCCGGGAGGCGCTGCGACAGTCGCATCCTGACCATGGCGGGAACAGCTCTGCCTTTGATCTGGTGCAACGTGCCCGTCGGATCTTGGAGGCGTCCTGATGGTGTGGGCGAAGTTCGACGACGAGACGCACACGAACCGGAAGCTCGCCAGGTTGTCCGACGCGGCGTTCCGTCTGTGGTCCCATTCGATCACGTTCTCAGCGAAGCACGGAACCGACGGGATGATCTCCGAGGCGGATGTACCGCTGGTGTGGCCGTCCGCGTCACCGTCGAAACGGGCGAAGGCCGTCGCTGAGCTCGTGGAGAACGGGAGTTGGGACCGGAAGCCGGGCGGCTGGGAGATCCACGACTTCCTCGACTATCAGCCGACCGCCCAGGAAGCGGCATCGATGCGCGAGGACCGGTCCGATTCCGGGTCGTTGGGGGCGCACCGTCGGTGGCATGAGTCCCGCGGCGTAACCAAACCTGGCTGCCCCTATTGCACGAGCCATAGCAAACGCCATAACGACCGTGATGGGGGGCAGATAGCCGTACCCGGTCCCGTACCCGAACCCGAAGACGCGGGTTCCTCTGATCTTGTTGAGAACGGCATAGGGGGGGTCCGGGGGGGCGACGCCGATTTCAACCGGACCCTCCGAACTGTCGCGGAGGAACACGCCGCGATCCGCCAGGCGGAGGGTTACAAGATCCGGGACCTCGAACCGTTCGTCCGCGATCTCATGAAGTCCCCCGAGGTGCGGAATGAGGCGATGAAACGAACCCGGGCACCGGCGAACGTCCGGGGGCTGTTGGACCGGATCGGCAAGCCCACCGACGAAGCGAGGGAAGCGTGAGCACCGAGTCGAACCGCAAAACGAAAGACCGGCAACGCCGTGCCAAGCTCCGAGCACGACTCGAAGCGGAAGGCGTCGACCCGCAGACCATCGAGCAGGTCCTTGCGACGAAGCGAGAAGACGACCGGCTCCGACGGCTTGGTGTGGCCCCTGCGCCGACCCGCGAGGAGATCCTGGCGAACACCGACGACGCTCTCTGGCCCGACGACACCGGCTACAGGCCGTCTACGCCCGATCCGCTGCTGCATGGTGCTGGCCGGGTCAACGGGATCGCCGCGAAGGTGGTCCGCCGTCGGGAGACGATCACACGCTGGCATTACGACCGGATGATCGGAGGCGACCTGTGAGCGTCTGCGTGGCGAAGGATTGCCGACGCCCCACCTGGGACCCGTCGGACAACCCGAAATCGAAGTCGAAGCATTGCATCGACCACCACCCTCACGGACTCTCCGGACCGTCCCTGGCGCAGCAGTTGCAGAAAGCCCGCGACGACAACGCGGACCTCGCAGCTGAACTCCGTGCTACTCGGGCGGTGGTCGTCGCCGAACGGATGGAGCCGGACACTCCCGGCCGCCCCAGGTCACCGGACTTCGAACGGCAGGTCCAGATCGCGCGGGCGCTGCTCGGCGCACAGGACGCGGAGAAGGCTCTCACCGGAGCTGCGGTGGGGGGGACGGATGGGCGCCCGACTGTGCGCCGCCGGAACGATTACCCGCAGCCGGGTTCGGCCACCGCGGGGGCACGCCGCGCGGCGAAGGACCTGCGCCGGGATTTGGATCGGGCGGTGCAAGCCTTCGAAGCGGCGAAACAGCGGGAATGGAGACGCCCTGTCGAGGACGATCAGCCTCCGAAACTGAAATGCGGGATCCGCGGCTGCTCCGCGCGTGACGTGGAGGTGCCGGCGTGGCGGTTCGTTCGGGGCGGCCGCCGGATCACGAAAACCCATTGTGAGGCGTGCGGTACCCGGTTGAAGGGTGCCGTGTCAGACGAGGAGGAGTCGGCGTGATTGACCTGGACCGACTGAGAGAAGCGAAGGCGTACTTCGACGAGGAGTGGGCTGGCCGTCTGTGGAGTGCGGGGCAGGCGTTCGAATCCCGTCCGGTGGCAGCCGCTGCGATGCAGGCCGTGCTGGACGCTCCTCGAACGTGGCGTTGCTTCGTCGCTGAACTGAATCCGAACCATCCGATCCCCGACGCGAACGTTGAGGGTCTCCCCGAGGAGTGCCGGTACGCCCGCGGCCATTCTTCTCGCTGCGGGTGGGTTGTGTTGGTTCCTGTAGAGGGTGGGCCCACGGACGCTCTGGTAGAGCCGACAGATCGAGAGGTCATGGCATCGGGGAAGTATCCGCGGAAGTCTGACCGGTTTGGCCCTTGCACCTGCCATCGCTGTGTTCCTGTAGAGGGTGAGGGGAAGAGATGACCGCTCGACCGGAATGGTGCCAAGACCTCGACTGCACGCCCGACGCCCGCACCCAGGACAAACGTGACGGCGGCTCCGGGTTCTGCTGCGGCCGGACTGCGGACCTGATGATCTCGGAACGTCAGGGTATCCGCCATGAGAACGACGGTCATTTCTGTATCCGTTCGTCGCGGGGTGTGGTGATGCTCGAAATCTGTGAGGAGGACCTACAGGTGATCGCCAGGAACGCGCTGAGAGGACTGGTCGCGCGTGGGACGCAGGTGTTTCCAGCTCGCTGGTACACGGGACTTCCAGAGTGGGTAGAGGGTGAGGGGATCTAGATGCTTCATGTTGAGATCGTGTGGGGCTCGTTCGCTCGGCTGGATATCCCAACGGCTCGGGTCATAGACGATGCGGGTAAGACTCATGCGTCATGTCGTCACCAACACCGAACCGCCGAAGCGGCCTATGCCTGCGGGCTGTCTCAGAAGCGCAAAGTTCAAGAGCGGCTGGCTGTAGAGGGTGAGGGGATCTAGATGGACGCGAGCCGAATCTATGTGGCGTCGTCATGGCGCAACGGGTACCAGCCAGCCGTGGTCCGAATCCTCGAAGCGGCGGGAGCCGAGGTCTACGACTTCCGCCACCCGGAAGAGGGGGACAACGGGTTCCACTGGTCGGAGATTGATCCCAACTGGCAGACCTGGACTCCCGGGCAGTACGTCGACCACTTGGGCCATCCGGTCGCCACTGACGGGTTCGACAAGGACTACAAGGCGATGGGATGGGCCGACACGTTCGTACTGGTCCTGCCGTGTGGTCGGTCGGCGCATCTGGAACTCGGGTGGGCGTGCGGCATGGGAAAGCGGACCGCCATCCTGCTCTCTGACGGGTTTGAGCCTGAGCTGATGTACCGGATGGTCGACTACCTCGCGACTTCGGTGATGGACCTGTTGGCCTGGCTGGAACTGGGTGAGGGAGGTTCTGATGAGTCTGCGTGAACCCTGCGAACACGGCGTGTACTACGAGCACCACCCCCGCGGTCCAGTCAATCCGCCCTGCCCTGGCGGTCGTGTCCTATCCGACGCCGAAGCCCTGAGGCGGCTGTTGTTCGAGACGTGCGGGGAGTGTGACGGGAGAGCCGAGACGTTCAAGCCGCTCGGAACAATGGCCCACAACGAGGCCAGCCCCCACTACCTGACACCAGCGGAAGGCTTCTGGACGGGGGAACGTCTGCCGTCTGGTCGGTATCGAGTGGGCAGCGACACATGGATCGAGTTCGAGTTGATGGGCGAGGACGCGCTGACGAACGCCGTCTATCTGCCCGAGGTGGAGGACTGGCCGTTCGATGAAGTCCCGCTGCACATCATGTGGACCTGCCCCTCCTGCGGGGGGAGCGGGCAGACACCGAAAGACGGGGTGGCGGTGGTCGTCGGATACGACGTGCCAGATCAGGTCATCATCCCCCTGTCGATGCTGGAAGGAGACGAGAGCGATGAGTGAGCTGACCCGAGACGACCTGCGGGTGATGTTCCTTTGTGGGCACCAAGGAACCTTCCACCCCAAAGGTTCGCTGCTCGACGGAACGAAGCGGCATCCCCTCGGTGAGCCCATAGGGTTCAATCGTGGCGGGGGCGCTACCTATGTCAAGTGGTGTCCTGGTTCTCAGTGGGCCGAGTTCGACGCCATCGCCCGCAAGTTGGGCTACGTGAAGCTCGACGTGGATCAGGTGGAGGCGCCGCTGCGGAGGCTGGCTGCGAACCCGTCTGTGCGAGACAACACCTCTATCGGGATCATGAGAGCGATCGACGCCATCCTCGCCGCTCTCGACCCGGAAGGAGTCACGGATGGTTGAGACCGTCAGGGTGGCCGACGTGCTCCCGGTAAGAGCCAAAAACCTGCCGTGGTCTTGGGAGGACGAGGATCGCAACACGCGGACCCGTCAATGTCTCTGCTGCGGGCGAGCGGGCCACTATCAGGAGCTGCTCGAAGCCCACATGGCGGCCCACGGAGTCGACGGCATGGGCATCGTCGTTGACGAAGGCGGGTTTCTGGGTGACGGGCACCACCGGGTGGTCGCTGCTCTCCGTCTCGGCATCGACAGGCTGCCAGTCGAATCCTCAGAGGACGCGCAGGCCAGATGGGTTAGGGACCACGGCTACGTCGATTGGCATGACCGGAAGTTCGGTGACCGATGATGCTCGACCCCGAAGGAGACACCTAGATGGCGAGCATCCTTCAACGCCAATGAATTACTGAGGGTTGCCCACAGTTCGCGCTACATTGCTTCAACAGTGGCCAGACTCCACCCTCAACAGGGTGTCGAGACCAGCCCGCACCTGCGAACGCTGACCCCGCCCCCTCACCGGGAGGCACCCCCATGGCTGACAGCAGATCCTCCCGCCGGTACCGCCGACTCGTCGCCAACCTCAAACGAGAACAACGCGGCTGCTGCATCTGCAACCAGCCCATCAACTACACCCTCGAGTGGCCCCACCCCGACGCGTTCACCGCCGAACACATCAAGCCCTGGTCAACACACCCCCACCTCCGAGAAGACCCCACCAACCTCGGCGCAGCCCACCACCGCTGCAACTCGTCCAAAGGCGACAGCTACCGCAACACCCGCACCACCGGCCAAATCGGCCAACCATCCCGCAACTGGTAACACCCCCAGAAGGGTGGGGGGCACCCCCTCCCCGCAGGGGACGGCAAGGCCTGGGGTCTGCGTCCCTCTCCCCCCGGCAGGTGAAGGGGGGTCGTGTGAAGGAGACCCTGGATGGCTTTTTCGTGTGGTGAGTGCGGCCGGGATGATTTCAGGACGGAACGGGGGCTGGCGTCTCATTGTCGGGCGAAGCATCCGCCGCAGCGGGAGGGCCCGGTGTTCGCCGCGACCGAGTTGGCGGTGTCGGCCGCGTCGCATCTGACTGATTCGGATGCTGGGACGGTGGCGGTGCTGATGGACCTGGCCCGCACGATCGACGGGATGGACGACCGGGACGCTGAGGCGCCGCTCGACAACGTGACGATTCCCACCTACCTGAAGTTTTCGGATGCTCTGGGGTTGACGCCGCTGTCCCGGCTGAAGTTGGAGAAGCCGGAGGTGAAGGGTGGCAAGCTCGCCGAGCTCCGTTCTATCCGTGGAGGCCGAGCAGTGGGCTGAGCCTGACGGGTTGAGCGGTTCCACCCTCCCCCGGATCTGGACTCCGCCGCTCGTCGTAGGTCCTGCAGGTCCGTGCGGCTGCGGATGTGCGCTCACCCCTGAGACTTCGCTCGGGTTTGAGGTGGCAGTGTTCGCCTCCAACGTGCTCGGGCTGGTCCTCCTGCCGTGGCAGCGGTGGCTGCTCATCCACGCCCTCGAGATGCGCGCCGACGGGTCGTTCCGGTTCCGGACGGTGGTGGTGCTGGTCGGCCGGCAGAACGGCAAGTCGACGGTCCTGCAGATCCTCAGCCTGTGGATGATGTACCTGTTCGGCGTGAAGCTGGTGATCGGCACCGCTCAGAACCTCGACGTCGCCGAAGAGGTGTGGCAGGGAGCGGTGGAGATCGCCAAGGCGGTCCCCGAACTCGCCGAGGAAATCGACAAGGTCGTCCAGATCAACGGCAAGAAGTCGCTGAACCTGATCGGCGGCCACCGGTACAAGGTGGCGGCAGCATCGAGGCGGGGCGGCCGTGGCCTGGCCGGAGACCTGGTCCTTCTCGACGAGCTGCGTGAACATCAGTCGTGGGATGCGTGGGCTGCCGTTACGAAGACGACGATGGCCCGGGCGTTGGCGATGGTGTGGGCCGCATCGAACGCCGGCGACGCCGCATCGATCGTGCTCCGCTGGCTCCGCAAGATGGCGCATCTCGCGATCGGTGACCCGGACGGGCTAGGCGACGCCGACGACGTGACCGCAGGCGACGACATCGAAGACGTCGACGACGCCACCCTGGGGATCTTCGAATGGTCCGCCGAGCCGGGCTGCTCGATCTTCGACCGGGACGGCTGGTGCCAGGCCAACCCCGGTCTCGGGTACACGATCACCGAACGGGCCATCCTGTCCGCCGCCAAGACAGACCCCGAATGGGTGTTCCGCACCGAGGTCCTCTGCCAATGGTTGGACTCCACATCGGACGGACCGTTCCCCGCCGACGCATGGACGGGGTGCGCCGACCCCGAGTCTCAGATCGCGGAGGATTCGCCGCTCGTGTGGTGTGTGGACGTGTCGTGGGATCGGACCGTCGCTCATATCGCGGTGGCCGGCTGGCGGGAAGACCGCCGACCCCACGTCGAGATTGTCGCCTCGAGGGTCGGTACCGACTGGGTGACGGCATGGTTCGCCGACCCGACCCACCCGGACCGTTTGAAACCCCCGGTGGCGGTGCAGGCGAAACGGGCCCCCGCGACGGATCTGATCGAAGACCTGAAAGCGGTCGGGGTCGAAGTCATCGGATGGGACGGGGTCGAAGGGACCGGCGAGCTCTACGACCATGTGCGGGCGGCGGTTGGTGACGGGGACAGTCGTGTCCTGTTGGCGCACCGGGCTCAGCCGGTCCTCGATCAGGCTGCGAACACTGCTGCGACCCGTCCGGTCGGGGACATGTGGGCGTGGGACCGTCGGAAATCCCCGGCGGATGCTGCTCCTCTGGTTGCTGCGACCGGTGCCCTCTGGTGTTTGAAGGCACAGTCGAAGCCGAAGAAACGATCCGGGGAAGCGAGGTTCTGATGCCCACTGACCCGCAGATCCTCGAACGGTTCGCCGAACTGAAAGCAGCCCGAGACAAAGAGAGCGCTCGGCTGCAGAAGATCCACCGGTACCTGCGTGACGACCCGACCCGCCGGCTCGAAGGACTCCCATCGTCGGTCCCCGCTGAGGTGCAGCGGCTCGCCCGTCTCGCCCGGGCCAACGTGCTCAAGTTCGCTGTGAACAGTCGGGTCCAGTCGATGTATGTGGACGGGTTCCGTGGCCGCGGCGAATCCGATGATTCGCCCGTGTGGGCCGCGTGGCAGGCGAACGGGATGGACGCCCGCCAGATCGGCATCCACCGGTCCGGTCTGTCGTTCGGCGCCGCCTATGCGACGGTGCTGCCTGGCCGGCCGGTCCCTGTGATCCGGGGGGCGTCGTCACGGAAACTGACCGCCCTATACGGGGCTGATGACGTGTGGCCCGTCATCGCATTGGAGCAGCGCGGCGAGAAGTCGTGGCGGCTCGTCGACTCGACCCACGTGTTTAGTCTCCGCACCGCCGACTCGGACAAGCCCGAGATCGTCAGCCGGGCCGAACACAAGGCTGACTTCTTCGGTGAGCCGGTGTGCCCGGTGGTCCGATACCGGGACACGATCGACCTGGACGACCCGATCCGGGGGATCGTCGAACCCCTCATTCCGCTGCAGGATCAGATCAACATCACCACGTTCGGGCTGCTCGTCGCCCAGCATTTCGGGGCGTTCAAGTTCCGCTACATCCTCGGATGGGTCGCGGAGACCGAAGAGCAGAGGATCAAGGCGTCCATGTCGAACTTCTTCACACTGGACGAGGACAAGGACAGTGTGGAGATCGGCCAGCTCGACGAAACCCCGCTGACCGGGTACATCGAGTCCCGCAAGTCGACTCTCGAACTGTTCGCCGCGATTTCACAGACTCCGGCACACGAGCTGATGGGCCAACTCATCAACCTGAGTGCCGAGGCTCTCGCTGCTGCTGAGGCGGGGAAACAGCGGGCGATCTTGGAGAACAAGACGGTCATGGGCGAATCCCACGAGCAGACCCTGAACTTGGCCGGCGCCTACATGGGGGTCGACCCCGACGCCGGCGCCTACGTCCGCTGGCAGGACACCGAAGCCCGGGCGCTCGCCCAGCTGGTCGACGCGTTGGGCAAGGCCGTCCAAATGCTCGGCATCCCACCCCAGGCCTTGTGGGATCGGGTGGCGGACGCGTTGGGTGCGTCACAGCAGGAAGTCGCATCGTGGAAGGAACTCGCATCGGCGATGGATCCGTTCGGTGTCCTCGAGGGGACACTCGACCGGCAAGCCGCCGTCTGATGGCTGTCACTGCGGAAGGCCGGCAGCTCACCTTCCAGCATCGGCGCCGGCAGGTCGCGATCCGGTCGGCGATCCTCCGGGACCTGCTGAAACTGTGGGGGATTGTCGACCCGACGAACCTGACAGGCACGATCGGACCGTTCACCGACGCTGCTGTGACTCTCGTCGAAACCGGGCATCGCCGGTCCGCTTCCCTGGCGGTCGTCTACTACGAGCGGTACCGGCAGGCTGAACGGGTCCGTGGTCAGGTCACGATCATCGAACCGGAACCGCCAGCCCGCAGTCAGATGGCGGATCTGGTGCGGGGTGCCGGTCTGGCGGGGATCGTCAACGCAAGGCGACGCGGGTTCACCCCGGCGGCGGCGGCCCGCAACGGGTATGTGAAGGCGTCCGGGTCGGCATCTGATCTGGTCCTGGCCGGTGTCCGCGATGTGATCGGCCAGGCAACCGCCACCGATCGGGCGGCGAGAGGCTGGCGGCGGGTCACATCATCGGATCCGTGCGACTTCTGCCAACAGATCGCCGACGAGGGCGTCCACGGGAAGGACGCAGGGTTCGAAGCGCACAACCACTGCGCCTGCGTCGCCGAACCCGCATTCGACTGAGAACAAGGCAACCGGCTCATATGAAGGAGATATCTGATGGCTGAGACTGTGTACAACGCCGCCAAAGCGGGCCTGCTCGACGGGACCATCGACCTGGACACAGACGACATTCGTTGTCTGCTGCTCACCGGTGCGGTCACGATCGACGCCGACCATGCGACCGTCGCGGCGGTCATCGCAGCGAACACCGAAGCATCCGACGGGTCATACGCCCGGCAGGCGCTCGTCAATGAGACGGTCACGCAGAACGACACCGACGACCGGGCCGAGTTCAGCGCGGACACCATCGACTTCGGGGCACTCGACAACGAGACCCCGACTGCGGCGCTGATCTTCAAGTTCGTCACGAACGACGCCGGATCGACACCCATCTCGATTCACGACACCGGGTTCGGGACGGCTGCGAACGGCGCCGGGTACACGATCGAGATCCCGAACGACATCCTCCGCGCCTCCTAGTTGTTGCCGGTCAAGTCCGCCCGCATCTTCTATCCGGACGGCTCTTCCTACGAGATCCCCAAGGATGGGACGTGGGCTGAGGCCCCGCCGTTCGGGGTGCAGGCGGTCGTCTACTACCACCTCCCCGCCGGGACGACCCTGCAGATGGACAACGACGTGTACTACTGGCTCGGACGGGAGGCGGGCGGTCAGCCGTGGAAGATGGGCCTGTTCGTCGACGACGGCACCTACTGGCGGGTGCATGACCTTGTGAGCAAGGCGGTGACACCATGAGCACCACCTACTTCCTCACTGGTTCGGGGACACTGGTCGATGACGCCCCCGCGACCACGACGCAGGACATCACGACTGCGGTTGCCGAGACGATCGACACCGACTACGACCATGCCGACGCCCCCTCAACCGACGGGGTAACCGGGGATTATGCGGCGGCGATCGTCATCTCGACCGCATCGCCCGACCATCAGATATCCGTCGCGTGGGCCAGGCTCAACTCGGGTGGCACACCCCAGAACACGTCATCGTTCACATCTGAACAGACCTCGGCGGTCGGAACACTCAACTTCTCGGCGTCGTCCGTTGACCTCGGTACGTGGGCGGCCGGTGACCGGCTGCGAATCATCGTCCGCACCCGTGACACCCGGTCGATGGGTGGCGGCACCCGGACCACCACCTACGACATCGGGTCTGCCGGTTCGACCACGACCGCACCGTGGACTGCGGCAGCGGAGCCAGTGGTCGTCACACTGGCATCCGCCACGGCCAGTTTCACCGCACAGGCTGTCTCCCCGACACTCGCCGCGGTCGGCCTCCAACTGACCCCGACGGCGGTCACGGTGGCAGCACAGGCTGTGTCACCGACCACTGCAGCGGCCGCGGTCACCCTGTCATCCGTGGCGCTGACGTTCACCGGGCAGGCGTTGAGCCCACAGGCGCCGGTAGCCGTCCCCCTGTCCCCGGCGACGCTCAACGTCGCGGCACAACCGCTGTCTCCGACTGCTGGAGGGGTGACCGCAGAACTCGCCCCAACGTCCGTGACATTGACTGCGGAAGCACTCTCACCGACCCCCGCCGCTGCCATAGTCGCCCTTTCCCCAGCGACGGTGACCACCTCCGGACAGGCGCTGACGCCGACGGTTGCAGCCTTGACCGTCACACTCACGCCGGTTGTTCTTGATCTGGCGGCGCAGACGCTGCAGCCGTCCGGTGGCGGAGGGGCCGTCCAGCTCGCATCTGCAGCGGTCACGTTCGAGGCCCAACAACTGGCCCCGGTCCAGCCGGTTGTTCTCACCGCGGCGAACCTGACCGTGGAAGCACAGGGGCTGTCTCCGACTGTTGCCGGGGCGCCGGTCGTTGTCACCGCTGCACCCGCGACCGTGAATCTGGCGGCTGTCGTGCTGACGTTGGGTGGCGCCGTCGACCAGGTCGACAGGATCGTGATCGATGCCAGCGTGACGCGTCCGGTCGTTCCCGGGTCGAAGGACTATCAGCGAGTGGAAGCGAGCGTCTGATGCCCCATGTCGTCGGTGGCCGTCTTCACGGCTACATCAACCGAGCCCTCGCCTTCACAATCGACGTCGACACCGACGAAACCGCCGACGACTGGTCGAACGTGACATGGCGGATCGGCAACATCCTCGAAATCACCGAACTGTCACCCGTCGACGGGGGAAACGGGATCACCGTCGACGTGGACTTGACCGCCGCCCAACTGGCCCTCCCTGCGGCTACCTACCGGTGGGAACTGGTCGCCACAGTCGACGGGGAGGTCCGCACCCGCGGCACGGACTGGTTCCAACTCGACCCAGAGCCAACCACCGCACCCGCCTAACCCGCGTTCGACTGAGAGGGGACGACCGTGATCCTCAGATGGCTGCGGTTCGTGCTCTGCAGGTGGTTCGGAGCGCACCTCGAAGTTCGCAAGGCGTCATGGGCCCGGTGCCCTGCCTGCTGGATCCGGCTCACATAGCGGGGTGGCTGCTGGCAGCCCGCCAGGACTCATAACCCTGGTCCCGCCGGTTCGATTCCGGCCCCCGCGACCAACGCACACGACCGGCGTTCAACGGTCGGCGACTCCACTAGGAGGAACCCATGCCGGAAGGCACAGAAACGCCCCCAGAGGGCGGCAAGACGTTCACCCAGGAGCAGATCGACGACCTCGTTGAGAAGCGACTGGCCAGGGAACGGGAGAAATACTCGGACTACGAAGACCTGAAGTCTCAGGTCAAGGCACTCGCCGACGAGAAGAAGAAGCTCGAGGACGAGGGCAAGTCCGACTCGGAGAAGGTCAGCGAACAACTGGCCGCACTCCAAAAGCAGCTCGAGGAGGAGAAGCAGGCCCGGACCAAGTCCGAAGCCGAAGCGCTCCGTCTCCGTGTTGCCCAGGCGAAGGGCCTCTCTGAGGCTCAGGCGCGTCGACTCCAGGGCGCCACTCGCGAGGAGCTGGAGGCTGACGCCGACGACCTTTTGGAGTCGTTCGGCGGGAAGAAGGACGAACCGAAATCCGACAAGGGTGGCGGCCGTCCCAGAGAGAACCTCCAACCCGGAGCCTCAAACGAGAACGACGACGACGAGCTCACCGCCGAACAGGGCGACAAGATCGCCGCGTCGATCCTCAACCCCGACGCCTGACCGATCGCTCATGTGACGGTCAGCCCAAGTAAGGAGGGCCAGAAATGGCTTTTATCACTGAACAGGCGGGACCGATTTCGCGTATTGCAGCTCCGCTGTTGGCGCGTTCGCTGGTCCTACCGATGACCGTCACCCGTGTCCCCCGGACCGACTTTCAGGGTCCGTCCGGTGCTACGGTGAACGTGCGTGTCCCCCAGCCCGGAGCGGGCGAAGAGCAGGCCGCTGGAGGCGGCAACCTGACCGCCGAAGAGATCGTCGAAGTCTCGGTGGCTGTCGAGGTCAAGCTCCAGCAGTTCCTCGCGAACCTGGACGAGTACCAGCTGAACCTGGAGATCGAGGACTTCGCCCGTCAGGTGACCGCCATCCAGGTGGAGGCTGTCGCCCGCCGCTGTGAGGCGAAGGTCGCGACGGTCCTGAACGACCTGGCCGCCGACATCATGTTCGCCGCCACGGCGACGGCGGCCGACACGAAGGCCACGGTCCTGGCCGCAAGGGAGGCCCTGTCCGAAGCCGACGCCCCTCCGGGCGGCCGGTTCCTGGCGTGTTCCCCGTCGATCGTCTCGCGGCTGTTGCAGGTCGACGAATTCGTGCGGGCCGATGCGTCCGGTGCGACCACCGCCTTGCGTCAGGCCGACGTGGGCAGCGTCTACGGGTTGCGTGTCGTGGAGTCGAACTCCCTCGACGAGGACCAAGCGGTCGCTTACCACCAGTCCGCGTTCGTCTTCGCGACGTTCCCCCCGATGAACCCCGCCGGCGCGACGTCGTCTGCGGTGGCCACCCATCAGGGCATCGCGGTGCGGACGCTGTTCCAATACAACCCGGTGTCCGCGACGGAACAGGCGCTCGTGTCGGCGTTCGCTGGTGCAGCGTCGGTGACGGACGGGCCCGACAACTCCACGACCCCACGGTTCGTGAAGCTCGGTGTCGACAGCTCCTGAGCTGTGGTAGCCGTCTGTGTCCCCTGGCGACCCGGTGACCCCCACCGGAACGCCAACTGGAACCATGTCCGCACCTTCTGGTCGGACTACCCGGTGTTCGTAGGGGACACGGACGGCCCGTTCAACAGGGCGGCCGCACGCAACAAGGCGGCCGCCCAAACCGATGCAGACATCCTCATCTTCGGGGATGCGGACACGGTCGGAGATCACCAGGCCATCCGTGAGGCGGTAGATCACGCCTCAGAGACGGGCGAGTTGACGTATCCGCACACC
>Ga0214472_10000870_pt1 | contig 36011 bp, 29 predicted proteins | sample RVTome_6_FD_207662 | JGI IMG/M metagenome (GOLD analysis project Ga0214472, IMG submission 207662) | Soil microbial communities from uranium-contaminated site in the Upper Colorado River Basin, Wyoming, United States - RVT140D175 | ecosystem: Environmental > Terrestrial > Soil > Contaminated >...
CCCGCGGCCTATGCACTGGCGAAGAACCCGGGCTGGCTTTCGCGGGTTTTCGAAGAGTTCATTTCCCTGCCTCTGGCGGTTCCCGGTCTGGCAATCGCCCTTGCCCTGCTGCAGCTTTACGGCTCCGTGCAGGGCTTCCGGACATCCTGGACATTCATCCTGGTCGGGCACGTTCTCTATACGCTGCCCTTCATGGTGCGGTCGGTTCTGGCTGTGCTCGCGGCGATCGATCTCAAAACCCTGGAGGAGGGGGCGGCCTCGCTCGGTGCCGGGCCTGTGCAGCGATTTCGCGATATTGTCGTGCCAAACGCCATGCCCGGCATTCTGGCCGGCGCCCTGACGGTGGTGACGCTTTCCGTCGGCGAGTTCAATCTTACCTGGATGCTTCACACACCTTATCTGAAAACGCTGCCGGTCGGACTGGCCGACAGTTACGCCTCGATGCGGCTCGAAATTGCATCAGCCTATACGCTCATTTTCTTCGTCATGATCGTACCGCTTCTGACGGCGATGCAGTGGGCTTCCAATCGTGCACAAAGGATTTCGGCATGACCCTGAGGCTGAAGAATGCTTCAAAAACCTACGCCGACGGAACGCGGGCGCTTCTGCCCAGCGATCTCATGGTTGAAAGCGGCGAGATCGTCTCGCTCCTTGGGCCATCCGGCTGCGGCAAGACAACCCTTCTGCGTATCATCGCCGGTCTCGAAACGCCGGATCGGGGCACGGAGGTCTGGTTCGACAATGACAATGTCACAGGGCTGCCGGTCGAAAAGCGCAAGGTCGGCATGGTGTTTCAGTCCTATGCGCTTTTCCCGAACATGTCGGTCCGGGGCAACATTGCTTATGGACTGAAAATGCAGAAACGCCCCGGTGCAGAGATTGCTCAACGGGTTGATGAAATCCTGACATTATGCCGCCTTACGGCTTTTTCCGACCGTCCCGTGACCGCATTGTCGGGCGGTCAGCGTCAACGGGTTGCGCTGGCGCGCGCCTTTGCTCCACGGCCGCGGCTGCTGTTACTGGATGAGCCATTGTCGGCCCTGGACGCGGCTCTGCGCGACAGTCTGCGCGATGAACTCTCCGACCTTTTGCGCAAGTTTGGAATTACCGCGATCTTTGTCACGCACGATCAGAACGAGGCGATGGCGATAGCAGACCGGGTCGCCGTCATGTCCGAAGGGCGGATCGAACAGATCGGACGTCCGGAAGACCTCTACCGCAATGCCTGTTCGCCCTTTGTCGCCCGGTTTGTCGGCAATGCAATGCGACTTGGCCGCGCCGGCCAGGGGAACAGATTACAGCTCAAGGGAGGTGATCTCCTGCTTCCGGAAGACGGAAAGGGCAGGGATGCATACGTCAGGGCAGAAGACGTGCTCATAGCGGACAGGGGATCGCTGACCGGAAGAGTTGAGACAGTCACCTTCCTGGGCACACACTATCGCATCGGAGTAAGCGGAGTTACCGACGCAACCTTGTTTTCACTCCATTCCGGCTTGAGCGCACCGCAGCCGGGTGACAGCGTGAAGCTGCAGATTGCCCCCGAAAGCTTGATGCTATTAGCAGAAGAACAGTAAATCCATGACCAAGATAATTCAGATTTCCGACACCCACATCATTCCCGAAGGCGGCCTGGCTTACGGCAAGGTCGATACCGCGGCCGCCCTGGCGGCAACGGTCGAAACCATCAACCGGATGCTCCCGGTCATCGGCCCCGTAGATATGGTGATCGCGACCGGTGACTTGACCGATGCCGGAGCGGACGAAGAATATCGCCGTTTTCTGGGGATAATGTCCTCGCTCCAGGTTCCCTACCGTGTCGTACCCGGCAATCATGACAACCCGCATGCAATGCGCCGAAGCTTCACCGACTGTAGCTGGATATCCAGCAACGGCCCGGTCAACTGGATCGCGGACTTTGCTGACTTCTGCCTTATAGGGCTCGACAGTCAGGTAGAGCGCAAGTCCTATGGGCAGCTCAGCGAGGAAACGCTGGTGTTTCTTGCAAACGCCCTTTCAGAACTCGGTGACAAGCCTGCACTGGTTGCGCTTCATCACCCTCCGTTCGAAACGGGAATCGATGCAATGGACAGCCAGAACCTGATGGAAAGCGCGTCTTTGAAAAGAATACTGAACGCCCACCCGGGGGAAGTCAGACTGATCTGCGGTCACCTGCATCGCAGTGTGACGGCAATGTTCGGTGGCGTTATGTGCCAGATTGCGCCTGGAACATCTCATGCCGTCACGCTGAACCAGATTCATGGCGCCTCAAACAGCCTGACGATGGAGCCCGGTGCTTTCATGCTGCACGAATGGCGGAATGGATTTGTTTCGCACAACATTCCCGTGGGGCGTTTCGACGGCCCTTATCCCTTTGCGACAGCATGAGGCAAAGCCGCTAAAGACGGACTGAAACCTCCTCTCAAAACGAGAAGCGTTCAATCTATTGGTCAGCTTCTGGATGCCAGCGCAATATCAGACGGTCGCCGCGGACCTCAAAGCTCTCCAGTTCCCGCAGAAAAGCCATGCCCAGCAGGGAATCGCTCATTGGCGCCTCGTTAATCGAAGCCCACAGATTGTAAAAGAACCGGTCGCCGATACGCAACTCTTCCAATATTACCGGGGCCCCTCTTACTGTGCCGTTCGCCGTTTGAAAGTACTGACTGAAGTCTTCGTCGACCGGTTCATAGCCCATGCGCCGGGCATCGGCGGGGGTGAGTACGATCCCGGAAGCGCCTGTATCCACCAGGAAGCGGATTGGAGAGCCGATTGAAGTGGCATCGATGTAAAAGTGGCCGTCTGCCGCCCGGGCGTAGGTGACTTCGTTCACATCCGTCGCTCCACCGTATCCGGGTACAAGTCCACCCAGAATACGCTGGCCCATGCGCTGCATCTCAAAGCGGTAGCTGTAACCACCGGCGAGAACGACAAAGACAATCGCCCAGAGCGCAGCATACTGCAGATATCGGGTGAGGGCGGTCTGGTCCAGACGCCGCAGTCCCAAGGCCGAAAACAGCACCGCACCGCCCAGAAGGCCCAAATAAACCAGTGAAATCTGATCATCCGGTGATACCAGAGCTCCGGGATAGCGCTGCATGAGGAAATAAAGGGCGATGATCCCCAGAAGCACCAGAATGACGACGATCAGAATTCCGGAAACGCCACGCCCCCGAGGGTCCTGATCATCTGGCGGTCGAAACGAAGGGTCTGGCATGCTGAAGCCTTGGCGCTTGTGTTACAGTGCGAACGACCGGACAGTCATGAAAACATACGTACCGAGTGAATTTCCCGCGCCAATCCACCCGGATCGTCTCTCCGGAAGTCGAATGGAACATAAAATCATCAAGAAGTGGAAAAAAGATTGCGCAGGTTCGATTCATACAGTTTTTCCCGCTTTCGGTGTGCCTGTTTTTTTACCGCCACCAGCTTGCCTCTTGCTTCACGGGAGCGGGCCTGTTGTAACGGACATACGGATGCAGGTTCGAAAAGTCGTCCCTGAGACGTCCTGAGCGAATAAAGAACCAGAGAAGATGAGCAAGTTACTTATTACCGGACTAAAATGGTTACTGGGTCTCGTGATCGCCATTGTATTGGCTTTGGCCATCGTCATGGCGATTATCGGCAGAGAAAACACCTGGGCGGTGCTGTTTGGCGCACCTCCGGTTGACTCGATAGACTTTGCCACACTGCCCCCCCGCGCTAAAGCGAACAGCTTTCTGCTGTGTCCTGTGGACCTCTGCGCGGAATCACGACCGGACCGGATAAGCCCCGATTATCACGTTGCCGTCGAGAGTCTGGCAGCCATCGTTCGCAAGATCGTCGAATCCACGGAAGGGCTGCGAAACGACGATCGCGCCAGACCGGAAGAGACCGGCACAGCTTCCTCCGGCTCCGAACTGCAATGGGACTACATAGTCACCACACGCCACCTGAGATTCCCGGATCTGGTCACCGTCAGGGTCCTGGATCTGGGCAATGGAAAGTCGAGCTTGGCCATTTTCAGCCGGGCGGTTTACGGTCGCAGGGACTTCGGTGCGAACCAGAACCGGATCGCGGCCTGGATGGAGGCTGTTGAGGTTGCGGTGGCCTTGAAAATAAGCGGTGACTGAGCTGTTGCACCGACTGAATGCAAGGCCGGGATCAGAGATAACGGAACCGCCAGAAGCAGGGAGAGAGCAAAGTGTTCAAGGCAATCCTTCTCGAAGACAATGAAGGCGCCGTCACGCAACGTCTGACTGAGCTCGACGACTCGGCTCTGCCCGAAGGCGACGTTACCGTCGATGTCGAATTTTCAACTCTCAACTACAAGGACGGCATGGTCCTGAATGGAATCGGCCGACTGGTGCGCAGCTATCCTCATGTCCCCGGCGTCGATTTTGTCGGACGGGTGGCCGATAGCAGCAATCCCGACTTTACCCCCGGCGATGCCGTAATCCTGACTGGCTGGCGCGTCGGCGAGTGGCACTGGGGCGGCTATGCGCAAAAAGCCCGGGTCAAGAGCGACTGGCTGGTCAAACTGCCCGGGAAGCTGACCCCAAAGAGGGCCATGGCGGTCGGTACAGCAGGGTTCACAGCCATGCTGGCGGTCATGGCACTCGAAGCACACGGCATCACACCGGACCGCGGTGAAATTCTGGTCACGGGCGCCGCCGGTGGCGTCGGGTCGGTCGCGACCGCCATTCTGGCAAATCTCGGTTACAGCGTCACCGCCTCGACCGGCCGCAGCGAAACCCATGACTATCTGACATCTCTGGGTGCCGGAACCCTGATCGACCGGCAGGAGATCGCCGAACCTTCAGGTCGCCCCCTCGACAAGGAACGCTGGGCCGGCTGTATCGATTCGGTCGGCGGCCCGACTCTCGCCTGTATTCTGCCGCAGATTGCCTATCGCGGCGCGGTCGCGGCGGTCGGTCTCGCGGGCGGCAGCAAGCTCGACACCACTGTCCTTCCTTTCCTCCTGCGCGGGATCAACCTGTTGGGCATCGATTCGGTGCTCTGCCCGAAGGATCGGCGTACGAGCGCCTGGGCGCGCATCGCCAGTGATCTGCCCATGGACAAGCTGGACGCCATGATTGTGGATGCAACGCTAAGCGATCTGCCCCGGCTTGGAGCTGAAATACTCAAAGGGCAGGTGAGGGGCCGGGTGGTCGTGGACGTAAAGGCCTGAAGTACCGACGTTCCGTGGCGGCCTTCAGGTATGATCCAAACTGTCCGCAGTCTTCTGAGCCTGTGTTTTCTGCTGTCCGCCTGCGCGAGTGTGCGCAAACCCGCTGTGACCTGGAAATGTCTTCGTCCGGCCCGTTAACCATTGATTAACCACATTATGCCACGGTCCGATCGGACCTTTCACAGGCTTGATGGGAAATATCATGGGCCAGGTCGATATGGTAACCGACCCGAGGTTGGCGAAGCCCGCCTCGACAGATCCATCGTCAAAGGAAGCGGCATCAGAAGCAGTCTCGCCGGAAGAAATACCAGGGGACGATAGACGCGCCTGGCAGCGCTTCATGCTGGAAGACCGCGCCTGTATCACCCTCGAAGTCGAAGGCGGCGCACGCTACAGCGATGTCGAACTCATCGATATTTCGCTCGGCGGTTTCGGATTGAAATTCGCCGGAGAACTGCCGGAAAACGCCAGTATCGCGATCTGCCACCCCACGGCAGGCAAAATGATCGGCCGGCTCGCCTGGCAGAAGGATCAGACCATCGGCGTGCGCATGCAGGACGACGAAAACCGCCGCATCTATCTGCTCAGGCTGGTCAGCATGATCCTGCACAGCGAAATGCAGGTGGCGGCGACGGTCTGACGTCCCGAGGGCTGCGCATTCACCCGGTTCAATAATCTAAGCTGCCAGCGTCGACAGCGCGCCTGCATAAGCGTCCGACGACGCCGACTCTGCGGGACCTAATCGCCGCTGATAGAGCTCAGCGTTATTTACTCGCCAGCACCCGCATCGCCGCATCCAGCCCCTCGAGGGTCATGGGGAACATGCGCCCTTCCATCAACTGCTGAACGATGCCGATCGAGGTGGTGTAGCCCCAGTGGCTTTCGTTCATGGGGTTCAGCCACACCGCCGAGGGATAGGCTTCCAGCAGCCGTTGAATCCAGACCGAACCGGCTTCCCTGTTCATGTGCTCGACACTGCCGCCGGGATAGGTGATCTCGTAGGGGCTCATGGACGCATCCCCGACAAAGACCAGCTTGTAGTCGGACGGGTAGGTGTGCAGCACCTCCCAGGTGTCGGTGGTCTGGTCCCAGCGGCGACGGTTCTCGCGCCACAGCGCCTCGTAGGGACAGTTGTGGAAGTAGTAGTACTCCAGATGCTTGAATTCCGTGCGGGCGGCGGAGAACAGCTCCTCACAGGTTTTCACATGCGGGTCCATCGAGCCGCCGACATCGAGCATCAGCAGCAGTTTAACCGCATTGTGGCGTTCCGGGACCAGCCTGACGTCCAGCCAGCCGCCGTTGCGGGCGGTGGAGGAGATGGTGTCGTCGAGGTCCAGTTCGGTCGCCGCCCCCTCGCGGGCGAAGCTGCGCAGGCGGCGCAGGGCCATCTTGATGTTGCGGGTGCCCAGTTCGACGCTTGAATCCAGATCCCTGAACTCGCGCTTGTCCCAGACCTTCACCGCGCTGAAATTGCGGTTGCCGTCCTGACCGATCCGCACGCCCTCAGGATTATAGCCGTACGCCCCATAGGGCGAAGTGCCGCCGGTGCCGATCCACTTGCTGCCGCCCTGGTGGCGGCCCTGCTGTTCTTCCAGGCGTTTCTTCAGGGTCTCCATCAGGGCGTCCCAGCCGCCCATGGATTTGATCCTGGCCTTTTCTTCTTCGGTCAGGTTGAGCTCGGTCAGCTTGCGCAGCCATTCTTCCGGAATTTCGGCTTCATCCCCGTTGGCCTCGACCTTCTCCAAACCCTTGAAGATATGGCCGAAAACCTGATCGAATCGATCCAGGTATTTCTCATCCTTCACCAGAACCGTGCGCGCCAGATAATAGAAATCATCGACGCGGTAGTCCGCGACGCCCGAGCGCACTGCATTCAGCAGGTCGAGATACTCACGCAGGGACACCGGAACCCCGGCATCTCGCAGTTCGAAGAAGAGTTTCTGAAACATGGTTCGCGCTTTCGCGGCAGGTTCCAACGCTTAACGCAGGCTCAGGTCCGTTCGCGGCGGTTCAAAAAAGCGAGCCGCTCGAAGAGATGCACATCCTGCTCGGACTTCAGCAACGCGCCGTAGAGCGGCGGAATCATGGTCGCGCGGTCGTGCGAGCGCAGCACATCCTCGGGCATATCCTCGGACATCAGCAGCTTGAGCCAGTCCAGCAACTCCGAGGTCGAGGGTTTCTTGCGCAGTCCCGCGACCTCCCGCACTTCATAGAAAACCGTCAAGGCATCGCGCAGAAGCTCTTGTTTTATATTGGGATAATGAACTTCAACAATCCGCTCCATGGTGACGCGGTCGGGGAAGCGGATGTAGTGGAAGAAGCAGCGGCGCAGAAAGGCGTCCGGCAGCTCCTTTTCGTTGTTCGAGGTGATCAGCACGATCGGTCGCTTACGTGCCTTGATCAGTTGCCTGGTCTCATGGACATAAAACTCCATGCGGTCGAGTTCCTGCAGCAGATCGTTGGGAAACTCGATATCCGCCTTGTCGATTTCGTCGATCAGCAGCACCGGCGCCACCTCGGCGTCAAAGGCTTCCCAGAGCTTGCCCTTGACGATGTAGTTGCCGATATCGTTGACCCGTGCGTCGCCCAGCTGACCGTCGCGCAGGCGGGCCACGGCGTCGTACTCATAGAGCCCGTGCTGGGCCTTGGTGGTGGATTTGACGTTCCATTCGATCAGGTTGCGTCCCAGAGACTGTGCGATCTGAGCGGCCAGAACGGTCTTTCCGGTTCCCGGCTCGCCCTTGACCAGCAGCGGCCGCTCAAGCGTGATCGCGGCGTTCACACTGACTTTGAGGTCTTCTGTCGCAACGTAAGCATCTGTGCCTTTGAACCGCACCCCTGTTCCTCCTTGGAAACGTCAAAATCGCGGCAGACCTGTCAGGGTGCACCGCATCATCAGGGGCAGACTACCCGCGGTCCTCACAAAGCGAAAGACTTCTGGAACTCCCGACTTGAAAGGGCGCCTGCCAAAACACTATAGAGTGTGAGAGCTTGTACGTTGCAGAGAGCAACTCCACCGGAACTTGACCGGGTGGAAGCTTCAGCCATCATTCTGCCGGAGGTGCCAGTGACAGATCAAGACCCCCAAGCAATCGGCGTTATCTGTGCGATCCCTGACGAAATCGCGCAGTTCGGCTCGTCCTTCCACCAGGAAAAGACCAGCCGTTACGGTGGTTTCGACTTTGCCGAAGGCCAATTGGAGGGCAAGCACTGCATTCTCGTCGAAGCCGGCATGGGCAAGGTCAATGCCGCGGTCGTCGCGACGATCCTGGCCCAGCAGTTCGGCTGCCAGACCCTGCTGTTCTCCGGCGTCGCCGGCGGCCTTGATCCCGATCTGGGCGTGGGCGATGTGATCGTCGGCAAGCACCTGATCCAGCACGACTACGGTATCATCAACAACCAGGTGACCGAAAGCTATCACCCGGGGCATCTGCCGATCTTCCATCCGAGCGAGCGCCTTGGCTATCATATGAGCGAAGAGCTGACGGCCCGTGTCGAGCAGGCACTGGAAGGTTTTGAATTACCCGCGCTTTCCGCAGCCGCCAGCGGTGGCATCGCCCGGACACCGAAACTCCGGTTCGGCACGATTCTGACTGGCGATCAGTTCATCAACTGCACCGCCACCCGTAACCGCCTGTATAATGAGCTGGGCGGGCAAGCGGTCGAGATGGAGGGCGCGGCGGTCGCCCAGGTCGCCGAGCGCTTCGGCCTGGACTGGCTGGTTGTGCGGTCGCTCAGCGATCTCGCAGGCGAGGAAAGCGGCATCGATTTCATCAAATTCCTTCACGAAACCGCTGCCGGCGCCGCCATCGTCCTGCGGCGCCTCATTCGAATTCTTTAAGTGGTTGCAACGCATTACGGGGAGATTTTATGCCGGAAACAGCACTGACGCTCGGCGTCGATCATATCGGGCTTGCCGTTCAGAATCTCGAAGCCTCCGCAGGGTTCTTTACGAACTGTCTGGGTTGGAAACAAATCGGCGGGAAGCCGGAATACCCGGCACTCTTCGTGTCGGATGGTCGCTCGGTTCTCACTCTGTGGCAGGTCGAGGATCCGCAAAGTTCCGTCGGCTTCGACCGGCGGAAAAACATCGGACTGCATCATCTGGCGCTCAAAGTCGCGAACGAGGCAACCTTGAACCGGCTGTTCGAGGCCGTGGCGGGCTGGCCCGGCGTTTCAGTGGAGTTTCCGCCCGAACCGTCGGGCGTAGGGCCGAAAATTCACACAATGATCCGTGAACCCGGCGGTGTGCGGGTAGAATTCGCCTACGATCCACGCTGAACGTCAATCGACAGAGTCATCCTGCCGGCCGCTGGAAGGCAAACCGGTTTGAGAAAGCTTTGTCGTAAGCCGGAAACCGGCCGAAAATGCGATATAAATATGCAACGAACCCGCGACCCGGCCAGGTCCCTTAACCGGACCCCTTAAACGGATATATCGAGGTTCTGCCCGCGCCCGGTTGCTTCGCTCGGTGCGGAATCGTCACCGCGAATGACCTCGGTCCGATCGCTTGCCTCAACCGGACGGCTGGTTGCCGGTGCGGTCGACTGGGAGATCCTTGGCTGGTTCGCCACCAAGGACGGGGCCGAAGCGGTGTCGCCATCGCGCACAGCTGCCGGCGTCGTTGAGCTTTGAATAATCATGACTTCATTTATATTTGAACTCAAACAAAAAGTCAACAATTAACGACCTATTTACTACAGCAATACATATTTAATTTACATGTAATTTGTATAAATTTTTATATACACAGATTTTCCCTTCCCGATACTTCTGCTTTCGCGCCGATACAGATGAAGGAACGCGCCGAACACCTCGCCGAGGAAGGGTTTGCGCGCCGGCAGGGACAGCGCATCATTCTGCAGCGCGATCTGCTCAACTCACTACGCCGGCGCGAGTTGGACGCCGCGGCCGCAAAGCTCGCTGGTGAAACAGGACTGCCCCATGTGAAGTCCGGGTCCGGTGAGCATGTCGCCGGCACCTATCGCCAACGGCTGACGTTATCCTCCGGACGCTTCGCCATGATCGATAGCGGGCTCGGTTTCCAACTCGTCCCCTGGTCGCCATCGCTTGAGAAGAAGCTGGGGCAAGAAGTATCGGGGCTGGTGCGAGGTAGCGGCGGAGTTGACTGGATCTTCGGCCGAAAGCGGGGCTTAGGCCGTTAGGTTTGGGAGGCTTGCCGAACGCTGGCCGTAAGCGGCACGGCAGCGTTGGACGCCGCGATGCAAACAGAGGACCTTCAAGTCGATCGGGCTAAAGTTCCGGATTCGCAAACCACGAAGCGCAAATTGGCAGACGCCATCGATTCTCGGGCGACAAAATGAAGTAGAATTTTGAGGCTCTAATGATGATGAGAAAATGCGATCTGGCATTGCCTGCGGTAGCTGGACTATTGTCTTACAGCCTCGGAAAACGACATTCATCAAATGTAGAAGGCCAAGCCACTTGTTTGAGGTTAAGGGATCTGCCCCCCACAACGACTACGTCATGGCGAAGGTCGAACGTGCCGTAGACGGCGCCAATATCCGCGCAAGGCATTGCTTCGTCTGCGGGGGGCCACCGTCAACAGGGGTGGGCGAACACGTGTTCCCAAAGTGGCTTCAAACAAGGTTCGGGCTATTTGACGAGCGGCTTACGCTAATCAACGGCACCTTTATTCCCTATCGCAGTCTAACCGTTCCCTGTTGTGCAGAATGCAATACGGGGTTCCTGTCCCGTATTGAGACCGAAGTGCAGGAGGTAGTTGAACGCGGTTATGTTGAAACCAGCGCAGACAGGCTTTCCGTGGCACGTTGGATGTCCAAGATTCTTGTCGGCATTTTGGTCAAAGAAACCGCACTCCTGCTGGATCGAAAAGATCCAACACTGGGCAACATCGTGACAGCCGATTTCATTGGTGAGCTCGCCCATTGTCAGCTAATACTTCAAAGTGCCCGAAAGCCCACTAGGTTTGGCGCTCTACACGGCACGTTCCCCTTTACCCTCTATTGGTATCGAATTGACGGTCCAGACAACGATTTTGATCTCTCTACAGACATTGTCGGCCAGTCGATCGCGATGCGCGTGGGTAAGCTGGGACTCGCCTTCGTAAACGATGGTGGGCTGCAGATGATTCACGGCGAGAAAGGCCCGTATGGCCTAGAGGGCCTGACAGTCCTACCCCATCAGTTCGGTGAACTGGCGGCTCGCGTACACACCAAAGCGTCACTGCGCGATGCGACTCATTTCTATCTCAACTCAGAGACGCCGACGCATCTGACCATCGAGCAGCAGGACGTAAGGCCCTTCACCGGCACCATGCTAGCTGGCGGCGAAATACAGGTGTTCCTACCTTGGGACTCGTTGATGTTCGCCGTACGCGCAGCTCGAGTTACCCGGCTCGAAGAAAGTGTGTTCATGGATACAACAACAGGGCATGAAATGACCACGCTGACAAACCTGATTTGAGCGACGATGTGCATGTCGCAACTGATGATAAAGCACTACCGCAGCCCAAGAGGTATCAAGACCCACCGCCTATTTGCCGCCGGGATTGCGTTGTCTACCCTTGCACCTGCGGCTTCGTCGCGCCGCTTTGGACTGTCTCGGTCAAGAGGAGCACGAATATCGCCTGTCTCATGTCGTTTATCAGGTCGCGAGCCTAAAGAGGTGAGACCGCGAATGGTTGAGATGACATCGAGGTGATGCGGTTTTGCTACGGCGTTCGTAAAGATGAAAATTGACCATTGCAGAGCCCCAACGCCGCCTGCTACCCCTTAGAGCACAAAGCAGGGGTATCCGCTTTTCTTTGGTAATGCCGTCTGCAAGATCAATATGTTTATAAAATGCTGAGCCGGTAATTATGATCCGGGATCAAGCCCTGGGTCACGGCGACGGCGCTTTCATCTCGAACGGAGTCCCAACGTGGAAACATCTGAAATCCTTCGCATCCAGAGCTATCTGCGTGAAAAGTTCAACACCGAGCGGCTCACGTTGGACATGAAGAGCAAGAAAAGCGATTCGATCGAGGTCCTGGTCGGCGGCGAATTCATCGGCGTCATCTACAAGGACGAAGACGAGGGCGAGACGTCCTACGCCTTCAACATGGCGATCCTGGACATCGATCTTCCGCCCGCAAACTGACGGTCCGTTGGGCACCTGATGACCCTTATGCCCACTGGTAAGCCCACGGACGGTTCGTTTGCCATAAACAGTGGAGCGTGCTGCGAGTCCTGAATTCCGCACGAGTACGGCCTGCAGCCGCAATGCCACAGCAGGCCCGGGACCGCGTCATCTGATTGAGGGCAGGCGGCTCATTAGCCAAGCGCGCAAGCCTGTTCTTTCTTCGCCATCACTGACCTCAAGCCCTTCAGCCCGGATATCAGTGCTTGATCTCGGAAGTTCGGGCGCAGGAAATACAGGTTGCCGCCGTTGGGTCCAGCTCCAGCCGCTGCAGCGCGATATCTTCGCCGCAGACAAGGCAATAACCGTAGTCACCTTCAGCGATTCGTTCGAGTGCCGCTTCAATCCGTCCCAGTTCGATCGAACGGCGCCGATCGGTCTCGACGGACATCGCCTGACTTTGAAGTGCATCCATACGTGACAAACGACCGACTCGGGTCTGATCCAATTCGACGGGCCGTCGCTGATCTTCGCTGCTGGTTTGCAGCCCCTGAAGCTCGGCACGGCGTTCGTGCATGCGTTTGGTCACGGCGGGAATATCTATGTCGTTTCGAGAGGTCACATGAACACTCAGATTAGCAGAAATTTTGGCTGTCCGTATAGTCTAGACCCATATTTCGTCCCGAAGTAGGCCTATTCTCAGAAACTGGAAATCTGCAGTCTGTTGTTGTTCAAGAATATAATCTCACTCTCGGGCTCATACAGCATTCCGGAACGCACCCCCGAGTATGTTCGATAAACAACTTATGCGATCCGCCGGTCAGATATTTTTTTGAAAAAATTGATCTTCAGGCTTTGCTTCAACAATATTAAGGATCTTTTTTCGACTAGGCGTTAGCGGCGGGCCTCAAATCCATCAAGCGATTCGGTGGAAACGCCACCGGATGGCGGGCTGCTGCTGCACCCTAAGTCGAGTTTCCCGCTGACGAAACCAACGGCAACATGCCGATTGCGAAGCCGACGGCTGCGGCATGGAGATAAAATTTACGCAGGCGTAAATTTCCATTGCCCTTTCGGAGGAGAACGTTATAAATCCGGCTCCGTGATGACGGGCCGGTGGCTCGTTACATGCATGCGGCTGTGGCGGAATCGGTAGACGCGCAACGTTGAGGTCGTTGTCCTCGAAAGGGGGTGGAGGTTCAAGTCCTCTCAGCCGCACCAATATCAGGACTTCGGTCCCGATTGCATGAAAATCACGTGACGGGTAGGGTCCCGGCTTTCGGACCTGACCGGCGAATGCGGATGTGGCGGAATTGGTAGACGCGCATGCTTCAGGTGCATGTTCCCGAAAGGGAGTGGAGGTTCAAGTCCTCTCATCCGCACCACCTGACCCCAAAGTCGAGCGGGAGTCAGGGGTGGCACCTTCCAGACACGAAGGTATAGCCCGAATTATCTTCCCGCTGTGCGATGTTTCAGTGACGAACATTCAGACTCCGGGCGCTCCGCTTCACATTTTCACGGTTAATCGACAACAGGTGCGACAGGCCTTTCCGGTTTGGTTGAATCCTGTACTGGCCCGGAAGTTCGATTTTCACTAGGGTACAAATTGCGGCATCGCACAAAAGTCTTGAACCACGCTGAAAAGCTGGCGAACCGGCACTGGCAGCGCTTCTGATCGGTGCCTATATATGACCGGCGTGACATGAATGTCGTGGCGAGGTCTGTTGCGTTATCAGAACGTCGCGCTGGGGCCGTTGTCCCTCAGGATCAAGCTACTGGGCCGTCGAGTGCGCGGAACCTTATAAGGATAACCCCCGGATGACGATCAAGAACGATCGGAAAAAGGCTGATAAACCAGCGGCAAGTAAGCCCAAGCCCGTCCAGGCCCTTGGTTTGGCGCGTCGCCTGCGGAACTACTTTCTCGCTGGCCTTCTGGTCGCGGCGCCGGTTGGAATAACCTTCTGGCTGGCCTGGAAATTCATATCTTTCGTCGACAATGCGGTGCGCCCCTATATTCCTGTCAAGTGGAACCCTGAGAGCTACCTGCCCTTTGCGGTTCCGGGATTGGGGCTGGTCGTGGTCCTGATAGTCCTGACCCTGGTCGGCGCCGTAACCAAGGGTTATCTCGGGCGCCTGATCACTCAGGTCAGCGAGAGAGCTATCTCCCAACTGCCGATCGTCCGCAGTGTCTACAGTTGGACTCAACAGGTTTTCGAAACCGTTCTTTCGCAAAAGTCCACGGCCTTCAGGGAAGTGGTTCTGGTCGAATATCCCAACCGCGGCACCTGGGCCATCGGTTTCATCACCGGCAGAACCGAGGGTGAAGTTCAGGAACTGACCGCCGAGACCGTGGTCAACGTCTTTGTTCCGGCCACGCCCAATCCCACGACCGGATTTCTGCTCTTCATCCCCGAACGCGATATCCATCACCTCGACCTGAGTGTCGAGGATGGCATCAAGCTGGTCATCTCCAGCGGCATTGTCTCGCCACCGGAAAACAGCCGCCAGAATGCACGCGCCAATGGCCGTAACGGCGCGACAGCCGCCGTTGTTGGCCAAAACGGCGGTGTCCGGACCACCGAACCCGAGACCGATGCACACAGCGGGCATGAGCTGGGACTGCTCGGGCGACTCAGGGGGCATTTCTTTACAGGTATCCTGATTACCGCGCCCATCAGCATCACCATCTGGCTGGCCGTGGAGATTGTCTCCTTTATCGACGACTGGGTCACACCCATGATCCCGACCAGGTGGAATCCGGAAACCTATCTGCCTTTTGGCGTCCCGGGCCTTGGCGTGATCGTGGTGGTGGTTGTCCTGACGCTTGTCGGCTTCATGACCGCCGGACTGGTCGGTCGCAGCATCGTGCGTATGGGCGAGCGTCTGCTTGATCGCATGCCAATCATTCGCGGTCTGTACAGCGCGCTGAAGCAAATTTTCGAAGCCGTCTTCCAACAGCAGTCAAATGCCTTTCGCGATGTGGTTCTGGTGCAGTACCCCCGAAAGGACAGCTGGGCAATCGGCTTTCTGACCGGCCCCGCCAATCACCGCATTACCGAAACCGGCCCGGAGGACGCAGTGAACATCTTCCTGCCGACCACCCCCAATCCAACCTCGGGATTTCTGCTGTTCGTGCCCCGCAAGGAAACGCGCAAGCTGAGCATGACGGTGGAAGAGGGGATAAAGATGGTGGTCTCGGGCGGTATCGTGACCCCACCCGACCGGCGGGCCGAGATAGCCGCCGGGGCACAACCGGCCAATCAGGACAGCGACGAAACCGTGGCGAAAGCCGGCTGAGCCGGACTTCACACGCAAAACCTAGCCTGATCTCAGGTACTTTACCGCAGCATCGCGCTCGAAAAGATAGAGTAGAATTCTGAGCGCCTGCCCGCGTTCACTATCGAGGTCCGGGTCCTTGTTCATGATCAGCTGTGCGTCGTCGCGGGCAGCAGCCAGAAGGTCCCCGTGGACCGCGAGGTCCGCCAGCCGGAATTCCGGAAAACCACTCTGCCGGGTCCCCAGAAGCTCACCCGCGCCGCGCAACCGCAGATCCTCTTCCGCAATACGAAAGCCATCGTCGGTCTCGCGCATGATGTTCAGCCGCGCCCGTGAGATCTCACCCAGCGGACCCTGATAGAGCAGCAGGCAACTCGACTTGGAAGCACCGCGTCCGATCCGTCCGCGCAGCTGATGCAACTGCGCCAGACCGAAACGCTCGGCATGTTCGATCACCATCACCGAGGCCTCCGGCACGTCCACGCCGACTTCGATCACCGTGGTGGCCACCAGCAGTGTGACATCGCCCGCGATAAAGGCCGCCATGGCCGCGTCCTTATCCTTCGCCTTCATCTTGCCATGAACAAGACCGACGCAATCGCCAAAATGCGCCTGCAGTTCCCGATAGCGCTCTTCGGCCGCGGCCAGATCGCTGACCTCGGAATCTTCGACCAGAGGACAGACCCAGTAAGCCCGGGCACCGCTTTTCAGGGCCCGGCCGATCCCCTCGACCACCTCCGGCAAACGATCGATCGGCAGAGTGCGGGTGTCGATGGGCTGACGCCCGGCCGGCTTTTCGGTAATGCGTGAAACGTTCATGTCGCCGTAAGCCGTCAGCATCAGGGTGCGCGGGATCGGCGTCGCGGTCATCACCAGCATATCGACGCCACGCCCCTTGTTCGCCAGCGTCAGACGCTGATGCACGCCGAACCGATGCTGCTCGTCGATCACCGCGAGCGCCAGATCGTGAAAGGTGACATCCTCCTGAAAGAGCGCATGGGTACCGATCGCAATCGCCGATTCGCCGGAAGCCATGCGTGTCAGCACCGCCGCACGCGCCTTGCCCTTGTCCCGTCCCGTCAGCAGTTCAACGGAAACGCCGGCAGCACGCGCCAGAGGTTCGATCGTCTTGTAATGCTGCCGGGCCAGAATCTCGGTCGGCGCCATGATCGCCGCCTGAGCTCCCGTTTCGACGGCTGCCATCATCGCAAGCAGGGCAACCACCGTCTTGCCGCTGCCGACGTCCCCCTGCACCAGCCGCAGCATGCGCGAGTCGCTGGCCATATCCTGGTCGATCTCAGCCAGCACCTGTCGCTGGGACGCGGTCAGAGTAAAGGGCAGGGCGGCGAGCACTTTGGATCGCAGATGCGAATCGCCCTGAATACGGCGCCCCTTGTGTCTGGTCTGGTTGCGCCGGATCAGCGCCAGCGCCAGTTGATTGGCCAGCAACTCGTCATAGGCCAGCCGGCATCGCGCCGGCGTTGTCGGCTCCAGATCCGCCCCGTCTTTCGGGTTGTGCAGGCTGCGAAGGGCCTCACCCCAGAGCGGCCAGGCTTGCTGTCGCTGATATGCCGGGTCGAGCCATTCGGGCAGGGCGGGGAGGTGCGCAAGCGCCGCCGCAACCGCCTTTGTCACAACTTTCTGCGCCAAGCCGGCCGTGAGTGGATAGACCGGCTGCACGGTCTGGATTTCCGCCAGCTCGGATTCGCGGCCGATATGGTCCGGATGTGTCATCTGCAGGCCGCCGCTGAAGATCTCGAGCCGGCCGCTGACAACCCGGACCTCGCCTTCGGGCAGGAGCTTTTCCAGATAGTCGGCGCGGGCATGAAAGAAGACCAGCTGCAGTTCCCCGCTGTCGTCCGCGACCGTAATGCGATAGGGCCGGCCCCGTGCCGCTGCCGGGTGATGGCGCAGCACCCGCACGACGAGTGTCGCGATCCGGCCCGCTTCGGCATTTACAATAGACGGGCTGTAGCGCCGATCGATCAGTCCGTTGGGAAGATGCCAGCAAAGATCCAGGATATGGGCACCGACCAAACGTTCGAACAGGACAGCGAACCGTGGACCAATGCCGGAAATGCTGGTAATCGGGGCAAAGAGCTGGAAAAGAATCTCTGGTCGCAACTGTCTGTGAGCCTGAAATGGGCGCTTGGCCGGGGACTGAAATTAGCTAGGAATCGAAGCTATCTTATAGCGGTCATCGTATATTATTAAACGGCTCGGTCACGAGTTGCTTAATAATTGATGGAATAGAACAGGGTTGGTATCCCGTCCGGAAAAATCTGGACGGGTAAAAGATGTTTGGTGGGTATGACAGATCTACGTTGGGACCGTTTGACGGTTATGGTTGTCGATGACAACCGTTTTATTCGTGAGTTACTGACGCGTGTGCTCAAGACACTGGGCGTCGGAAAAGTCGTTGACGACGTCGATGGCGCTGCGGCCATCGAGCGCCTTAAACTCAGTATGGACGATCCCGGCAGAGCAGGGATCGGAACCGTCGACGTCATCTTTTCCGATTATGTCATGCCACAGATCAACGGCAGGCTGTTCCTGCGTTGGATTCGTACCGCATCCGGTGTTCCTGACCGGTTCGTTCCCTTCATCATGGTTTCAGGCGCCGCCGACCGGGAAGTTGTCGAAGACGCTCGGGACGGCGGAGTCACCGAATTCCTTGCCAAGCCCTTTGCCGCCAAGACAATTGCCGATCGGCTGCTTATGCTGGTCAACACACCACGCCGCTATGTTTTGGCCGAGGGATATTTCGGACCTGACCGCCGGCGCACTGCAATGTCGGTCGCTCAGGAACGGCGCATAACCCGCCCGGAACAGATCCAGACCATCCATGGCCCCTCACAGGTCAAGACACTGAGAGAGGACGTCCGGGCCATTTACTTTACGCTGGACGAACGCCTGCGAGCAAAGCTCGGCCCCAACGCGCGCAAGACACCGGTCGATTTCGATCCTGCGCTGATCAAGGCGGCGGAACGGCGCATCCAGACTCTCGTAGGCGACTACGGCGACTGGATGGAAGGCTATATCACCGCAATCACCATTGCTCAGAAGGCACTGGAAACGGGTCGGGGCAATCAGGAACAGAACCTGGCGAAGATCAACGAGGTTGCGCACGAACTGCGCGGTCAGGGAGGTATTTTTGACTATCCGCTGATCACCGATGTCGGAAAGTCGCTCTACAAGACGACCAAGCCAACAGGGCATCCTCCCAGCAAGGACCGGATGAAGCTGATCGGCGCGCACATCGATACCATCCGGACCGTGTTCAAGAACAAGATCGTCGGCGATGGCGGCGAGATCGGAACGGCCCTGCTCAAGGAGATCGCGGAGGCGGTCAAAAAGTACAAGTAGAAGATCGATGATTCTCCGCGCCTGCGGTGCGGTCAGGGACCGCCCTTGAAAGCCGGCGCATCGCAGTACATTTTGGTCGTGTAATTTCACTGCCGTTTCTCTATAGATCGGCCCAGCTTTCATCGCCCTATTTCACCGGAAGACCGGCTCAGTGCATTTGCTTGTTCTTGATACAGACCCCGTGCGGCAGACAGGTATTCCAAATGAGTGACGATCTTACCACGCGGCGCAAACGCCTGACGTTTCGAAGCTGGCATCGCGGAACCCAGGAAGCCGATCTGCTTTTGGGGAATTTCGCCGACCAGCACCTTCCCGACATGGATTCCACCCAGCTCGACCACTTCGAGGTTATCCTGGATCAGCCGGATCCGGTCGTCTATCAGTGGTTCACCGGCGAGTCGCAGCCCCCCGACCACCTGAACCACGACGTGATGCAGCTTCTCTTGAACTTCCGCTATAGACCTGAAAAACCTTGATCTCCATACAGTCAATTCTCGATTCGGCGGCTCAGGACGGATCGGCGCGACGGCAGATTTCAAATGCGCCGGACGGTGTCGACGCGCTTATCGTCGCCCGGCTTGCCGATGCGGCCCGCGGCAGCACCATTGTCTTTGTCGCCCGCGACGATTCACGCATGGCGAAGATGGAGAGCGTCCTGGCGTTTTTTGCGCCGGACGTCGAAATCCGAAGCTTCCCGGCCTGGGACTGCCTGCCTTACGACCGGGTCAGCCCACACCGCGACATCCTGGCCCGCAGGATCGACGTTCTGACCGATATCGCCACGCCCGGCACGTCCACAGCGGAAGAAACCGGCCCCGCGCGCGTCATCGTGACAACAGTGAACGCCCTGATGCAGCGCGTTCCGCCGCGCGCAATCTTCAGCGCCCGTCTCAAGGAGGTCGTACCCGGTGCGCGCATCGAAACAGCCGAGCTGCTGTCGTTCCTGAGTTCGAACGGTTATTTCCGGACGGAAAATGTTGATGAAGCCGGCGAGTTCGCCATTCGCGGCGGCATCATGGATATTTTCCCGCCCGGCGAAGAGCAACCGGTGCGCCTGGATTTTTTCGGTGACGAAGTCGAAAGCATCCGCTGCTTCGATCCGCTGAGCCAGTTGACGACGGGTCATCTGAAAAGGGTGGTCTTGAAGCCGGTTGGCGAAATCACCCTGACCCCCGAGGCTATCGAGCGTTTTCGCTCCGGCTATCGTTCAACCTTCGGCGCGGTGGCGAACAATGATCCCCTGTACGAGAGCGTATCGGACGGCCGGGTTCATCCCGGCATGGAACACTGGTTGCCGCTATTTCACGAACAGATGGAGACTCTGCTCGACTATCTGCAGGATCCGATTCTGCTTCTGGATCATCAGGCTGCCGAAGCACGCGATGCCCGGCTGGAGGCGATCGACGATTTTTATGGTGCCCGAAAGACCATGGCGTCGGTCAGAGATGCCGGCGGTGCCCCCTACAAACCCTTGCCGCCATCGAGCCTCTATCTGACGCCTGGCGAATGGGACCAGCGCCTGTCGAAGCTGCGCGGCGCTCAGTTTACCCCCTATGCCTTGCCCGATCAGCTCGAAGGCCTTCTGGATGCGGGCGCCAAAGCCGGCGAAAATTTTTCCGAAGCCCGCAACAAGGAAGACAGAAATGTCTTCGACGAGGTCCGGCAGTTCATCGTTCAGGAACAGGCCGCAGGCAAACGCGTCATTATTGCCGCCTACAGCGACGGGGCACGGGAACGCCTGCACAGCCTGCTGCGCGAACATGGTCAGGGCGGTCTGGTCGCGGCGGAGAACTGGAGCGACGCCCTCCATCTGGACGCCAGCGCCGTCGGGCTGATTACGCTGGGTATCGATCAGGGCTTCGCCACGCCCGGCTTCACCCTGATCACCGAACAGGACATCCTGGGCGAACGGATCGGCCGCCAGCAGCGCAAGCGCCGGCGCTCGGAAAATTTCCTGACCGAGGTCTCGACCCTGCAGGCCCAGGATCTGGTGGTTCATGTCGACCACGGGATTGGTCGTTACGAGGGTCTGGAAACCCTGGACGTCGGCGGCGCCCCCCATGACTGTCTGAAGGTGATCTATCACGGCGGCGACAAGCTCTTCGTCCCGGTCGAGAACATCGAGGTGCTGTCACGCTTCGGCTCGGAAGACAGCTCGGTCGAGCTGGACCGCCTCGGCGGCGCCGGCTGGCAATCGCGCAAGGCACGGGTCAAACAGCGCATCAAGGCCATCGCCGACGAGTTGATCAAGATCGCCGCTGTGCGGGCCATGAAGACCGCCGACGCTCTGCTCCCGCCCGAAGGTATCTACGACGAATTCGCGGCACGTTTCCCCTTCCCCGAAACCGAGGACCAGCTGCGCGCCATCGAGGATATCCTGAACGATCTGGGCTCAGGCAAGCCGATGGATCGTCTGGTCTGCGGCGACGTCGGTTTCGGCAAGACGGAAGTGGCGCTGCGCGCCGCCTTTATTGCCGTCATAGCCGGAAAGCAGGTCGCAGTGGTGGTTCCGACCACGCTTCTGGCGCGCCAGCACTACAAAACCTTTGCCGAACGTTTCAGCGGACTGCCGGTTCACGTGGTGCAGCTCTCGCGGCTGGTCACGGCAAGAGATGCCAGCGAAGCCAGAGCAGGACTGGAGAAGGGCACCATCGAGATTGTGATCGGCACCCATGCTCTGCTCGGAAAATCGGTCAGGTTCAGCGATCTCGGACTGCTGATCGTCGACGAGGAACAGCACTTCGGCGTGAAACAGAAAGAACGCCTGAAGCAGATCCGCGAAGATGTTCACGTTCTGACCCTCACTGCGACACCGATCCCGCGCACCCTGCAGCTCGCCATGTCCGGCGTGAAGGAAATGAGCATTATCGCGACACCACCGGTCGATCGTCTGGCGGTCCGGACCTTCGTTCTGCCTTACGATCCGGTGATTATCCGCGAGGCGATCCTGCGCGAGCATTATCGCGGTGGCCAGACTTTCTATGTCTGTCCGCGCCTGGAAGATATGGCCGATCTGAAGGAGCGCCTGGCGAAGCTGGTGCCCGAGGTGAAGCTGGCGGTCGCGCACGGCCAGTTGCCACCAAGCCAGCTCGAAGCCGTGATGACGGCTTTCTACGATCATCAGTACGATGTACTGCTGTCCACCAACATCATCGAATCCGGCCTGGATATCCCCAGCGCCAACACCATGATCGTTCACCGGGCGGATATGTTCGGGCTGGCGCAGCTCTATCAGATCCGCGGGCGCATCGGACGCTCGAAAACCCGGGGCTATGCCTATCTGACCCTGCCGCCGGGCCGGCTGCTCAGCACGGCCGCCGAAAAGCGCCTGAACGTGATGCAAACCCTCGACAGCCTGGGGGCGGGCTTTACGCTGGCCAGCCATGACATGGATATCCGCGGTGCCGGCAATCTGCTGGGCGAGGAACAGTCCGGTCATATCCGTGAAGTCGGGATCGAGCTTTATCAGCAGATGCTCGAGGAAGCGGTGGCCGTGGCCAAGAGCGGCGGCCGGAGTGAAGACGACGCCGAGGGCAAGGGATGGACACCGCAGATCAACGTCGGAACCTCGGTGCTGATTCCGGAACGCTACGTATCCGATCTGAACGTGCGCCTGGGGCTGTACCGCAGACTGTCCGAGCTGGTGACCCGCAACGAGATCGAAGGCTTCGCCGCCGAACTGATCGACCGTTTCGGCCCGCTGCCGGAAGAAGTCGACAACCTGCTGGACATCATGACCATAAAACAGCTCTGCCGGGATGCCGGTGTGATCAAGGTCGACGCCGGGCCGAAAGGCGCGGTCGTCGCTTTTCACAACGATCAGTTCTCCAACCCGGAAAAACTGGTCGGCTTCATCCAGGCGCAAAAAGGCATGGTCAATCTGCGGCCCGACCACAAACTGGTCTTCAAGCGCGCCTGGAACGACGCCAAGGCGCGGGTCAAGGGCGTGCGCATGATGCTTGATAGTCTGGTGAAGGTGGCCGCGTGATAGCCTGATTTAAAATTTTTCGTTAATTCAAACAGTTACAGGCGATTTCGTTTCCTCGCGCGCAAGATCGAAAAGCTGAAAGAACACCTCGGGCGACTGCGCGCCGGGCAGGGCGTGGCGGCCGTTGAAGATGAAGCAGGGCACGCCGTTGATCCCGACCGCACGGGCCTGCGCGTCCTCGGCGCGAATGGCATCGGCATCTTCGGTTGTCGCCAGATAGTTTTCCGTCGCCTCGGCGTTCAGTCCGTTTGCGGCGGCGATCGAAACCAGGACCTCACGATCCCCGATATTCCGGCCATTCAGGAAATAGGCCTGAAAGAGCCCCTCGACCACCGCGTCCTGACAGCCGTTGCGGTCGGCAAAACGGATCAGGCGGTGAGAATCGACCGTGTTGGGCGTGTGGCCGATCCCATCGAAATCGAAATCAATGCCCTCTGACGCTCCGGCTTCGCGGATCCGGTCATAGACGCTGCTGGCGTTCTCAGGTCCGCCGAACTTGGTCGCCAGGTAGAGCTTTCTGTCCATGCCGGCCGCTGGCATATCGGGATTGAGCTGAAAGGCACGCCAGCGAATCTTCAAATCCGGCTGGGGCCGCTGCGCCAGAGCGCGCTCGAGCCGGCGTTTGCCGATCAGGCACCAGGGGCAGATCGTGTCCGAGAAAATGTCCAGTTCCATGGCCTTCAGTCCTTTTGGCTGCGCCTCTATTCTCCGGCCTTTTAGCTGCGCCTTTCATCTCTGGTTAAACTTGACCTTTCTGGCCTCAGCATTCAAGCATACTCGCCTGATCGTGATCCCGGCAAAACGGGACCAAAGCAATAAACGACGGGGACGGAAGCGCTATGCCGGGTACGACAAAGACAGAAACGACGGCTGTTGCGAGCCTGTCCGGGCAGTCGATGTTCGAGCTGGGTCTGGCGGCCAATCCGGCAAACTTCGAGCCACTGTCGCCGGTCAGCTTTCTCAAGCGCGCGGCACTGGTCTATCCCGATAAAGTGGCCGTCATCCACGGCGAGCAGCGCATGACCTATCGTCAGTTCTACCAGCGCAGCTGCCGGCTGGCCTCGGCTCTGGCCAAACGCGGCGTGGGTCCGGGCGACACCGTGGCCGTCATGGCGCCGAACGTGCCGGCCATGCTGGAGGCACACTATGGTATTCCGATGCTCGGTGCCGTGCTCAACGCCCTCAACATCCGGCTTGATGCCGCGAGTATCGCCTTCACCCTGCGTCACGGCGAAGCCAGGGTCCTGATCACCGACCGGGAGTTCTCACCGGTGATCTCCAGGGCGCTGGCGGAGCTGGACAGCGATATCCTGGTCATCGATATCGACGACCCGCTGGCAGAGTCCGGCGAATGCCTGGGCGAACTGGACTATGAAGCCCTTCTGGCCGAAGGCGATCCCGAATTTCGCGGCAGCGAGCCGAAAAACGAATGGCAGGCGATCTGCCTGCTCTACACCTCGGGCACCACGGGCAACCCCAAGGGTGTCGTCTATCACCACCGCGGCGCCTATCTGAACGCGCTGGGCAATCTCATCACCTTCGGGCTTTCGCCGCAGACGGTCTACCTCTGGACCCTGCCGATGTTTCACTGCAACGGCTGGACCTTCACCTGGGCGGTTACGGCGGCCTGCGGCACGCATGTCTGCCTGCGCAGGATCGATCCAGCCCTGATCTATCCCCTGATCAGCGAACACCGGGTGACCCAGATGTGCGGTGCGCCCATCGTGCTAACCATGCTGGCTCATGCGCCGGATTCGGTGAAGGTGGCGTTCCATCATGAAGTTAAGATCGCAACCGGCGGCGCCGCGCCGCCCAGCGCGGTCATAGAAGCCATGGAAAACAATGGCTTCCGGGTACTTCATCTTTACGGTCTTACGGAAAGCTACGGTCCTGCGACCCTCTGTGCCTGGCAGGAGGAATGGAACGCTCTGGATCTGCAGGGCAGGGCGGGGAAGATGGCGCGCCAGGGGGTCAATCTGGTGACTCTCGAAGACATCATGGTCGCCGATTCCGACAGTATGGCGGAATGCCCCTGGGACGGCGAAAGCATGGGTGAGCTGATGCTGCGCGGCAACACCATCATGAAAGGTTATCTGAAGAACCCCGATGCCACCGGCGCCGCGCTGGCCGGCGGCTGGTTCCACAGCGGCGATCTGGCGGTGCGGCATCCCGACGGCTATATCGAGGTCAAGGACCGGGCCAAGGACGTGATCATTTCCGGTGGTGAGAACATCTCGAGCCTGGAGATCGAAGAAACGCTGTACCGGCACCCCAAGGTTCTGGAAGCCGCCGTGGTCGCCAAGGCTGATGAAAAATGGGGCGAAACGCCCTGCGCCTTCGTCACCCTGAAGAATGGCGAAAGTGCCACGGCAGAGGAAATCATCGCCTATTGCCGGGAACGGATGGCCGGCTTCAAAGTCCCCCGGACCATCGTTTTCGGCGATCTGCCAAAGACCTCCACCGGCAAGATCCAGAAATTCCTTCTCAGAGACCGGACGCAAGAAGCTGAAACAGGACAGGACAGATGACAATCCCGTTGAATCTCCAAGGTCAGGTGGCCATCGTCACCGGCGCCTCGAGCGGCCTGGGTTACCACTTCGCGCAAACCCTGGCTGCGGCGGGCGCAAAGGTCGCCGTTGCCGCGCGCCGGACCGATTCTCTCAGCGATCTGGTGCGCAAGATCAGCGCCGAGGACGGCCGCGCGATCCCGATCCGCCTCGACGTCACCGATCCCCAATCCATCAGCGCCTGTATCGCGACGGCGGAGACCGAACTGGGCCCGATCACCATTCTGGTGAACAATGCCGGCATTGCCGTGACCAAACCGGCGCTGGAAATCGAACAGGATGAATGGAATCGGGTGATCGACACCAATCTGAACGGCGTCTGGCACATGGCGCAACAGGTCGCCCGGCATATGGTCCGTCTGGGCCACGGCGGCTCGATCATCAACATTGCCTCGGTTCTGGGCGAGCGGGCGACCGGTTATGTCGCCGGATACTGTGCGTCCAAGGCCGCGGTCATTAATCTGACCCGGGCGCTGTCCATTGAGCTGGCGCGCTACGATATCCGGGTCAATGCGCTGGCGCCCGGTTATATCGAAACCGATATCAACCGCGAATTTCTCCATGGCGAGGCCGGTGAAGCGCTCAAGAAGCGCATTCCGCAGCGCCGGTTCGGACAGGTCCAGGATCTCGACGGTGCCCTGCTGCTTCTGGCGTCGGAGGCCTCGCGCTATATCACCGGCAGCGTCATCACCGTCGACGGCGGACAGTCGGCAGCCATTTAGACCCGCTGAAAACAGACGAAACCGAATAAAACCGTATGAAACGGAGCGCTCGAACCATGGATTTTTCTCTCGATTCCGAAACGCTCGATCTCTGCCGCCGCATACGCACCTTTGTAGCCGAAGAGATCCTGCCTCTGGAAAGCGATACGGCGAACTACGACGAACACGAGAACATCAGACTGGATGTGCTGGAAAAGCTGCGCACGAAAGCCAGAGCGCAGGGGCTCTGGTCGCTTCAGATGCCCAGAAAACGTGGTGGCGGCGGCCTTAATACCGTTGCGATGGCCGCCTGTTACGAGGAAATGGGCCGTTCGATCTTCGGACCGGTGGTCTTCAACTCAGCCGCCCCGGACGACGGCAATATGTTCGTGCTCAACCGGGTCGCGACTGAAGCGCAGAAGGAACGCTGGCTGCAGCCGATCATCGACGGCAAGGTCCGTTCCGCCTTTGCCATGACCGAACCGGCCCCCGGTTCAGGCTCGGACCCCAGTCTGATGCTGACCCGGGCTGAGCGCCGGGGCGACAACTGGATCGTAAACGGCCACAAATGGTTCATCACCGGCGCGGGGGTCGCCAAACACTTCATCCTGCTTGCCAAAACCTCGGACGATCCACGCAAGGGCCTGAGCGCCTTTCTGGTGGCGCATGACCAACCGGGCCTGCGGGTGGGACGCCGGATTCCCATCATGGGCCCCGAAGAACACGGCGGCCACTGCGAACTCCACCTGGAAAATCTTGAAATCCCCGATTCCGACCGGCTGATGGAAGTCGGCGACGGCCTCAAGCTGACACAGATCCGGCTGGGCACGGCACGGCTGACCCACTGCATGCGCTGGCTGGGAATGGCGAAGCGGGCCTTGGAGATCGCCGCGCCCTATATCCGCGAGCGCGACAGCTTCGGCGCCAGACTGGCCGAGCACGAAGGCGTTCAGTGGATGGTGGGCGAGGTGGCGATGGAAATCGAAATCGGCCGGCTTCTGACCATGAAAGCCGCCGCGGCGCTGGACAGCGGCGATTTTGCGCGCAAAGAGGTCTCGATGGCCAAAGTCCAGGTCTCCGAAACCCTGCATAAAGCCATCGACACGGCTATTCAGCTCTGCGGTGCCCGGGGCTATTCCAAGGATACGCCGCTGGAGTGGATGTACCGCTACGCCCGTCAGGCCCGCCTGGTCGACGGGGCCTCGGAAGTCCACAAGATGGTCCTGGCCCGCAGCTACATGCACGAAGGTTCCGATTTTTGGTCCTGGCACTAGAAGAACAGGGTCTGCAGGAAGGAACCGGGCAAGGTGAAAGGAATCCTGCCCGGCGCCTGACCGGTTTCCTTGCCGAAAAGCTTGGCCGGAACGACGTCCGGATAATCTCCTGCGTCCGCCTCGGCGGGGGCGCCGTTCAGGAAAACTGGCGCATTGCGCTGGAATACGAAGAGCAGGGCACATCCCGTCGGGAAAACTATGTCCTGCGGACAGCAGCGAAGACTTCGCTGCCCGGCAGCCGGCCCAAATCCGAGGAATTCGCGCTTCTGCAAGCGGTATGGCAAGCGGGTATTCAGGTTCCCGAACCGCTCTGGCTCTGTGAAGACCCCGGTGTCATCGGCGCTCCCTTTCTGATTGTTCGGGAAATTCCGGGTACCGCCCGGGGTGGCGCCATCACCGCCCTGAACAAGGGTCCCGATGGCAATGCCCCATTGCTGCGGGAACTCGGGCGGGAGCTGGCGAAAATTCATGACATCAGGGTTTTGCCGCCAGCTCTCTCATTCCTGGATCAGCCCCCCTGCCAATCGTCCGGGAGAAGCCCCGCAGAAGCCGCGATCGGTCACTGGCGCGGACAACTGGACAGGCTGTCCGGTGACTGGCCGGTGCTGGAATGGGGCCTGCGCTGGTGCGAGGCTCATCTGCCCTCCCTGTCGCGGGCTCCCTGTCTGCTCCACGGCGACTTCCGGACCGGCAACTATATGGTTGCCGGGAACCGCCTGACGGGCGTCCTGGACTGGGAGTTCGCGCAGTGGGGCGATCCCATGAGCGATATCGGCTGGTTCTGCGCCGCCTGCTGGCGCTTTGACCGGCCCGAGTTGGACGCCGGCGGAATCGGCCCCCGAAGTGTTTTCTACGACGCCTACGAAGAGATGTCAGGGCAGCCGATAGATCCCGAGGCCGTAGAGTTCTGGGAGGTCCTGTCCCACATTCGCTGGGCGATCATCGCCGTGCAACAGGGCGTCCGCTTTTTCGAAGGCGGCGAAGACTCTCTGGATCTGGCGCTGACCGGCCGCCTGCGTCCGGCACGGGTTCAGCTCCAGCTTCTTGAAATGACAGCACCGGAACACTGGACAAGCCGCAGGCAGCGGATCGCAGCGGACAGCCGCCATCGGCGGCCACCGGAACCGGACAGGAGGACAGATATGGCCGAACGGGACGAAACTGCAGAGTTACTGGCCAGCGCGGCCGCGCTGTTTCAGGGCGAAATCGAACCTTCGCTTCCGCCTGAGCAGCAGGATAACGGCCGCATGATCAGAGAAGCCCTCCAGTGCGCTCTGGCAGACCTGAAGCCGGTGAGTAACGAAAAAAACACTGAAAAACAGGTCCGAAACAGCCTGTTGGCGGCGAAACTGCGCCAGGGCGAAGAGGACGGCAGGGAAACCACGCATCTGGCGCTCCTGGAGGCCATTTCCGAGGAACTGAACCTTCGCACATAGGCGCGTGGCGGGGCGCGTTCGGCGTCAAGGTTCCCTGAATAACGGAACCAACCCGACCGTTTCACCACTTTCGTGTCGTGCCTCTTCTGGGCTTCGCTACCGATCCACCGACGCGAGATTGGCGTGCTTCGCTACTTTCATTTGATGCATGGCCCCCTGAAACAGGGGGCCATGCAAAACCTTTATGCCGTTGCCTTGAGGTATCTGCGCATACCGATATAGAGGCAGACGCACATCGCCAGAAGCACAATGGTGAACGGGAAGCCCGTCGAGACTGCCATCGCCTGAAGCGCCGTAAGCGCACTGCTGCCACCAACGAGGAGCAGAGTCGCGGCGACCACACCTTCGAAAATGCACCAGAAAACGCGTTGGGAGACGGGCGCGTCGACCTTGCCGCCCGCAGTTATCATGTCGATCACCAGCGAACCGGAATCAGACGAGGTCACGAAAAACACCAGCACCAGCAAAATGCCTAACAGTGAAGTCACCGCCGCGAAGGGCAACTGTTCAAGCATAACGAAGAGCTTAAGTTCCAGCGCGACGTCAAACACCGGGGCGGCGGCGTCGGCCATCACCTGCGTTACAGCGGTGCCACCGAAGGCGCCCATCCAGATGACGCTGGCCAGCATCGGGATCAGGATGACACAGGTCAGGAATTCGCGCACTGTGCGACCCCGAGAAACCCGCGCGATGAACATTCCCACAAAAGGCGACCAGGAGATCCACCACGCCCAGTAGAACGCGGTCCAGCCCTGCGAAAAGTTGGTGTCTTCGCGCCCGAAGGGGGTGGAAAGTGGAATGATTTCGCGTGCGTAGGCGATGCCACCAGAGATGATCGTGTCAAAGATGACCGCCGTCGGTCCGACGATGATGATGAACAGTAGCAGCAGCACGGCGAGAGCGATGTTGACCTCCGACAGGATCTTGACCCCGCCATCGAGGCCACGAATCACTGAGATGGTCGCCAGTGCGGTGATCACCGAAATGAGGACGATCTTAGCGACATTGCCGGTGCCCCACCCGAAAAGGAAGTTGAACCCGGCAAGCGCCTGTTCGGTCCCGAAGCCAAGAGAGGTGGCGAGACCGAACAGCGTCGAGAACACGGCGAGGGTGTCGATTACATGGCCCGGCCAGCCCCAGACCCGCTCACCCAGAATTGGATAAAACGCCGAGCGGAAGGTCAGCGGCAAACCGTTGTTGAAGGTGAAGAACGCTAGCGAAAGGGCGACGACCGCATAGATTGCCCAAGGGTGCAAGCCCCAGTGGAAGATCGTCGCGGCCATGCCGAGATCGCGCGCAGCGATGGCATCGCCAGCCGCGGCGCCAAGGGGAGCCCAGTCGGTGCGGGCACCGGCTTCAAGTGTTGTACCGCCCATCGAAGAGGCAAAATGCGATATCGGTTCGGAAACGCCGAAGAACATAAGGCCGATGCCCATTCCGGCAGCAAAAAGCATCGCGAACCAGCCGAGATAACCATACTCCGGGAGCGCTTCCTTGCCGCCGAGGCGGATCTTACCCATCGGCGAAAGCATGAGCACCACGCTGAAAAGCACGAAGACATTCGCCGCGCTGAGGAAGAACCAATCGAAGGTCGAGGTCAGGAAGGGACGCAGCCAACCGAAGAATTCCGTGGCCGGGCCCTGCAACATCAGAGTGATGATGACGAAGGCTACGATGGCGACACTCGAAATCGCGAAGACCGGATTGTGGATATCGAAGCCGAATGGCCTGATGTTGTCCTGTCCGATTTCATAACCGGTTTCAATAGGATGAGGCACGTTCGTGTTCAGGTCGCTCGGGGTATCAGTCAACAGTTCTCCTCCCAGTATTGATACCAGTCGCTTGAGTCTCGGTTCTGCAACTGGCGATTAAATTCATATTTTATAGGACCTCTGATGGGGCATCATTATGAGCAGGCTGACATTCAGATGCAAATAAGCGACGGTCAGTTCCCCTGGCTAACCACCCGTTGTAGTTGCCGGCTGGGTGTTGTATCCCCTTGGGCGTAACGAAAAAGCAGCTGAGAAACAGGCCCGAAACCGACTGTTGGTGGCGCAACTGCGCCAAGGTGAAGAGGACGGCAGGGAAACCGCGCATCTGGCGCTCCTGGAGGCCATTTCCGAGGAACCGAACCGCCGCCCATAGGCGTGTGGCGGGGCGCGTTCGGCGTTATACGTCCGGCGTCGAAAGTTCCTTGGATAACGGATTCGTTCCGACCGGCGCTTCACGGGGGCTGAAGGGCTGTATCAGCTGCCCGGCAAAGCTTTCGGGCATATAATCCTTGATGCCGATTTCCGCCGGCGGGCGGCGCCGTGCATCGAAATAGGTTCCGAACAGCAGATCCCAGAGCATCAGGTTCTCGCCGTAGTTCTTGTTGCCCTCGCGCAGATCCATCGAATGATGCCAGCGGTGCAGCCTCGGCGTATTGAAGAAGTAGTTCAGGAAACCGAAACGCATTTCAATATTGCAGTGGGTCAGAATACCGATGAATGCCGTGATCCCGCTGACCCAGATGAAGACTTCCTTCGGTGCCCCGGCCAGAAACAGCAGCGGCTGGCTGAGAAGGATGCTGACGGCGGTATCGACGAAGTGGAAACGCCCGGTGTTGAAGAACCACAACCGCTTGACGCTGTGGTGTACCGCGTGAAAACGCCAGAGGAAGGGGTATTCGTGGGACAAACGGTGGGCCCAGTAGAGACCGAATTCGGCCAGCACCAGACCCAGCAGAATCTGAGCCGCCGCTGGCCAGCTTGTCGGCCAGAGGCCGCCGCCTTCCGGCGCCAGCGCTTCGGCGGCGCCCATGGTCGTTGCAGTCACCACCAGAACCTGAACCAGGCCTTTGTTCAAGAGGGTATGCGACAGATCCGGCAGCATCTGGCCATCGTTGCGCAGCCAGCTGCCTTCATGGGGCAAGGCGCGTTCGAGAAAGAACAGCGTGACCGCGAGGCTGAGATAAACCGCGTTGAACGTGAGGACGCCGTGGCCGGAGGCCATGCCGAGCTGAGTAAGTCCGATAGAGGTGACGAGAAGCAACGGCCACAGCAGGCAGGAAATGATAACGCGCGTCATGACTGGCAGAATCCCCCGACGAATCGGAACATGGTAAACGAAGCCTTTGTATATTCAAAAGCTTTCGATTTTCTTGAACGACGGAACTTATACACCGGACCAGGCCTTGCGGCGAAGAATGATGGCCAGCGTTGCCGACACCAGTACACAGTAGACGAAGAATCCCAGGGTCAGCGCTTCAAAGACAATGCCGGCATCGAACAGCAAACCCATGAAAGGCGGCGAAAGAGCGGTCGAAAAAACCATCAGGGAGGTTACGAAAGACCGGATCGCCCCCAGGTGCGACACCCCGTAGAATTCTGCCCAGAGCGCACCAAAGAGCGCCGATCCGGCTCCCACGGTCGCGCCCAGTGCGACCATATAGAGCGGCGCGGCAACCGGATGGTTCGAAAAGGACAGCAACAGCATCGATGCGCCCATGGGCAACAGGAAGACCGGCAACAGACGGCTTGCCCCCAGACGGTCGATCGCCTGTCCCGTATAAAGCGCCGTTGCGCTCTGACAAATGGCAAAAATGACAAAGGCCGAGGCCAGCAGCTCCAGGCTCCAGCCCTTCGTGTCGGCAAGATGCCGCTGGTGAAAAAACATCCCGGTGGCAATGAAGGATGGCGCCAGAACCGCCGGCAGGATCAGGTAGAAACGGATATCCCGGAGAACTTCCCGCAAGGAGGCCTCACGGCTTACGCGACGTTGCACCTGAGAGCTGTCCGGGACATCCGGTTCCCGGACGCTGTTTTGCGGTGCGCTGCGAAGAAGCAGCATCGCAACCGGTAGAATGGCCGCCAGGATGACCACCGCAATGATCATCCAGGACATACGCCAGCCGAAAGCCGACAGGACGGCGACAGCCGAAAAGGGCAGGATGGCCTCCCCCAGCGGATAGCCCAGGGATACCAGGCTGACCGCTTTTCCGCGCGCTCGATGGAAATATCGCGCCATGCTGACCATGGCGATATGTCCCAAAAGCCCCTGTCCACAAAGCCGCAGGCCGAAGATCGACAGGCCGAGCAATATAACCGAAGGCGCAGTGGAAAAGACGAATCCGGCGCAGGCGAAGCCCAGAAGGACAAGGGCTGTGAATACTTTGAGATCGATGCGATCGATCGCGCGTCCCAGCCAGATCAGGCAAAAGCCGCTGCTCAGGGTTGCCAGGGAATATACACTGCCAAATTCGCCGTGGCTGAGGGCGAAGTCGCGCCTCAACTCGTTGCTGAAGAGCGCGATGAAGAATGTCTGCCCGAAACTCGATGCAAAGGTGAGAAACAGGCCAAAGCCCAGAAACCTCGGATTGGCAAAGATGAACGATAAATAGCTCATGCAGAGAATGACCCAGGATGGTGGCATTAAGGAGAGGCGGCCACGGGTGAATGCAAGGGTGGACGGACAGTCGCGAGGGCCCCGGATTTCGCATTGACCGTATCCCGGGAGACAGTTTCGTTCATGACACAGAATCACGGAGAATCAAGGCTTTAAATTGGCTGTAACCGTCGCATTTTCAGCGATCGGCACAGACTTTCAGCCGCCGGCGGTGGTTACCCGCCGGATTAACACTTCTTCAAGATTGGCGTTTTAAAGTCCCGAAACTACAGAACCATGTTTTAGACAAATCCGAGTTGTATTCAGGGCGCTCCAGGCGGGGCTCTGAGGCTGAGGTAAGGAGATGCAGGTATGCTGTCCGCTTTGATGAACCAGGCTTCCGATCTGTTGCAGCAGACCCGGGACAGACTGAATGCCAGTGCGCTCGGTCTGCCGGCTTCTGCCGATTCCCCAACCGGTGTCAAGAATCCCGCAAAAGAAGTCCCGGCGCTTGAGAAATCCGACGGCGGCAGCCGGTTCGACCGCTTTGACCGGGATGCAACGACTTTACGGCTTTCCGCCCGGGCCCGCCTGCAGGCCTTTGGTCAGAATCAGGGCGCAGCGGGTACAGATCAGAGCAACAACAACGGCATTGGACTGGACAATCTGGGTCAGGCGATCTCCAACGCGATCGCTGAACTGCGCAATCAGCTCGAAGAAACCTTTTCCGCGCTGGGCCTGGACAGCAGCAGCGCCGCGGCGGCAGCTGATGCGGCCCGCGATGCGGTTGCCGGTGCTACCCGGAGCGAATCCTTTCAGTTTCAGATGAGTCAGGTTTCCGCACAGGAAACCAGCGCACAGCAGAGCGACGGAGACTTCTACTACGGCGCATCTCTGGTGGCTGAGCAGCTTGAGGTCTCCTACGATTCCGAGACCGGCCAGTTTCAGGCGAGCGTTGTCAGGGTTTCCATCTCCGTGGAAATCGGCACCGGTGATTTTGTCGGGGACGTCGGGGCAGGGACCCTGTTGAACAATAGCGGCGACGAGATCGACCTCGAAACGCTGCTCGGCGGATCCTTTTTCAACGGACTGGAACTTGTCGAAGGCGAAAAGGAAAAAGCCCTTATCCAGTCGCAGGCGGAGTCTCAGGCCGAAAGCAACGAGACCGAACGTCTCGAGGAGGCCAGGGTTTCACCTCTGATCCTCATCTCCGCACCGGACGACGAAGCCGCCGCAACCAGCAGCGATAGCCTGAAGAGCTTCAGAGTGGATTTGCTGCTGCACATCGTCCGGTCGAACCTTCCCACAGAGCAGACAGCCGTCTACAGCCGCGAGAAACTGGCTGTAGAGACACCGCTTGAGCTGTTGGAACCGATTGATATTTCGGTATAATTTCAGCCCCTCCCAACCGAATTCTCTAGCTGCGGGCGTAATCTCCGGAGATCTCGCTCGGCATGTAGCCCTACGTTTGATTTAATTGTTCTCTTTTTGTTCTTGCCTGAGGAAAGCGCTTCGCATATCTTCTCTTCAACAGGATACAGACGGCAACAAGACGCAGACGGAGGGACGACAATGATCCAGGAACGCACGAACAATCTCGACATGCTCCTCAGCAGCATCGCCGCCATTGGCAGCTTCTGCTTTTTCCTATTCGTTCTGACCTACGGTTGGGTAACCGCCTTTGAAGTTATGGCCCGTTGAGATCCTGAGCCTGAAGGCCGATAAGACGCATCTGGGCAGCCACAGCTTGCATCGTGCTCTGCTACAGACACTTCCAGCATGTCTTTTCGGCTTTCATCAATCAGATTCGGATTTTTTCTGATACTGCCCATAGGAACAGTTTGAGATTCGCGATAGGCCATATTCTTCGCCCCGCCATGGCTGCAGCGGGGAACCGGAAACCTGTCATATATGAAGGATCTGGCCTCTGATAAACTTCAGAACTCAAGCCGGATCGAAGCGCCGCAGCTCAATCCTTTTTAAACATTAGGTAGAATAGCCTGCAGCCGGATTTTAGCTTTGCAGGGAACAAAAATTCCTGAAAAATCATGCAATTTTTAAGAATTTACTTTTATTCCAATGACTTGAACTAGAATAAACCCCTAAAAAGTTAGTTGAACTCCATCTCGCCGAAAATTGTTACTGGAAGACAAAGTGATTTTTTGATTTATGAATGCATTTCTCTCCCTGATTGTCGTGAGCCACAATGTTTTCTAGTTTACGGGTTGAAATATATAGGGCCTAGCAACCGATGACTAAATTTTCTATACTTGAAAAAACAGGCGTCGGCATAGCAGCAATGCGCGAAGAGAGCTTTCTCATTACAAACGACGGCAAACGCTGCCGGATGTTGGATTCCAATGTCCGGGAGCTTGGCAATGATTCACGTGCCAGGTCGGCCCCCATTTTCCATGCCGGCTGGATCGGTGTCGACTTCAGTGAAACCCGGCAGGAAATCAAACTCACCTTTCACGCGATGGAAATCTCCGACGAAGCGGTGACAGCCGCCTGCACGCTGCTGCTGATCCCGATGCTCAAATCGGTTGTTCTTGAATACGATTTTTACAGATGGGTAAGTGAAAGCTATTCCGATGGATCGTCGGCCAGCATTCGGGTCATGGAGATCGTCAAGGCGGCCACAGCGCTGAAACGTAAAAACGAGTTTTTCGCAGCCGCGAAAGATCCTGAATCACTGTTTCGCGAAACAGAGTCTGAAGGACAACGTCTCGGCGCCTTGCTGAAGGTGTGGCGCGAATCGATGGGCGCCTTCACC
>Ga0214472_10000873_pt1 | contig 35990 bp, 30 predicted proteins | sample RVTome_6_FD_207662 | JGI IMG/M metagenome (GOLD analysis project Ga0214472, IMG submission 207662) | Soil microbial communities from uranium-contaminated site in the Upper Colorado River Basin, Wyoming, United States - RVT140D175 | ecosystem: Environmental > Terrestrial > Soil > Contaminated >...
TCCTCGGTGAGTTCGGCCTGTTTGAGCATGAAAGCCAGGGTGGCAAAGGAAAGGAAGTTAGCGAAGCAGGCAGAGCAGATCAAGAGGTCGCTGCTAAAAGGTCAACAGCAGACTTGACCCCCTTCCTGACCCCCTTCCCCCTTCCCCGACAAGGAGTGTTCGAACAAAACGCACAGCTGGCTGTGCGCATCCATATTGCGCAATTGTTGGTCAAATTGAAAAATTACGACGAGGCAATACACCAGATTGAATCGATCACGAAAATATATCCCGCGAGCGGGTATTCCCAACATTACGCAGCTGGGCAAATTCAGGCAATCAAGGACTTGAAGGAAGGAAAGTCGACCTTACCAGATATCCTGCCTGAGGGGCGATGAGGAATTGGGGAGGTAGTCTGACCTGCCCCGGTTTGACGGACACCGCGGATCGGGAGCAACTCAAGCTGACCCGGTCCGGGTCAAATACCGATCGAAGGTGTCCGGTGAGAGCCAGTATCTTGGCGGGTGCGGTTTGATTTGCCTCCGCGCATCGAAGCTCAGGCCTTTTCCAAAATATCCCGCGTTGCGGCTTGATTGTCGTCGCGCTCGTAAGCGGCGATGATTTCTTGCACCAGGTGGTGCCGTGCCACGTCTTTCTCGGTAAAAGTGACGAAACGAATGCCGGGAACATCCTTTAGGATGCGCCAGGCTTCTTTCAAGCCCGAGGGTTTTCCCGCTGGAAGATCGATCTGTGTGGCGTCGCCGGTGATCACGGCCTTGGATCCATAGCCCAGACGGGTCAGAAACATTTTCATCTGCTCCGGCGTCGTGTTCTGCGCTTCATCGAGAATCACGAAAGAGTCGTTCAAAGTCCGGCCGCGCATGAACGCCAGCGGCGCCACTTCGATGGTGCCCCGCTCCACCAGTTTATGGGCGCGGTCGAAATCGACCATGTCGTGCAGCGCGTCGTAGAGCGGGCGCAGGTAGGGATTGACCTTCTCGGCCAAATCGCCGGGCAGAAATCCGAGCTTCTCGCCGGCTTCCACCGCCGGCCGCGTGAGAATGATGCGCACGTAATTGTTCTTCATCAACTCCGCCACGGCCATCGCCATGGCGAGATAGGTCTTGCCGGTGCCCGCCGGGCCGATGCCGAAGACGATGTCGTAGCGGCGGATGGCGTCGATATAGGCCTTCTGGGCGATGCTCTTGGGCGTGATGGTCCGTTTGTGGGCGGAGATATAAATCGTATCAAGAAAGATGTCTTGCAGCTTGGCGCGGCTGTCGCCGCTCAATATGCGAATCGCGTAATCGACGTCGCTGGCATAAACCGGATAGCCTTTCTCAAGCAGGCCGTAGAGCTGCCGGACGATCTGGCTCGCCAATTCCACCTGAATCGGGTCGCCGGCGATTTCCAGAGCGGAACCGCGCACGCGAATACTCACGTCGAGGGCGTGCTGAAGAATTTTTATATGCTGGTCATGCTGCCCCAAAAGGTCGCGGAACAGGCGCGGGTCGTGGAAATCCAAGTGAGCGTTATGCTCCGCGGGAGCATCGCTTGCCGCTCGTTCTTTTTCGTCTTTCACTCGCTTTCTCCTATCAGTTGAACGATGATTTCCCGCGTGCGCGGGCGATTGTCGAAATCCAGCAGGACCACCTGCTGCCAGGTGCCGAGCAAGGGCCGGCCATTCTCGATGGGGACCGCCAACGACGGACCGAACAGCGAGGCGCGCAGGTGGGAAAAGCCGTTGTCATCGCCCCAACGCGCGTCGTGATGATATCTTCGGTCCGAAGGGATGAGCTTCTCGACGAAATCCTTTAGGTCCTGAACCAGACCGGATTCGTTCTCGATGGTTGTCAACGCGGCGGTGGAACCGGAGACAAAGAGCGTCATTTGACCCCGCTGGATCTTTTCCTTCTTGACGAGGTCTTGAACCTTGGCGGTGATGTCGATGATGTCGCAGAAACCTTGGGTCTTTTGGGTAAGTTTTGCGGTAAAGATTTTCATCAAGAGATTGCCGCTTTGACAAGTTCCCGAACGCGAGCCAGCGCGTCATCGGTCTTTGACGGATTTTTACCTCCGGCCTGAGCGAAGTCGGAGCGTCCGCCGCCTCCTCCTCCGACAATCGGAGCGACCTCCTTGATGATATTGCCCGCATGGAAGCGCCGGGTGAGGTCGGGGCTTACACTTCCTACCAGGGTGACGCTGTCTTCGAGGGCGCTCGCTAAAAAAATGAATCCACTCCCCATCTTCGCCTTGAGCTGATCGGAGATCTCGCGCAACTGCTTCGCATCCAAACCATCGACCCGCGTGATAAGAAAGTCCGTGCCGTTGATCGGCTCCTTTTTGCTGAGCAGCTCCGGAATTTGATCCTTCTGGGCTTGCCCGCGCAACTTCTCGATCTCTCGTTCCAGCTCCTTCTGGCGCTCCAGGAGTCTCTTGATCCGATCCACGGCGTCGTCGGCACTGCCGCGGATGAGATCGCCGATATCCCGGAGCCGCTGCTCGTAGGTCCGAATGAGATCCAGAGCGCCCTCGCCGGTGAAGGCTTCGACGCGTCTGACGCCGGCGGCGACACCGCCTTCGAAATGGAGCTTGAAAACCCCAATCTCGCCGGATCGGTGGACATGGGTGCCGCCGCAAAGCTCGGTTGAAAAATCGCCGATTTTAACCACACGCACGCGGTCGCCGTATTTGTCGCCGAAGAACGCGAGCGCTCCCTGGCGGATCGCGTCGTCGTAGCTCAATTCTCGGGTCGATACGTCGGCGTCCTCGCGGATATGCTGGTTGACATGAGTTTCGATCAGCGCCAGTTTTTCGTCCGGTATGGTGCCGGTGTGATTAAAGTCGAAGCGCAGCCGGTCCGGGGCCACCAACGAGCCTGCCTGCCGGACATGCTGGCCGAGTTCCCTGCGCAACACCGCGTGAAGAATATGCGTAGCCGAATGGTTCAGCATAGTTCGCTGACGATGCCGAGCGTCAACCGTTAGCTGAACCTTATCTCCCACCTGAATTCGGCCTTTTTTAACCCGCCCGCGATGGGCGGTAAGCTGTGGCGTAGGATGCTGCGTGTCGGTTATTTCGACCCAGTCTCCCCGCGCCGTCGCAATCGTGCCGCGGTCGCCCACCTGCCCGCCGGATTCTCCATAGAAAGGCGTCTCGGCCGTCAGCAGGTCGATCTCTTCACCTTCCACCGCTTCCTGCTTTCCGTTCCCACCGCCGTAAATCGCCAGCACCGTCGATTCGCCGTCGAGGCGGTCGTAGCCGAGGAAGCAAACCGGACGGTCGAGCTGAATCTTCGCTTCCATGCTCACCGTTTCGCGCGCCTCACGGCCGCGGCTGCGCTGCGCTTCCATCAGCTTCTCAAATCCCGCTTGGTCTACGGTTATCCCTTCGCCGCGCAGAATGTCCTCGGTGAGATCCAAAGGAAATCCATAGGTGTCGTATAGCCGGAACGCGATGTCGCCGGGGAGTATCTTTTCTTTCTTTTTCTTGAGCGCTGATGTGGCCTCCTCCAAAAGCACCAGGCCGGTTTCCAAAGTCTCGGCGAAACGCTCTTCCTCGATGCGAATGACCTCGCGGATGCGCGCTTCTTCCTTGCGTAGTTCAGGATAGGCTTCGCCCATCACGGCGACGACCATGCCGGCGACCTGATGCAAAAACGGCTCATGGAGGCCGATCAAACGGCCGTGTCGCGCGGCCCTTCGGAGCAAGCGGCGCAACACATAGCCGCGTCCGTCGTTGCTAGGCATGACCCCGTCGGCGATTAAAAAACTTACGGCGCGGGCATGATCGTCGATGACGCGGAAGGAAATATCCGCCAGCGGATCGGCGCCATAGGATTTGCCCGTGAGCCGCTCCGTCGTGGCGGTCAGTTGGCGCATGAAATCGACGTCGTAGTTGGACAAAACTTGCTGCAGCACCGCGGTGATGCGCTCCAGCCCCATGCCGGTGTCGACGTGCTTGGCCGGCAGTTCCGCAAGGCTGCGATCTTCGGCGCGATTGTACTGGATGAAGACCAGGTTCCAGAGCTCGATGTAGCGGGCGCAGTCGCCGTTGACGCGGCATTCATGGCCCGTCTCGCCTTTCATGTCACAGGCGGCGGGGCCGCGGTCCAGATGAATCTCGCTGCACGGGCCGCAGGGTCCGGTCTCGCCCATCTCCCAAAAGTTTTCTTTCTCGCCGAAGCGGCGGATGCGTTCCGCCGGCAAGCCGCTGATTCTTGTCCAGAGCCGTTCCGCGTCATCGTCGTCGAGATAGACGGTGGCCCAGAGTTTGTCCTTGGGCAGGCCCCATTCTTTCGTCAATAGCTGCCACGCCCATTCGATCGCCTCGGCTTTGTAGTAATCGCCGAAGGACCAGTTGCCGAGCATCTCGAAAAAAGTGTGATGGTAGGTGTCGCGGCCCACCGCTTCCAGGTCGTTGTGCTTACCGCTGATGCGCAGACATTTCTGCGAACTGGCGGCGCGCACGTAAGAGGGCTTCTCCACGCCGAGAAAGATATTTTTAAATTGCACCATCCCCGCGTTGGTGAAGAGTAAGGTCGGGTCTTTGTCCGGCACCAGCCCGGAGCTCTTGACGACGTTATGCCCTTGTTTGACGAAGTAATCTAAAAAAGATTTACGGATCTCGTTTCCGGTGATCATGGCGTTTCAGTCTTCTTCGATTGAATAACGCAGCAGGTCAAAGATAACTTTGCTACTGTAGCCCCGTCGCTGCAAAAAAGCCGCCGCTCTGGTGCGTGCCTTGGGCTCACTGAGGTTTTGGCCTTTGAACTTTTTTGTCAAGATCCTCTGGGCATTTCCGGCTTCATCCATGTCGTTAAACAGCTCGCGCGCGACCTCGCGCAGCAACGTTGGCGCGATACCCTTGGCTCTTAGCTCCTGTTCGATTCGATTTGGGCCGTACCCTCGGCTATGCGCTCTGGAGTGCGCCCAGTTACGTGCGAACGTTTCATCGTTAAGGTAATTCAGCGAACGGAGTTTCGCGACCGCCTGCTCGATGGCGGTGGGCGAGTAGCCCCGCTGCGACAGATGGTTGCGAACTTCCGCTTCGCTGCGCGGCCGATAGCCGAGAAAGCGCAGCGCGCGTTGCAGCGCATCGTCCGGAACGTTTTTCGGCTTGGGCCTGGAACTTGGGGTTTTCAGCGTCGATCAAGACCTTTTGAATCTACCTGCCTTTGCTTTTTTCCTTCTTATCCGCAACCGGCGCTTCAGCCTCGGCCGCGGGCCGCTTCAAACCGGCCTTTTCCATCACTTTTGCCATGATCTGATCCGCGGTTTCGGGATGTTCTTTTAGAAATTGCTTGGCGGCCTCGCGTCCCTGGCCGATCCTTTCGCCGCCGAAGGAATACCACGCGCCGCTTTTCTCGACGATGCCCATTTCGCTGCCGATATCGACGATTTCGCCGTCGCGGGATATGCCGGTGCCGTAGAGAATGTCGAACTCCGCTTCCTTGAAAGGAGGGGCCATCTTGTTCTTTACGACTTTCACCCGCGTGCGCCCGCCGACGATATTGTCGCCGTCTTTGAGCGCTCCGATGCGGCGGATATCCATGCGCACCGAGGCGTAAAATTTGAGCGCGTTGCCGCCGGTCGTGGTTTCCGGGTTGCCGAACATCACGCCGATCTTCATGCGAATCTGGTTGATAAAAATCACGACGGTGTGGGATCGGGCGATCGTCGCAGTGAGCTTTCGCAGGGCCTGAGACATCAGGCGGGCCTGGAGTCCCATGTGCGAATCGCCCATCTCGCCTTCTATCTCCGCCTTAGGAACCAGGGCCGCTACGGAATCGATCACCAGGACGTCGATAGCGCCGCTGCGCACCAGAGTTTCGCCGATTTCCAGGGCCTGCTCGCCATGGTCCGGTTGCGAAACCAGAAGGTCGTCGGTCTTGACGCCGAGTTTTTTCGCATAACCCAGGTCCAACGCATGTTCCGCGTCGATAAAAGCTGCCATGCCGCCCTGCTTCATGGCTTCAGCGACAATTTGCAGCGCCAGCGTTGTCTTGCCCGAAGCTTCAGGACCATAAATCTCGATGACCCGGCCGCGCGGCACGCCGCCGATCCCCAGAGCGATATCGAGTCCGAGAGAACCGGTCGAGATCACGGCGACGTCTTTCACCACTCCGCCCTCGCCGAGCTTCATGATCGCGCCTTTGCCGAACTGCCGTTCGATCTGGCTTACCGCGAGATCAATCGCCTTCTCTCGATTCAAGTCCATCTGCTGCCTCCTTCGATCGATGCGCCGGTCATAGCTGCGGCGCCTTTCTAGTCAACGCGACGGTTTTCAACGGGCGGTACACAGCGCCTTCGGGTTTAAGCACGCTCTGGAATAAGATCACTTCACCGACGTTGGATCGACCGAAATCACGGCCGCTCCAGTTTCCGATTTCATCCCCCAATTCCTTATGCGAACCATTGAACTGGCGCCAGCGGCCGACGGTTAGGTGCGGCGTGAATGCTCTTCTCTCCGCCGAGACACCGAACGGAACTAAAGCCTTCTCCACTCTTGAGGCCAGCGCGTTCAGCTCGCCGCCGACCAGTCCCACCCACAGGATCCGAGGTCGCTTGAGGTCGGGGAATACCCCTAGACCTTTAGCATTTATGGTGAAGCACGAAAAGGGGCAAAGATCACGCTCCAGCGCCGCGGCGATGGGCTCAACCTTGGCCTCATCGATATCGCCGATGAATTTGAGCGTCAGATGAAAATTGGCCGGAGGCAGCCAGCGAATGCCGGGTATACGCGGGCGGAGCTGGACAATGGCCTCGGCAATCTTTTGAACCGTTTGGGGCTCCAGGTCTACAGCGACGAACGCGCGTATCACAGGCTTGCTCTCGCAATCTGTTCAACGTCTAAGGTTCAAAGTTCAAAGTCCGGATTCACAACATTGAACCTTGAACTTTGAACCGCTGCCTTCTATTACAGCAGGCACCGGCGCAGCCAATTGAGCGCGGCCTGGGACGCGCCGAGAATCACGCGCTCGCGCTCGCCATGAAACTGAAACAGCTGCGCTTCATGAAATTTTTCCATAGCGATGCTGATCCAGACCGTCCCTACCGGCTTTGCCGCGGAGCCGCCGGAAGGTCCGGCGATGCCGGTGACGCTCAGGCCGACATCCGCCCCGGTTCTTTCCCTGATGCCTTGAGACATTTCCAGCGCGGTTTCCCGGCTCACCGCGCCATGCTTTTCCAGTGTCGCCGGGTTCACGCCGAGGAAACCCACCTTGGCGTCGTTCGAATAGGTCACGGCGCCGCCCAGGTAGTAGGCCGAGCTGCCGGCGATGCGTGTGATGCGCTGGCTGATCAGCCCACCGGTGCAAGATTCGGCGAGGGCCAGCGATTGACCTCGTTTGAGGAGCAATTGGCCCACCACCTCCTCCAACGTCGCGTCCCCTTCGGCGTAAATGTAGGGGCTCAGAATCTGGCGGAGCTGCTGCCGGATTTCGGTGAAGTCTTTCACTCGTGCAGAGCCTCCACTCACCGTCAAACGCAGTGTCAGGTCGGGGAAATGAGCGCGAAAAGAAAGCTTCGTATAGGTCCCGAGTTTTACCGGTTTGACGAGGTCATCGAGCTTGGACTCCGTGAGACCGTGAATCTTGAACATGCATGCCGCAATCTTAGCGGTTTCGCCTTTTTGCTCGCTGATCCAGGGCATGACGGTTTCGTTCAACATCGCGATCATCTCCCGGGGCACGCCGGAGAGCCAGATCAGAGTTTTGCCTCGCCCTATTTCGATCCGGAAACCCGGCGCGGTTCCCACTGGGTTGGGGATGATCGTCGCGCCTTCCGGGAATAGAGCCTGCTTGAGATTGTTCTCCGTCCACGAAAGGCCCCGCGCCGTGAAGCGTTGTTTGAGAGCCGCGACGACGGTATCGTCTTGTTTCAAGCTACAGCCGAGGAACTCGCCCACCATTTCTGTGGTCAAGTCGTCCACCGTGGGCCCAAGACCGCCGGTGCCGATGATTAGGTCCCCTAGACCCCGCGCCTGGCCAAAGGCCCATAGCAGTTTTTCCCGGTCATCGCCGACTTTAAGTACCGCAGCGACTTCGACGCCGGCAGCAAACAGACGGTCGGCAATAGCCGCCGAGTTTGTGTCGACGACCCGGCCAGTGGTGAGCTCGTCACCGGTGCTTAGAATAACGGCCTTATCGATCACAGGAGACCCCATGAAAGGACCAGCCGCATAATGCCAAAGACATACAGGCCGGCCATTACGTCGTCGAGGACGATACCGGCGCCGCCCGGGAGCTTCTCCAACCTCGACAATGGATAGACTTTCGCGATGTCGAAGACACGAAACAAGAGAAACGCAACGCTCAGAAGCATCACGTTCCGAGGCGTTATAAAGTTAGCGATCATAAAGCCGACGATTTCGTCGATGACGATCATCGGCGGATCCCTCTGCTCCAGAATCAGCGCTGCCCTAGCTGATAGCCATATAGCACAGCAAATTGCCGCCGCCAAAGTCAAAAGGGCTATGGGAAGGGAAATCGCTGCGAGCGCATTTAAGCCGAGCGATAGAGGCACCGCCAACAGCGTCCCGGCTGTTCCGGGCAACTGCGGTAAATACCCTACGCCGAAGCCGGTCGCAAAAAACAGCATGACTTTAGGGCAGAGACCGCTCAGTTGTTGGAGGGCGCCTTTCGACATTAGCTAATCTCGGATTCCGCAGTTGAAGTTGCAATCTCTACTGAGCGAGGTGCGAGACTGGAGTAGCGAAGGCACCCAGACCCGCAGGATCAAAGCCCTTTCTGGTGCTTGGCAATCTGTTGCAAGCAGGTTACGGACTCCAGTCACGGCACCGGTGGTCTCAATGCTCTTAGAGGCAAAACTCCATTGCCTTCGCTATGGAAGACTCGCGCCTCGCTCTGTGCATTACCTTTCAACTGCGGAATCCGGGCTAATGAAAACCCACGCACTGGCCATACCAGGAAGCAACTTTCCCAATTGAGGATAGCAACCGATATGGGCGTCTTATGCTGCGCTTAGACCGAATTATTGAGCCGGTACAAAAGTTAGGACTGGGGCGCGGAAGACAATTCGACGAGATAGATTCGTTTCTGGCTATCGAAAAGTTTCTCCAGGGCGGGATCGATGCTCTCGTCCGCCGGAAAATCTACGCTGAGCGGGTTGACGTATTGTTGATCTTTGTAGAGCTCGAAGTGGAGGTGGGGGCCGGTGCTGCGACCGGTGGAGCCTACGTATCCGATAACCTGGCCCTTCAGCACCGAAGAGCCGTTGCGAATCCCTTCCGCGAAGCGGTCTAGATGGGCGTAACGACTCATGTAAGTCGAATCATGCTGGATATCGATGGTTTTTCCATAACTTCCATTCCATCCGGCCTGGTTGATGACTCCATCACCCACGGCGCGTACCGGGGTCCCCCGCTCGGCGGCAAAGTCGACGCCGGTATGAGGCAGATTAACCTTTAAAAGAGGGTGAAAACGGGAATGCGCGAATTGAGATGAAATGCTGGTGAATTCCAATGGAAACCGGAGAAACGCTCGGGCCAAGCTTCTTCCTTCCGGATTATAATAATTCCCTTGCCCTTTTTGCTTTTCGAAATAGATTCCCGTAAATTTCTGCCCCGCGTTAACGAGTTCGGCTGCCACAATCCGGAGCGATGGGCGGGATTCCTGACCTTTCCGGGTGCGCTGCTCGTATAAAATCTTGAAACTGTCGCCTCTGCGGATATCCTTTTCTAGATCGATATCCCAAGTGAATATGTCCATCAGTTGAGAAAGCAGGGCAGAGTGGATGCCCGCCTTTCGACCATCCTCGAATAGCGACTCATCTACAACCGCGCTGGCGGTTTTTAGCTCGACGTCATAGGGCTTTTCGCGCTGCTGAAAAAGAATGCCGCGGATGCCCTTTTCCCAGGTGAGCGTCGAGGAATCGTTATAGTCGACTTCCAACGCCTTCAGCTGTCTCGGCCCAGTCTGAACCCGGCCTCGCATTAAGGGTTTAGCGAAATAGAAATGGACCTCTTTCCCGGCCCGTAAAGCCCGTACACCAACGTAGCGCTTAATCGCGCGACTCCAAAACTGCTTTTCCGCCGGTGATATGGAGACTCGGTTTAAAATTTCGGGTAACTTGTCGCCGGTTCGCACTCGGTAGGTTACCAGATCTCGCCTTTGCAGCGGATCTATCGGAGGGGGGCTTGGTTGCTTGAGCAACACCGTACGTGCTTGTGTGATGCCCGACCTACGCGCAGGCGCCGCGTGTGCTTTGTTATTGGGGGATCGTTTGCCGACAGACTCCTGTTTCGCGGCGTGGGCCTTCGACGAGCTGATCGAAACCGAAGTAGTGAGAAGCAGAACCCAAGCTAGGCCCTTAAAAACGTATACCAACAACAATTGCCCCCCTGTTAGGGGCAAAGCGTCCGCCGTCCGTCTGTGAAGATGCCTCGGGTAGCACATGGAGCAATTCTGGCGAAGTTAAACCGTTTTCCTCCTCATGTCAAACAAAAAATGCCGCTAAATTCGACCCCTGAATCAGATTCAAACAGAGATCAATCCGGTTCGGAAAATAACAGTTTTCTTGCGGCTACCTCGGCAAGAAAGAGAGCAAAAGCCAGCAGCATCAAGGCTTGTCGATATGGCGCGTAACTCTTTGTAACAATTTGTTTTCTCAATGAGTCGGGCGACCTTGGATTAATTTCGCCGCCGCTGGTTTGGGCGAGCTTTAGAAGCAGGTCGGTATTGAATTCCGGCCGGGGTTGTTCGGCCGACAATTCATAAGGAAGGGTGTAGCCGATCGGTGGCAGGGTGATCCGGCGGCCTTGGCGCTCCTCGAAAAGCTCTATGCGAAAGTCTCCCGGAGAGGAGATCGGTAGGGCCACTCGGTAATGGCCTGGGGCCAATTTGCCCAAAGCTCCTTCAGTCTTACCTCCCTTGCCCTGAATGGAAAACTGGAACCGGCTTGCAACGCTAGCTTCCTCGTAGGCGAATAACTCTAATACCGGCCGGTTGCCAAGGAGGCTTACCCTCGCCTCATGGAGCGGGATCGGCTCTTCCGCCGGTCGGAGCCAAGTCAAAACCTTCTCCCAGAAACTGTGCAGCCCGCCCCAGGAAATCCAATTTCTGCTCCAGCGACTCTCCATGTCCATTGTTAGGGCAATGGACTTTCCCCGCCCGTAGCGCCAGGAAGCCAGCAGCGGGACCTTGCGATCCTCTCGGGGAATCAGGAGATCCAGGTGTGCGCCCCGTTTCAGCTCCGTTTCCATGAATCCCAAGACCGCAGGGTAGGCTGTGACGCCGGAGCCCGCCAGCACCTCGGAACCCCGGTCTTGGATAGGAATCAAATCCCTTTCGCTCTTGGGCTTATCCTTGGTATTGTCCTGAAGTTGCTGCAGGACGATCTGGGGCAGGGTGGTCGGGTCGATAACGTGATGAAACAACCCACCGCCGTACTGGCTGATCCGTTTCATGATCCGGATATCGGCTTCCGAGCCGATCGCGACGGCTGAGACGGTAATCTTCATTTCGTTCTTCATGACGCCCACCAGATCCACCAATTCACCCTGGCTGCCGCGGGTCTCACCGTCGCTGAGCAGGATGATATGCTTGCGAGCGGCGGTGGATCTTTCGATCTGCCGTTTGGCTTCCATAAGGGCGGGGTAAAAGTAAGTTTGACCGCCGGGCTTCAAGCGGTCGATCTGCGCGTTGATGATCCGGCGCAACTTTCCGACCTGCTGGAGCGGGACAATCACGAAAGCGCTCACGTCGAAACCTACGATGCCAAGAAAATCGTTGTCCTTGAGCTGGCGGGCGACCGCCTTGGCGGCTTCCTGGGCGTAAAGTATCCGGTTCTCTTCGCGCATGCTGCCGGATTTGTCTATGACCAGCACTACCGCGCGGTTCTTTTCCTCGCGTTTGGGCTCTTTCGGTTCCACGGGCAGAAGAGCTTCAATGGGGGTGCGCGCGTAGCCGCCGGGCGTAAAGCTCGCTTCGCCGCCGAGCATCACAAAGCCGTCGCCGTTGGCGACATGCCGCTCGACGGCGGCGAGATAGCTCGGAGAAAACTTTTCGCGCTCGACGTTGTTGAAGATGACGACCTTGAATTCAGCGGGGGCGGGCGGCGAGTCGGCGTCGCGCGAAGTAACGTCGAAGCCCTGGCGCCTGAGAATTTCTTCCAGATAACGGCCGCCCCCTCTCTGGCCGTTAATCAGCAAAATCTTGGCTTTGGTGCGGACCGAGATCCAGGCGACGGCGTGGTTGTCGGCCGCGTAGCGGTCCGACTCAGACTGGCGGGCGGCAAAGCTGGCGCGATAGGTGACCGTCGGTTCTTGGGAAAGCGTGGTCTGATAGGTAAAGATATGGCTTCCCGGGTTCAACGTAACCGCGTCGGTCTTGAAGGTCTGGCCGTTGCGGCTGAGCGTCAGAGTCCCATTCACCGCCCGGTCGCTCTGATTCTCCAAAACGACTTTGAGATTGACCGCCTCGCCGCTCTTCGCGTAGCTCGGGGCAAGGAGCTTCGTCACCGCGACGTTGGCGATGCTCTGCGGCTCCGCCGGCACCATCGGGTAAATTTTGAGACCGGCGGCGGCGATGGCCGGCAGCAAGCGCTCCACGTTCCCCTGGGTTTCCCAGCCGTCGGTGAAAAGAATCAAGTTTCGCGGCGTGGGCGGCAGGGCGAGGAGCTTTGTGAAAAGAATTTCTAAACTCGTCTTCTCGGGACGGATCGAGTCTTGCCGCGGATTCTCGCCCTTGAGCCGTTCGCGCCAATCCGCCGCCTCTTCACTGTCTCCCGCGAAGAAAAAAATGCGGTCGCCGCGCTTCGGGGCGAGGTTCGTCTCGGTCGTTTTTGCCATCCAACGCCGCATCGCCGGCGCGATGCTGCGGGAAAGGTCAAAGGCGAAGATTCGCTCCTGCTCGGTCGATTGTTCGGTCACAAACTGCGGATCGGCGCCGCTAAAGATAAGCAGCAGGAGAATTACCGTGCGGCTGATGATGACAACCAGGCGCCGGTCGCGAAAGCGGAACCAAACAACCGGTAAGAGGAGCAGAAACCAAAAAAACAGCGGCTTTAAAAACTCAATCTGGCTCAGCAGTTGCGCCATAAAATCACGCAACCCGGCCGGATCGTACCCGCGCGCGCAAGGGCGCCATGCGCGGAAAGATAAACCACTCGATGATCAGCACCAGCAGGGAGGCGAGGAGCAGGTAAGGCCAGTAGGAAAAGAAGGCCGCTGCGCCGCCGCTAACACTCTCTGGCCCCTTCATTGCGATCGGCGCGGGTGCGCGCAAGTCCGATTCGTTGGCGTCCTGAAGATTGACGGCGAAGAGTTGGTTCTCGCCGCTCCGCCTAAGTTGATAGATGCCCTGGAGAACAGTTCCGGTAAAATAATTGGCGCCGGTCTGGAGGGAAATCTTTTCGCCTCTGGGCGTAATCATCAGGTCGCCCTGGCGGCCTATGCCAAGGGATAGGGGTTCGCCGCTGCCGACGCCGCGCTGGCCGGTGCTCCCAAAGAACCAATCCAAGAAGTTCAACGTGAAAATCGACATCGGCAAGTTTCCCCGCCCTAAATAGGGGAAAGGATCGAAGCCGAGGACCAAATGGTGCGCGCCGCGGCGCTCGATGGCGAAGACCAACGGGCCTTGCGGGCTTTCGATAATCACGTCGCCGGCGGCCTGCGGTTTGAGCGGCCGGGCATAGATCGGCCGAAAGAGACTGAAATTCACGTAGCGGGTGAGCGGATGAGGATCGCGCCAGCTGGAAACGACGGTCCGCGCGACCGGCCTTCCGAGGTCGACCAAGTCGTTGGCGTCGGGCGGCAGCACGAAGAGCGCGGGCGTCTGCGGTAGACTGGCGGGAGTCGCGAAATGGAAGATCTCCAGGCCGTAGCCGCTGCGCTCGGCTCTTTCGTATTCGGCTGGTGAGACGATGTCCAATTTGACTCCGGGAATGGCGCCGAGGCTGGTGAGAGCCTGGGGGCGCGGCGAAACGGCGAGGATGCGCAGGTTCGCGGCTGTGTGCGCCACCGCGAATGCGCGGTTGTCGAGCGGCAGGGCGTCGCCGCCGTCGATTTCCGCTTCGTAGTAAGGATGCGCAGCCAATCCCGAAAAACCTGCTTCGGCAGTCCCACCGGCGACGATCACCAGCTCGCGGCTTTGCAGCAGCGTGCCGCCGCCCCTGAGCAGGACCTTGATCTTTTGCTCCTTGGCGGAAAAATTACCGACCTCGACGGTCGCTTCCAACTGAGCGTTGGCCAATGAAGCGCGCCTGACTTGGAACGCGAGCAGCCCGATATTCGCCTGCGGCGACCCGACCGAGAGCGCGCGGATTTTTTCGCTCTGGCCGCTCACGGGGTGGTCGGTGATAAGATAGACCCGTTCATATTTTTGCTCGCGCATCAGCTCGGTTAAGGCCTGGTGGTAGTCGATCGCGCGGTCTCCGAGGTCATAGACTTCGAGGGCGCCGATGGCGCTGGCCGCTTCAGAGGGTGATAACGGTGTCCCGCGTATTTTTTCCAGCCGGGGGACGGCGCGGTAAAGTTCCACACGGCCGTTGACGCCAAGATCGGCGACGAGCGAGCGAGCTTTTTCTTGCGCCAGCGCAAAGCGCGTCTTGCCATCTTCGAGTGTCTGCATACTCGCGGAGTTGTCGAGAACGATGGCGATATGCGTCGGGCGCACCGATAGCACGGGCTCGGCGAGCGCCAAGATGAGCAGCGTAAGCAGCAGCAGTTGAAGGAAAAATGCCGGCGGCAAACGGAGCCGTCCCCAGGGCCGGCGGCGCGCGCTGGGGTCGTAATCCGTCAACAAAAGCAGGCTCGAAAAGATGATCCGCTGGGGTTTTTTGCGCATCAAATAGGGAATCAGCAGAAGCGGCAGGGCAAGAAGCCCGTAAAGAGCCGTGGGGTTTAGAAATTCCATGGTCTATTTAAAAGCAGCCCCGCCTCTTGAGGCGGGCACAATTAAATGGGGTTTCCAAAGGGGGCGAGCATCCCCTTTGGTCAAGGGCGGGGTCAAAACCCCGCCCGCGAAGCGGCTTCGTTGATTCATTTGAAAAGGCCTATGGCCGGTAACGTGGCGAAAACGAAATCCTTGAGATCGCGGTCAGTCACGTAAAGCGAATAATGAATGCCGCTCTGATGGCAGAAGCTGCGAATTTCCGAATTGTGATGCGCCAATCGGGTCCGGTAACCCTGCCGCGCGCCGGTATCCCAGCGGTATTGGAATTCGGCTTTCGATTCACTGTCGACCAGGGCCAAGCTGCCGTTCGGGAACGGCGGGTCCACTTCCTGTCGAGACAACACTTGGATCGCCACGATATCGAGATTGAAACCGCGCAGCAGATTCAACCCTTGTTGATAGGACGGCGCGGGCATCAAAAAATCCGAGATTAAAATCGCCTTGCCCGGGCGGCGCAGCCGCTTCAAGTGTTCTCCGAGGGCTGGCGCCAGATCGAGCTGGCCGGCGGGTTTGGCCGACGCGGCGAACTCCACGCAGTCCGCCATGCGCCGCCGGCCGCGGTAGAAGGGCGAAGCGGCGCTGGGCGGTGGGTCCTGCAATAAATGGATTTTCACGTGGTCGTGGTTGGCGAGCACAATGTAGGCCAGCGCCAAAGCGATGTGGCTCGCGGGCACGAATTTTGCCGCGCGCGAGGGAAAAACCATGGACGCGCTGGCGTCGATGAAAACATAGGCAAAGAGATCCACTTCCTCGTGGAACAGTTTGATATAGAGACGGTCGCTACGCGCGTAGATGCCCCAGTCGAGATAGCGCAGATCGTCGCCCGGAGAATACCGGCGGTAATCGGCGAACTCCAGGCTCGTTCCCCGGCGCGGCGAGGAATAGCTCCCGGGGTGGCTGCCGAGGAATTCTTTTCTCGTGCGCACGCGCAGGGTTTCCAGTTGGGTGAGAAACGCCGGTGTGAATGGTTCGGGGAGCATGTTGTCGATTATCGATTAGACGTTAAAGCGTGGCGTAACGAATCGGGTCATCGAGCCCTGCCTCTTTGAATCCTTTCAACCTGAGCTGGCAACTGTCGCACAGGCCGCAGGCGCGGTCGTCCGGTTGGGGATCGTAACAACTCCAGGTAAGCCCGTAATCGATGCCGAGAGCGACGCCCTCATTTATGATCTCCGCCTTGCTCATGTGAATCAAGGGCGTATGAATTGTCAATTTGCTCTTGTTTTCGACTCCCGCTTTGGTGGCTAGATTCGCCATTTGTTCGAAGGCCTGAATGTATTCTTCCCGGCAGTCCGGGTAGCCGCTATAGTCGAGCTGGTTGGCGCCGAAAAATATGTCCGCCGCTCCGATCCGCTCCGCCAGGGCCAAGCCGAAAGAGAGAAAAATTGTGTTACGCGCGGGCACGTAGGTGACCGGGATACCTCGGGCGATTTCCGCTGGGCTTCGTCCCTTCGGCACTTCGATCCGGTCGGTTAACGCCGAGCCGCCGATTGCGCGCAAATCGAAATCCAACACCAAATGAGCTTTCGCTTCGAGAAGGGCGGCGACCTTCTTGGCCGCTTCGATTTCCTGCTGGTGCCGCTGGCCGTAGCGAAAGCTCAGCGCGTGAAGCGCGAAACCTTGCCGCTTCGCGATCGCCGCGGCGGTGGCGGAGTCAACGCCGCCGCTTAGAAGAATCACCGCCCGCTTGTCTGTCATTGTGCCGATTACGGGACTTTCGTGCCTTCCACGGGGTAGCGCTTTTCGTGCCAGCCGACGATGCCCTCATTGAGGACTTTCATGTTGCGGTAGCCATTTTCGTGGAGAATGCCATAGGCCAGACCGGCCAGGTGATGTGGGCAAGCTCAATACAGCACGACTGGCCGGTCCTTGGGGATGCTTGGCAAATGGGCCTTGAACTGGGCAAGCGGTGCGGACAGCGCGCTCAGAATATGCACCTCGCGGAATTCCTCCTCGGAGCGCACGTCGATGATCAGCGGCTTTTTCCCCGCTTTAACGTCTTTCACGAGCTCATCGATGGAAATAAATGACGGCGTGACGTTCGCGGGGAGCGCTTGTTGGGCGAACTCGGGATAACGCGACGGGTCGGCTTGGGCCGCCGGATAAGAAAACAGTATGCCGCCCAAAAGCAAGGCAGCGGCAAGAAATATTCTAATATGAAAGGCGCTCCGCATCACGGGTTTCCCCCTTGAGGATATTTGTAATTGCTGTACTGCGCCAAAGTATCCAAGCTCAATGTCCCACTATAGCGCGTGCCATTGATAACCCAGGTGGGGTAACTCTTGATGTCTTTCTCTTTGCATTCCGTTGCTTGCGGCGCCGAAGGACCGCCCGGGCTGCACTCGATGTAGGGGATGCGCTTGACGGAAGCGCCGAACAGTTCTTTCTGTTCGACGCAATGCGAGCACCAGTAGGCGCCGTAAAACTTGGCGTTTGTCTTGATCAAATGCTCGGCCAGGCCGCGCACCCATGGATCTTCCGGCCCGGGAGCCTTGCCCCAGTAGCCGGCATAGTATAGATGCAGCGCGAGCACCGCGACGACGGCGCCGCTCACGCTCTTGGCCAGCCAGGGTCCCCACGCAAAGCGTGGTAGATTAGCCGGCCGCTGAAACGTGACGGTAATGAAAATCAGCGTCATGAGCCCCAGCGAAGTTAGACAATAAGGGCAGGCGGAATCGAGGGCAATGAACGAAACAGCGGTGAGATAAAGACTGTAAGACAGCCCAAAGAGCGAGACGAGCCAGGCGGCCTTCCACGGCAAATCTGCCGCCTTGTTCCAGGCGATGGCTGCCAGTAACGCATACGTAAGCAAACCCCAAAAGGAGGTCGGTATGCCGAACAGGGTCGACCAGCGGCTGTTCAAAACCAGGTCGCAGCCGCTGCCCACGGCGCATCCGGCCACGAGCTTTTCCTGCCAGGCGGTGTAGGTGAGATAGCCGGATAAAAGAATCCCGATGGATGCCAGCGCGAACAACGGCCAATTGGGGCCCTCTTTGACGGGAGCCCGCGCCGCCGCTTTCGCATTCGGTGTTTTTTTCTTGGCTGCTTGCGCCATATGAGCTACTCCTTCTTTCCGCTGAGTAAGATAGCGACATCCGCCTTGAGACGCTTCAGCGCCTCGCCGTCGCGGCTGTCATAATAACCTCGAATCTGCGCTTCCCGATCGACCAAAACAAACCTCGGACTATGCAGTATGACGTTTGCTTGCGTACTGTCCTCGGTCAATGGCGCGGCGCTCAGATGGAAACCCGCTTGAATCAGTTGCGCGATCTGTTCCTTCTCTCCGGTTAAGAACAACCAGCGATCCGCATCGGCCTTAAACTTGTCGGCATACCCGGCAAGGACCTTCGGTGTGTCGCGCGCCGGATCGACGGTAAATGAAACGAGTCTTAGCTCCAGCCGGTCGCTCAACTGCTCTTGCAGTTTCGCCATCGCCGCGGTTTGCAGCGGGCAGGTGTCGGTGCAGCTCGTATAAATGAAGTCGGCGATCCAGATTTTTCCGCGCAGCGCCGCAAGGCCAATGCTTTTGCCGCTTCGCTCCGTGAGCGAAAACTCCGGCACCTGGCCCTGGCGGCTCAACCCTTCAAGCGGCCGGGCGTTCCAACCTCGAAGTCCCGGCCTGGGCGCGAGCTTCAGCCAAAGAAAGGTGCCCAGGACGATCCCCGACCCGATCACGGCCACGCCGAGCAAGAAAAAGCGTGCTTTTGAGAGATTCATAATACCGAGCCTGGGGCTAGAAAAGATTCTAGCGACAATTTTGTCGTTTGTGTAGAGGGGGCGCAGTTACCAACTTGGTCGGGGCCGTCCGGTTACGGCTGCAACACACATGATCTCAAATTCTTCCTGAGCTCAAATTCTTCCTTGCCCTCCCGCCGCCATATCGCGTACAATCCGCGCAAATCCCTCTACAGTAGTTCACGAGGCTAATTCCTCATGGCAAAAAACAAACGCCAAACAAAAGCTTCTAAGAACAAGCAAGCCCAAAACTACCGGCATCCAGAGTCGGAAAGCTTGATGCGGCCAGATGTGGGGACGCAGGCGCAGTTTAAAAAGAAGCTCCCGCCGAAGAAGTATCGTTACGACGACTCGCTTGCGCCGTCGCTGGAATGGGACGGGCAGAACCCGGCGCGTGAGCGGGGCGAAGCGTTGATTCGCGAGGTTCTCGAAGCAAAATCGATCGAGGAAGCAAAGGCCGCGGCGTCGAAGCTGAAGGCGATGAGCAAGCCGTTCCTAAACTGGGCCGGCAAGGCGGAGCGCCTATCCTTCGAAGTGCCGACGCTGCCGCTTTTCATCCACGAGCGGCTTTCAACCAAAGCGATCCTCGAAACTCTGAAAGGCCACCGGCGGGACAAGCAAATCAACATGTTCGACCTCTTCGGCGATCCGCAGCACCCGATCCACGAGCAAGTTCTTCGCGCCTATGAGCACAAGGACAAGTGGGTCAACCGGATGATCCTCGGCGATTCGCTCGTCGTAATGAACTCGCTCCTTCAGTACGAGGGGTTGGGTCGTCAGGTGCAGATGATTTACATCGATCCGCCGTACGGTATCCAATACGGTTCAAACTTCCAGCCGTTTGTTCGCAAGCGAGACGTGACCCACGGCGACGACGAGGACATGACTCGCGAACCGGAGATGGTGCAAGCTTATCGCGATACTTGGGAATTCGGCATGCACTCCTACCTTACGTACTTGCGGGACCGCATAACGCTGTCACGCGAACTACTGCATCCTAGCGGCAGCCTGTTCGTCCAGATTAGCGACGAAAATCTACACCATGTTCGTGAGATAATGCAGGAGGTATTTGGTTCTGAGCAGTTCGTTGGGATAATCCCGTTTAGAAAGAAAACAATGCCGCTTGGAGCAAAACACCTGGAAGGTGTCGCTGATTATTTGGTGTGGTACGCCAAGGACATCGAGCGTCTTAAATACCGTCAACTCTTCGAACCTATGAGCGTTGAAGGTGACTCTCACTGGAATTACGTAGAGCTACCTGACGGTTCGCGCCGCAAGATGACTAAAGAGGAAATCAACAATCACAAACTTCTCCCTGTAGGTTCCACTCCTTGTCAATTGGTTTCGCTTTACCCAGCAGGAGTAAACGAGACCGGTCTTTTTTCGTTCCCTTTCAGGGGGAAGGTGTACCGTCCACCGACGGGAAACAGTTGGTTTACCCACCCTGATGGAATGAAACGTCTAGCTGAGATGAAACGTCTTGAGCCTTATGAGGATGGTGAGACTTTGCGGTATGTGTTGAAACTCAGCGATTCGCCCGTCACCGCACTGACAAACCTCTGGAGTGATACGTCCGCACCGAGTGATAAGGTTTACGCAGTCCAGACGAGCACGAAGGTTGTGCAGAGATGTGTCTTGATGACGACAGATCCGGGTGATCTAGTAGTGGATCCCACGTGCGGAGGGGGAACAACTGCAAACGTCGCGGAGCAATGGGGGAGACGCTGGATAACCATTGATTGTAGCCGAGTTCCTCTAGCCCTGGCACGCCAGCGTCTGTTAACAGCTACATTTGATTGGTATGACCTCCAAAATGAATCGAGTGGGCCAGTTGGCGGTTTCGTCTACAAGAGGCGACAAAATGCAAGATGCGAACAGATCGGAGGTATTGTTCCATACGTTTCGAAGGGAAGCATTGCTAACAGTGAGCCTGAGCAGGAGGATGTTCTGGTTGATCGCCCGGAGATTAACAACGGCGTCACACGGATTACCGGCCCGTTCACGTTCGAGGCGACCATTCCGACCCCGGTTGATTGGGAAGCCGATGGAGTCGAAGATTCGGGTGTCTCGCATGAAACCTATGGCTCGTTTGTCGAGCGACTACTGGAAGTGCTACGGAAATCGCCGATTCTTCGTCTCGAAGGGAAAAAGACCGTTAATCTGAAAAACGTGCGCCCGCCAGCCAAAACGCTTTCGCTTTCGGCAGAGGCGATGGTTACGAACGGAGGCGAGAAACCGGTAGCTTTCGTGTTCGGTCCAGAGAATGGTGCGGTCAGTGAGAAACTCGTTTACGAGGCGGCCAAGGAAGCGAACGCGAAGAGCTACTCACATCTGTACGTAATCGGTTTCTCCATTCAACCGCATGCTCGCACATTGATCGACAAATGCGCTGAAGCCGTGGGTGTGCCCGCGACGTACGTGCAAGCTACGCCCGATCTGATGATGGGTGATTTGCTCAAGAACATGCGCTCCAGCCAAATCTTCAGCGTCTGCGGGTTGCCGGAGGTCGCCGTTCGGAAAGTGAACGGCAAGGAAAAGGCCGATGCCGCGCAGTTTGAGGTGGAGCTGATCGGGCTGGACATTTTCGATCCGATCAGCATGGAAGCTCAACATCGAAGTGGCAACGATGTGCCCGCGTGGTTCCTGGACACCGACTATAACGATCTTTCATTCCACGTCAGCCAAGCATTCTTTCCGCGCACGGGTGCGTGGGAGAGCCTCAAGAGGGCTTTGAAAGGCGAATACGAAGATAGCGTGTGGGATCATCTCGCCGGAACGATCAGCGCGCCGTTTGAAGTCGGCGAGCATAAGCAGGTCGCTGTCAAAGTCATCGATGATCGCGGCAATGAATTACTTGTTGTGAAGAAGCTGAGCGAAGCGAAATAGATGAGCAGCTACGAAGTCCCAGAGCCAATACAAAACTCCCCATACGAAAAGCCGGAGAAGTACTGGTACATCCAGGAGGGAGAAGATCCTGAACTGAGAGACGGACGGCGTCTATCGGTCGTTTTCCCGCCGCGCGACCAGAAGGTCCCTTGGACGCTGGACGAAAAGATTCTCCGTTCGTCAAAAGAATATCCTTCTGGCTACGATCTCGTCCTTGCCAACTTGGTCCGCGAGCGCGTCGAGGCGTGGCGCGAGCAAGGTTATCCCGGCGCCACGCGCACGACGCTGGAGCTTATCCAGTGGTGGACGCGCGATGGACGGGACAAACGGCTTTTCTTCGCTCAGGTCGAAGCGGCGTTAGTCGTAATTTTTCTCAAAGAGGCCCGCGCCGACTTTCTCCAGGGCATCAACGTGCCGCGCGAGGAGCCTAGCGACGAACGCAAGGCTGAAGGCTACACAGGCTTTCAGCGCTATGCGTGCAAGATGGCGACTGGCTCGGGGAAGACCACGGTGATGGGGATGCTCGCCGCCTGGAGCATTCTTAACAAAGTGAACGACCGGAGCGATGGGCGGTTCTCGGATGTCGTTCTGGTCGTCTGCCCTAACGTGACGATCCGAGGGCGATTGAACGAGCTTGACCCGGACCTGGGCGAAGCGAGCATCTACCGCACACGCGACCTCGTGCCATCGGAGCGAATGGGGTTGCTGATGCGGGGTAAATTGCTGATTACCAACTGGCACGTCTTTGCACCGCAGACGGTTCAAGTCGCCGGAGTCAGCGCCAAGGTGACCAAAGCGGGTGTCCCCGTGCGCACGACGGAAACTATTAACATCGGGCCGAAGACGACCACGGCGCGGGGCACGCGCTACCTAACTCTGGAAGATCTCGAACGGCAGGTCGCCGCGGGCATGCTGACGATCCTGGACGAAGACCGCGATAAGCAAGGGAACTTAAGAAAGGTCAAGGTCGAATCTTACCGCTACGTCGAAAGCGACACGGCGTTGATAAACCGCATCCTTGGTCGGGAGGTCGGCGGGAAGCAAAACATCCTGGTGCTGAACGACGAGGCGCATCATGCTTATCGTATCAAGAGCGACGAGCCGGAGCCGGGCGAAGAAGATGATGGCGACGAAGAGGAAGATGCCGAGGAATTTTTCAGAGAAGCGACGGTATGGATTGACGGGCTGGATAAAATCCAAAAGCTGCGCGGCATTAACTTCTGCGTCGATCTATCCGCCACGCCTTATTTTCTTGGCAGAGTGGGACAGGAAACCAACAAGCCCTTCCCGTGGGTAGTCAGCGACTTTGGATTGATCGACGCCATCGAATCGGGGCTGGTTAAGATTCCACAGCTCGCAGTCCGAGACACGACGGGCGCCGAGATCCCGGGGTATTTCAACATCTGGCGGTGGATCTTGGATCAGTTAACTCCGGCTGAGCGCGGTGCCACCAGAGGCAGCCCCAAACCGGAGGCCATCGTCAAATACGGTCACACGCCGATCGCGATGTTGGGCGGCTACTGGGAGGATGAACTTCAGAAAAAAAGCGGTGGAGAGGATCAGCGACCGCCAGTTTTTATCCTGGTGTGCAAAAATACGAGGATCGCCAAGGTCATCTATGAGTGGCTTGCGGAGGATAAACGGCCGGTAGGAATTCCGCCGGCAAAGATAGAGGGCTTTCGGAATCGTGACGGCATCGTCAACACGATCCGAGTGGATTCAAAGGTTATCCACGAAACGGATACCGGAGAGGCGAAGGGCGACGAAGCAAGGTGGATGCGGCTTACGTTGGATACCGTCGGAAAGACAAGCTGGCCCAGCGATAAACAGGGCAGGCCGATCTTTCCGGAGAGATTCGAAGAGCTGGCGAAGAAGCTGGCGCGACCGTTGCACCCGCCGGGCCGAGACGTGCGTTGCATCGTAAGCGTAGGCATGCTGACGGAGGGATGGGACTGCAACACGGTGACGCACATTGTCGGCCTGCGACCGTTCATGTCGCAGTTGCTGTGCGAGCAGGTCGTCGGGCGCGGATTGCGCCGGACAGACTACAACGATCTGGACGAGAATGGCCGGTTCAAGGAAGAAGTCGCAACGGTGTTCGGCGTGCCGTTCGAGGTAATTCCATTCAAAGCATCCAAGACGGGAGGCGGGACGCCAAGGCAGAAGCGTTTTCACGTGCAGGCGCTGCCGTCGAAAGCGCATTACGAACTCACTTTCCCGCGCGTCGAGGGTTATACCCAGGCGATCCGTAATCGAGTGACGGTGAATTGGGAGAGCGTCCCAAGGCTCGTGCTTGAGCCCGGCCGAATACCGCCCGAAGTGGAGACGAAAGGCTTGAGCGTGAATACAACAGGGAGGCTGTCGCTAAGTGGTCCCGGGAAACTCAATGAAGTCACATTGGGGGAGTATCGCGCTAAGCGACGAGTACAGGAGGTCGTCTTCGATATTGCCGGTGGGCTCACGAAACACTACGTCGCACAGCCGAGCTGCCAAGTCCCAGCGCACGTGCTATTTCCGCAGGTCGCCAACATCGTCCGGCGGTTCATGCAGGAAAAAGTCAAAGTCCACGCCCCCGCGGACATCAAGGACGTGGGATTGTCGCCATACTACGGTTGGCTTGTGGAAATTTTAACGGAGCACATCCACCCCGACACGGCTGCTGGCGAGGACGCGGAAGTTCCGCTTTACGAGAGGACGCGCGGGGCGGGCTCGACCGCTGAAGTGGACTACTGGACGAGCAAAGAGCCGAGAGAAGTGGTGCATTGCCATCTCAACTACGTCGTGCCCGACACAAAGAAGTGGGAACAGCAGGCGGCCTATTACCTGGACACGCATCCACTGGTCGATGCCTTCGTGAAAAATGCTGGGCTCGGTTTCGCGATTCCGTACCTTTATAACGGTCAACCGCACGACTATATGCCGGACTTTATCGTCCGATTGAAAACCGAGCCGCCGATACATCTGATTCTGGAGACCAAGGGATACGATCCGCTGGCGGAGACGAAGGCCGGAGCGGCAAAGCGATGGGTTGACGCGGTGAATGCGGATGGAACGTACGGGAAGTGGGCGTATGCGATGGTGCGGCAGATGAGCGAGGTGAATGAGGCGGTAAGCAAGACAAAATAATTGACGACTTAATCAAAAGTTCAGAAAGCTCGGAATCCCTGAAAGTCCAACATGGACGAAATAACAAAGGCCAAAAGCCCCTTTTATCCAGGTCAACCAGTTCCCCATGAGTTCTTTGTGGGACGGGAAGAACAAATTGAACGCATCATGACACGTGGGGTAGGTCAGGTCGCTGCGGGGAAACCCATTGCGCTTTATGTGCAGGGCGAATACGGCATTGGTAAAAGTTCTATCGCAGGCTTTGTGCAATGGCTTGCAGAGCGCGAACGTGGTCTCTTGGGTATCTATGCACCATTGGGTGGAGCAACCGAATTAGAGGAGGTCGGTGCTGCTGTTTTGGAAGCGACAGTGAGGTCGGGTGCATTAGATCCAAAACTTACCGAGCAAATTCGAAATGCTCTTGGCAAATATATCGGTGACCAATCGTTGTTCGGGATCAAAATCCACGTCGAGGCACTACAACGGGACGCGCCTACGCTAGCGTCGCCGTCCGGTCTTCTACCATTCTTAAAGGAGACGCTAATTCGGGTAAGCGATGTTGGAATTCGGGGTATTTTTCTGGTCCTTGATGAGATTGACGGTATTACAGCTAATGCAAAGTTTGCGCATTTCATAAAGGGCGTTGTTGATGGGAACGCAATCTCTCCCGAACCAGTGCCAGTATTATTAATGCTTTGCGGTGTCGAGGAGCGTCGCCGCGAGATGATTCAAAAGCACCCTCCTGTGGATCGTATTTTTGACGTAGTGGCAATCGGCGCAATGAGCAAGCAGGAAATGGAAGAGTTCTTCAAACGAGCCTTTGACTCTGTAAAGATGAAAATTCAGCCCGAAGCGCTTGACCTTATGACATTCTACTCCGCCGGCTTTCCAAAGATTATGCATCTTGTTGGAGATGCGGCATTTTGGCTTGATCGGGACGGGATTATCGATAAGGACGAAGCGATGAGAGCAATATTTCTTGCCGCGGATGAGGTAGGAAAAAAGTATGTGGACCAGCAAGTTTACAGAGCACTTCGAAGCACAGATTATCGCGCGATTCTGGATAAGATTGCTCTGATGGGACCTTCAACGATGAGTTTTAAAAAAAGAGATGTCGCGGGCGGACTCACCGAGACGCAGAAAAAAAAGTTTAATAATTTTTTGCAGAAAATGAAGACGCTCAATGTTCTGCGTTCGGGCGATGTTCAGGGAGAGTACGTTTTTAACGTCCGAATGGTGCGGTTGTACATATGGCTCCAGAGTTGGATTCGGAGTCTACCCGATGGTCCGGCGCAATCATCAGACCCTATCTAGTGGGGTTTGCGTGGGTCGGTGCCTGATTTGCCTTATTTGCCTAGCTTCGAGAAGGTCCGTGATCGGCGGTCGTGATCCCAAGCCTGGTTTGTATTTCCTAACTCTTCTGCCTCAGCTCTAAATCAAAGCGAAGAACATGCTCGCCGATTCGATTGCAGATGAACATGAACATGAAAACGGGACAGGCTGGTTTTTGTAGATTCGGTGGCGGGCAATCGGACGAAGAGACCGTTCCCGAAGGCATCCCGCCCGCCGTCCCGTGGGATCAATTAGAGAAAAAACGAAAAGTCCCGGCGAAGGTGAAATCCATTCGCGGCAAACTCAACGTCCCCCGCGAGCGCTTTCACCTCACTTCCGATGCCCGCTACCTCTAGGCTGGCAAGCATTAAGGGAATTCAAAGAGGTCACGACAGTCTCTTTTAGGGTTGCGCGAGACGAAGTCGCTATCAGTAAAACACCTGCGAGAGCGAGCCGCGGGCTTGGATGTTGCAGCGCTCCTGGGATTGAACGGCAGACGTGATCCTTCAGCAAAGGACCTAGCATCGTAAGTCGTTCGTCGAAGTGCTAGGATTTCGCATGGCCGGAGGGGGAGCGTTATGAAAAGCCCTAGAATCGTCGAAGATCCGAATCATGCCTGCTTTACAAAGCACCTGCAAAAGCTGGTTAAGACTCACGGGGGAAAATGGGTCGTAATCGCCGGCGGCACGCTCATCGGCGTTGCGTCCGAAGCGGAACTGAAAGGGCTCACCGCGGTCGCCCGCAAGCGCTATCCCAAGGATGTCCCGTTGATCTCGCCGATCCCACGCAAAGAGGAGATCGAGTGCATTCTGTAACCATCCCCTATCAGCTTCTTAACAGGCGGTGGTTGCCAATGATACCCGTGCTTCTAGCGTGGCGTGGAATGTCTCTACAAAGCGAAGCTTACCTCGACTCTGGAGCCTTCTACAGCATCTTTAAAGTAAATATCGCGGCCGAGCTTGGCGTGGACCTCTCGCGAGCGAAGGAGCGAATGTTCGTCGTGGCGGACGGCAGCTTCATCCCGGCGAAGATTGTAAAAATTCCGATCGAGATAGGCGCTAGGCGGAGAATCGCGGAAGTCGCATTTTCAGACCGGCTGAACATAGGTTTCAATCTCCTCGGCAGAAAAGACGTCTTTGAAGCTTTCGATGAAGTGATCTTCAGGGAGTCTGCGAGGGAGGTCGAGCTAAGGTGGAGCTGAAAACTCCGCCGTCGTTGCCGCTGATAGACTCTATTTCTCTCCCGCCAGCCGGCGCAGGTCTTTGAGCACTTCCTTCTCCTGCCATTTGTCGCCGTAGTAATCGACGCGGCGGAAGCCCTTCCCGTCGATTAAAGTGGTGAGATTGGTGTGTTGGATTTGGCCGTTGCCCAAGTCTTGCACTCTGACGCCGAAATCTTTCCAGACCCGCGCGAGATCCTTTGGCGAGCCGGTAAGAAAATGCCAGCGGCGAAAGTCCGGTTTGAAAGCTTCCCCGTACTCTTTTATCTTAACCGGCGTGTCGCGCGTTGGGTCGGTCGTGATGCTTAGAAGCAAGTAATTTTCACGTTGCTCGCCGGCTAATGTACGCTGGATCGCGGCAAGTTTGGCGGTGAAGAGCGGGCAGACATCGGGGCAAGTCGTGTAGATGAAATTCACCAGCACGAGCTTGCCGCTCGCCGGTTTGAAGTGGAATGGTTTTCCGTTCTGGTCGGTGAGCGTAAAACTCGGCGCGGGTGTTTTCACTTCCTTGCGGCCGATCTCGCCTTTCTTCGGCGGTATCGGCAGGTGCGCCAGCGCGGGCAAGGTGGGCAGACCGGTCGCGATCAGGAAGCCGGCGAGCCAGACGTTACTCTGCCGCTTGAAAATCATAGGTGATGTTTAGATTCTTGGCGCCTTCCGGGAGGTCGCCGCGCACCATGTAGGTGCTGGTAAACTCCAACTCTTTTTGCGGCGGCAACTTGACCGGCAACAGCAGACCGCACTGAACGATCTCCAAATGCGGCTTCAAGTCCGCCGGCTCCACCCGGTGTATGATCCGAGTGATAATCGGCTGGCCGGTGCGGTTCTTGACCCGGTAGGTCACGGTAAAAAGCTCATTGGGTTGGACGTTGGTTTCGTTGGCGACCGGCGCGGCCTCGATCGCTTGGGCGGCCGGCACCCGAGCGCGCAGGTTGATTCGCAGGCCGGCGGCCCAGTCGAAGAGCACGCGCCATGAGTTGCCCTCTTTGACCACTACGAACTCTTCTTCCCCTTCGAGCATCTGGAGCTTGCCCGCGCGAATTAAGGCGTCGATGGCGGCCAGTATCCGATGCTGCGCGCCGGCAGGCAGCGCGTTGAGCCGGTCTTCCTCCCAGTCGAGCAGCAGCGATGAAAGACCGTTGGCGTCGGGCAACCTGACGCTCAAATTGACGCGCGTGCGCGATTCTTCGTTCGACGTGTGGAGCAGCCGTGCCTCGATCAGCTCGGCGAGTTTGCGCGCAACGTCCAGAGTGAAACCGTTGAACGGGCCTTTTTCACGCAGGTAGACCGCTTCGCTTTTGAGCCGGCGATCCTCGGCGGCGATATAGCGATACGCCTTGCGCAGATCATGGGCGTAGGCCGCTTTAATATACGCGGTGAGAGTTCGCAGCGGCTCACCTTCCGGAGTCTGGCGCTCGGCCTGGAGCAGGTAAGCGCACGGCAGCGAGAGCAACACTACCGCCGCGGCGGCGAGAAATAGTTTCTTGCTCATGGGAGCCATTCTCGATACCTTTATTCTCACCCAACGAGCGGTTTCCGAAGGTTTACCGGCCCTTGGCGGGGATGATCCAGAGATAGATGACGCGGCCATTGAAGCGCTCGGTCCTGTTGGGCTTCCAATCGCCCATGTCGAAGGCGTGGGAGACGACCCGGGAGCCGGGCTTGAGCTGGCTCAAGAGTTTGGGCCGGAGCATCAGGTTGACGTCGGGCAGCAAGTACATGGTAATCACCGTCGCCGGGGACACGTCGACGGTGAGGAGATCTTGTTGACGAATTTCGGCAGAATCTTGAACGCCGGCCTTTCGAATATTCTCGCGCGATTCTTTGACCAAGTCGCCGTCGATATCGAAGCCGACCGCCCGGGCGCCTTTTTTTGCTGCGCTGATCACGATGCGGCCATCCCCCGAGCCGAGATCATAAACCACGTCGCCTTTCTTGATCCCCGCCAGCTGGATCATCTTATCGACGACCTCCTGCGGTGTCGGCACGAACGGGACGATTTTTTTGGATTCGAATTCCTGGCCATAAGAAGCGGCGCCGGTCAAAATGACCAAGGCGGCGGCGAAAAGGCCCATGCGAAATAGCGAGAAAATTGCCCGTTGTTTCATTGCCCCACTTACTCCTCTGGATTCGTTCGATTGATCGGACGCTGTAAATAATAAATCATAAATTCGCTGACGCCGCCAGGCTTTCTCAGCGCTTGAGTTTAGCCGTCTCGGCGAGCAATCGAAGGAGATCTCTTTCGACATCTTCAAACCGCCACTTTTCGCCGAAATGATTGAACCGGCGCATCCCCTGGCGGTCGATCAGCGTGGTCACGCTGTCATGCTGGACCAGCCCGCGTCCTTTGTGAATGACTCTTATACCGAAGCCTCTCCACACTTCTTTAAGCTGCGTTTCCCTTCCCGTCAAAAAGACCCAATTGCTGAAATCGGCGCCATGGCGTTGCGCGTACGCTTTCAGAACTTTGGGCGAGTCGATTTCCGGATCGGTGGTGATGCTGACGAATAGCACATCGCTCTTGTGCGCAGGCGGGAGCCGGCGCTGCAGCCTGGCGAAGTTTGCCGTGAACAGAGGGCAAACGTCCGTGCAGGTCGTATAAATAAAGTCCAGAACAACGATCTTGCCGCGCTGACGGGTCGACAGAAATTGTTTTCCTTCCTGATCGATGAGCGTAAAATCCGGCGCGCTTGCGTTCAGCTGCGCGGCCTCCGGCGTCTTTTGCTGAGAGCCGGCTTCATGCGCGTGAGGAGAGCTGGCTCCAAAGGCGGAATCATCGACGGACAGCCGCGCCAGCGTTAACAGCGAAAAAACGGTCATTACGAAGGCCAAGGTGCGGGATTGCATCGAATAAATCATACCGCTGGTCGGGTGCTTTTGCACGAACTCAGGGGAGCCCATGGGTTTGCTTAAGAGGAACGCGTATTGTCAGCTTCAACCCGGCGGGACCCGGTCGATCAACTTGCCGTCCTTATTATACTCGTAGCCGTTAATACGAAGCTCGTAGCCGCGCCCCGAGTGATCGGCCAAGTCCAGCACCTCTAAATCGATGATCAAAATTGTCGGCCTGTTCGGTTCCACTGAAAATGAAAGCTGGATGGGGCCGACGCCGTTTTTCACTTCGACCGGACTATTCTTTTTCTTCAGCGCTCCGCCGATCTTGCCGAGTTTGAGATGAAACCCTTCGAACGAGCCGGATTCGATCGCGCCCTTAAACAAAGTAACGGAGTTGCCCTTCTTATATTGGGTGAGGTCAAAACTCGCTGGATCGGGCTTTAAATCGATCCAGCTTCCCCTGGGTTTAAGGCGGATCGATTCAATGGGAACTTCGAGCCGCGCAAAGTCGTCGATCGCCGCGCGGTGGTCTTTGACGCGGATTTCCAAGGTCCCTTTGCCGGGGGCCGGAGAGCAAGAGGCAAAAAACACTAACAGGCCGACCCAAGCCAATACTGCAAAAGTTATCGGCCGTACGCTGCTAAGGAAATCTAGTGCCATCGATTAGATCGTGCGGTCAGGAACAACTAGCAAGCGAGCCGAAAAGTTTAATTCGTTTTTCCTTGGCGCGCTTTGCGTCCCTTCGACGTCGCTTAGGGCATGCTTTGCGCGAAAAATCTTCCTTCGTGACCTTCGTGCCTCCTTCGAAAATATGGCTGGGGGTGGGGTTCAAGCTGCAACAGCCATAGGGGATAGCTCCACTTCTTGTCCGAGTTCTTGGAGTTTTCGGACATGGTAACGAATACGTTGTTGGGGATTGAGTTTATCAAAGTAGTGGACACCGAGATCCTTGTAGGGCTTGTTATCGCGGAGCATGAAATAGACGGTAACCAGAAGGCTGTGCTTGACCGCGCCGATGGCGCGCTTTTTTCCACGTCGCCCCGCCAGATGATGGTACTGCGCTTTGAATTAGCTGTTCTTGGTGCGCACTGCGGCGTGCGCCATCTCGGTGAGCACCGCGTCGAGGTGACGGTTGGCAGCGGGGGTTTTGCCGCTGCGCCGTTTGCCGGCGCTTTCATGGTTGCCGGGACACTGGCCCGCCCACGAGGCAAAGTGCTTGTGGCTGGGGAATCGACTCATGTCGGTGCCAGTTTCCGCCAACAGAGCCCTCGCCCCGCGCTCACCGACCCCCGCAACCGCGTCAAGCTGTTCTACCGCGGCACGAAACGAAGGGGGCGCTACTGCCCCCAGCCGCTCGCTTACGCTCGTGATCTCCTTTTCGAGAAAGTCGTACTGTCCGAGCAACCGGAAGAGCAAAAAACGGTGATGCTCGGTCAGCTCTCCCTCCAAAGCGCGCTGCAACTCGGGAATCTTGCCTCGAAGTTTGCGCTGGGCCAGCTCCGCCAGCACGGTCACGTCTTTCTCCCCGCCGATCAGCGCTTCAATCATCTTGCGCCCCGACACCCCCATCACATCGCTGGCCACCGACCCCAACTTGATGTTGGCCGTCTCCAACACCTTCTGGATGCGGTTGTCCACCGCGTTTCTCTGCTGGACCAGCTTGGTCTGGTGGCGTGTCAGATCCCGCAGCTCTCTCTGCTGGCGCTCAGGGACAAAACTCGGCCTGAGCAGCCCACATTGCAACAGCTGCGCGATCCACTCCGCGTCCTTTATGTCGGTCTTTCGCCCTGGCACCTTCTTGATGTGCTGGGCGTTGACCACCCACGTCTTGAAATGGCCTTCGAGCAGGTTGAACACCGGCTGCCAGTACACTCCGGTCGACTCCATCGCCACATGCGTAACCTTGAGCTCGGCCAGCCACTGGCGCAGCTCCTTCAGATCCGCCGTCATCGCGCCGAATTGCCGCAGCGTGCTCTGCACCGTGCCATCCTTCGCATCAAGGATGCGCACGCACGCCACGATCACTTTCTTGTGCACGTCCAATCCGCACACTCGCGCATACAGGGCCTCAAGCCCCGCAACGCTACTCTTCTTCTTGCTCATCGACACTCCCCCTTTCTTTCGGCGCGCCCAGGGGACATCCGGCTTAGTCGATTCTCCTTCGCGTGCTCTCGTCGGCAGACAACGAGGCGACAATCTGAGGCGCCGAAGGATGTCCCGGATCACACTTCGTGGCGGGCTCTCTCGCTCCAGTCACTTACCGATCTCTTCGCTGGGCCACCGCATCCTTCTTAGCTCAATCCTCCCCCATTTTCATTCTCGGCGGGCGAGCGTAAGATCATGGCCCACTTCGTGGTGAAAATTATATTGATTGTTCGCTTGCGGCTTCGCCGCTCTGGGCCTTCGTAGGGAATAAACGACTGATGTTCGCTATGGAGCGACCGGACTAAAAGTTGATCGCTTTCAGATCGGCGAGGAGCGAAGCAAGAATTGCATCCAGCGCCTCGTTCCAGCCTTTGACAAGGGCCTCGGGCGAGCGCCCGTTGACGGCGACGGATTTGGCGTAGCGCCTGGCCGCAACGATGTCGGCTTTGCTGGCGGACTCTTTTCGCAAAAAGAATTCCATTTCCAGGACGGCCCTGGGGGCGCCCGGATCGCGAAAATCGCCGTAAAGCGCGTCGACCACACCTTCCAAGACATGGGTCGGTTCCAATTGACTCGACGCATTGATGACGTGCCGGAAGACTTGTGATTGGGCCAAGCCTTTGCGGAGTTCTTCGCCCAGCAGGGCCGCCGGCGAAACCAGGAACTGGTTGTAAAAGTCCGACTCATAACCGGAGCCTGAGGTGCGGTAGATAAATCCTTTGTCTTCGTAGCGCGGCGACACGCGGATATTCGCGATTTGCAGAACCCCGTTTCCCGGCGGATTCGACGGGTTAACGTTGTGGTTGACCTCGAGCACAAAATAGCGCTTGTCCGGATAGCTTCTCTCGATGCCGACGCAACCGGATACCAGCGCAAGCAGTATAAAGGCGCCATGCCAGAGATTGCTCAGAAGCTTCTTCATCGTCCCATAACCTTCGACGGCGGCGGCGGCGCCCCGAACAGCGTTTGCGATGGATATTTTTTCGAGTTATCGGTGATCTCTTTGAAACTCTCCGAGATCGAGTGCAGGTTTTGCACGGTGGCTTGGATCTCGTATTGCTGGTTGGCGATCAGGCGGTTAAGCCGCTGCAAAGTTTGTTTCATCTGGGCGCTTGAGTCCGGCAGATCCGCAGAGGCGGAATCCAACTGTTGGACCACTCGATTGATGCCATCTAACGCCTTCGGTAGGTCCGCGAGCATCTGATCCAACGGCTTCTCGGCGCGCTCGAGAATTTGCCGCGCGCTGCCGGCGGCGGCCGCACTGTCCGCCAGCGTGGCTTTAAGTTCCGGCCCGGAGACAAGCTCTTTCAATTGCCGGTTGGTGTCCCGGACCTCGGTGAGCAGCACGTTGGCCTGCTTGCCGACGCTTTCAAGATTGGCGCCCTCCGCCACTTTGGTGATGGTCGCCAGCGATTTCTCGATGCCATCGGTGATCCGTTGAATGTCGATTTCCTCGATATTGCGCAAAATACGCTCCACGGCTTCGCTCAGCTGCGTGATCCTGCTTTGGGCGGATGGCACGTAGGGAAAGCGCGGCTGCCAATCGATTTCCAAAGGAGGATTGCGCGCTGGATCGAGGTAGTCCACTTCGAGATAGGCGGTCCCAGTCAATCCCTGGGCGGCCAGACGCACGCGCAAACCCTTGGCAATTTCCGTGGTGAACCCTGGGCTCCCCGCATCCGCCAAGGGAAATTGAAAGATATCCGACGTCAAGCCGGCGCGCACCAGTACGTAGCGCCGTCGCGTTGCATACTCGACACTGGTCAGCGTGATCCGCTCGACTTTTCCAATCGACACGCCGCGAAACTTGACCGCCGAACCGACGTCCAGACCTTGCACCGACTCGTCGATATACGTTTCCAGGATCGTTTTCTTTTGCAGCAGCGCGCCGACCCCGAGCACGACGACGCCGATCACCGCGATAATCGTGGCGCTGATCACGAACAAGCCGATTTTGAAGTAACTGAGTTTTTCCATGACACCCGCGCTAGATATCCCCCGGCGCCTCGCGCGCGAAGAACTGGCGCACCCGGGGATCGCCGCAGTGGTCGCGCAGCTCCTGCGGACTCCCCATGGCGATGATTCCCCTCTCTTGTTTATCTAACATAATCACCCGGTCCGCAATCGCGAAGATGCTCGGCAACTCGTGGGTCACCACCACGAAGGTGATCTTCAGGCTGCGCGCGAGATTCAAGACCAGCTGGTCCAGGCCCGCCGAGGTAATCGGGTCCAAACCGGCGGACAACTCGTCGAGAAAGAGCAATTGGGGGTCGAGGGCCATGGCGCGCGCGATGGCCGCCCGTTTTTGCATCCCGCCGCTTAGTTCCGACGGCATGCGATCCGCCGCGCCGCTCAAGCCCACCCGCTGGAGCTTCATCAGCGCGATCAAGCGAATCGCTTCGGGCGGCAATTTGGTAAATTCTTCCAGCGGCAGCGAGACGTTTTCGAGCAGCGTCATCGAACCGAACAGCGCGCCGCTCTGATACATGACGCCGAACTTGCGCAAAATCGCCAGCCGCCCTTCCCCCGCCGCCGCGATTTCGTCGCCGTCGATCAGAATCCGGCCGGCGGCGGGCCGGTACAAACCGATCATATGCTTGAGCAGCGTGCTCTTGCCGCAGCCCGAGCCGCCCAGGATCGCGAACACTTCGCCGGCGTAAACTTCGAAGCTCACGTGCTCCAAAACCACTTGTCCGTCATAAGCCGCGGTAAAATCCTCCACCCGGATGATGACCTCGCGCTGGGAGTTCGCTGTCATTCAGACACCGAGGTAAAAGTAGACCACCGAAAAAATCCCGTCCGTAACGGTGATCAGAACGATGCCGCTGACCACGGCGCGGGTCGTCGATTCGCCCACCGCGCTGGCGCCCGATCCGGTTTGCAAGCCGCGCAAGCAGCCGATGGCGGCGACGAGAATGCCGAACACGAAAGCCTTAAGCAGGCCGCCGACCAACGATCCGTAGGTCACCGCGTATTGCACCTGGTTGAAAAAAGTGACGAGGGGAAAGCCCAACGAGAGCATCACCACCGAGCCGCCCATCAATCCCAAGAGATCGGCGAAAACGGTCAACAGCGGCGTCATGACGACGGCCGCGGTCACGCGCGGCACGACGAGAAAACCCACCGGATCGAGGCCCATGGTCTTGAGCGCGTCGATCTCCTCACGGACCTTCATGGTGCCGAGTTCCGCGGCAAACGCCGAACCGGAACGCCCGGCCAGGATGATCGCGGTCATGAGCGGCCCCATCTCGCGCAGCATCGACAGCGCGATCAGGTTCGCGACGAAAATCTCCGCGCCGAACTGGCGCAGCGGAATCGCCGCTTGGAACGCCATGATCAAGCCGACCAGAAAGCTGATCAGGGCGACGATCGGCAAGGCGTTGACGCCCGCCGCTTCGGCGACCCGAAAAGCATCGCGCCAGCGCACGCTGCGCGGATGGAGCGCGGCGTACCCAAGCGCCGCGGTCAATTCGCCGACAAAGCTGATCAAGGCCTGAATGTCGCGCCAGACTTCCACCGCGGCTTCGCCGATTTCCGCGGCGAGGCTCGATGTTTCGCTCGGCCCGCCGCCAAGACGCGCGAGACCGCCGGGCGCCCATCCTTCGAGCATCTGTTGGAACTCGGGGCGCAGCCCCTCGATCGTCAATTCGCCGCCGCTCCGCGCTTGCCCATCGCGTAGGTACGCCAGCAGCGCGATGCCCGATCCATCGCAATAGTCGACCCCCGAGGCGTCGAGCACTACGCTGGCGGCCTTCGCCGCCGCCACGCTGCTGGTCGCGTCGCGCCAGATCTGACCCGTACCGTCGGAATCCAAACGCCCGTCGATGGCGAGCCTCAAGA
>Ga0214472_10000874_pt1 | contig 35912 bp, 34 predicted proteins | sample RVTome_6_FD_207662 | JGI IMG/M metagenome (GOLD analysis project Ga0214472, IMG submission 207662) | Soil microbial communities from uranium-contaminated site in the Upper Colorado River Basin, Wyoming, United States - RVT140D175 | ecosystem: Environmental > Terrestrial > Soil > Contaminated >...
CAGGTATACGGAAGTGTGGCCTATCGGACAGAAATATTTCAAATCGAAAAATTGCACTTTAAAAGAAAAACCAATATTTCTCTATAAGTTAGAACAGGCAACCCATTCAACGTTGGGACACTACTGGAAAGATCTTTTAAATAAAGATCATTAAAATCAAAAAATACCTTTCAAGTACCTTGCAATCGGATTAGAGACATTGGTATATTTAAGCACATCTTTCCTTCCAATTTTTATGAAAAATATTTTCTTTGCCATAACCTGTTTCTACTTTCTTCAAACACCAAGTTGGGGTGCGAATTTCCAGCCCTGCCAGACAAATGAATCTGCTCCCGCACTGCCCCCCATCGAACTTAAGGCAATCGCAAAGAGTTTAAGGTCCCCCGTCGGCCTTACCCATAGCCGGGATCATTCGGGTCGTCTTTTTATAATCGAGCAAGGGGGAACCATTCGGGTTTTGGAAGAGGGAAAGGTTCTCCCTGAACCATTTTTAGATATTCGAAAACAAGTGGACTCTGGGGGAGAAAAAGGCCTTCTGGGATTGGCCTTCCATCCACAATTTTCAAAAAATAAAAAATTCTACATCAACTACACCAGAACAAGGAAAGGGTTGCACACCGTCATTTCAGAATTCAAAACCGGCCGAAACAAAAACCAGGCCGACCCTAAGAGTCAACGGATTTTAATGACCATTCCTCAACCCTACGGAAATCATAACGGAGGGAACATCGCCTTCGGCCCGGATGGATATCTATATATTGGAATGGGGGATGGGGGATCCGCAAATGATCCCCAAAATAACGGCCAGAAACTATCCACCCTCTTAGGAAAGATGCTACGAATTGATGTGGATCAAAAGGGAAAAGAAAAACCTTATTCCATTCCACCGGATAACCCTTTTCTCAACCGGAAAGACGCAGAGCCAGAGATATGGGCCCCTGGGCTTCGCAACCCTTGGCGTTTTTCTTTTGATTTCTCCACAGGGCTTCTCTATGCGGGGGACGTAGGCCAAAGCGCCCGTGAAGAAATCAACATCGTTCAAAGCGGGAAGAATTATGGATGGAGAACTATGGAGGGAACCATCTGCACCCCAAGGGTGAAACGTAATTGCAAAAAACAAGGTTTGGTTCTTCCCATTTGGGATTACCCCCGCTCTCAAGGGACAACGGTGATTGGGGGGTTCGTATATCGAGGACATTCCATTCCCAATTTATGCGGCACCTATTTATATGCGGATTTCGGGAACGGGAAAATTTTTGGATTCAGGCCAAACAATAAAAAACCGAAGGAAGTAAAAACCCTATTGGAAACCGGCCGCCTTATTAGTTCTTTTGGGGAAGATGAAAAAGGTGAACTATACATCACTGACCTCAAGGGGGATATTCTACAATTAATCCCCGCCATCACTCCCCAAAAGTAAAACAACCCTTCCAACTTCATATAAACTAATTAAATTTTATTTAACTTATTTTTTTCCGTAAATTAAATCTGAAACATCATGGATTCCCTGCTCTTTTTGGGTGAATCAAGGGACCTCTTTCTTTTTTCCCTCTTCCAAACTGGGAAGTTTTGTGTTACATTATTTCCTTTTTAAAAAAGACCATGCAGACCCCCTATTTAATTAAAACCTTAATTTTATTCACGGTATTTTTGGCCGCAGTATTGGCCAAACCTGGATATATTACATCCGTGGAAACCCCTCTATTGCCAGAACTAATTTCCGCACGGGAACATTTCCCGGGTAAAACCCAAAAAACAAACCATCATCTTATCCATTTAGGTCAAGTTCTTCCTGGAGAAACTTTCTTCGATTTAATGAAAAAACATCAGTTTTCAGATCAGGAAATACACACGATGAATTCTTTGAGTCAAAAAGTTTTTAACTTGAAAAAAATTAAAAAGGGAAGCCCTTACACTGTTTTTTTAAATGAAAATGGTGAGGTCACCCAATTCGAATTGGACATTGATGGAGAGAAAAATTTTTCATTGAAGCGGGACGCTAATCATTGGATGGCTTCGGTGGAAAAAACTCCCTACGACCTTAGGAAGAACATCGCCCAGGGGGATATTCAAAACTCTCTTTATTTATCTTTGGATGAGGCCTGTGCCCTTACCTCTCTGGCGGCCTCTTTAGAGGAAATCTTTTCTTGGGATATTAATTTTGGAACCGATTTGAGAGAGGGGGATACTTACAGCATTTTGTATGAGGAACGTTGGCGGAAAGGGCTTTTTGTGGGACCAGGAAAGGTCCTTGCGGCCCGATTTGAAAACCAGGGTAAGACGTTTGAAGCCGTCTTTTTCGAAGGCCGGAATGGGGATAAAGGTTATTTTGATCCCAATGGAAATTCCCTTCAAAGAAAATTTCTAAAATCACCCCTCCGGTTCAAAACCATCAGCTCTCCTTTTTCAAAAAACCGCCTTCATCCCATCCTAAAAATTCGGAAACCCCATTTGGGCATCGATTTCGCCGCCCCTTATGGAACCCCCGTAAGATCCTCCGCAGATGGCCTTGTGGTTTTTAAAGGAAAAAATGGGGGCATGGGAAAAATGATTAAAATTCGACATAATCAAACTTTTTCAAGCGCCTACGGTCATCTTTCCCGGTATTCCAAAAAAATTGAGATCGGAAGGTCTATTAAGCAGGGGGAAGTCCTCGGGTATGTGGGCTCTAGTGGCTTGGCGACGGCACCCCACCTCCACTATTCTTTTTACCAAAAAGGAAGATTAGTCAATCCTTTAAATATAAAAAACCCAAATGTCCGGTTTCTATCTCCCTCAGAACTGGATGAATTTAAAAAAAGAGCCCGAAACTTTCTCTACCAAATCGCCCCATCTCCGGCCCGCATTTTTACCGCTTCTCATTCTGCCTCAAAAACTTAAAAAGGTGTTAAGAAAAAGGAAGTGTTCATTTTTCGATTTGGTTACTTAATTCTCCGATTTCTTTCATTACCACTTTTACTATTTCCCGTGCCGTGTCCAAATTATCTGGCATGGAATAAAAATGGTCAAGATGAATAGGTTTCCCAAATATAATTTTTGCATGTTGCCCTATCCGTGGAAACCAACCATTACGTGGGAGAATCAGATCTGTCCCTTTCACAGCAACCGGGAGAATTTTCCGGGGTTTGGCCTGGTAAATGACTTTTCCAACCCCCACCCGGCCGGGTAATAGCTGGCCGCTGAAAGACCAGGTTCCCTCCGGAAAAACCACCAACACGTCCGTTTGAAGGGACTCAACCATTCGATCCATTGATTTCTGGTCATGTTGCCCTCTTTTTACCGGAAAGGCCCCAATTAGATACATGATGATACGTGAGAAACTGGTTTGAAAAAGATCCTCCTTAGCGGCCGCACGCCACCAAACCTCCGAGAACCGGGGCATGGCGGTTACCCCAATTAAAAAGGGATCAAATGTGGATATATGATTGCAAAGAAATAAAACCCCCCGTTCCCCTCGCTTCGGAATATTTTCCCTCCCGAAAACCTCCGTGCGGTTTAAAATCCGGAAGAGAACACCGAGGAAGCCCAAAGCAGTTAGATGGATGAGATTAACCAGAACACCGGGACGCGTTCTCATAGTGGATGATTACTTGATTTTTATTAAAAGAAGAGCCTTTCGTATGTTTAACAAAGATCCAAAAAAAACATTTCCGGGAAGGGATTCATGGTTATTGTTTCCATTTTCTTATACCAACCCTAGGAAGAGCAACCCACCTGAATATGCCGCGCCCAGTCCGGAGGCAAATCCGCATAATGTTCCATTTCAGGGTGTTCATGAAACGGACTTTTCAAAAGGAACAAGAGGCGATCAATTTCAGAAAAATCCCGTTCCTCCACAGCCTTTAAAATGGCGACTTGGGCTAAATAATTTCGTAATACGTATTTTGGATTGACGCCATCCATTTGGGTCTTTCTCTCAGAATCCTGGGTGTTTTCCAATTTTAAACGGTTCCGGTATTTTTGAGCCCAGTGATCAAATGCCTCCCGGTCCACAAAAAGGTCCCTAACCTTTGAATGATTCGTTTTGGAATCCCGTTGAAAATGGCCCATTGCTCTAAAACAAATGGTGTAATCAACCCCGTCCTGATGCATTAAATGGAGGAACTCTCCAATCAAGGCCTCATCATCTTTTTGGGTTTCATTAAGGCCCAATTTTTTCCGCATATCCGTGTGAAATTGAGCTATCAACAATGATTGATAGGACTCCAATACCTCTTGTGCTTCTCCCATGGGAAACAATGGCGAAAGGGCCTTGGCCAACCGTGTCAGGTTCCAAAACCCAATCCTGGGCTGCTGATGAAAAGCATAACGTCCCGTGTGATCTGAATGATTGCAAATAAAGGTTGGATCATAGGAATCCATAAAGCCAAAAGGCCCATAATCAAACGTAAGGCCTAAAACCGACATATTATCCGTATTCATCACCCCATGGGCAAAGCCCACCGATTGCCAATGGGCAATTAACTTTGCAGTTCGCTTCACAATTTCAGCGAATAACCCAATATATCGATCCTCTTTCCCCTTCAAAAAGGGAAAATGAAATTCAATGACATATTCTGCCAGGGTTTGAAGGGGTTCAAATTCTTCACAATAATAGAAAACCTCAAAAGAACCGAACCGGATATGAGATGGTGCCAAACGCAGTAAAACCGCTGAGGTCTCCACCATTTCCCGCATCACTTTATCATCACTCCCGATAATGCAAAGAGACCGGGTGGTTGGAATTCTCAACCCATGCATCGCCTCGCTGCAAAGGTATTCACGGATGGTGGAACGTAAAACAGCCCGGCCATCTCCATGACGGGAATACGGGGTCTTTCCCGCTCCTTTGAGATGGAGGTCCCACCTTTCCCCATTATGATTTACCACCTCTCCCAACAAAATGGCTCGGCCATCCCCTAATTGAGGAACATAGACCCCGAATTGGTGCCCCGAATACAACATGGCCAGGGGTTGGCTGCCCGGAAGAAGTCGATTTCCAGAAAAAAACGTTACAAATTCCGGGCGATTAACCTCTTTGGGATCTAAATCAATCAATTCAGCCCCCTCTAAATTGAAACTGACCAGGTAAGGCTCAGGAAGGGGAGTCGGTAAAAGCTTAGTTCCAAAAACTTCGGGAAGTTGGGAATAGGTATTATCAAAATTTAAATTTTCAAGGGATTTCATAGACTTTTAAACCTAAAAAAAGAAAATACCCCTTTAAATTTAGCAGTTCCGAAGAGGGAGGGTCAAGGAAAAGGGGGTAAGGGAGAATAAACCATCGGGTACGCTAAAAGTTTTTCAATCCAATCCGCCATTTCCTCCTTTGAATAAGGAGCTCGATTCAACCGGACCTCAATTTTAAATCCCCCCTCAACACCCATCACCCCTACAATGGCATAAATATCTTCAAGGTTTGGAAAAATACTTTGGGTTTGAAATTCACAAAGGGTTAAAAACAACCGGCTTTTATCACCAATGATTTCCTTTATCTCTGAAAGGTCTTTCAAATGACAGTGGGCCGAACATCGGTAGACAAACTCTCCCCCCTTATCCACACTTTCAAAATCCTTAAGAGCCTGGTCTGAAAATCCGGTCAGGTAGGCACGAACGGTTGACAATTCGTTCCCCTGGGTGGCAGCCAATTGACTGGAGGGGGCTAAAAATTGAAACGGATCCGAAGAGTTATATTCAAATTGACATGGCCCGAATGCGTCTGGCCATGAACAAAAAAAGGCAACTCCTTCCTCTGAGGTTTTTAATAACAATTTCTCATTGTCTACATCAACCTGAATGGGAAAGTCCATAATTTTAACGGCATTCGCAAAAATTCTTTGCCGTTCCTCCAACCATAATGACCGGTGTTCCTGATCATCAACATCTCCCGGGGTGATGACCTCACGGGTATGCAAACGAATTCGAATAAACCCATGGCTATGTCTAAAACCAACCCAAAACATTGACCTCGGAAAATGGGTTAAGAGTGGCCCCGGCATCAACCAGGGATGACTCACCGAACAATAGGTGTTCACCGCTTGATATCTGCGATAAACAGAATGGTACCCACCGGCCAGAAGGTAAAAATCTCCGCGCCACCCTTCACGAATATGAACCAGGGTCACATCTTCGATGGGCAAAAAATCTAATTTCAAAATCTCTTTGGGCTCCCTCACCTTCCATTCCTCAATGTAGCAGATAACATCTTTCTCCTCATCCGCGGGATTAAGACCAATAGAGGATAGCCTTTTTCTCAATGAAAGGATTTCATGATATTGAAGCGTTGACCGCGTTTCCCAGCGTTGTTCTCGCATGAAACCTCTATGGATGATTGATGGATTTTCGGCATTCCTTGATAAATGCCTGTGCAATGGCCCTGGAAGAGGGTTTTTCCCATCGTTCCGGGTGCCAATGAATTCCCATGACAAACCGTTTTCCCGGAACTTCAATAGCCTCAATAACTTCATCTTTAGAACACGCACTGATGATCACAGAGGGAGGCACCGCTTGAACCCCTTGATGGTGATGACTATTCACCCTAATTCTTTTTTTTTGGATGATTCTAGACAGTTTCGTCCCCGGCCGAATGCCCACCCAGTGGATTTGATCTTTTCCTTTCGGATCCCAATGGGCCACATGAACAGAGCCATTTTTCCCGGGAGAAAATTCCATCGAAAGATGCTGAACCAAGGTACCTCCATGAGCAACGGCCAAAACCTGAATTCCCCGGCAAATACCCAGGACCGGAAGGTTTTTCCGATATGCGATTTGAAGGAGTTTCAATTCAAACTCGTCCCGAACTAAATTAATTTTTCGACAACCCCAATCTTTTTCTCCATACCGCTCCGGGGCAATATCCTCTCCCCCTGTTAAAACCAGCCCATCAGCCCCCCTAAGAGGATGGCGATCCCCCGGAGCAATAATACGGATATCTCCCCCCCATTTCTTAATCCATTGAAGGTACCCCTCTTCGGTTTTTTTTTTAGGATGGTTTGATCGAAAAGCAATTGCAATGGTGGGTCTGATCATTTTTTTCTCTCATGCAATATCGCTTTAATACTAGCACAGCCACGGACCAATGGTAAATATAGTACCGCTTTTTGGTTGAAATTTAATAAATTTACGATTAGAATTTTCATTTTTGTATTTGGACTCAGAAATTCCTTCTCGTGGAAGCTTTAAATTCTTTTAACTGACCTGGTTTCCTCCCAACGAATCATTAAAACCTTTCAAGAGTATGGAGACGAACATGAAGGTATTCCCTTTCCTTTTTCCATTCCTCGCCCTATTGATAATCGCCCCCGTTGCATATGGGGAAGAAGAAATAAAAAAAATAAGCGATGATTCCGAATTAGGATATGTGGATTCATCAGGAAACACCGATGTAACCACCTTCATCCTGAACAATACCTTTAAGTTTCTTCCATCAGACCATTTAGAGGGAACCTGGAAACTCAATTTACTCTATTCAGAAACAGACGGCGAAAAAAAAGGACAAAGGTATGGAACTGATCTACGGGCAGAATACAAATTTACTCAAAGGGCCTATTCCTTTGGACTCGCCTCCTGGTTAAGGGATAAGTTTGCTGGGGTCGATTCACGCCTTTTTTTTGGCGGGGGTGCAGGGTATAGACTCCTTACAGGCCCCAAACATAAACTATTGGGCGAAGCGGGCTTGAATTATACACTTGATGAATTTACAGACAAGTACCTCACAACGAAATTTCCAATGGACTATGATAGAACAAATGACTATGTGGGTGGAAGGGTTTTTGGGGAATACGCTTATTTTTTTACCAAAAAAAATAGATTTACAGCTTGGATAGAATATCTCCCTGATTTCGAAGATGATGGAAATTATAACGTTAATGGGGAGGCTGCCCTTATTTCTGCCCTTAACGGTTTTCTTTCTCTCAAGGCTAGTTACCTGGTTAAATACGATAACGAACCACCCTTGGGGGCCACCGACACGGATAAGATTTTATCCCTCAATCTTGTGGTGAATATGATTTAAGAATGGGTATGAGAAAAATGGGGAAATCCCCGGATTTTTCTTCATGGGGCAAGCTCGGTTAAAATTTTAAAACTTCTAAACAAATCCCTTTCATAATTGATGAAAATTGATTATGATGGCTCTCCACTTAGCTTAAAACTTTCATCAAATAGTTAGCGGGTATTTTTTTAAAAAAAGGAGAATAAAATGGCAGACCGAATAAAAAAAGTAGATTATTTTAAAATTCAAGTACCAAATCGACCGGGGGTAGGCGCTAAAATACTCGGGGATTTTAAAAAAGAAAAAATTAATCTCCTTGGGTTTTCGGGTTTTCCGCGAGGAGGGAAAAGCCAACTGGATTTGATCCCCCAAAATACCAAAGCGTTTTTATCCACGGCAAAGCGGTTAAAGGTAAAGGTCGGGGCTAAAAAAACAGGTTTTCTGGCTCAAGGTCAAGATCGTGTCGGAGCCATCGCATCCATCATGGAAAAACTGTCCGCTGCGAAAATTAACGTTACCGCTATCGATGCTATTTGTGCCGGTAAGGGGCGATATGGCGCAATTTTTTGGGTCAAAGGACCCAATATGGCTAAAGCATCAAAGGTTCTAAAAGCCACACAACTCTAAGAGCCGCTCCCCTCATTTTCTAACCAGGTCATGGGTTTTTAAATTTAACCGTTTTTTATTAAAATGGAAAAAGGTTTTTTTCCGCCCATTTTCCTATAAATAGGGTCCACTTTTCCTTTTCTGATCTTTCCTCTTTTTGGAAACTGGTTTTCACCCCCTTGCCTTGTAACCGTATTTAATTTTTAGTATAGTGGTTTTTAAACGATGGAAATCCGGAGGGAATTTATTTATGGGGTGGCTATTAGGAGCAGGAATCGGTCTCTTACTAGGGGGTCCATTAGGGGCCGTCATTGGGGGAGCAATGCAGCATGTCCTTTCGAAAGGGGCAGGGGCACTTTCAGATGGCCGCTTGGGGGCCCCAAAGGGTGAACAGGTTTTTATTACTCACCTCATCGCCATTCTGACCAAAATTGCAATGGCTGACGGGTCTATATCCGATCACGAACGTAAAACGATTCATAACTTTTTCTCTAGGGGTCTTCATTATAAAGGAATGGAACTAAAGTTTATCGATGCCATGATAAATGAAACCCAAAGGGTCAACCCCGATTTATTCCAAATTTGTAAAGCTTTTGATCAATTTGCAGGGAGGGAACAGCGCCTCCTGCTATTGGATCTGGTTTACCAGGTGGTCATTACCGATCATGTCATCACAAAAGAAGAGGAAGACGCCATTCAGCAGGTGATCAACGGTTTGGGTATCGGGGTTGATGAACACGAGAAAATAAAATCCAGATATCTTTTGGCCAAAAAGAAAGACCACTATAGTGAATTGGGCCTCTCCCCCACCGCTTCCGAGGGGGAAATCAAATCCGCATACCGGCAATTGGCATCCCAATACCATCCTGATAAGGTTTCCCATTTAGGACCTGAACTCATTGCTTTTTCCGAGAAAAAATTTAAAAGCATCAATGAAGCCTACAATGCCCTCAAGAAAGAACGAAAACTATAGTAAAAAAAAACCTCAAAATCTTGGGACGTTTTACTAAACCCAATGGAAATTAACAAATCAAAAATTTTGGCCATGGTCATTGCCGGTGGAAAGGGGGAACGCCTGATGCCGCTGACCACGGACCGGACCAAACCCGCGGTTCCGTTCGGGGGAAAATATAGGATCATCGATTTTGTTCTCAGCAATTTCCTTAATTCAGAACTGATGTCCATTTATGTTCTGGTCCAGTATAAATCCCAATCCCTCATTGAACATCTTCGCCGTGGATGGCGAATTAGCGGAAGAATTCAAAGGAACTTTATCACCGTGGTCCCCCCTCAAATGAAAAAAAGGAGCGGCTGGTACCAGGGAACCGCCGATGCCATTTACCAAAACCTCAACCTCATCCGGGATTTTTCACCTGAGCTGGTTGCTATTTTTGGGGCGGACCATATTTACCGAATGGATATCAATCAAATGATCCAATTTCACCTGGACAAGAAAGCAGATGCAACCGTTGCTGCTCTCCCGGTTCCTATTCATTTTGCAAAGGATTTTGGAATCGTTAAGACCAATGAACAAAATAAAATTATCGGTTTTGAGGAAAAACCAAAAAGACCTCCCCCCATGCCCGAGGACCCAACAAAAGCATTTGCCTCCATGGGAAACTATATTTTTAATACGGATGTTCTCAATCAGGCCTTGGAGCAGGACGCAGGCCAATCCGCATCACATGACTTTGGCGGGGATATTATTCCGAAATTGATCGGATCTAACAATGTGTTTGCCTACAATTTTTTTCAAAACCAAATCCCGGGAATACAACCTCATGAAGAGCATGGATATTGGCGGGATGTGGGAACACTAGAGGCTTATTGGAAGGCCAATATGGATCTATTAGGAGAGTTCCCAACGTTTAATCTTCATAACAATGCCTGGCCCATCATGACCGATAATTTTGATGGACCCGCAGTGAGAATTGAACGATCTCATTTAGACGGAACTTTAATCGGTCAGGGAAGCCGGGTAGTCGATGCAACCATCACCCGTTCGGTCATTGGAAGAAATGTCCGCATTGAACAGGGTACCTCCATTGAAGATTCCATTGTCTTGGACGGATCCATCGTGGGTGAAAAAGCTCGGATACGTCGAGCTGTATTTGACCGATACAATGTCATCCCTCCGGGGGCCAGCATTGGTTACGATATTGCTTCGGATAGGGAAAAATATTATGTGACCAAATCCGGATTGGTTGTTTTTCCCCGTGGTTTGTCAATGGGAGGAAGGGCACTAAATGACCCCAAAAAATGATTTTTTCTCTCTTTTTTAATTCAGAGGGGCCCCTAATATTTTTTTTAAAAAACTCATTTAAAGAATAAGATTTGACATCAATTGAAAAATGGATTTATCCTATTTATTACCCGATCAGGTTAACCCAAACAAATTAATACCTTAATACCCTAAAAAAAGTTTTTGTTGGGTTTAAAAAGTAATTAAGGAGAAAAATCAAAAAATGAAAAATATGAAGGGTATTTTTCTTTTAATTTTATCCAACATACTCATTTTTATTACTTTATCCATTACATTTACCATTTTGGTAAATGTTGTCCTTCCCATGTTTGGAATCGACGTTAGGGGCTCTGTTAATCAAACGATCCTTGTTTGGTCTATGTTACTCGGGTTTGGGGGAGCTTTTATCAGTCTTGCTTTTTCCAAAAAAATTGCTCAAATGAGTTTCCGTGCAGTTCAAATTAAAGAACCCAAATCGGCCACCGAACAAATGGTCTATCGGACCGTTCAAGAACTCTCCACATCCCTTCAAATTAAAATGCCAGAGGTCTGGGTGTATGAATCTCCGGATCTCAATGCGTTTGCAACAGGTCCATCCAAAAACAATGCTATGGTTGCGGTTTCAACCGGCTTGGTCCAATCAATGCGGGAACGGGAGGTTCGAGCCGTTTTGGCCCATGAAATGGGCCATATTTTTAATGGTGATATGTTCACCACCACTGTTTTGGCGGGGTTGATGAATACGTTTGTCTATTTTATTAGTAATCTCGTTTCACGACATGTCATGGAGAGAAATTACATGCTGGGCATTGCTACCTATTTCTTTCTTCAAATCATTCTTTCTTTCTTGGCCATGATCCCCATTTGCTGGTTCTCACGAAGGCGTGAGTTTGCAGCGGACCGTTTTGCGGCACAGAAATACGGAAAAGAAGCCATGGTGGGGGCTCTTCAAACCATTGGCCGTTTTGTGGAAACCGCCAAGCCCCAATACAGCACCAGCGATTCTTTTGCCACAATGAAAATCTCGGGAACCTCCCGGGGTTGGTTACACCTATTCTCAACCCACCCCCCCATTGAGGAGCGCATCTCAGCACTTCAGGGATTTTAAAATCTTTTTTGAAATTAATCTAAACCACGAAACTACCTCCTGTTCCCGTTTTCGTATAAATGAAAGAATCCTCTTAGGTGGAACAAAAAACATCGAAAAGCCTTTTGATAGATATGGACGGTGTATTGGTCCGCGGGAATAAAGTCATCCCGGGAGCAGATCTGTTTATTGAACGTTTGAAAAAGGAAAAACGAAAGTTTCTCATCCTGACCAACAACTCGGAAAGAACTCCTAGGGATCTGCAACATCGTTTGGAACAAATCGGGTTAAGGGTTACTGTTGAACACCTCTACACCTCTGCACTTGCTACCGCAAGCTTCCTCTCCTCTCAAAAACCAAAAGGAACCGCTTTCGTGATTGGGGGTTCAGGGCTGATCGACGCGTTACATCAAGCCGGGTATATCATTACGGAATACCAACCTGATTATGTTGTGGTGGGAGACACCCAACACTATGATTATCACCACATTACCCAGGCCATCCGGTTTATACAGGGAGGAGCTAGGTTAATCGGAGCCAATCCCGATGTAACAGGGCCCAGTGACACCGGAATTGTTCCAGCCACTGGGGCCTTGGTGGCTTTAATTGAAAAGGCCGTGGGTTGCAAAGCCTATTTTGTGGGAAAACCCAACCCTCTAATGATGCGGTCGGCCCTCAGGAAATTGGGAGAACATTCGGAAAATACCATAATGGTGGGAGATCGAATGGATACCGATGTGGTAGTGGGAATTGAAAGCGGGTTGGAAACGATTCTCGTATTGTCAGGGGTTACGAAAAAAGAAGATATAGAACACTTTCCTTACCGGCCTACCAGAATTTTAGACTCGGTGACTTCCATCGAAATTTAACCCTCGGCTAGTCAAAATCTTTATTCCATTTCATTTCCCCGTTTTTACTTCAGTAAATCTGTCCTTCATCCAACCCCACATAAAGGACCCTCTTGGAATCTCGGCCAACCGATTCTAAAGAAAGCTGTTCTAAAACGGGTAACCGAAAAGGCCCCGTCCCCTTTCCCGAAGGAAAGGGGACGGGGTAAAATAAAAGGAAATATTTTTTGCCTGGGGCGGCAATTTACCCAAGCCTACTCCTCAGGTTAGAGGAATGAAGGCTTTAAGGAAATACCCCCGTTAATTCTTTATGGAAAGCAATTCCACATCAAAAACAAGGGTGGAATGAGGTCCAATTTTTTGGCCGGCTCCCCTTTCACCATAGGCTAAGTTTGCAGGAACATAAAGCTCCCATTTAGAACCCACTTCCATTAACTGTAACGCTTCCGTCCAACCGGGAATCACCCCATTGACAGGAAAAGTGGCGGGTTCCCCCCGGCCATAGGAACTATCAAACTCCGTTCCATCAATTAAGGTTCCCTTATAGTTTGTCGTTACTTGGTCGGTTAATTTGGGTTTTTCCCCCTTTCCCTTTTTAATGACTTTATATTGGAGCCCGCTGGCCAGTGTAACGACCCCTTTCTTTTTTTTGTTTTCAGCAAGAAATTTTTCCCCTTCTTTCTGGTTTTTCTCGGCTTGTTCTTTGGCTTTGGCCATGGCTTCCTGCTGAAGCTGATTCATGGCATCTCGTCTCTCATCTTCCGAGAGTCTTGATTCTTTTCCGGAAAAAGAATCTCTAATTCCCAGAGTAAGGGCATCCAGGTCAAGCTCCACAGGCTGACTTCTCATGTCACTTCCAATATTCAGACCGATGGAATAGCTTGCTTTTTCCCTGGCGCTTTTCAGATTTTTCTGATCCTCTCCAAAGGCCTGACTGGAAAAGATTAAAACACTCATAAAAAAAACTATCCGTAACAACATTGAAACTCCTTTCTTCGATCCCCGGAAGGGATCGCATCTAAAGTTTTTTTCCTGCACCTATTTTTTCTCGGCTTTGGCAAACCGGTATTGGACCCTGCACAGAAAAAACGTTTTAAATTTTTCCCATTGGCCACATTTTTTTATAAATAAACTTCCTCCCAAAATAAATTAAAGCAATTGAAAACCCGATGGAAATGGGAACAAACAGTCCGGTGGCTATAGTCGCACTTGCAATCCAACCCATCCCTTCCATGGCCTTAAACACATGGTTGGCCAATCCGGAAAGATAGTAAGCAATCACGATGACGGAAAGACCTTCCACCGTCTGTTGTAGAACCGCTTGGCTTTTAGTTGTTTTATCCACATTGGAGAGTAATTTTAAATTTTGATCTTCTAAAACCAGGTTCTGCTCCTGTTGCATCAGGCTCACACGGGTCCGAATCACGGAGATACTCCCTTGAAAATCGGATTCAACGGCCTCAATACGCCGGATTAACTGCCCGTAACCATCTGCAACCCCGGAAATTCCCCCCAGGACATAATCCGAAAGGGGAAGAAAAGGAGGATGGTGTTTTTCTTGAAGGGCCCGTATGGTGGAAATGACAATTGTATTATAAGGTACCGAGGCGGATAACTGGTACCGCATGGCTTCGGCAAAACGGCTGACCTCCAAAAAATCCTGGGTTAACTGATTAACCCACCCTTGGAGCGTCTTTGAATCCGAAGTAGAAAGTTCAGCGGTAATACTGGTCCGCTGCTCCAGGTGGTGCTGCTCCAACTGATGAATCCGGTCAACCGCTTTTGAGAATTCCGGAAAAGGGAGCAACAACAGATGATAGTAATTTTCCATGGTGGCCACCGCATCAATCACCTGGGGAAGAAGTTGAAGAAGCGCTTTTGGAGAAGCGGAAAAAATTAAATACCTCTCCCGCATATGCTCATCCGGGGTAAAACTGGTGACGATGGAAATTTCCTCTCCAAAAACCTGGCTTCCATAAACATGAGGGCCGGGCAACAATCCCCTGATCAGGTCGGGCTTAATTTTAGGTTCCTGGGAAAAAATAATATCCAACGAGGTCACCCGGTCTCCCAAAGGGGACACCGGAAACTCAAATCCAGGGAGGCTGATGGGACCAAAATCGAACAATAGGTTTTTATCATCAGGAATATGCCAAATCTGATAACTGTAATATTCTGTGTGGGCTTCCCAAACGATTACGAGCCGGTCACCATTCTCTTCAATCCGAACTCCAAACCCGAATTTTTCCATGACATTGCAATTGGCTTCTTCAATTTCCAATGCCTTTAAAACGTGAAGAAATTGCTGGCGGCTTTCCGGCCTTTCAAAAGGAGGGTTCTTCATCCGAAATGCCGTATGGTGAACATGGGCCGGAAAATCGAGCCATTCCCCCAGGTATTTTTTAGGCCGCTCATGAAGGCGTTGGAGAGGGATTTTAATTTCTCTCCCAGGGTTAGGTTCCACAGAAAGCTCTCCTTCGGTAAAAGTAAAAGTATAAAAAGATTCAGCTTTTATAACATCTTGGAGGAAAAATTTCAATCTCTGTGATGAAACCGTTTCTGTTTCCCCAGGTGGAGGAAATTTAGATTGGGTGGTGACCAGAAGGAAGAAGCTCGGGAATATTTCGGAGGGTTTGAAAAACCACGCAATAACAGTGGTCAAGGATAAAAAACATTTAGCTGCGAAGAATCACTGCATTTGAAATCCAGGTGGATAATACACATCCCGCAAAAAACAAAATCCCCAGCACCGAAGCGGACTGAAATCCCGATAGACCCAGCCCAAGAGAGATCATTCCAAACCCTGCTAATCCAATGGTATAAGCAATCAGGAAATTTCGCCCTTTTCCTTGATTGGCTCGAAAAATACCGGAAATAGGGATCATCAGGAGCCCCGAACCTACCCCGGCAAAAAGTAATAAAATATTCTCCATCAATAACCAACCCCCGATTCCTGCAAATCCTGAAAAAAGACATCCCCCAATCCAATTGGAGGCCAGCAGCTGTTCGGAAGAGAGGGCAAGCCTTCCAAAGCGATCCAAACGCAACAACAGGTTGAAAAGAGAGTCGGCCACCCATGTCAGGAGAACAAATAAAAGATAGGCACCCATCAAGGGAAACACAAAAGGAGCAAGATCTGGGTTCTCCCTTCCCATCTCCCTAAGGAAGCGGATGAAAAAAAAAGCCCCAATTATGATCCCCCACTGAACTTTAGGGCTGAAATTGGACATCCAGAAGAAATATTTTAATAAAACGCGATAGAGGATGTTCCGGGCTTTGAGGGCCTCCACGATCCCCTCCCTGGCCCAAACCATTTGGGGATTAATCCGAAGGGCTTCGCGGAAATTCTCCAGTGCTTGGGTTTGATCTCCCTGTTCCAAAAGAATCCACCCTCGCCGGGCATGGGTGGAGGCGTTGTCGGGGTCCCTTGCCAAAGCACCCTCAATGGACGCGGAGGCTTCCTCTTTTCTTCCCAATTTGTTGAGGGCCATTGCACGAAAATTGGCGCACTCCACATGCTCCGGATCCTCCCTGAGTCCTTCTTCCACCACTTGAAGGGCTTCTTTCCATCGGCGCTGTTGCAATAGCAGACTTCCCAACAGAGCGAGGTAGTCCGCATCATCGGGTTCCAACCGGATGGCTTCCCGGATGGCGGTTTCCGCTTCCCGTGTTTGATCTTTGTCATCCAAAACGCTGGCCAGGACATAATGGCAATACCCCAAATCCGGGGCAAGGCCAATGGCTGTCTTGGCATTCTGTACGGATTCATCATATTTTTTCTGCCTCGAAAGAGAAACCGCCAACAAGGCATGAGCGATAGGGTCTTCGGGGTCATTTGAAATCCCTTTTCGAAACTCCTCCTCGGCAAGCGGGTATCGGGACTGTTGAATCAGGAGGCGGCCTTTTTCGATGTTTGGGTTCATTTAGATATTGAGATAAGGAAGAATTTCATCATAAAATCCTCCCTGATTAGAATACAGGGCATAGTTACGGGCCGTAGAAAACCATTCCTTTGTTGAAGGTTTTCTTTTTTTAAGGGCTGAAAGGAGATCCTTGGTGGTCAGAGGCTCCGGCACTCCTTTTTTCATGGCTTGCTGTAGCTTCCCTTCAACGGAAACATCCACAAGGGTTTTCAGATCCGCACCGGAAAAACCATCGGTTTTCTTGGAAATGTGCTGATGATCGATATCCTGAGTCGGTTTACCTTTAAGAAGAATTCTCAAAATGGTCTCCCTTGCTGGGGCGTCGGGTGGGGGAACAAAAATAATCCGGTCAAACCGGCCCGGCCGGCGAAAGGCAGAATCCAAATGCCAGGGAACGTTGGTGGCCGCAAGGATAAGCACACCATCATTCGTTGTTTTGATTCCATCAAGTTCAGATAAAAACTGGTTAATCAGCTGCCGCCCTGCGCTCTGCCGCATGTCCGATCGGCTCGCACCCAGGGCGTCCACCTCATCGAAAAAAAGAACGCAGGGTTTGTGATTTCTAGCCTGTTCAAAAATTTCATGAAGATTTCGTTCACTCTGACCGAGCCACATATCTAAAACATCGTTGATGCCTACTGAAATAAACCCCGCCTTTACCTCACCTGCCGTTGCACGGGCCAGATGGGTTTTTCCGCACCCCGGGGGCCCGTACATGAGAATTCCCCCGCCAACCGCCTTGCCATAAGCTTTGTAAATCTCGGGATGGGCCAAGGGATGAATAATTTTCATTTGAATCTCTTCTTTGACCCCCTCAATCCCCCCTACGGCCTCGAAAGTCACCGTAGGCCGTTCCATGCTCAGATCGGGTTTTTCGGATTCCCCTCCCCCCCGGTTTCTAACTTTTCCGTCAACGATCTCCGACTCCTCTTCATCCTGAAAAATTCCAAGCCGCTCTTCCAAATCGGAATCGGCAACGGAAGGATCAATCTTGACCGCTTTTTTGTACTGTATGACCGCTTCCTCAATTTTTGAATCCTGCACCAGAAGCCGAACATACAACAAACAGCCTCGGGCAGGAGGTTGAGAACTCTTCATCAAGTCCTCTACCATCACCAAAGACGCGGTGTATTTCCCTTGCTGATAAAAGGCGCTGGCAAGTCCTACTTTGAGCTGTGGGTCCTGGGGAAAAAGGGAAAGGGCCTCACGATATTCCGTTTCGGCATCTTCGGCCTTCCCATAACCTAGAAGCATATCGCCATAATTCCGCCGAAGATCCAAACTGTTTGGGGAAACCCGAACCGCCTCTCGCAGGGCCGCAATAATGGAATCCGGTGCAGGCACACTTTCTGAAGGCATAACGTAAAGGTATCGGAGGGTGGAAAGTGTGTCAAGAAAGGTAAAAAAAACAGTGAAATTTGGGGATTAAAAAGTAATTCAGATTGGGTCAGGAAATATGCCACTCTCTTCATGAAAGTGCGATTTTTGAATAAGGGTCCATAATTAAATCTTTCTTCTTGAAATCAATAACATAGCAATAAAAAATACCCATCGGCCCGATGACCGCTGGGTATTTTAGTAGGAAATCCATTGTTAAAACTCTATCCCGTTAACTTTCTCTTAAAAAATGCCAATCCTACAAGGCCAGAACCGAGAAGGAATATTACAGAAGGTTCTGGAACAGCCGCAATCCGGGTCCACGTAATTTGAAGTTTGGGATCGATAGGATCAAGATAACCCCCTGGGTCAATTGAAGGATTAGAATTTGATCCACTAAATAAATTATGAAAGCGGATCATTGCGGGAGGTTGCTGGAATATTTCCTGAAGGGATGCACGGGTTCCATTTACATTGGAAAACGTATGGACCTGATCTAACCAAAAATTGAAATCACCGCTACCTTCAAGGAACCAATCAGGCGCGCCATAATCATAAATTCCAGGAGAAATAACATCAACCATTTCAAAAAGTATAGAGCATTAACATTCCCTGGATTGCTGAATGGCCCTCCTCCATAAAAATTTAATTTCCAATGTGTAGGTCGAAATTAAAAATAAAAAATGCATTCTGAGTTCCCTGAAAGGAAGTGGAGGGGGGTACCCAAGGCAAAAATGTTTGCCAATCCCTTATCTCACCATCAAGGAGCATAGACCCAGAAATGTTCAATAAATTCCCTTGTGAACTTAAGACTGAACCAGAAGCGGAGTACTCCCAGGAAATAGCGTTCCCTTTTCCAGGAAACATTAGAAAAATAAGTGAAACAAAGAAAAAGACCATTTTATCCATTTTAAACTATCTCTAAAAAAACCGGGCTACCAAATTGACAATATTTCCTGGTGACCTCGATAGCCCTGCTATCCAAATAAGGTCTATCGCTTTGCGCCCTACGGCTTCCGGTCATTTGTCTTGATAGAAGGTGGTAAAGTGAACTCCGTTAGATATATCATCCGAAACAACGTACATGGTCGGTTAATTAAAATTTTTAATCCAAAACGGAATAAGGGGATTAAAAGTCATAGAGATTTTTAAAAATCCCTATGGTTTCTTCTTTTTAAAAAATTTTATGGAAGTTTTCACCAGGCTTGCAAAAAACAGCCAACCTCCCAGGGCGGTCACAATGGTGGGTCCAGTGGGGAGGTCAAATTGGAAGGAGCTAATAAAACCGGTCCACGTTGCGATCAATCCAATCCCCAGAGCCGTTAAGACAAGGTGAGAAAACCGTTGGAAAAACAATAAAGCCGTCACGGCAGGTATGACCAAGGTGCTAAAGACCAGAAGAACTCCTGCTGTCCGAATGGCTACCGCAATAACCAAAGCTAATGTAAGATAAAAGATAAGGTTCCAAAACCGTTTATGACTTTTATTAGATGGATCGACAGTAGAGGTTTCGGTGATTTGAATGAATTTTTTCGAGAATAAAATATGGATAAAGGTCACAAAGCCAAAAACAACGAGTAATACAAATAATTGCTGTGTGGTAACCCCCAAAATATTTCCAAAAAACAGATTAAGAATGTCCGCTTCTCCATGAGGGATGTTGGCAATTAACAAAACCGCGATTGCGGATGCCACTGCATAGATGATTCCCATAATGGCCTCTTGGGGAATCCTCTTCTCATATTCGGGGATAGATAATAAACCGGCTCCTACTAACGTAAAAACTAAAGAAAACACAAGCGGGTTGAAATCAAATAACATGGCAAAAGCCACACCCACAGCGGATAACTGGGCGATGGCAAGATCTACAAAAACGATCCGGCGTTTCACCACATGAATTCCTAGGTAGGCCAGCATGAAAGTCAGAATCGAGCTTGCAAAAATCGCCTGGCGCATAAAAGGAATGGACAGTATTTCAAGCATCATGAATGGTCTATTTTCTTTCCGAAAGTTTTTTTAACCTAAAAATGTTTTCCCTTGGAAAAAATTATCGGAATCCAATATTTTTTGGCTTCTGGATTCCCGCTTGCGCGGGAATGACGGCCTCAATGATTCAAAGTATTTCCGAGACATGACATTAGGAAGATGTGTCTGATGTCCCTCAAAGGTTTTCTTTTTTGCGCCTTGAAATATGTGATTTCATCTCCCTCCTTTGATATTTCTTCCCAGAAAATTTGATTGATTCGCCTGCTTTGGATTGCTGTAAGGCTCCGGTGAAAATGACGGACATCCCGAAAGTTATGCAGGCTTCGTGCATCTTCAACGGTCATTTCATGGATTTCTGGATTAAAAACCTCTTTCATTGTGGTACAACCCACCATGAACGCCAAAATGGAAATTGAAAAAAATGGCTTGGCGCAAAAATGAAATAGATAGGATTTCCAGCATCATTCAGGAACCCTTTGATAAGGAGGTGGTTATTTTCCCTACAAGATGGTCAAAAAGATCTTTGTAGGTTTTGACTCCCTTCTCTCCGCCGACAGACGGAGGCAAAACCACAACGGTTGCACCGGTTTCTCTCGCCAAAAGATTTGGAATCGACCGATTAAAGTAAGGCTCCATAATGATGAGTTTAACGTTTTCTGTTTTCATTAATGGAATAAGACTGTTGACATGAACAGGGGATGGGGGAATACCGGGTTTGGGTTCAACAAACGCAACCACATCAAGGCCAAACCGCTTTGCAAAATAGGACCAGCTGTTATGATAGGTAACTATTTTGGTTCCTTGATAAGGTTTAAGTTTCTCCTTCCATTTTGAAATGGCTTCGTTCAGGTGAATTTCAAAGTTTTTCTGATTTTTTTGGAAGGTCATCGCCTGTTCGGGAATCATTTGACTCATTCGTTGCGAAATGGTTTTAGATATCATTTTCCCATTTTCAGGATCAAGCCAATAGTGAGGATTTCCAAATGGGTGGACATCCCCTCTGGATCGATCCACCGGAACGGTCATGACCTCCAATGGTGTAATTGCATTGGAGGTGTCCAGGTATCCGGATGCTCCCGGTTGGATTTTTGGGTTTCGAGCCCCTACCAAAAGTGGTGGAACCCATCCCACTTCCAAATCCAACCCAATTTGTATAAAAAGATCCGCTTTTGATGCCTTCAGCATTTGGCTTGGTCTTGCTTCTAAAAAATGGGGATCTTGAGCCCCATGAGTTATACTCTCAACAGTCACTAGATTTCCTCCCACCTCCCGAGCAATAGCAGCCAGATCTTCCGTAGTGGTTACAACCTTTAAGGAAGCCCCCCAAACCAGGCCTTTCATTAAAAAGATCAGAATGAACAGAACGACACTTTTTTTCACGATTGAAACTCCTTTTTAAAAATGGTTAAAACGTATGGGCAGCATGTTTTCCAATCGAGAATTCAAACTGCAGGAAAACAGCATGAACGGCTTTATCGTTCAGATGCTCAGCAAAATCGACATTGTACTGAAGTCGCATTCGGGAAAATTCACTAAAGTAACGGGTTAAATCCAGAGAAAAGCGCCAACGCAGATCCCGAGGGGGGTCAGTCGCATTGTCTCCATTTCCGTTTGCATACTCTACCCGACCGCCCACCACCCACCGCTCGATAAAACCCCAAAGCCCTTGAACATAAAACCCATAGTCTCTCAATATTTCATCCGGTATTCCCGCTCCGGTGAAATCCCCCGCCTCATAACGACGCCAGAGCGCCTCGGCTTGTAGCGAAGTGAACGGAAATCCCCTTCGAGAGGTAACCGGTACCCATTTGTGATAGAAATCGACACCCAGAAGGATGGTATCCGTATGGGTACCGGTTCCATTGGGACCATACGATCCCGATGTCCCGATGATCACTTCTTGCGTTTCTGAAAGTGTCCATGCGGTCTTGATCCGACCCATATATAAATAATCATCTAATCCATCAACGGTTCGGTTACCGATCGGGTGGCCTCCCACCACATCACCCTCCGCCCATAAAAAACTTGAGGCCGTTTCCCCCTTGGCGTTTTGCATACTTCCAATGAGTTCCAAGTAAAAGGGAAGCGGGGATAACCAAGAAATCTGGAATCCGAGGTTTCTTAATCCATCTCCTCCAAAAAGACGGCTATTGATGATCTGCTGATCCGCAAAATCCCATTGATGAGGATGCTGTGGATTAAACCGTCCAAACCGGGCAAAAAACTGCCCTCCAATGAGTTGAAGCTGATGGGGCAAACTTAAAGTGGTAAAGTAAGCCTCTTCCACTTCGATAAAGGATTCCCCATCTTCCAAACCAAAAATAAGATGAGCATCTGCACGAAAGTATGGATCCACTGCAGACCCAAGAGATAATTCAATGTTTTGAAGATTAAAACCCCTTTGATTGGAATCATGGGCCCCAAACTGAAGATTGTCCGGTTCTGAAAAATATGCGGCTGAAAATATGCCGTTTAAACCAATCTCAGGATTAAATAGATTTTTCGCTTGGGAGATGGCTCCTCCCTGTGCCATTGCGTCATTCGAAAAAATGAAAAGGAATAAAACGATAAGAACCCAGCGCATTGTCCCTCCTTACTGGAAATCTATTGAAATTCCTTGGAAAACCAAAAGGAAATTCCAAAGGAAAATTAGATTCTCGCCACAATGTGAGATTTCTTTAAATGAAGAGCTAAAGGAGGATTAAGGAAGGCGGGCCCCTATTGGGAAGGGGTCCTTTTCCAAAAGAAGAAAAAACAATATCGTTCTTTGGTGAAAGGTAAAAAAGAAAAACAAGGCCCACGGGGATAGGTGGGCTTGTTTGGGAAATTTTTTCCCCGTTTTGAACCCACAACCCAATCTGACAACCCCGTGGATCTGAGATTTCATTCTGAGCGTACACGTGAAAAAGGGCAAAAGAGGAAAATACAAGAAGATATAAGACAAAACCAAAAGCGAATGCTGTGGGAAGGAACCTTTTTTTTGCAGTCATAGGGCGTCTTTTGCAGATCAATAAAGGATAGGGGATATTATTTCAAAAAATCTTGTTTTGTCAATCAAATAAAAATGAAATATAAATCTAATAGGACATTCAAGATTGTATATTTTAAAAAGCGACCCCCCCTAAAAAAATCGTCCCAGATATAATAGAAACCCCGGATTGAATTCACCCCTCATGCTGAATTTCTTTCCATAACCATTAAAACGACAAAATTTTCAAGCCCTCTCTTTGTATCTGTTGTGACAATCCCGTTTTATTTCCATCGTTCGTTAAAAATTTTTCACCGGTTTTCTCCTTCCTCTTCCAATTCATTTGGCGCACGATCCACATGAAGCGTCAGTCCTTTTCGGGAAATGACTTCGATTTTCTCCCCCTTCTCAATCGGTTCTCCGCTTAAAGATACCGCGTTCCATAATTCTCCATAGACAAACACTTTTCCGTGCGGCGTCAGGGATTGAACCACCTCCCCGGTTTGATAAAGCAAGGCCTCCGGTCCGGTCCAAGCCCGGGTATCATACTGATAAAAGACAGGACCATTTTTTCGCTCATAAATAAGGATTCTAAAACTCAAAAAAACAGACGCGCTGATCCCGAAACTTCCGATCAAAACGCTCCACCAATACCCGGAGAGCCAATCGAAAATGGAGGCTGCCAGAATGATAAAGGCAATTCCGATGAAAATATAGTGGCTTGTTGCCATGGCGAGAAGAAAAACTTCTAATGGGGAGATGAATTTGACAAAGATCTTATTTCGCTCAAACCTTCGGTCTTTGCGGCTAATCCGCCTGACCAACCGGGCCCAATAAACCAGGCCATAGGCAATCCCGATCGATACCCCCCAACCAACGGCCTTAAGGTTTGCTGTGATGCTTTCCCGGTCAAACCAAAGAATCAGCCCGCAAAAACCACCCATGATGAGGGTATTTCGTATGACGCGAACCTGTTTGACCATTGTGGATTCCCTCAGGTCCAAGTAGTGGAAGGAATCAGATCTATTTTTTGGTTTTTCCCTCTGGATCCCCGCTTCCGTGGCAATGAGGAGGAAAGTTTTGAGGAATTTCTCCCAAATAAGAATAAACTTCTAAACCCTTTTGATCTTATTTCACCAGTTTTTGGAACGGAACATTCTGCTGATGAACGATTCCGCGCATTAGTCTTCCCAAAATATCGGCCCCGGTAATCACTTTTTTCTGGTCACTCCACAAAATGATAATGTCTTCATCAATCACGTCATCATCGGAACGCATGGGATGGACCTTCAGCTGAGGAATCACGCCTCCCAGACTGGTCTGCGGATTTTTTACGATAATGGGGCGATGGCAATAGAGGTAGGGATTAAAGGATTGGCTTTTAAACAGGGCATCCCGTAAAAAGGTATCCGAATTAAATACGATCCTCGGTTCATTGGATGGGTCTGTAACGATTATCCATTTTTTCCCCGACAATTGAATTTTGTTCAAGAAGGGGTCTGATGGGGAAAATTCTATAATGGGAAAAACCGGCCGGTTTCCTTGAAAGGGAAGGGCAATAATACTTCTAGGATCAATGATTTCCCCCTCGTCTATGATGGTCAGATCGTCAATGGCCAGAAAATTTAAGGCGCCTTTCCCTTCTAATCGATCAATGTCCGACTCCGAGGATATAATATGCATCCGGATGAGTTCCTCCAGGTGCTTTTCATGAAAATATTGAATGCCTTCCCTCCCCAGCCATTTATCAAGCATATAGGATGTTGGTTTCGTCAAAGGAAAGAGGAGAAACTGATAAATACGAAGGACAGGGGCCATTAATGAAGCCATCTTCATGGCATGCCTTGAGAAATAAGCCTGTGGAATAATTTCGCCAAAAAAAGTAATAACAAAGGTCGAAAAAAAGAACGCCACCACCCCAACCATGACTGAATTAGATAACAAAGTAAGTAGAACATTTACTCCAACGTTTCCCCAAAGGATCGTCGCCAAAAGAAAATTGGAGTCTTTTCTTAAACTCAAAACCTTGTGGGCACTTCGATTCCCATGGGTCGCCTCGATCTCTAGTTGCAACTTACTGATGCTAAAAAAAGCTAAATTTAGACCGGAAAACATGGCAGACTGTGAAATACAGACTGCCATTCCTATCCAGGTAAATGCTTGCATATATTTTCCTTTTTCTTGTGGTTAAAATTCAATCTCTTCTGCTTCTTTAAGATTTAGGTCATATTTTGTAGAATTTCTTTCATTTTTTCAATACCTTATCTTGGCATCCTTTTGGACCGTATTTTCTTCCCTTAAAATGAGGAAAAAAATAGGGGACGGTTTCTCATCCAAAAGGGGGCAGAAGAAAAAAAGGAGGGTCAAACTGATTTTTTTAAGGGAACCAAATCCCGGCCGATTTTTCCAGAAAAGGATCGTGCAACCATTTCCCTCACATCCACTTCCCGCCTCGGCCATTGCAAAACATCAAAAAGGGCCTGCCTTTCCTGAAGCTCAAACCGTTCACCAGGTTTTAAGGAGATTAACGGCCCATGGATGGTCATTTCAAAATAGGGATACTGATCGGAATTAAAGACCTCTGTGATACAGTCATGTCCATACCCCCAGTCAGAGAAGACGGGAAACTGTTTTCTAAACCCAACCAAACCCAAATTGGGGATTTCCAATATTCCCAACATCCACCCCTCCTGCCCGTCAGCACCAAATTTAAAGGCGTCGGGGTCTCCACAATCGATAATCCCCAGTTTTCCCATGGCATTGACCACCCTGTTTCGAACCTCAATGGATCCCTTTATTTCATCAAAGGTTTTTATTCCCAAAGGAAAAGGGGATTTCTTCCACCGGGGAAAGTAAACTTTTCCGGGTCGAAGAACCATGGTCCCTGCCCAAATTCCAAAGTGGATATCCTTCAAAGAGCAATTTTTTATACCGTGAGTCACTCCCCATTCCTGAACCCCCGAGGCGGTCTCGACCAACCGGGTGATTTGGATTCCCGTTTCCCCGCAAACCGGGCTTCTCATCCCCACTTTTGCGGTTTCCGGGCCCCCTTCTTCCACCCAGAATTCGTATGGCCCACTATCTAAATCGTTAAAAGTATTTCCTTTGGGCCAACCCGTTTGGAGGGAAAGCCATGTCCGATCTCCTCCCCAAAGGGGAGAACCGGTCCCTCGATTTTTGGATTGATGATGGAATATATATTCTGAATTTTTTTTGGTTTTACCTTCCATTTCCGGTTGGGTAAAAAATAGGTCATGACTTTTCCAATTTATCCCAATAATTCTTCCTCCGATCTGGGGAAGGAGAATTAACTCAAGTGGGCCGTTCTTAATTCTTTTACAATTCCAATCTTTATACTGTATAGTTTCAATTATAACTTTAGGTTTTTGAACCATCCTAGTCTTTTTTTCCAAGGGCACGATCTAGGTTGTAGGCTGCGCTGATTAAACCAAGGTGGGTAAAAGCTTGAGGAAAATTTCCAAGGGCTTCACCGCTGTGGCCAATCTGTTCAGCGTATAACCCCAGGTGGTTGGCATATCCCAGCATCTGTTCAAATAACAAACGGGCTTGATCCAGTTTCCCCGAGTCGGTCCGCCCTGCACGAGTTAAGGCCTCCACAAGCCAAAAAGTACACATACTAAAGGTCCCTTCTTCTCCAGACAAACCATCTCTTGTTTCAGATAAATTATACCGGTATACAAGGCTATTGGATACCAATCCCCCTTTGATTGGTGATTGGAGAGTTGCATCCAGTGTTTTTAACATCCTAGGATCATCAGGGGATAAAAAGAAAACCAGAGGCATGATCAAATTGGAAGCATCTAAGGAGGCGCTTTCGTAATGTTGTACAAACGCTTTCCGCTCCCTATTCCAGCTCTTACTCATAATTTCCTTATAAATATTATCCCGGTTTTCGCGCCACCTTTGCCGATCCGCAGGAAAGGAGCGTTTCTCGGCCAATCGTAAACCGCGGTCCAGGGCCACCCAGCACATTAATTTGGAATAGGTGAAATGCTTCCTTCCTCCCCTGACTTCCCAAACCCCCTCATCGGGGTCAACCCAATGATCGCAAACATAATCCAACAAACGGTGCAGATGTAACCAAAAATCATAAGCAATTGGGGATCGGTATTTATTATAAAGGTATACAGAATCCAATAACTCTCCATATATATCAAGCTGCAATTGAGAAGAGGCGGCATTTCCGATTCGAACCGGACGGGATCCTTTATAGCCTTCTAAATGGTCCAGGGTCTCTTCCGGAATCCGGTGTCGCCCGTCAATCCCATACATGATCTGAAGAGAACCATCCGGGTTAATTTCTCCGCAACGGGCTTCCAACCAATTCATGAATTTGGCGGCTTCTTCGGTAAAACCGATCCGCATCAATCCATATAAGGTAAAAGCGGCATCTCTTACCCAGGTAAAGCGATAATCCCAATTTCGTTCTCCTCCGATCCCCTCAGGAAGACTGCAAGTTGGAGCGGCCACGATGGCCCCGGTGGGTTCATAGGTCAATAGTTTTAAGACTAGGGCTGAGCGGTGAACCATCTCCTGCCACCTGCCTGTATATTTGGATTTTGAGATCCAATGGCGCCAAAAATTAACCGTTTTCCGAAATAATTCATCTGCTTCCGGTTCGGAAAGGCAGGCTCCACATCCAAACTCACCTTCGGTATCCTGAAGAATAAAGGTCGTAGTCTCTCCCTCGTTTAAAGTAAATTCAGAAACCACTCCATTTCTTTCCCTTCTTAAAGGAATTCTGGTCCCAAGGCCCAAACATAAATTTTTTGAGTAAAATCCTGCCCCTTCCTGAAAAACATCCGTCTTATGTTCATCCCTGGCATAATTAAACGCGGGGAAACATTCCATCCGGAAGGAAATGGTTCCTCGGACGGCACTGACACGCCTGACCAGCTGATGTTCTCCATGACCTTTTATCCCAATATCGATAGGCATATAATCTACAATTTCGCCCACCCCCTGGGGAGATAAAAAACGGGTCACAAGAACGTTTGTTTCTGGCCAATAAAATTGTCTGCAATGGACGTCTGAATTGATAGGTGAGATCTTAAAACGTCCGCCTTTTTGATCATCCAAAATTGCCCCAAAAACACTGGGGGAATCAAAATGGGGAAAACACAGCCAATCAATAGAGCCATTTTTCCCAACCAATGCCGCAGTGTGCATATCACCGATCAAACCATAGTCTTCTATGGGAATATAGGCCATCTCAAACTCCTAAAATAAACAATAACATACTGCTTCCTGAGCGCAACTTTTTGAAAAATGGAGACTTCCACCATTGATGAAGGTGAAAAATTCTGAAATGCCTTCGGGGTAAAAAGGAAAGATTTTCTGGTTTGAATTCTTTTGGACGATTTAGGTTCATGAACCAGGACCTTTTTTAAAAATGATATCCCCATAAAACCCTTGGGCCGATTCACCAGTATTATCGGTATCGGTCATAATTGCAACCCCATTGATCAAGGGAGGCTCTTCATTGAAGGCTTTTTTATAATCATCGAATACGTTTCTTTCTTCCTCAACCCACCCCCCCACCCTCTCCTCTCCACTCTCTACCACAATCATTTTGACAAAATCTGTATAGGCATTATCCACAATCGTTCCCTTTGGTGTTTTACTCTCCCAAATATAATTGATGGCCGCAATGGGGATGTCTCCAAAAATGAGACGGCCGGCTTTATATTTCACCTTTTTACCGAAACTCACCTTATCCGGGTCATATTCAAAGGTAATATAGATCCGGGCCGCATAATCATCGGCCTCTTTGCTGAAAACATCACTGCTTTGAATCACATTGTCTACCTTCCAGCGCCATTGAATAACAGGATATTCTTTTAGGTCGATATGTATCTTTCGGGTCAAACCGGAGGCCCCACCGTCACTCATCGCTTGAATAACGGTCACATCCCCCTCTTTGATCACTTCATACCGGGTGTGGGTCAAAATTTTTTTAAAGGTCAATGGCTCCCACCCCTCCGGGATATTTTCACCCTCCACTGCTTTGGAAAATTCCCCAACCTTCAGGACGTTTGGTCGATCAGCAAAAGATGGATCAAGAAAGAAAAGGATAACCAATAAACCAAACGCCAACCCTTTTAGGGAACTCATTTTTTGGAATCTCCTGCGTCGAAAACCTGTTTTTCCATAGGAGCTCTTTTCAGCTTCTGGTAAACTACAGGAACCAGGGCAAGGAGGCCTAACAACACAAAGGCACCAATTACCCCCTGAGAAGCAATATCCTCTAAAGCATTAATGGTCCCAAGCTGTTTTCCGGCATTGGCATAGACAAAACTCCCCGGCAGAATTCCCAATGCGGTTCCACCCACATAGGTGGGAAGTTTCATTCGGGTCAAACCCGAAGCAAGGTTAACCAGGAAAAAAGGGAAAAGCGGAATGAGCCGTAACGTTAATAAATAATTAAAGGCATTTTTGGAAAAACCCTGCTGAATGGAATCCAGTTTTGTCCCAAACTTTTTTTCCACACTATCCCGGAATAGATACCGGGCAGCAATAAAAGCCAGAGTCGCACCTGCGGTTGCCCCGATATTAACGTAGACTGTACCTAAAAACGCGCCAAATAAAAAACCTGCGGCTAAGGTGAGGATGGCGGCCCCGGGTAGAGAAAAAGCGGTTTGAACGATATAAATAAGAATATATAAACCCACCACCAAAAGGTAATGGCTCTGGGTATAGTTTTGGAGGGCTTCTTTATTTTCTTTCAGAGAGGTAAGACTGAGAAACTGGCTTAAATCAAAATAAAAAAATGAGGCAATCACAAACCCAAAAACAAAAAGGATCAACCATTTTGCAAATGAGGGTTTTTCTTTTACCGTCGTTTCCATTTTGTTCCCCTTAAAAGGTATTGTTTTTAAAAATACAAAATTTTTTTTGTTTTTTACTGGTAAAACCTAAGGAGATTGATAGTCCATAGGCAATACTTCACATTAGGAATATAAAAAAAATAGCGGGTTTATCCATGACGAGCCGGAGGAGCCATAAATTCGGGTCCAATGGACCCAGGAATGTTCTGCTCGAGGATCTGGTCTATGAGGGATAAGGCCCCCTGATTTAAAGACCAGCCCATCACTCCCTCTATTGGGTCCAGTTGTTGAGGTCTCCTTGCACCCCAAAGAACCACCGACACCCCGGGTTGATCCATTGCCCAACGGACCGAAAGTTCTAACACGCTCTTCCCATACCGGTCTTTTGAAAATTGATCCAATGCTTTGACCGCCTTTAAATAATGCCCGAATGAAGGGGGCTGGAACTTTGGATCTATTTTTCTCAAATCATCCCCCTTAAACTGGGTATTTAAATTCATCCTTCCTGTAAGAAGACCTCTGCAAAGCACACCGTAAACAAGTGTGGTGATACCCTCTTTATGGCAAAAAGGTAACACATCTTGTTCAATTCCCCGTTCGAGCAAATTATAGGGAGGTTGACTGGTATGAAGAGAAGCTGCTTTTTGAAATTGATCCATTTGATTTGGAGAATAGTTGCTGACCCCCACAGCCCGGATTTTTCCCTGTTTCAGGAGGTCCTCCATGGTCCGTGCGGTTTCATCAAAAGGAACCAATGGGTCGGGCCAATGAATTTGGTATAAATCGATGCAATCGGTTTGAAGCCTTTTTAGTGAGGCCTCAATTTCTTTGTGAATTCGTCTTTGAGTTGAATTTCTAAAAATATTGCCATTGTCCCATTCTAATCCGCATTTGGTGGCAATCAGCGCCTTCTCACGATAATTGGATTCAGACAGAGCTTTTCCAACGATCTCTTCCGACCGGCCAAAACCATAGACCGGGGCGGTATCGATTAAACTAATTCCCCGATCAATGGCAGACTGAATGGTTCGGATTGAATCCGTTTCATCGGTTCCTCCCCACAGCCATCCACCAATGGCCCATGTGCCCAAACCGATTCGTGAGGTTTGAATTTCTGTCCCAGAAAGGATCAATTTTTCCAAAAGATTACACACGAATACTTAAACTGAAATATTATAAATTTAAAACCCTTCATTTTTGACCTTGGGCTTCTTCCAACAGTTGAATAATATCGGTAAACCCCTGGGATTTAGCAATGGCTAAAACAGATGAACCTCTGGATGATTTAGCATTGGGATCCGCACCATTTTCCAACAAGGATTTTACTGTTCCGGTACGCTCTGCGGCAACAGCATGCATTAAAGCGGTTTGTCCAATACCGTCCCCCCCGTTAATCTCAGCCCCTCCTTCAATCAGTGTCATCACCGTATCGTTATGACCCGCACCGGCAGCTACCATCAAAGCGGTTAAACCGTCCCGAGTGCTCGAATTGACAAAAGAACCTTTTTCTAAAAGGGTTTTGACCGTGCGGTCATGACCGTTCATGGCCGCAAACATTAAAACCGTTCCGCCCTTATTATTATAGCCATTTACATTGGCCCCTTTTTCTACCAGAGCCTTCACCACACTATTTCTCCCCTCCATTGCCGCGTACATCAAAGCAGTCTGATTAAAATTGTCCTTTGTTTCGGGATCCATCCCGCCGGCCAAAAACAGGTTCACCGTTCCCACCTCACCCTTTTTAATACTTTCCATAAAGGCCTGAGGGGAAAAAGAGATTCCCATTCTTTTTAATTCGTTCCTTGCGGCTTTTCTCCGTTCGGAACCTGCGTCTTGGGTGCAAGAGGTTATGGAAAACAAAAGGACCCCTAGGGCTCCGAAAATTAAAAAACCATTCAATATAAAATATTTATACACAGGCCTAATGTTTTTAATTTCTCTTTTTTCCTTTATTTAACTTTCCCATTTAAATTAAACAGTTATCTAGATTTCAAAAGTGGCTATAACCGGAGCATGGTCCGATGGTTTTTCCTTTTTCCTGGGTTCCGAATCAATCTCACATTCCCTGCAGCGTTGTGCAAGATATGGTGTTGCAAAAATATGATCAATCCGTAACCCCATTTTCCTGCGAAAAGCATTCATTCGGTAATCCCACCAGGTAAAAGCATTTCCCTTTGAATGGAAATGCCGAAAAAGATCTACCAGACCCCATTTTCCAAATTCTCCCAACGCTCTTCGCTCATCGGGATGAAACAGAATTTGTCCTTCCATGGCAACGGGGTCATAAACATCAATGGCCTCAGGGGCCACATTAAAATCTCCCACCAGTACTAAGGGATTCTCTAAGGTATAAATCTTTTTGATATAACCCGACAACTTCCCAAAAAAATCCAGCTTAAATTGGAAAGCAGGGGATCCTACTTCAGACCCATTGGGAATATAGACGTTAATCACCCGTACACTCCCAACGGTTGCCCCGATAAACCTCTTTTGTAAAGGATTAGGATTTCCGTCAAAATCCATGGAAACATCTCTTAGAGAAAGTTTAGAGATGATGGCAACGCCATTGTATGCCTTCTGGCCGTTAAAGGCCACATGGAATCCCGCCTCTTCAATCGGGCTTTTTGGAAATTGTTCATCTTGAACCTTTGTTTCCTGAAGACAAAGGACATGGGGGTCCTGCTCCTTTAGCCATTGCAACACCGCCTGCAGGCGGGTCCGAATGGAATTGACATTCCAGGTTCCAATTTTTAAAAAAGCCATGGATTCTTTGATGTAATTAAAATTTTTAAGAAAAAGAAAGCACTAGGCAGTTTATAAATAGGATGCCTTTTTAAAACCAAAAATGTCAACAGGAAACCTTAAATTAAGGGAGGAAACCCGGGCAAGAAAACCATAGAAGGGGATAAATGATTCCTAATCTAGGCTTTGAGGGTGCAAACCTTTAAATAATCACCGGCCGGGAAGATTTTGAAGTTTTTGGGGACTCAATCTCCCCTTCCTTGAAGGGCCCACCTTTTTCAACATCTTTTTCCGGCATCAGGGCGGGTGATTCCTTGGGAAGAAATAACCTTGGGGGCACATTTTCTTCCTCACCTAATTCTTCAAAAATCGAAATGTGAGGGGAGGCCATTTGACCTTCAAAAATTTTAATCCGAATTTTCTTTTTTCCAAAATCCATTTGAATGGTATGGGTGGTATTCTGAGGTTCCCGTGTAGATCCAACAGCGATATTGGCTGAGGTGAGCCCTCCTTTTTTCAGGTTCTGGAAAAGGGATAACAGTGTTTTTCCCAGGGTATCCATCTGGAACCCCTCATACTCTCCCCAGCCTTTTGACACATAACTTAATTTCCCTTTCTTAAAATATAAGACACCCACAACTTTTACCCTCTCCCCGTTTTGCTCCATGAGCATTAGCCTATCTTCCTGCTCTACGAATCGATACTTCCCGGTTAGCTTTTCCACAATCTCTTTCTTTTGCATTCCCAACTCTAAATTGAAACCTCCTATCCATAAGCCCCCTTCCTCAGAAAAGGAGATCAAGGGGAAGAGAAAAACAAGAGATATTGATAGAATGAATGTCCATCTCAACATAAATATCCTCCATTTTCTAAGGGAAAAATATCGAAGGAAAACTATATCTGTATTATCGGAAAATTTTTTATAATGATAAAATTTAAAACTTTTTTTGTTAAAGTTAAACCTCAGTAAACTTTTGCAATATATGGATTATTAAAATATTTTTAATAATTTTTTTATTAAAAATTTTCAAAAGGTTTTTCGGAAGAAAATCTATAAATCCACGGAGCTGTAATAGGGGTACTTTGAGGAGGGTAACGGAATACCTGAGTTTTTGGATACGCGAATTAGGAAAGAATCCCCAAGGAGCCAATGATAGAGATTGCTATACCGGATATCAGGGTGAATTTTAAGGCCCACTCCCCCGATTCTTCCCATTTCATTTAAAAAAAGCGGCTTAATATGTGAAAAAACAGGAGAGGAGAGATGAACCTCCCCTCCTACAATGGCAACGGAACAAGAGGTAATCACCTTCGCCAATTGTAATAAGCGATTAAAGCGTGCTGGGGTGGAAAGAACATTCAGTGAAATCCGTTGAGGTTTTACATAGGTTGGGCTGCTCTGTAAAAGTTCAAGGTAGTTAATGAGGAATTTTCCTTTTCTTTTATTCTCCCCATTCTTTTCATCAATAATTAAAACTCCCTCTTCCTGACCTTTGGATAAATGCTTTTGAACTCGCTCAAGGAACAAAGAAATCACATCTGCAAATCCATCCGGGGCTGTCTTTGTAGCGGTTCCTAGTTTGGTATCCTCAATGGCTACCATGGCTTTTACCCCAAACTTATTGGTTATAGTTAATAGCTGAATAAAAAAGTTGCTCTTTTTTTCCTCGTTGAGATTGTCATTCATCCAGAGTTCTTCATTAGGGACCCATTGAAAGGGGGCACCTTTTGGAAAACCAAAACCCTCACATAGTTCTTCCATCTGACTATCCAGCCGGCTCAGGGATTCTGGGCACACTAACCCCACCTACCCCCACCAAGGGGCCCATTCCCTTTCGGGTGGGGTGGGGTGGTCTTGTCTTCCATCTTCAGCAAAAAGGAACCGCATTTTCCTCCTTCTAAAAATTCTAGTTTGGTTAAAATAAAAATAAGAAATTTGTCAATGAAAAAACAATATATAGGGTTTTATATTATGCTGTGTTTCAATATCCTTTGTGGTCCATAGGTTTTAATCTTCTCCATTAGACATTGTTTGGCTTGAATCCTATAATGGAAACCATGGCCGAGAAAAAACCCAAAAAATCAAAAACCCCTGGAACCAGAAAAAGGCGTAAAAAACCGGCGGGGCTATCCGTGGGGTTATTGCCTACGGAACTTCAAACCGCGGCCCCTCCTGCGGAGGTAAATCAACTCTTTCAAACCATTGAGATCGATGGGGGAAAGGTGTTCTCTGTTTTCCGGGAACCCTTCGGGGGAAAATGGCTACTTATGGCTGCCCTCCCCATCCACCAGGTAGAACCAACCCCATATCAAAGGAACCTTTCGGATACCCATGCCAGGAAATTGGAAACGGTTATTGGAAAGATCGGCCGCTTTCTGGATCCCATCATTGCGGTCCGAGCACAAAAAGAGGGAAAAGCAAAATACTGGACACCTAACGGCCATCACCGCTTATCCGCCATGAAAGAATTAGGAGCCAAAAGCATTACAGCCATTGTTGTTCCCGAATCCGCAACTGCGTATCAGATTCTGGCCCTAAACACCGAAAAAGCCCACAATTTGCGTGAGAGAGCATTGGAGGTCATACGGATGTATAAGGAGCTTGCTCAATTAGGAAGAGAAAGCGAGGAGTCTTACGCACTGGAATTTGAAGAACCCTCCTTGATCACGCTGGGGTTAGCCTATGAAGAACGTCCCCGTTTCAGTGGAGGGGCCTATCATCCCATACTCAAGCGGGTGGAACAATTTTTAAAGAAACCTCTGGAGGAGGCACTGGAAGTTCGACATCAAAGGGCAAAAACCCTATTGGATTTGGATGATATTGTCATTGAGAAGGTCCAGGCTTTAAAAGAAAAAGGGCTAACCAGTCCTTACCTTAAAAGTTTTGTGGTTGCCCACTGTAATCCCCTTCGGTTTAGACCCAAAGATGCCGAACCGCTCACCTTCAAGGAAACCCTGGACCGAATGAAACAAGGGGCTAACAAATTCAAAATCGATAAAATTAAAGGTGAAGACATTGCCCGATCCGGGGGTGCTCCGGAAATAGAATAAATTACAAAAATTAAACCTTTTTCCACCCTTCAAGTTACCCTTTCCCAACCTTGTCAGCCTTAAATTAAATCCTCCCTTGCCCCCATTTTTCTAAGGGGGGAATTTAGGTGGTTACCTTTCACAAATAAGGAATGTTAATTAGAGTCTGTATTTTAATGCGCATTTAGATTGAACTTGGACAGAGGGAACCGCCATGGTGCGCAGATGTCCGCCTGTTTTCGCATCTTCGAGTACGCTTCATCAACATTCGTTGACTTTTCCCCGT
>Ga0214472_10000876_pt1 | contig 35770 bp, 39 predicted proteins | sample RVTome_6_FD_207662 | JGI IMG/M metagenome (GOLD analysis project Ga0214472, IMG submission 207662) | Soil microbial communities from uranium-contaminated site in the Upper Colorado River Basin, Wyoming, United States - RVT140D175 | ecosystem: Environmental > Terrestrial > Soil > Contaminated >...
GACAGCCGGCCGAGGGCGGATACGTGATCGCGGCGCGGATCTGCACGGCCTATTATTTCGCGCATTTCCTGATCATCATGCCGCTTCTGGGACTGTTCGAAACGCCGAAGAAGCTGCCGGAGAGCATCACGCAATCGGTGCTTGAGAAAACCCATGGCGGCAGCGCGCAACCGGCCGGTTCCGTCGCCACCCCCGACAAACACGTCTAGCCGAACGACCGAAGATATGAGGACGTTAAACCTATGACACTGAAAAGAACCTTCTTCGGGACAGCGCTGATTCTGGTACTTGGCGCGCTTGCGGCGTCGCAGGCGCAGGCGGCGGGGGCGGAAATCCGCATTGAACGCCAGAAATGGTCGTTCGCGGGGCCTTTCGGCCGCTTCGATGAAGCGCAATTGCAGCGTGGCTTCAAGATCCATCGGGAAGTCTGCGCCAATTGCCATTCCATGAATCTCGTGGCGTTCAGAAATCTGGCCGATGCCGGCGGTCCCGGTTTCAACGATGAGCAAGTCAAGACGATCGCCGCGGAATATGAGATCCAGGACGGGCCGGATGACGCAGGCGACATGTTCGAGCGCTCGGGAAAACCTTTCGACCGGTTTCCCGCACCCTTCCCCAACGATCAGGCGGCGCGGGCGTCCAACAACAACGCCCTGCCGGTGGATTTCTCGCTGGTCGCCAAAGCGCGGGCCGTCAGCCGTGGATTTCCCTGGTTTATCATCGACGCTTTCACCCAATATCAGGAAGCCGGACCGGACTATATCTACTCTCTGCTGACGGGCTACAAGGAACCGCCCGAAGGGGTCGAGATCGGCGAAGGCCAATATTACAATGTCAGTTTCGTAAACGGCCATGCGCTTTCCATGCCGCCGCCGCTTTCCGATGAACTCGTCGAATATACCGACGGCACGCCGCAGACGGTCGAACAATATGCCCGCGACATTTCCGCGTTCCTCATGTGGACGGCGGAACCCAAGCTGGAAGCGCGCAAGAAAACCGGTCTTGTCGTCATGCTGTTCCTGGTGGTCTTCGCTTTCCTGATGTATTACAGCAAGCGCAAGCTCTGGTCCGATATCGCGCATTGATCGGGCGCGCTTTTCGCGACATGACGGGCTCCGGATTCGGAGCCCTTTGTGTTTGAATGACGTCTATTTGCCGCCTTCCGACCGGGCGCGGGGTTTGGTAAGCAAATCTGATTGAGTTGAGCCTGAGGGGATGGGATGGCCAAATCGGTATTGGGAATTATCGGCGGGTCCGGCGTCTATGACCTGCCGGGACTGGAAGACGCGCGATGGGAAACGATTGCCGGACCCTGGGGGCAGCCGTCGGACCAGTTGCGCATCGGCACGGTCGACGGCCTGACCGTGGTGTTTCTGCCGCGCCACGGGCGCGGACATGTGCATTCACCGACCAGCATCAACTACCGGGCCAATATCGACGCGATGAAACGCGCCGGCGTGACCGATCTGGTGTCCGTATCGGCCTGCGGGTCCCTCAAGGAGGAGTTGACGCCGGGAACCTTCGTGCTGGTCGACCAATTCATCGACCGGACGTTTGCACGCGAAAAGAGCTTTTTCGGTCAAGGCTGCGTGGCGCATGTTTCCTTCGGCGACCCGGTCAGTCCGAAGCTGGCGGACCGGGTCGAAGCCGCGGCGCAGGTCGCCGCCATCCCCTATGTGCGCGGCGGCACCTATATCGCCATGGAAGGCCCGCAATTCTCGACGCTGGCCGAATCCCGGCTCTACCGGTCCTGGGGATGTTCGGTGATCGGCATGACCAATATGCCGGAAGCGAAACTGGCGCGGGAGGCCGAGCTTTGCTACGCGACCGTCGCCATGGTGACGGATTACGATTGCTGGCACCATGAACATGAAGCGGTCGATGTGCAAAGCATCATCAAAGTGCTCGGTGAAAACCGCGATAAAGCGCAAATGCTGGTGTCGCAGTTGGCACAATCGTTTCCCCGCGAGCATGAGCCCTGTCCTGCGGGCTCCGACCGGGCGCTGGATTTCGCGCTGATCACCGCACCGGAAGCGCGGGACAAGGATTTGGTAGCGAAACTCGATGCGGTCGCCGGCCGCGTTTTGAACGGTTGAGGAAGAGAGCGTCCCGATGACCATGCATCCGCCTATCAATCTGGAAAGCTTCGTTCGCAACATTCCGGACTATCCGAAGCCGGGAATTATCTTCCGCGACATCACCACGCTGATCGCCGACCCGGTCGGCTTTCGCGCCTCGGTCGACGGCCTGCTGGTGCCGTTTCTGACGGCGGATATCGATCTCGTCGTGGGCATCGAAGCGCGTGGCTTTATCCTCGGCGGCGCCGTCGCCCACGAATTGGGACGCGGCTTCGTGCCGATCCGCAAAAAGGGCAAGCTGCCCTGGAAAACCATCAACCAGGATTATGAACTGGAATACGGCGTCGATACGATCGAAATTCACGAGGATGCGATCACCGAAGGCCAAAAGGTGCTGGTGATAGACGATTTGATCGCCACCGGTGGAACGGCGAGCGCGGCGATCGAACTGGTCCGCCGTTCGGGCGGCGAAGTGGTTTCGGCGGCCTTCGTCATCGACCTGCCGGATCTGGGCGGCGCACGGAAATTGCGCGCTGCCGGCGTCCGGGTGCATACCTTGATGGAATTCGAGGGCGATTGACCGGTCGGGTTCGACCGCGTCAAAGACCGATCATGACATGGCCTTCGAACCGGAAGACCATGTCGCCCTCCTGATTGACGCCTTCGTTGAGGGCATTAAGCATGGCCCAGCCGGGCCGGGATTTCAGCGGCCGCTTTGCGGTAAACGTGCCGAAATAGGTGATCGTGTCGCCGCAAAAGACGGGTTTGATCCACTGGAGATTTTCAAAACCGGGGGAGGGGCCGATGGGCGGCGGCGGATTGCCGTCGGCGACATAGGCGGCGATTTCCTTTTGCCAGAGGCTTGTGTTGAGCTTCATCCATACCGACCCCGTATGCCAGCCGCTGGCACATAGCCGTCCGAAATGGGTGTCCGCGGCTCCGGCCTGGCTCAGGTGAAACCGTTGCGGATCGAAGCGCTTGGCGAATTGCACGATGTCGGCTTCTTCGAAGGTGTAGGATCCAAGATCGCGGCGCAATCCAAGCTGGATCCGGTCGTAATAACTCATGGCCGGTTCCGCCTTTCAAGCAGAAGACTGGTTATCTCCTCAAGAACGGGTTCGCCGTTCTGATTGCGCATTTCAAACCGGATTCGGGCGATGCCCATGGACGGCCGGCTGGCCGACGGGCGGGCGCTCAGCACCACGGCCTTGGCGAAGACCGTGTCTCCGGCGAGCACCGGGCGCAGCCATTTCAACGTCTCGACACCCGGCGATCCTAGGCTGATCGTGTCCGCCAGGAGCGTGTCATAGGTCATGCGCATCAGAACGGCGATGGTATGCCATCCCGACGCCGCCAGGCCGCCAAGCAGGGACTGACGCCCCGCTTCCTCGTCCAGATGAAACGGCTGCGGGTCGTATTCACGGGCGTAGGCGATGATCTCCCGCTTCGTCATCTGGTGGGATCCCAGATCGAATTCGGCGCCGGCGGGAAAGTCTTCAAATGTGCGCAGTACCATATCACACCATCGGCTTGGCGAGTTCACGAAGCCAGGGCACCAGTTTTTCGAAGCGGAAATCGCCGGCTTCCCTGAGATAGACAAGATAGGTGAAAGTTGTCTTCGGCTCACCCTGAAACAGATAGCCGTTCATGCGCAAAAACACGTCGGTCGCGGCAAAGGCGGTGCGCAGATTGCCTTGCGCGAACGGACGGTTGACGGAAAGGCTTTCCATCAAGGCCGCCGCTTCGGCGATCAGATCGTCATATTCGCCGGTTTGCGGACGGTATAGCGCCGCCTTCAGCGCGCCCCGGTCGCGAATGGCGGCATCGCCTCCATACAGGTCGGCCAGCTTCTTGTGAATGCCGACGAGGTCTGAGGTCGTGAGATAGTCGGTCATCGGCGATGCATGTCTTCCGGCGAAATCCCGGTCGGCGCGCTCTTGCCTGGCGAGGCGGTCACGTCGACTGCTTTTGGTAGAATTCGTGGTTCAGGGCGATGCTCGTGCGCAAATGATCCATGACATGGGTCCGCGCACGGTCGCCGCGCTTGCGCTCGACATAGAGCGTCATGGCGTCTTCCAGAACGGCCTGAAACTGACGTCCTTCCTGCCTGGCGATCGCGCGTATTTCCGCCAGCAGATCGGGCGCGGCCTGAGTCGAAAATTTTACGCGTTCGGTCATGATTCCGGTCTGACAATTCATAAATTCTGACCGTTGGTATTAACCGGGTGGTGCGGTCCCGGCAAGGGCGCGGGACCGATGACCACATGTTTGTTGCCGGATCCGCGCCTCGCCGGTTTGCGTCACGCGCCGGCCGGTGGACCTGCTGCCGCAGCTTTACGTCGCGAATTTGAACAGAAGAACATCGCCGTCTTTGACGACATAGTCCTTGCCTTCGTCGCGCGCCTTGCCGGAATCCTTGGCGCCCTGTTCGCCGCCCAGGGTCACGTAATCGTTGTAGGCGATGGTTTGCGCCCGGATGAAGCCGCGCTCGAAATCCGAGTGGATGACGCCGGCGGCCTGCGGCGCCCTTGTGCCGCGGGCAATGGTCCAGGCCCGGGTTTCCTTGGGGCCGACGGTGAAATAGGTGATCAGGCCCAGCAATTCGTATCCGGTCCGGATCATGCGATCCAGACCCGGTTCCTCCAGGCCGATGGTTTCGAGGAATTCCGCCTGCTCCCCGGCCGGCAATTGGGCGATTTCGGCTTCGATCTCGGCGGAAATGACGATCGCTGCGGCGCCTTCTTCGTCTGCTTTGCGTTTAACCCGGTCGGAATAGTCGTTGCCTTCGGACGCGGACGCCTCGTCAACGTTGCAGACATACAGAACCGGCTTGGAACTCAAAAGGTTCAATTCCTCGAAGGCTTTGCGGTCGTCGTCGCTCACCTCCAGCAGGCGCGCGGGCTTGCCTTGCTGCAGAAGGTCGAGCGCGCCTTCCATGATCGGCAGAAGGGCTTTTGCTTCCTTTTCGCCGGAGGCCGCCTTTTTTCGCAAGGGCGCGACGCGCCGCTCCAGGCTTTCCAGGTCGGACAGCATCAATTCGGTTTCGACCGTCTCGATATCGGCGAGCGGATCGATGCGGCCTTCGACATGGGTGATGTCGTCGTCTTCGAAACACCTGACGACATGGGCGATCGCATCGACTTCACGAATATTGGCGAGGAATTGGTTGCCCAGGCCTTCGCCTTTCGAGGCGCCGCGCACCAGGCCGGCAATGTCGACGAAGTTGAGCCGCGTCGGAACCGTCTGCGCCGACTTGCCGACCGAAGACAGTTTCGAAAGCCGAGGGTCCGGGACCGAGACATCGCCGGTGTTCGGCTCGATCGTACAGAACGGATAATTCGCCGCCTGAGCCGCCGCCGTTTTCGTCAATGCATTGAAAAGCGTCGATTTGCCGACATTTGGCAAGCCGACGATGCCGCATTTGAAACCCATTTTTCAGACCTGATTATTTCGTGCCGTCCGACTTTTTGAGAAAACGTCCGAAGGCTTCGATGAAGGGGTTGGAAGGCTTGCCGTCAAGGCTCGATTTCCGTTCGAAAGTCTTTCCCGCGTCCGCCTTTTCAGGGGCGGCCGGCGTCACCTTTGCCGCGTCAGGAGACCGCTTGGCCGGCCTGGCGCCGCCACCAAGCGTCAGATGAACCTTGCTGGCGAAATTGGCGTCCTGGCCCTTTGCGAGCAATCCGCAATGGCGCGCGATGGCGTCCATCAGCGGGTCGAGCCAGTCCCGATCCGCTTTCGCAAAGTCGCTCAACACCCAATTGGTCACCCGGTTCTTGTCACCGGGATGGCCGATTCCGACGCGCAAGCGGCGATATTCGCCGCCGATATGGGCGTGGATGGAGCGCGGGCCGTTATGTCCGCCATGGCCGCCGCCTTGTTTCATTCGGATCTTGCCCGGGGCAAGGTCCATATCGTCATAGACGACGAGGATGTCTTCCGGACCAAGCTTGTAAAACGTCATCGCTTCGCGAATGGCGCGGCCGGATTCGTTCATAAAGGTATCCGGTTTCATCAACAGCACTTTTTCGCCATCGATCTGACCTTCGGATATCTGGGCTTGGAACTTTTTGCGCCAGGGCGCGAAGGTATGATGGCGGTGAATTTCCTCCACCGCCATGAAGCCGATATTATGCCGGTTCCGCGCATATTGAGCGCCCGGATTGCCGAGACCGGCAATAAGCTGCATTACGACCTCCATCGAAGGCGTCCGGCCCGGGTCGCGGGATTTTCCGGCGACCAGGCCGCGGCCCCGTGATCGTATGCGCGATCCGGCGCATGTGCCCGAACCGGCGCTCCATGGGTTTTATGCGACGCTCAAAATCATCCGAACCAATTCGGTCGTCCCGCCGAATGGCGGGGCGGCCCGATCGCTTTTCGGATTATTCCTCGGTGCTTTCGCTCTCGTCGTCTTCCGCTTCCGCGGCTGCGGCCTCTTCCGCTTCCTCTTCATCGGTTTTGTCCGAGAAGCCGGCAGGCGAGGCGATCGTCGCGATGGTGAAATCCCGATCCCGGATCGTCGGTTCGACGCCATCGGGCAAAGTGACGAAGGAAATGTGAATGCCGTCGCCCATTTGCAGGGAACTGAGATCGATGTCGATGCTTTCAGGAATCGCATCGGCGCGGCACAGGACCTCGACCGTATGGCGCACGATGTTCAAGGCGCCGCCGGATTTGATGCCTGGACAGATATCTTCATTGAGGAAGTGGACCGGGATGTCCACGGTGACCTTCGTGTTCTTGCTGACGCGCAGGAAATCGACATGTTCCAGGAAGTCGCGCACCGGACTTAATTGGTAGTCCTTTGGAATGACCCGGTGTTTTTCACCATCCACATCCAGGGTGAGTACCGTGGTCATGAATCCGCCGGCGTGCAGCCGGAGAAAGGATTCCTTGTAGGGAACTGCAATCGGCAAGGGGGCTTTCTTGTCACCATAGATGACAGCCGGCACCATGCCTTCTCGGCGTAACTTGCGAGCGGACCCCTTTCCCGCTGCTTCGCGCACCGACGCCTTGAGCTCTGCATTGTCGCTCATCTTCGTGCTCCAATAATGTGATGTTGATATCGCGGGCCGGAAACGACCCGCCCACGCGCGCGGGTTCCTCCAGGGGGGTAGTCCGCGCGTGCAGGCTTATAGGCGAGACGACGCCCATGCGCAAGCACCTCGATTTCGATAGATTTGTATTAACGGGATGCCCCAAAGGTACTTACGGTTGTCTGTTTGGTTTTTCTTAATGATTATCGATCATATTCCCTTATCTATAATAAAGTGAAACTTCAAACTATCTTCAAGAGGATGCCCAAATGAAAAAAGTTTTGATCGGTTGCGGTCTGGCGATTTGCCTAAGCTTTGCTCCTGCACAGGCTAACGAATATGCCGCGGGCTTGAACAAGCTGGCGCAAGAGCAAATCAAAGTATTTGCGCAATCGCCGGAAGTCATTTCCGCGATCAAGGCGCAAAACGCCGAAACGGCGGGTTTCGATGAAGCGAAAATCATAGAACTCGACAAGAAATGGCGCGCCGAAACCGATGTGTCAGACCAGCCGATGATCGAATCCGTTCTGGGTCGGACGGTATCGAAACAGCTTGCCGACGTGCAGGATGCGAGCGATGGCCTTTTCACCGAAATCTTCGTCATGGATGCGAAAGGCTTGAATGTCGGACAAAGCGAAGTGACGTCCGACTATTGGCAAGGCGATGAAGCCAAGTGGAAGGAAACCTTTCTCGTCGGACCCGACGCGCTGCATCTGGGTGACGTCGAGGAAGACGCATCCACGCAGACCTTCCAAAGCCAAGTCAGCATGGCGGTCACGGATCCGGATTCCGGTTCGGTAATCGGCGCCATTACGGTCGGCGTTAATGTTGAGCTCGTCGAATAGGCGACGATCTTCCTGACGGTAAGACACGTGTGCGGCGGTTCAGATCGTAACCGGCTTGTGCCGCCGCGCCATCCGATTTTCGAGTTAGGTATACCATGAAAATAGCTGTAAAATTTCCAGCAATGATCATAGCGATCGTTGCCGTGACGGCAGCCGGGGTAGGAATTGCGAGCTATTTCACCGCGTCATCCAATTTTCGTGAGATAGCGCAAACCCGTTTGCGTTCGACGGCCGAAAACCAGAGATTGGTCCTGGAAGATTATTTCCAGAGGGTCGAAACCACTCTGGTCTCCATGTCCGAAGGGTACATGACCCGCAAGGCTTTGATGGATTTCAACAAGTCCTGGGGCAAGATCGACGGCGACCAGGCTGAGGCGCTGCAAAAAGCCTATATAACCAAAAATGAGAATCCGGTCGGCGAGAAGCATAAGCTCGAAAAGGCGGGCCGCACGGATTACGACAAATCCCATAAAAAATATCACGCCTCTTATCGCAAATATTTGAGAGATAACGGTTTTTCTGATGTCTACCTGTTCGATACGGATGGAAACCTGCTCTATACGGTGCAAAAGGATATCGATTTCGCCACCAATCTGGTGACCGGAGAATGGAGGGATACCGGGTTGGCGCAAGCCTATCGGGCGGCGATGGCCGGAGAGGGCGGACAGGCGTATTTCTTCGACTTCAAACCCTATGCTCCCAGCAACATGACGCCGGCGAGCTTCCTGGCGACTGCCATTGTCCTGGGCAAAAAGAAGCTCGGCGTCCTCGCCATACAAATGCCGACCCAGCGCATCGGCCGGATCCTCGCCCGCAATGCCGGGCTTGGGGAAACCGGAAACAGCGTGCTGATCGGCACCGACAAGCTGCCACGAACCGACGCGAAAGACGTTTCCGCGGCGGACGCCATCGGGTCGCAGCCGATCAAGGATCCGCTTGTCGATTCGGCGCTGTCCGGGACGTCCGGATATGGCGTCATGAACGATCTGCAGGGAAATGCCGCGTTTACGGCGCTCGAACCGCTCGATGTATACGGGACCCGGTTCGCCATCGCCGTTACCCAGGCAGAGGACGAAGCCCTGAAGCCGGTCTACGCAATCCGAAAATGGGCCTTCTGGCTCTCCGCCTTGTTCACCCTTGCGGCGGCGGCGGCCGGGTACATCATCACCCGGCAACTGACGAACAGGATCGGCGCGCTTGTGGGCACGATGTCCGAGCTTGCCGATGGCGACACCAATGTCGAAATCAAAGGCATCGACGATGCCGACGAAGTCGGCGAGATGGCCAAGACGGTGCAGATCTTCAAGCAAAACGCCATCGAACGGGTGGCATTGAGCGAAAGCGCCAAAAGCCAGGAAGACGCCGAGCGGTTGCGTCAGCAGACCGTGGGCGGTTTGATCAAGGACTTCGACACGGGCGTACAAGCGCTGCTTGCCTCGGTCGGGGAAACTCTGGATCAGATGCGGTGCACGGCCGGTTCTCTGACCTCGATCGCCGACACGGCGACGGAGCAGACGGGGCAAGCCCACCACGCCGCGGGCATGGCTTCGGAAAATGTTCAGTCCGTGGCGTCGGCTGCCGAACAGTTGACGGCTTCCATCGCGGAGATCGGACGCCAGGTCAGCGAATCGACCATGGTGGTCAAGGATGCGGCCGCCATGACCAATACCGCAAATGAACAGGTCGGCGGATTGGCCGAGGCCGCCAGCCGCATCGGCGAAGTGGTCGTGCTTATCCGGGATGTGGCGGAGAAAACCAATCTGCTTGCCCTGAACGCGACCATCGAGGCGGCGCGGGCCGGGGAAGCCGGCCGCGGATTTGCCGTCGTCGCGTCGGAAGTCAAGGAGCTTGCATCCCAAACCGCCAATGCGACGGAGGAAATCTCCCGGCAAATCGGCGGCATCCAAACGGCAACCGGCGAAGCGGTTTCGGCGATCGGTTCCATTTTCGACATCATGAAACAGGTCGATATGCTGACCACCACGATCGCCGCCGCAGTCGAGGAGCAAGGGGCGGCGACCGGTGAAATCAGCCGTAGCGTCATCGAAGCGGCGGCGGGGACGCAAGGGGTCACGAGCAACGTGACCGAAGTGTCCAAGGCGGTCGCGGAAACGGTGCAATCGGCAATGCAGGTGCAGACTTCGTCGGAGGAAGTGAAGGCTATAACCGACGAATTGCGCTCTTCGGTCGACGTGTTCCTGCGAAACGTCTCCGCCGCCTGACCTGGGGCACTTGGCAGCGGTTTGCTTTTAGTCGGGAAAACAGCGGGACGGCGCCGATGGCGCCGTCCCGTATTGATAGATCAGGCGCTGCCGGCGGTTTCGAACATCACCATTTCAAGCGCTTCGGCGGCCGGCTTGCCGGCCCAGACGACGAATTGAAATGCCTGATAATACCGGTCGCAGGCTTCGAGCGCGTTGGCCAGGAGACCTTCGATCTGTTGCGAGGTGAGTTCCGCACCGCCGGCCAGAAACAGCGATTCCCGGAAAATCACCACGCCCTCGGCGTTCCACAGATCGAAATGCCCCATCCACATCTGCTCATTGACCAGAGCCAGGAGCCGCGCAACCTCGGTGCGCCGCGGCTCCGTCACCTTCAAATCGAAGGCGCAGGCCAGATGCAGGGCTTCCAGATCGTCCATCCAGGAAAATGAAATGTGATAATCGCACCAGCTTCCCACCGAGGAAATGGTGATTTCGTCGTCGCCGGACCGCTCGAAGGTCCAATCGCGAATCCCGGCTATGTCTTCGATGACATCCACCGGATTGATCGGGCGTTCAAATTCGACATCGATGAGGCTCATGGCCATTCTCCGCGGAAGGTTGACATGCGAAAAAGCCGGCAGGCTATTTCGCGGGCGGTGACGTCGAATGATACGGGTTGATCATTCGACAAATCGCGAATCTTGCCTCGGCGCCGCATCTTACGAACCCACATCCATGCGGCGCGTACGAATCGAATTCCATACAGAGAACTATAAGCGGGGAACCCGATGTCAAACCACCACTTAATTTACGGATCGATCATGCTGTGGAGAATCCGCTGCGTCGCCGAGGCATGGCGATGGGGCATTTGTTGCGATCATTGGTGCTTGCGCCGAAGCGTCGCGCGAGGCACCGGCCAACGATCCTGCATGACCGGAATCAGGACGCACCGTCGGCCGGCTTGCGCGCCGCTTTCGACGGCGTCCGCTTGGCCGGTTTCAAATCGGCGACCACGGCTTCCAGCTGCGTGATCTTGTTCTTCAAGTCTTCGTTCTCGGCGCGGGCCTTGGACGCCATCTCCTTGACCGCCTCGAATTCCTCGCGCTGCACGAGGTCCATATCCGCCAGGAACCGTTCGGCCTGGGACCGCATCATCGTCTGAGCTTCGCGCTGAACGCCCTGCGCGACGCCGGCTGCGTCCGTCATGAGTTTGGCGAACTCGTCCAGAAGGCGATTGCTTGTCTGAGTCATGGTCGTCTCCCTGTGCCATCGTCTTCCTGCAGCGTCGTCTTCCTGCAGCGTCATAATCATGTACCGAAATCTTCAGTGTCGACATCGCTCGCCGCAGGCGCCGGCGAAAGCTTCGCCGCGGGCCGGGCACTCACCTTCAGGTACGGACTCGGCGTGCCGAATTCAACGGGCAAAACCGTTGCCGGCCAATTTATCGCATATCCCGGTTGACGCGGACACCCGGAATCCCCATAGCCGGGACGCTGCAAGGGAGAAGTCCATTGACGATGCTCGCGTTACCGTTTCCCGCCATCGATCCCGTCTTGCTTGAAATCGGTCCCTTCGCCATCCGGTGGTACGCGCTGGCCTATGTGGCCGGACTGCTCATCGGCTGGCGTTATGCGCGATTCCTGGTGGAACGCGACCGGCTTTGGGGCGCCGTGCCCCGGCCGAGCCTGTTGCAGTTGGACGATTTCCTGCTTTGGGCGACGTTCGGCGTCATTTTCGGCGGCCGGCTCGGTTATATCCTGTTCTACAATCTAAACCATTACATCGCCAATCCGGCCGACATGCTGTTCGTCTGGCAGGGCGGAATGGCGTTTCATGGCGGATTTCTCGGCGTGACGCTGGCCATGATCCTGTTTTCCCGGAACAAGCCCTTTTCGCTGCTGTCGCTGGCCGACATCATCTCCGTCGTTGCGACGATCGGGATTTTTTTCGGGCGCATCGCAAATTTCATCAATGGCGAGCTTTTCGGACGCGTCACCGATATGCCCTGGGCTTTCGTGTTTCCCGCCGGCGGACCGGAGCCGCGGCATCCGAGCCAATTGTATGAAGCCCTGCTGGAAGGGCTCGTCCCGTTCGCCGTGTTGAACTTGCTGATCTTCCGGTTCGCGGCGCTGCGATGCCCGGGACGGGTGACCGGCCTGTTCGTCATGGGCTATGGAACCGCAAGGCTGATCTCGGAACTGTTCCGGATGCCGGATGCCCATATCGGATTTCTGTCCGGCGGGTTTACCATGGGCATGGTGTTGTCGCTTCCCATGATCGCCGCAGGGGTGGCGCTGCTCGTGTGGACCGGGATCAGACGGCCCGCAGAAAGCCGATGACCGGCGATCCGCCCGCATCCGGTCTGGCGGAGCGGATCCGGCTTCTTATCCGCGCGAACGGCCCGCTCAGCGTGGCGGACTATATGGGACTGTGTCTGTCCGACCGCACTCATGGGTATTACGCCACCCGCGATCCGTTCGGCGTAAACGGGGATTTCGTCACCGCGCCTGAAATCAGCCAGATGTTCGGCGAGCTGATCGGCATCTGGTTCCGCGCCCTTTGGCGCCGGGAAGGGCGCCCGTCACCGGTGCGTCTGGTCGAACTGGGGCCGGGCCGCGGCACGCTCATGGCCGATATGGCGCGGGCGATCGGCCAGGATTCCGGCCTCGCCGAGGCGCTGGATATCCATCTGGTGGAAACCAGTCCGCATCTTCGTGGCGTTCAGGAAAACACCCTGAGTCGCGCCGGGTTCACGGCGCATTGGCACGAACGGTTCGAGACCGTGCCGGACGGATGCTGTTACGTGGTCGCCAATGAATTTTTCGACGCGCTTCCCATCCGGCAGTTTCTCTGCACCGGCCCGCACTGGAGCGAGCGCGTCGTCGGTCTGGATGCGCAAGACGAACTGGCATTCGGGTTGCGTCCCGCAGGCCGGTTAATTGAGGATCAGGGCCTGGACCTGCCGGCGCCGCAGGCCGGACAGGTGCTCGAAATCTCGCCTCAGCGGCAGGCCATCGCCGCGCAGATCGGGCGCCGTCTGTCGAATTCGGGCGGCGCCGGATTGTTCATCGATTACGGGCATGTCCGCTCCGGATATGGCGATACGTTTCAAGCGGTGCGTGCGCACCGGCCGGATCCGGTGCTGGCACATCCCGGCGATGCGGATCTGACCTCGCATGTGGACTTCGCGGCGCTGCGCGGGGCTTTTCTGGCGGCCGGCCTGCTCTGTCCCGAGGCCATGACCCAAGCGGACTTTCTGTTGCGCATGGGGCTCGTGGAACGGGCCGGCCAATTGGGCCGGGACAAGGACGCAACAGTCCAGGAGGCGATCCGCGCAGCCGTGGAAAGACTGGCAGGACCCGATCACATGGGAAATTTGTTCAAGGTTTTATGCGCAACGCGTGGTAAGAGGCTTGCCTATCCGTTTGGCGATACAGTCGCCGGTTGTCGGTAATTTGATGGGGATGATGCCGTTGGCATAATGACTTGAACGATGGCGAAATGCCGCTCTCCGGTTTGGGCGGAGCGGCAACGGAATCAACGGGATACTGACATGGTCTTGCCGATCGAGAGTGATGCCCTGGCCGGATTGAGGGGAATCGGGCATGGATTCTTTACCCGCGAAGGCGGGGTTTCGTCGGGGGTTTACCACAGCCTGAATGTGGGCCACGGTTCCAAGGACGCGCCCGACGATGTGGCGCGCAATCGGTCCCGGATCGCGGCGTATCTGGGAGTTCGGCCGGATCGCCTGCTGACCCCCTATCAGGTTCACAGCGCCGATGCGGTGCGCGCCGAAACCGGGTTCGAGGGCGGCGTGCCGACGGCGGATGCCGTGGTCGCGTCCCGGCCGGGCACCGCGATCGGGGTATTGACGGCGGATTGCGGGCCGGTTCTGTTCGCCGATGCCGGCGCCGGCGTGATCGGCGCGGCCCATGCGGGCTGGCGCGGCGCGCTTACCGGCATTCTGGAGGCGACGCTCGCGGCAATGGAAGCCGACGGCGCGCGCCGCGGCGATATCGTCGCCGTTCTGGGACCGACAATATCCAAGGACAATTACGAAGTGGGGCCGGAATTCGTTGCGCGTTTCGTCGCGACGGATCCGGCCAATTCCGTCTATTTCACCGGTTCCGATCGGCCGGGGCATGCCTATTTCGATTTGCCGGGATATATCGTCGACCGCCTGAAAAAAGCCGGCATCGCAAGCGCCCATGCCCTTGGCCATTGCACCTATGCCGATGCAAGCCGGTTTTACTCCTACCGCCGCTCGGTGCATGGCGGCGAAGCGGATTACGGCCGGCTTTTGTCGGCGATCACGCTGACTTCATAAGCATCGTTACACCGAACGGAACAAACTCGAAAGAGGAGGAAAACCATGGCGCTGCATTTCGACGACAAGGAGTTCATGGCGCGCAAAGACCAGGTGCTGGCCGAAATGGGCGTGCGCAAACTCGACGCCATTCTCATGTTCGCCCAGGAAAGCATGTATTGGCTGACCGGGTACGACACGTTCGGCTTCTGTTTTTTCCAATGCCTGATTCTGAAGAGCGACGGCTCCGTGGACTTGCTGACCCGGGCTCCGGATCTGCGCCAGGCGCGGAACACGTCCAATATCAAGGATATTCACGTGTGGGTCGACCGCAAGGATGCCGGTCCGCACCAGCAATTGCGCGATCTGCTCAACGATCTTGGATTGTTGGGCATGCGGTTGGGACTGGAATACGATACGCAGGGCCTTACCGCCGGGAACGGCAAGAAGCTCGACGCGATCTTGTCGGATTTCGCCCAATTGTCCGACATTTCGGATCTGGTTCATGCGCTGCGTCTGGTCAAAAGCGAAGCGGAGCGGGTCTATGTCCGTAAAGCGGCGGAGTTGAACGACGCGGCATTCCAGGCGGCTCTCGACACCGCGGGACCCGGCGTCGACGAAGGCGCGATCCTGGCGGCGATGCACAACCAGATTTTCACCGGAGGCGGCGATTATCCCGGCAATGAATTCATTATCGGGTCCGCCGAGGACGCGCTGTTGTGCCGCTACAAATCCGGCCGGCGGGCGCTTTCGCCGAGGGACCAGCTCACCCTGGAATTCGCCGGTACTTATCGGCACTATCATGTGGCGGGCATGCGTACGGTGATCATCGGCGAACCGAGCGAGCGGCACGTGGAATTGCACGATGCGGCGCGCGAGGCGCTGACGGAATGTGAAAAGGCCATGCGGCCGGGCAATACGTTCGGGGACGTGTTCGACGCCCATGCCCGGGTATTCGATGAGCGCGGACTGCATGCGCATCGGCTGAACGCCTGCGGGTATTCGCTTGGCGCCCGGTTCACGCCGTGCTGGATGGATTGGGCAATGTTCTATAAAGACAATCCGATCGAAATCGTGCCCGATATGGTGCTGTTCGCGCATATGATTCTGGCAGATAGCGAAACCAATACGGCAATGACGCTTGGACGGAGCTATCTGACCCATGACGGCGAGGCGGAACCCCTGTCACGCTTCGGCCTCGACCTTTATACGCGCTGACGGGGGATGAGGGAGCGGGTGTCCCAAGCGGTCGCAGCCGAACGATTCGCCCGCGCAAGATGGGATGGGGGCGGCGGATTGCGAGTCCGAATCGGCTAATTTGGTGGTGACGCAGACGTCCGGTCTTTCCACGACTGGATTTCTCCGCTAAGCGAGGATAAACATGAGCGCATGCGGGCTGGCAGCAGGCGACGGGAAAGCATGATCGTGGGCATATCCTTGAAATCAGTTATCGGCGCGGTTTTGATCGTCGGCGCCGCGGCGCTGGCGGGGTGCAGCAATGCTCCCGCGACGATCTCCGGGCTGGCCTCGCCGGCCCTGGCGCTCGACAGCACCGGGCCCATTGCGCCGGAAAATGCTGTTTTCGCGTTCGAGCCGTTCGACGGCATGCCGGTCAATCTCGGCGACACTCTGACCACACGGCTTGCCTTCAATGCCGCCACCTATGACATCAAGGTCAGCCCTCGGGTCAAGAACGACGCCACCTACCGGGTGCGCGGTTATATCGAGGCGAGTTCGGACGATACGGCGACGATCATTTCCTATGTCTACGACATTTTCGATCGCAATGGCGCATTGCTGCATCGTCTCAACGGACGGGAAATCGCGGGCGCTTCGTTCGGCGATCCCTGGTCGGCCGTGTCCGACGGAACGATTGAACAATTGGCAATTCGCACGCTGATCGATATGCGCTACTGGCTGCATTCGCAACAATGAGGCGTTACGCCAGGCGCGGTGACTTGTGACCTCCGCCCGGGAAGAGGCGCCGGCAAGCCTGAAGCTGACTGCGACGCCAGGACGCGGCGCGCGGCGGCGCGGGGAGCCGCAGGCTGCAATCCAGGCGGGGTGGGCATGAAGCCGGTGGCGCCGGATTTGTCCACCGTTCGAGCCTTTCGCCGCTATAAGCGGTTGTTCTTACGGGGGCGCGTTGTTAAAACGCGGTCGCGAGACGTCATGTGCGGGCCTGTGTCAATCATCGATTGTTGTCATTTCTCGGCCACAGCAGCTATCGGGACTCCTTTATGAAACTTGTTGCGGGCAACTCCAATCGTTCGCTTGCGGAAGCGATAGCGGGCTATCTGAATATTTCGCTTGCCAAATGCATGGTGCGGCGGTTCGCGGATCAGGAGATTTTCGTCGAATTGCAGGAAAACGTCCGCGGCGAGGACGTCTTCGTCATTCAATCGACGAGCTATCCGGCGAATGATCACCTGATGGAATTGTTGATCATTACCGACGCGCTGCGGCGCTCCTCGGCCCGCAGGATCACTGCGGTCCTGCCCTATTTCGGCTATGCGCGGCAAGACCGCCGCGCCGCCGGCCGCACGCCGATCTCGGCGAAACTGGTGGCCAATCTGATTACGCGCTCAGGCGCCGACCGGGTTTTGACCATGGATCTGCACGCCGGACAGATTCAAGGCTTCTTCGATATTCCAACGGACAATCTGTTCGCGGCTCCGGTCATGACGCGCGATATCAAGGAACGCTACGACACCTCCGATATCATGGTGGTGTCGCCGGATGTCGGCGGTGTGGTCCGCGCCCGGGCGGTGGCCAAACGGCTTGGAGCGCCGCTGGCTATCGTCGACAAACGGCGTGAGCGTCCCGGCGAGTCCGAAGTCATGAACATTATCGGGTCGGTCGAAGGCCGGCATTGCGTTCTGTTCGACGATATCATCGATTCCGGCGGCACGTTGTGCAACGCCGCCGATGCGCTTCTGGCAAAAGGCGCGACGTTCGTCACCGCCTACATCACCCACGGCGTGCTGTCCGGCGGCGCGGTTACCCGAATCGCCGCGTCGCGGCTGCGCGAACTGGTTATTTCCGATTCGATCGAACCGACAAAAGCCGTGCAGGCGGCGCCGAATATCCGTACGCTGTCGGTCGCGCCGCTGCTCGGCGAAGCGATCAATCGAACGGCGTTGGAAGAATCGGTGTCGAGCCTGTTCGACTGACGCCATCGAATGCCGCTTAATGGCGCGGGACAGGCGGCGCGGGACAGGAAAGCGGAGATCGTCACAAAGCGGAGATCGTCAAAATGACAACGGAAAAGACCCGGCAAAAGATCATTGCCGCCTTCATGGATCTGGTGGCGCAGGAAGCGTGGAACGCGGTCACCATGCCGGCGATCGCCAAGGCGGCTTCGGTCAAGCTCGACGTGCTGCGTTCGGCTTACGATTCGCGATTGGCTATCCTTGAGGATCTGGCGCGGCGGACGGATGTCGCGGTGCTGCGCGATCTCGACCCGCATCTGGAAGAAGAGAAGATCCGGGACCGGTTTTTCGAGGTACTGATGCAGCGCTTCGACGTGCTGTCCCCCTATAGGCACGGATTGCGGGCGCTGGCCCGCCAGGCCCGCCGGGATCCGATCCTCGGCCTGGCACTGATGCGCACGATTTTTCAATCCCAGGGCTGGATGGTGATGGCGGCAGGTCTCGAGGCCGGCGGCTTGCAGGGCGCGGCGCGCACCAAGGCCGTGACATTGGCTTATCTGGAGACCATGCATGTCTGGTTCGACGACGACGAGCCGGGATTGGCGAAAACCATGGCGGCGCTCGACAAGGCGCTGCGGACGGCGGAAAAGCGGCTGCGCCGGCTTGCCTGGCTCGGCAACCTGGTCGCGCCCGGGCGCTTTCGCGGCGGCCGCAAAAGCGACGACGATGCACAGACGCGGGATGGGCCGGCCAATCCGGCCGGCGCCGTTTGAATCCCTTTCAGATCGGACACAGAATGAGCAACGATCCCACGCCGCAAATTACTTTCGACGACTTTCTCAAGGTCGATATACGGGTTGGGACGATCGTCGATGCCCAGCCGTTTCCCGAAGCCCGCAAGCCGTCGATCAAACTCTTCGTCGATTTCGGGGCCGAGATCGGAATAAAGAAAACCTCGGCGCAGATCACCGCGCATTACGCACCGGCCATGCTGATCGGATGTCAGGTCATGGCCGTGGTGAATTTTCCGCCGCGCCAGATCGGTCCGTTCCTGTCGGAAGTGCTGACCCTCGGATTTCCCGACGCAAAAGGCGAGATCGTGCTTGCCTCCGTCGAACGCCCGATTCCCAATGGCGGCCGGATGCATTGAGGCCGGGCCCAACCGGCGGCGTCATCCCGGGATTTTCATGACCGCGCGCAATCCGCCGAGCGGCGCCTCGGAAAGCTCGATGTCGCCGCCATGGTTGCGGGCGATGTCGCGGGCGATGGCCAGTCCCAACCCGGTCCCGGCGTCGTCCTGGTTGCGGGCCTGATCGAGGCGTACGAACGCCTTGAAGACCATTTCGCGCTTGTCGGCAGGGATGCCGGGTCCGTCGTCGTCGACGCTCACGGTCAGCCACCCCTTTTTGTGGGTGCCGGATATGATGACGAGATCGCCGTAGCGACAGGCATTGACGATCAGGTTGATGAGGCAGCGTTTGATGGCGTTGGGGCGGACGGGAATAAGCGGATCGCCGGAAAATCTCACATCCACAGTGGCGCCGGTCAGTTCCGCGCCGTGGGCGAGGTCCCGCAGAACCGCTTTCATATCGGTTTCCTGAGTGGATTCGTCGCCGTCTCCCTTGGCAAAGGCTACATAGGCTTCGAGCATCTCCTCCATTTCCGAGATGTCCTGTTTCAGGCCCTCCGTCGCGTCCGTGTCGTCCAGGAGCGCCAATTGCAGCCGGAACCGGGTCAGGATGGTGCGCAGATCGTGGCTGACGCCGGCGAGCATTGTGGTCCGCTGTTCGATCTGGCGTTCGATGCGCCGCCGCATGTCGACAAAGGCTTGCGCGGCGCGGCGCACTTCGCGAGCGCCGCGCGGCTCGAAATCGTCGATGGCGCGGCCTTTGCCGAAGCCTTCGGCGGCGTCCGCCAGCCGCTCGATGGGCCGGATCTGATTGCGCAGAAACAACAGCGCGACGCTGATCAGGACCAGCGACGTGCCGACCATCCAGGCGAGGAAAATATGGGTATTCGACGCGTAGGTCTGGCTGCGGCGCGCCAGAATGCGCAAATTGACCTTTTCCAGTTTGATCTGGATTTCGACGAAGCGCGAGCGGCCGACCGTGTCGATCCAGAACGGGCGCTTGATCCGGCCCGACAATTCCTTGCTGAGGGTCTGGTCGAGCAGGGAGAAAAATTGTTTGGGTTTCGGCGAGGGCAAGGCGGCCGGCGGCAGGACTGCCATGGAAAGATCGAGCCGGTTCCGCGCCATGCGGGTGATGATCTTGTAGTCCTTGTCCTGGTCATAGGTTTCGATGACGTCGATAATGGCGGCGATGTCGCGCACGGTGGCGCTCGAAAGCCGCGTGGTGACCCGTTCCCAATGGCGTTCCATGAAAACGAAGGCGATCACCGATTGCAGAATTACGATCGGCACCACAATGATCAGCAGGGAGCGGGTATAGAGCCCCTTGGGCAGCAGACGCGAAAAAAAGCCGCGCGACCGTTCGCGGGTGACGACGGGCTGTTTGGCGGATGCGGATTCCGCCAAGCCTGATAGGGGTGCTTCCGTCGTTGTCATGACCTGACCGTGACGCGTTGCCGCGCCGTTTCTGGAGCATGTCCTTGCATTATGGAATCAAGGACATGCTCAATGTCTTTGCATTTCGCGTTTCTCATCGGTTTAGACGATTTCGTCAAAACAGGAAAAGCTCCTGGATTTCCGGGGCTTTGTGCGCGAATCCGGATCCACGCCACCATACGCAAAAGGGGCTAATCCGTCATCAGCCGATAACCGATGCCGCGAACGGTCTGCAAATAGCTCGGATCGGCTGGATTCGGCTCGATTTTGCGGCGCAGACGGTTGATCTGCACATCGGCGGTGCGTTCACCGAGCGCATTGCCTTCGCCGGTCAGATCGTAGCGCGAAACCGTTTCGCGCGGCTGTTCGGCAAACAGCTTGAGCAATTGTCGCTCCCGGTCGGTGAGGCGGACCCGCTCGTCGTCGCGGTGCAGTTCCAGCCGTTCCAGATCGAAGCGGAAAGGGCCGAACGTAACTTCCGTCGGCTTTTCGGTTGCCGCCTGGTCGGTTTGCCGACGCTTCAAGATGTTGCTGACGCGCAGCACCAATTCACGCGGTTCGAATGGTTTTGTTATATAGTCGTCGGCGCCGATCTCCAAGCCGTTGATGCGTTCGTTGGCTTCCGACAGGGCCGTCAACAGGATGATCGGCATGTCGCGCGCATTGCGGAACCGTCTGGCGAAATCGAAACCGCTTTCTCCGGGCATCATGACATCGAGAATCATAAGATCGAAATCAAGCCCGGCAAGCTTCTTATCCGCTTCGCCGGCGGTCGCCGCCTCCGATACCCGATAGCCGTTTTCCTTCAGATAACTGGACAGAAGAACCCGGATGCGGCTGTCGTCGTCCACCAGCAGAATATGGGGTGCGTCGTCGGAAGGTCTTGCATGCGCCATGGCCGGCTCCGGTTTTCTTCGACCCGGGAGCGGGTTCGCGCCGAACCACCCGGAGTCCCGTCTTGAACCGGCTGATTATGGCGATTTACGGGCGGCGGGCGCGCCGCTTCGGCAAATCCGCCGGCTCACTTGATCAGTTTTTCAACATTCGCCCGTTCGGTCTCGTCAACCATCGAGATCAGAAAACGGCGAACGATCGCGCTGTTTTCCGGCGAAATCGCGTTGAGCGCCTTTTCGATGCGCGCGGCCTGGGACTCGGCCAGTTTCAACGCGAAGACGCGGCCCCGGTCCGTCATGTGCAACAACCGCTCGCGCCGGTCGACCGGCCCATGCCGTTGTTCGATATAGCCTTCGTCGACCAGTTGTTTCAGAACCCGGCTCAGGCTCTGCTTGGTGATCTTCAAGATGTCAAGCAGATCGGAAACGCGCAAGCCCGGATTGAGATTGACGAAATGGATCACCCTGTGGTGGGCGCGGCCGAAATTCATCGATGTGAGGATCTCGTCCGGCCGTCCGACAAAATCGCGGTAGGCGAAGTAGAGTAGCGACATGAACTCGGTGTGCTGAATCGGATCATCGCGTGCGGACACGGCCGGATCGGCGGACGCCCGGGGTTTCGAGCTTTTTCGATTTTGCGGCGTCTGGGAGGAATTTACGTCAGCCATGTTGACATATTTTTTTTCAATTGTTACTATGTTTTTGTGCCCTACGATAGGTTCAGGAAGATTGATCTTTTGTTTCGAAAGAAAATTTCAACCTTGCCTTATAACCGTAAGGGATGAGGAAAACGCTCCATAAACAGATTGTCACCGGTATCCTCACACACTTATGAGACCGGTACTAAATCGATACGCGCAAACGCGGAAAGGGTAAAGGGCCATGGCCGGTCAGTCTTTCGACAAGCTCAATGGTGAAATTTGGTTCGACGGTCGTTTCGTTCCCTGGGAATCGGCGAACGTGCATGTGCTGACCCATGGCCTGCACTATGCGTCGGCGGTGTTCGAGGGCGAACGGGCTTATGGCGGCACGATTTTCAAACTCGACGACCACAGCCGCCGGCTGCACGATTCGGCGACGCTGATGGGGTTCGAAATTCCGTTCAGCGTCGAGGAGGTCAACGAGGCCAGTGCGGCGACGGTTGCGCGCATGAAGCTGAAAGACGCCTATGTGCGCCCCATCGCCTGGCGCGGCAGCGAAATGATGGGTGTGTCGGCGCAGTCGAATACGATCCATCTGGCGATCGCGGCCTGGGAATGGCCCTCCTATTTCGACCCGGCACAGCGGCTGAAGGGCCTGCGCCTTCAGCAGGCGGAATACCGCCGGCCGGATCCGCGCACCGCGCCGTCGAAATCGAAGGCGGCCGGGTTGTACATGATCTGTACGCTGTCGAAACACCGCGCGGAGCGGGACGGCTATGCCGACGCCCTGATGCTGGACTGGCGCGGCCGCGTCGCCGAAGCCACCGGCGCCAATGTTTTCTTCGTCAAGGACGGCGTGTTGCACACGCCGACTCCGGATTGTTTCCTCGACGGAATCACCCGCCGCACCGTGATCGACCTGGCGCGGGCGCGTGGCATCGAAATCGTCGAACGGACGATCATGCCGGAGGAAATGGACGATTTCGAACAATGTTTCCTGACCGGCACGGCCGTCGAAGTCACGCCGGTGTCGGAAATCGGACCCTATCGGTTCGAAGTGGGAGACCTGACGAAAACCCTCATGAACGACTATCAGGCGGCCGTACAGCCGAAAGTGGTTGCAGGAGCGGAAGCCGCGGAATGAGGATTTCGTCTTTTTCCGGACGTCAAAGCAGGGTTTGAATAAATTGGTCGGACCGATCCGGTCCGACCTTGGCCTTGCGGATCAATTGGTCGAAATGCCGGATCAGGGCCTGGATCTGGTCGACGGAATTGATCACGAGATAGGATCCTCCCACATAGACCGCGGCGCGCAGCGGACCGAAAATGGTGTAGGGCGCGGAATAGACCGACCTCTCGTCGTATAGAAAAAGCCGGAAAGCCGGGTAAAGCGCGTCCAGCATGGCGCGCATATGCTCGAGCTGAATGCGGCGGACGGTTTCGGGAATGCCCGACCAGATTCCGACGCCGGCGGCAAATCCCTCAAGCACCTGAAGCGGCATGCAACACTCGATGTCGGTGTCCGTCATGCGCGACAACGCCAATTGGCGCTTCGAGCGGGCATGGGTCTCGTCGATTCCTACCTCGCCATATTCATGGGCGATCAAGGCCTTATGGCGCATCAGTTCCGGCATGGACGAGGGCACATAGCGGATCTTGTAGCCGCTGGCTTCCCGGTACCAGCGTTCCAGCGGCGTGCGCCCGTCTGCGTCCTCGGCGCGCTCGATTTCAACTGCGGGAGCGACTTCGATGACCGTCTCGCTGGATTGGCTGAGGCCGAGCAGCCAATCCAGGCTGACATTCTTCGATTCCGCAATTCTGTGCAGTGTTTCAGCCCGCGGCAGCCGGGTCTGACCGCTTGTCAGGAACTGGCTGAGCGCCGAGCGGTCGAGGCCGACATCCTTGGCGAATTGTCCGGCATTGCCGCCGTCGGCCAGGAGCAACTGGCTCAGACGCTCGCGGAAAAGATCGGTGAGGTCACGTTTGTCCATATTCAACAGCTTTGTGTGAATTCACACACAATAGAGATTAACACACCAAAATGCAATATCCGCTGCGAATATGTGTTCGCGATTGTGGATTCTCATAGTTTCCGGCGATCCCCTTAAGCGGCTAAATGGCCAATGGGAAATCGGTTGACGGGAAATACTTGGGTGAGATCACGGTTTGCTGTCGAATGGCCGACATTGGCCGTGCTGGCGCTGTGCTGGTCCGGTTGGGGGCTGGCGGTTCACGCCGCAGGCGCGCTTGGCGCGCCGGTGACGATTGTGCTTTTGAGCCTTTGTTTGGCGCTTTATTCGTCGCTTCAGCACGAGGTTCTGCATGGCCATCCGACCAGAGCTGCCTGGCTCAATACCCTGTTCGTGCTGGCGCCCATCGGCCTGCTTGTTCCGTTTTGCCGTTTCAGGCAATTGCACCTTGCCCATCACGGCAATCAGAACCTGACAGATCCCTTTGACGATCCCGAAAGCTATTATGTCGCCGCGGATCATTGGCGCCGGTATCCGGCCTGGCTGAAGCTGTTGCTGCGTTGGAACAATACATTGGCTGGACGGGTTGCGATCGGACCGGCGCTCGGCGCCGTCGGATTCCTTTTGTCCGAAATGAAGCTGGCCTGGCGCGGCGACGTCGTGGTCCTTCGGGCCTGGGCGATTCATTTCGTGTTGCTGGTTATCGTCTCAACCGGGCTTGCCGCGGTTTTTACCGGACCCTGGTGGGTCTACGGCGCCGGCGTTTACGGCGGCATGGGCATCATCTATGTGCGGACCTTTCTTGAACACCGGGCCCATCACGATCCGTCCGCCCGATCGGTGATCATCGAGGATCGCGGCTTGCTGGCGTTCCTGTTCCTGAACAACAATCTGCATGCCGCGCATCATCTGCGCCCCGCCTTGCCCTGGTATGCGCTTCCCGGATTCTACGCCCGCAACCGCGCGCGGCTTTTGCAACGCAACCAAGCCTATCGGTATCGCTCCTATGGGGAGATTTTCAAACGCTACGCCTTCCGGCGCAAGGAGCCCGTGGTTCATCCGTTCGGCCGGCCGGAGGAGCGCTGATGGCGCAGAGCCGACACGCGCCGCTCGCGGTGCTGCCGATGTATGACTGGCCGGAGGTCGCCGACGAAACCGATCGTTTGTGGAACGCCTTGCGCGACGCCTGCCGCAGGCGCCGGCTGCCGGCGCCGGAGCGCTTGAGCCGCGGCGGCGACGCGCTGCAATCCTGGCTGAACCCGGGCCTCATTGTGGGCCAGACCTGCGGCCTGCCCTATATGCGGCAGTTGCGCGGCCGGGTGCAAATGCTCGGCTCGCCGGTCTATGCCGTCCATGGGTGCGCCGAGGGGGATTATTGCAGCTTTGTCATCGCCGCCAAGGACGGCCCGCTCGGATCTCTCGAAGCCATCGCCGAGGGCCACCGCTTCGCATTCAACGGGGTGGGATCCCAATCCGGATTCCGCGCCATGCAGCAATGCCTGCGTGGAGCGGGCCGTTGCGATGCCTGGCTCGAAGCCGGCCTGGAAACCGGCTCCCATCGCGGCTCGATCCGGGCTGTCGCCGAGGGGCGGGCCGATTTCGCGGCGATCGACGCGGTCAGCTGGCACTTGGCCTGCCGGCATGAACCGGCGGCCGGCGCCGTGGTTCGGATCGGCGCAACGCCGGCGACGCCGGGACTGCCGATGATCACGGGGCTCGGCCACGACGCCGAGATTTTGCGGGAGGCGGTCGAAGAGGCGATCGCAGGGCTGGGCGCAGGAACCGCCGATGCGCTGCGCCTGCGCGGTTTTCGGCGGCGGTCGGACGCCGATTACGGAGTCTATGCCACTTCATGAATGAATGAACGACCGCCGGCCGGCTGGGCCTGCCCTATCGGCTCCAGCGGCCCGCATCGGCGTCGTCGGATTCTTTTGCCGCGACCCAGCTTCCCGCCGATCCGTCTGCCGGATGTTCCTTTTTCCAGAACGGCGCGCGGGTTTTCAAATAATCCATGAGAAAATCCGCCGCTTCGAAAGCCGCCCGCCGGTGCTCGGCGGCCGCGGCCACGAAGACGATGGAATCGCCTGGCGTGATCCGGCCGGTGCGGTGAATCACCGTCAATCCCTTCAAGGGCCAACGGTCCAGGGCGTCCTGCGCCACCCGCTGCAATTCCGCCAGGGCCATGCCGGGGTAATGTTCGAGTTCCAGGGCGGCCAGCGCGCCGTTTTCATCCCGGCAAAGCCCGGTAAACGCCACGACGCCGCCGACATCCGTGCGCCCGGCGGTCAGCCGGTCGGTTTCCGCCTGCCCATCGAACGGCTCGGTCTGGATGCGGATTTTCGCATCGACGGTCATGGTTCAGCCGCCCGTCATCGGCGGGAAGAAGGCGACCTCGTCCACCCCTTTCAAGGGCGCGTCGTGGGTGACATGCATCTGATCGTAGGCGACACGGATAATGCCGGGTTCGGCGAAGGCAGTTTCGAAATTTTCCCCGCGTCCGCGCAGCCAGACGATGAGTTCGCCGGCCGTGGCGACGGTCGGCGGCAGGTCTATGGTTTCTTCGTCCATGCCGGTCCGCTCGCGCACCCAGGCGAAATATCGGATCTTCATCGCTCAATCCTCCTCAAGCAGGTGCCGGATGCCGGCGCGAAAATAATCGTAGCCGGTATAAAGCGTCAGAATCGCCGCAATCCACAGCAAAACGATGCCAAGCAGGGTGATTCCCGGGAGCCTGGCCTCGACGGCCGGCGCACCGAGCAGGACCCCGATCGCAATCAGCTGCAGCGTGGTCTTCCATTTGGCCAGATTGGAGACCGGGACGCTGACCCGCAATTCGGCGAGAAATTCCCGCAGGCCCGAAACCAGAATTTCGCGCGCCAGAATAATCAATGCGGCGAGCATGGACCAGTCCCGAATCGTTCCGTCCGCCGTCAGCATCATCAGACAGGCAGCGACCAGCAGCTTATCGGCGATCGGATCCAGCATCCTTCCAAGGGCGCTTTGCTGATGCCAGGCGCGGGCGAGATAGCCGTCGAAAAAGTCCGTTACCGCGGCGGCGATGAACAGGCCGAGCGCGATCAGCCGGAATGTGGTTCCGGGAACAAAGAAGCAGGCGACCAGCAGCGGGACGGCGAGGATCCGGCCGTAGGTCAGGATGTTGGGCAAGGATAAGGCGTGCGAAGTCTGCATGGTGCTCCGGCGGCTTTCGGTTCGGCCGTTTCAAGTATACGGACCAAGCACATAGCGGGCTTGCCCGTCAATCGGTTCCGCCAGCCGGACGGAAATTTCATGACGCCGATGGCTTTCGTCATCGGTATAAGCGCCTCTTTCCGCAGGCGGACCGGGACGTGACAAAGCGGAATTGAGGCCTAGCGAATTGATCGAACCGGCCCGTCGCGGTCGGGCGAGCGGGTCTGCTCTGCCCCTGAAACGATCACGCCGCCGATTTCGCGCAGCAATTTCCGTTTCATGGCGTTGGCGTAATCTTTGTAGTCGCGCGCGATCTCCAGGAACGCGCCGGGCCCGAACAAAATGCGGTCGCGATAATAGGCTTCGGGATCCGGATTCTCGCCCTTGATCACCAATCCGTTCACCGTGATGCCGGCGAAATCGAAGGCCCGATAGGCGGCTTCCGGCGGGAAGCCTTCATTCTGGACCCCATCGCCCGACATGTCTATGACGCGCCGCGCGCAGGCGATCGGCGCGCGGGCCAGCCGGACGGCGCCGAATCCCAATGCATATCCGATGGCCGTCGGAAATTCGATATAGGCGCGGCGATGACTGGTGAGCTTGGCGGCGAACCGGAGGATCGCCGGGTCGTCGGCGAGCATTGTCCAATCGGCGATCGTCACCTGCTGCTGACGCCCGCTCCATTCATAGGCGGTTGCCAGCATGCCGCCGGTTTGCACGACGGCGGCGCGGACGTCAGCGTCGAGCAGGGCCTGCGCCAGCCCGTGGCTCTGCAGCCGATATTCCTGCGGATTGACGCTGGCCGAGGCGTCGAGGGCCAGAACCAGGGCCAGGCCGCATTCGGCCGCCGAGGCCCGAGGCCAGGGCGCAAGCATCAAAGCGGCAGCCAGAACAGCCAAGAATTCCCGCCACCGGCCCGCAGCGTCTTGTCGTTTTAAGGTATGGACTGAATTTCCCGGCACAGAAGCACGCTCCGATCACCGTCCATTAGAGGGCAAGGACGGCGTTCTGACAAGTTTGGCGTGGCGGACGGGCTTTCGGCGAACTGCTGCCGGTCCGTCACACCGCTGCGTCCGGCCACTGGGAGATGGACGGGAATACCGCATTAAAAAGACTGAAAGATATAAGCCTGCACTTGGAGAAATCGGGTTGGACACGGGCTTTACTAGTCTTCGATCTGGTTTTGGATCCGCGATGCGATGATCAAAAAGCGGATCGGACAGGGAGGGACTGTACGATGAGAACCTGGTTGTTTGGTACGATTGCCGCGGGCGCGATGCTTGCGGTCACCGTCGCGCATGCGGCGGACCCGTTGAAGATAGGCGTTCTCGCCACGCTGGAAGGCACCTATACGGTGCTTGGTGAAGACGGCGTGCGCGGCTTTCAAACCGCATTGAAGCAAGCCGGCGGCAAGGCCGGCGGCCGCGACATCGAAGTCGTGATTGCGGCCACCGACGCCAGCCCGGACAGCGCCGTGCGCGCCGCGCGCAAGGTGGTCGAGCAGGACAAGGTCGATATCGTGATCGGACCGCTTTCGGGTTCGGAAGGTATCGCGCTGCGCGATTATTCGAAAACCCAGCCGCAAGTCACGTTCATCAATGGCATCTCCGGCGCCCAGGAGACCACATATGTCAGCCCGTCGGAGAATTTCTTCCGTTTCAACCTGGATGGCGCCCAATGGTCCATGGGGCTCGGCGACTACATCTATAACGAAAAAGGCTATCGGACGATCGCGACGATCGGCGAGGATTATTCCTTCGTTTATACGCAGGTCTTCGGACTGGTGATCGATTTCTGCGCCCAGGGCGGCGAAGTGTCCGAACGATTCTGGGTGCCGCTCGGCACGAAGGATTTCGGCTCGATCATCGCCGCGCTGCCGGATGACGTCGATGCGATCTATCTCGGTCTGGGCGGCGGCGATGCGGTCAATTTCCTCAACCAGTATCAACAGGCCGGCGGCGACGCCAATCTGATCGGCGGCACCATCATGGTCGACGGAACGGTGCTGAATTCCAAGGGCAACGCCAAGAACGCGCTGATCGGGACGCCTTCGTCCGGTCCGCAGGCCGATACCTGGGACAATGAGAAATGGCAGGCCTATGTCAAAGCCTATCAGGATGCATTTCCCCCGGAAAAGCGCTTCCCGAGCCCATCGCTGCTGGCGACCGGATATTACAACGCCATGTTGGCCACCGTCACCGTGCTGAACGATATCGGCGGAGATCTTTCCGATGGGCAAAAGAAGTTCCGCGCGGGCTTGACGGCCCTGGAACTGGACGCACCCAACGGCAAGATCACGCTGGACGCCAACCGTCAGGCCGTCGGCACCAATTTCGTCTCCGAAGTCGTCGAATTGCCGGATGGAAATCTGGCGACCAAATTGGTGAAGATCAGGGAAAACGTCAACCAGACGCTTGGTATCGATCCGGACGTCTTCGCCAAAATCGGTCTGCCGGGGCGCGATGTGCCCGAGTGCAAGAAATACTAGACACTGGTCTCCCGGGCCGTGCACCGCACGGCCCGGCTTTGGCCGACCTGGAAAAGCATGGCCGGGTGAAGGCCCGCAGAGGACCAAGTTCGGTTTGAGCGGTCTGAAAAGACCGTTCCGCCGACCGAAAGGGCTCGCCATGTCGCTGATCAGCTATCTGACGAAAATCCACTTCGCGGACGATGTCCTGGAAGTGGCGCTTCAGGCTGAAATCGGCATGTTGGGAGCCCGGCGTCCGATGATCGTCACCGACCGGCGGCTGGTTGCCTCGGGTCTCGTCGAGCGGGTGCTGGATGCGGCGGCCAAATCGGCCGAGGTCACGCTGTTCGACAAATTTCCCTCCAATCCGACGGAATTCGCCTGCCGGACGGCGCTGTCCATGTTCCAGGGAAACGATTGCGATCTGCTGATCGCCTTCGGCGGCGGCGGCGCCATCGACCTGGCAAAGGCGACGGGAATTCTGGCGCGCCACGAAGGGGCGTTGGCGGCCTATGCGGCGGTCGAAGGCGGCATTGCGCGGATACGAAACCCTCTGCCGCCGATTATCGCCATTCCGACGACGGCGGGAACAGGCTCCGAAGTCAGTCCGACGGCGATCATTATCATGGAGGATGGTAGAAAACTGGCCTTCGTCAGTTCCCGGCTCATCCCCAGCGTGGCGATCTGCGATCCGACTCTGACGCTCGACATGCCGCCCGAATTGACCGCCAGTACGGGCATGGACGCGGTGACCCATTGTATCGAGACCTATATCGCGCTCGGCTACAATCCACCGGCCGACGGAATCGCGCTGGACGGGTTGCGCAGGGCAGCCGCCAATATCGAAAGGGCCGTCCAGAAAGGCGGCGACCTCGACGCCCGTCGGGAAATGATGGCCGCGGCGATGAACGGCGCGCTGGCCTTGCAAAAGGGATTGGGCGGCGTTCACGCCATGAGCTATGCGCTTGGCGCCTTCGGTTCTGACGACCTCGATCACGGCACGCTCAATGCGGTGCTTTTGCCGCATGCATTGGAATTCAACGCGCCGGCGGTGGCGCATCGCTACGAGGCCTTGACGCGGACCTTTGGCCTTTTCGGCGGGTCGGGGCCGGGCCGGAAATTGCCGCAGACGATATCCCGGCTTACCGAACGCCTCGGCATGCCGTCGTCGCTGTCGCGCCTGGGCATCGGCCCGGACGTGCTGCGGCGCGCGGCCTCCTGCGCGGAAAGGGACCACACCAACAGCACCAATCCGCGGCGGGCCAGGGCGGGGGATTATTTCGAACTGATGCGCGCGGCGCTGTAGGTCGATGCCGGCCGAATCCGCATGACGCGGAGGTGTTTTGGGATATATTGCGCCTCAATCGATGCGCGCAGCGCCGGCTGGATCCGTGCGGCCGCAGGCTTTCGCGGCAGGGTTCGCGCACCGCGTTCGGCCCCGATCGGGATCTGCGCGGGGACAATCACAAAGGGGCGCAGGCCCCGCTATCGGGAGAACGCCAGTCATGTCCATTCATCATAATTTCATCGGAGGCGAGAAGTCCTCGGGCGTATCGGCCATCGACAACATCAATCCCTCCGACACGAACGATAGCGTCGGCAGCTTTGCCCGCGCTTCGGCCGCGGACGCGGAGGACGCGGTCGCCGCGGCGCTTTCGGCAGCGCATGACTGGGCCCGATCCGGCATCCAGATGCGGCACGATATCTTGAAAAAGACCGCGGATGAAATCATGGCGCGCAAGGAGGAAATCGGCCGGTTGCTGGCGCGCGAAGAAGGCAAGACCCTGGCCGAAGGCATCGGCGAAACCGCCCGCGCCGCCCAGATTTTCGATTTCTTCGCCGGGGAAGTCCTGCGCGTTCCCGGCGAGAAAATGCCCTCCGTCAGGCCGGGCCTCGACGTGGAGATCACCCGCGAGCCGGTCGGGGTGGTCGGCCTGATCACGCCCTGGAATTTTCCGATCGCCATTCCCGCCTGGAAAATCGCTCCGGCCCTTTGCTACGGCAATTGTGTGGTGTTCAAGCCGGCCGAACTGGTCCCGGCCTGCGCCTGGACGCTGGTGGACATCCTGCACCGGGCGGGCTTGCCGGCCGGGGTGCTGAACCTGGTCAACGGCCCCGGATCGGTGGTTGGGCAGGCCATGCTCGAGGATCCGCGGATCAATGCGGTGAGCTTTACCGGTTCGGTCGCCACCGGGCGGCGCGTCGCGGAGGCTTGCGCCCGGCACATGCGCAAATGCCAGTTGGAAATGGGCGGCAAGAATCCGCTGGTGGTCCTCGACGATGCGGATCTCGACATCGCCGTCGATTGCGCCGTCAACGGGGCGTTCTTCTCCACCGGACAGAGATGCACCGCGTCGTCGCGCCTGATCGTGACGGAAGGGATTCACAACCGCTTCGTCGAGGCCTGCGTGGAGCGACTCAGCAGCCTTGTCGTCGACGAGGCCGTGAAGGAAGGCACCCATATCGGTCCGGTGGTGGATCAGAACCAATTGGACCAGGATGAGAAATATATTGAAATCGGCCGCCGGGAAGGCGGCAATCTGCGCTGGGGCGGGGAACGGCTCAAACGCGACAAACCGGGCTTCTATCTGCAGCCGGCCCTGTTCACCGACACCACCAACGCCATGACGATCAACCGCGAAGAAGTCTTCGGGCCGGTGGCCGGCGTCATTCGCGTGCGCGATTACGACGAGGCACTGGCGGTGGCGAACGATACGCAGTTCGGACTGACGTCCGGAATTTGCACCGACAGCCTGAAATATTCCAGCCATTTCCGGCGGAATTCGGAAGCCGGCATGGTCATGGTCAACCTGCCGACGGCGGGCGTCGATTATCACGTGCCGTTCGGCGGGCGCAAGGGATCCAGCTACGGTCCGCGTGAACAGGGCCGCTACGCGGTCGAGTTCTACACCACGGTGAAGACCGCCTATGTGCGCCCCTGACGCCGGGCGCTCGCGCCGCAGCGCCTGAAGAACGATTGATGGTTCCGGCAGGCCGCCCGCCCGCCGGAACCGGCTTCATATCCGTAAGTCTTCTTTTTTGATCCGGCTGCTTGCGCTTTTGCGGACAGTCCGCGAAACTTCCTCCTCAATGCGCAAAAAGCGCAAGGCAAAATAAGCACCGCGAACCATGCGGGGAGGGAAAAATGAGCAGCGCATTGGCCGTGCATCACGGTCAGTTCGGGCGTGCCACTCTGTATAAATTGAACCGGCCTATGGCGACGCATGCGCATCGCGAAGGCCATTTGACCTTTCACGTCCAGGGCCTGGCGTCAAAAATGGTTGTCTGCGATCTGGAATGCCCCTTGAGCTTCGGATCCGCCGCCGCCGTCAATCCATGGCAACCGCATAGCTTTCATCCCGGCGACCCGGAAAGCGGATCGCTGTTGCTCGTGCTCTACATCAAACCGATCTGGTTTCTCGAAGTCGGGCGCACCGCCCAGGGGGCGTTGCGCTTCGGCCGCTCGCGGATCGAGACCACCAACCAGATCAACCGCCTGCTCAATCTCGTCACGACGCTGTTGCTGGAGACCGAGAACTCGGATCTGTTCGAGGGCTATCTCTACGAAATCACCCGGGAATGTTTCGATCAGACCTGGCAATGGTCGCCGTCCAGTCAGGCGCCGGTGGAGAAATGGACCGGCGTGCGGGACTATCGGGTGCGCAATTCCATCCGCCTCATGAACGAGCGAATCGGCGACGACCTCGTGCTTGACCAGATCGCCCGGGATGCGGGGCTGTCGCGCCCGCATTTTTACAAACTGTTCCGGGAAAATGTCGGGCTCACCCCGAATATCTATCTGAACACCCTGCGGATGGAAAACGCCATCGAACGGCTGACGACGACGGAAGCCGCGGTGACCACGATCGGCCTCGATCTCGGCTTCGCCTCCCAGGCCAGCTTCACCCGGTTTTTCACAAGCAATGTGGGGATCCCGCCGACCGACTATCGCAGGGTCGCTCATTTCTCCGCCTGATTTGCCGATCAAACGCCAAAGGAGCAGACTTACGGGTATGGCGCTCCGGACGGGCGGTTCTACTCTTCGGTCAAGGCCGGAAAACGGGCCGTGCGGTGAGAAATTCGGGTTTTCGCGACAGGCGAACGAACCCGGGGTCTGAGGAAGGCGGCGCGTGAGAAGGTTCGTCGAACGGCATACGGGATGGTTTCTGATCATTCTGATCATCCTGGCGCTCTTCGCCTGGGCGATCGTCGCGCCGTGGTCGAACGAGTTCGAGGATGTCTTCGGCAAGAAGAAGATTTTCCTCAACGCCCTGTTCAACGGCATCACCCTCGGTGGGCTGTATTTTCTCGTCGCCAGCGGCTTCACCCTGATTTTCGGATTGATGAAAAACGTCAATCTGGCGCATGGCTCGCTCTATCTGCTCGGTGGCTATATCGGCTACGAGACGGCCGAGGCCACCGGCTTCTGGCTGCTCGGCTTCGTCGGCGCCTTCATCGTCGTCGGCGCCCTCGGCGTGCTGCTGCAGATTTACGTGTTCCGGCGGATGGAAGGCGAGGATCTGCGCCAAACCCTGGTGACGATCGGCATCTCCATCGTGCTGGCCGACCTCATGTTGTGGATATGGGGCGGCGATTTCTACCAGATCCTGGCGCCGGACTGGCTGTCGGGACCGGTGGAATTGCCGTTGGTCACCGCGGTGAAACGCAGCGGCGATCTGGTCTACCTCAAATATCCGGTTGTCCGCCTGGTGATTTTCCTCGCCGCCGTCGGTATCGGCATTCTCATGTGGCTGGCGCTGACCAGGACCCGCATCGGCATGCTGGTCAGAGCCGGCGTCGACGACCGGGACATGCTGACGGCGACCGGCGTGCGCATCCAGCGGGTCTTCGTGCTGGTTTTCGCGTTCGGCGCCGGTCTGGCAGGCCTGGCCGGCGTGGTCGGCGGGACGTTTCAATCCGTGGCGCCGGGGGAAGACATTCGCTTCCTGCTGGCCTCGCTGGTGGTTGTCATCGTCGGCGGCATGGGCTCGATTCCGGGCGCCGCGCTGGGCGCGCTGCTGATCGGCATGGCCGAGCAGTTCGGCTCGGTCTATTTCCCGACCTATGCGGTGGTTCTGACCTTTCTCATCATGGTGGTCGTGCTCGCCTTCCGGCCCCAGGGCATTGTCGGGGACGGGCGCTGACCATGGCCTGGACCGAAAAGACCGATGGTTCGCTCGCGCGCCGACTGCAGGAGGGATCGGTTTTTCTGCTTTTGCTTGAACGCATTCCCCGGGCCTATTGGGTGGTCGGCTTCATCCTGGTCTTCATGCCGGCCATGGCAAGCGATTTCGTCCTGTTCCAGATCTTCGGCTGGGCGCTCATTCTCGGGATGATCGGGCTCAGTCTGATGTTTCTCGCCGGCTATGGCGGCATGGTCAGCCTGGTGCAGATGAGCGTCGCCGGACTGGCCGCCTATATGGTGGCGATCCTCGGCGACAGCGCCATCACCACGATCAGCCTCGGCTGGCCCTGGTGGCTGGCCGTTCCGGTGGCGATCCTCATCGCAACGGCGTTCTGCACGCTTTCCGGCGCCCTGGCGGTGCGCACCGAAGGCATTTACATGATCATGATCACGCTGGCGATCGCCTCGGCGTTTTTCTATTTCACCCGCCAGAATTACGTCATCTTCAACGGGTTCAGCGGCTTCAACGGCGTGCTGCCGCCGCATCTGTTCGGCGTCGACTGGCGGCAGCCGATCCCCTTCTATTACCTCTGCGTCTTCTGGGCCGGCCTGTCCTATCTGGCCGTGCTGTATGTATCGCGCTCGCCCTTCGGTCTGGCCTTGCAAGGCATTCGCGACAATCCGCGACGCATGGCGGCGCTCGGCTTCAACGTCACCGCGCACCGTATTGCCGGATACGCTTTCGCCGGGGTCATCGCCTCGATCGCGGGAATTCTCCTGGTCTGGCTGAACGCCCAGGTCTCGCCGGGAACCGCCGGCGTCGGGCCGGCGATCGACATTTTGATCATTGCCGTGGTCGGTGGATTGCGGCGGCCTCTCGGGCCGTTTATCGGCGCCATCATCTACGTCTTGTTGCGGACATTTGCGCTCGACGTCCTGGTCTCTTTCGGGCTGGCCGGAGAGCGGTTCCAGATGCTGATCGGGCTCGGCTTTCTCGTCATCGTCTTCTGGTCGCCAGACGGCGTGCTCGGATTGTGGGACCGCTGGCGGCAGCGCATGGGCGGCGCCGACCGGCTGACCGGGGCTGCGGCGACAGCCGACGCGGCGAAAGGCGGGCGGGCGTCATGACTGTGTCCGTTGCACAGAGGCTGTCGGCCGCGGGAAATTCCAACGCGCTGGAATTGCGTGGCGTCAGCAAGATGTTCGGAGCTCTCGCCGCTCTGGACGACATCACCATGAGCGTCGCACCCGGCGAACGCCGCGCCGTGCTCGGCTCCAACGGCGCCGGCAAAACCACCCTG
>Ga0214472_10000878_pt1 | contig 35752 bp, 36 predicted proteins | sample RVTome_6_FD_207662 | JGI IMG/M metagenome (GOLD analysis project Ga0214472, IMG submission 207662) | Soil microbial communities from uranium-contaminated site in the Upper Colorado River Basin, Wyoming, United States - RVT140D175 | ecosystem: Environmental > Terrestrial > Soil > Contaminated >...
TCTCCCTCGTAATTACCGCACTTATTACCCCATTTTCACCCACTAGATATGCAGAAGACCCCATAAGACTAACCTCAGGGTCCAAGAAGTGTTCGGAGTGACCCAGTTTAACGTGTCGGACTCGAACAGTTTATCGATCTCTTGACGTGCATACTGGCTTGGTCCAAAACTCAAAATTGCCTATTCCCTTAGTGGCCCCGTTAAGTTGTCTCCAACAACGTATGGCCGATCCTTGGTTTTGACAAATTCATAATATGTGATTGATTGATAGAAAAAACCGAACTATGATGAGGGCCTCATGGAGTGGCTCAATTACCATCATCTTTTGTATTTCTGGACGGTGGCGCGGATTGGCAGCGTATCGCGTGCCGGCGAAGAGTTGGGCCTCACCCAAGCGACGATAAGCGCGCAGGTTAAGTCTCTGGAAAACGCGTTGGGCGAAAAGCTCTTTCGCCGTTCCGGGCGCAAGCTGATTTTGACCGATATCGGCAAAGTGGTGTTTCGTTATGCCGATGAAATATTTTCTTTGGGACAGGAGATGATGGGGATGCTCAAGGGTCGGCCCGAAGGCCGCCTCGCCCGGCTGACGGTCGGAATTGCCGATGTCTTGCCCAAGCTCGTCGCTTTTCGCCTCACTTAACCGGCGCTCAGCCTAAAAGACTCCTACCGTATTGTCTGCCGGGAAGGCACCAACGAAGAACTATTGCCGGCGTTGGCGCTGCATGATGTCGACGTGGTGTTGACTGATTCTCCGATCGACCCGGCGTTCAACGTCAACGCGTTCAACCACCTGCTTGGCGAATGCGGCATGATTCTTTTTGGTGCACCCAAACTCGCGGCGCAATATCGCCGCGGTTTCCCGCGTTCACTCGACGGCGCGCCGTTTTTGATGCCAACACGAAACACGACAGCGCGCCGCTTATTGGATCAGTGGTTTGATGGCAAAAATATCGTGCCGCGCATCATCGCGGAGTTCGAAGACAGCGCTTTGTTGAAAGTGTTTGGCCAACGCGGTTTGGGCTTATTTTTCGCACCGTCTGTGATAGCGGCGGAGGTGCAAACGCAGTACAGGGTAAACATCGTCGGCAGTCTCGGCGATGTGATTGAGCGGTTCTACGCGATTTCTCTGGACCGTAAGTTGAAACATCCTGCCGTGGTGGCGATTTCGGAAGCGGCTAAAGCGCGTCTCGGCGATTAAAAGGTTATCTGGATTGATTGCGGTGTGTGTCCATTAAGGGTCTGAGTGAACAGATGCACAGCCGTTTCGCAGTGCATTGTCACCGACGATTTTACGTAGAGAAGAGTGTTTCCAGCTCCAATACAGCGCGTCATGATTCCAAGATGAAGGGCATCCTTGCGCGCCCTTGGCCGGCCAGCGACGCGCCGATGGTAACCAAAAGAACCGTCAGCAGCGCCATTAATAAAGTCGTTTTTAAGGTATTCATTGAACCCCCTTTTCAGACGGCTATAGCTTATTTATTTCTTTGCCTGACTGGATCGTTCATGGTGAACAGCGAGATTCTCTCGCTCCGCTCCTGAAAAAAGCCCGCGCAGATGTCGACAAGGCACAGTCCGGTGATCTCGCCAAGAAGCTTATCGAGGTCCGGTTGTAGTTCCCGGCACAAACGTTCGCTGACCTCTTGGAGCAGCAGTCGTCCGGCCTTCATAGTACCCAAGTTGATCTCCGACGGAGAAAGAGCTTCTTTACAGCGCAGGACGATCAAGTCACCAACGATGCCGATCTCTGCCGGCCATCTTCCACCCATGCGTTGCTCAGAGAAAATCTGGAGCGCGCAACGAAAATGCTGTTTCAAATCGAGCTTCGCCAGGTCAGCCATCCATTCGCGGGCGGGAATTTAACCCCGCCCTTGACCAAAGGGGATGCTCGCCCCCTTGGAAACCCCATTTGGCTGTTCCCGCCTCAAGAGGTGGGGTTAATGCGAAATAAAAAGGCCGACCGGAAACCTGGGTTTCCTTGGTCGGCCCATATCCCGACTGGTTGAATCCGTTTCAAACCAACCCTTCGGGAGATCGTTAGACTGTAGCGTTTATAGGAGCGACACGGTCATATGTCGAGGGTCCTTTTTGCGCGCAAGGGTTTTCTCCAGGTTGTTTTCCAGGGAGAAGACAAAGACCCGTTCACCGCTTTCGGTGCTGATATCGGTATAGAGGTCAGGAATTTTCATGCCCGTGATATCGCCAACCACTTGATACAATAGAGAGGTGCTTTTTCGAGCAAAGTCGAGCGCATTTTTTGACCAAATCTTTGCCGTCGCTAGACTGTGTCAATTGTTCTTCCGCCGGGGTCGAAACGCCTTTGAGACGCACGACAACCAAGTCCTCGACGATATGAACCTGGGTTTCTTTCGGGCCGCGGCCCATGTAGTCGATCTCGAATTGGACGATGGTGCGGCTAATGTCTGCTTCGATTTCACCTTTGGTTTTCATTGCGAGCGCGTGAAATGCGAGCTTGGTGAAGCTAATGGATAGTCGCTAAAGCAGTTCTTTTAATTCGATTTCATTGAAACCGGTAAGTTTACGCTTGCCTTTTATAATTACCGGCCGCTTGAGCAAGTTCGGATCTTTGAGCATGAGCCTGATCGCTTCGTCTTTCGACGGTGGTTTTTGCTTCATCTTTCGTTCACGGTAAAGCGGCGTGCGGGTATTCAGAAACGGCTTGATGGGATCGGTGCCTATGATTTCACGCAACTCTTTTTCCGTGAAGCGCTGCTTGCCGTAGTCCCGCTCTTCAAAGGCAACTTTCCGTGATTGCAAGAAACTTCTTGCTTTACGGCAAGTGGTTCAGGTCGATTTGTAGATGAAACGGATCCGGTCGGCCATGTTTTCGTCCCGATAAATACAGTTCAAGGTTCAACGTTCAAAGTTCAAGGTTTCGCGGAAGCCGATTTCGGCCTTAAACCTTGAACTTTTGAACCTTGAACGGTCCGTTAAGTTTATTTGAAGAACTTGGCGACGCGATCGAAGGCCTCGGACTCGACTTCGTTACGCACCGGCCATTCCGATTTCGATTGCAGCGGTATCGTCGCGTCGATGATCGCCACGGCATCGCCGAGCCAGCCGCGAAAGCTTTGCACCTCGCGGATGATCTCGATATCTTTGTCCCAATGCACGCGGGTGGCGACGGCCCACATGACTTCCCGTTCATTGAAAACGTCGACATCATCGTCGACGATGACCGCGAGCTTCAGGTTCGGCATTTCCACGAAGGCTTGCATGCCGGCCTTGTTGGGCTCGTTCTCGAATTCCTTCTTGATGGAAATGTAGCAGATGCAGCGGCCGCAGCCCGAGGCGGCGAGATGGATGCCCTTGATTCCGGGGACGTTTTTTTTGATGACGTTATAGGTGCTACCTTCTTTGGGAATGCTGCCGAGATTCCAATGATCCATGTGGCCGGGCCAGAAGTCTTCGACAATACCGCCACGCCGGTGCGTGATTGCGGTGACCTCGATCACCGGCACGTCCATTTTTGGTTGGGCATAGCCGAGAATTTCCCCAAACGGGTTTTGCGATTTTCGCACGCCCGGCAGGATTTCTCCTTCGATAATCACCTCGGCGTCTGCCGGCACCATGAATTTGTCGCCCCAGGTGGTTGACGGCGTTAAGCGAAGCGGTTCCTTGAGGAACGCCGAGGCGGTCAGGTAGTCGTTGTTTCCCATCGCCGTCATCGCGCACGACGAAAGGTAAAAGGCTGGGTGATGGCCCAAAATCACGATCACGGGCGCGCGCAGATTTTTTTCCTCGTACTCGCACGCCATGGCTTCGAGATGATGGTGTTTGTGCGCGGAAAAGCTCATGTGTTGCGGATCGTGGAACTTATTCTTAGTAAACGTGATGTCGTAAAAGTCGGCGTTCAGTCCCTTCATGGCGCAGGTCATGGTGTGATAAGGGCCGGCATCACCTTTCTGGTGCAACGGCATCGGTAGGACTCTGAGATCGGCTCTATCGCCGGTTAGCACGACTTGCTTGACCGGCGCTTTTTCCGGCGCAATGATTTCAAGCCGGCCCTGCTGCTGTTCCAGCTTGGCAACTTCCAGGCTGACTTCCATGGGTGATTTGATGTCGCCCATGTCCAGGGAGTCGGCGACATACTGGCGCGTCACCCACGGATTGTAGAACATCGGAAACTCGGATTTTTGTCCGTTTAGCGCCGGCACATTCTCGAACAGAACCATCTTGGGTTCGTTACGCACGTCCAGGTGTTTAAGGTAGGCGACGGTTTCGTAGTTGTTAGCATCGATAAAATTCTTCTCGCGGATCACCGCGCCTTCGCGGGTGGCGCCCTCTTTGGCGATAAAACTCGGCAAATCTTTGGCCATGAACACTCCCCCTAGGATATTGTTAAAGACTTTCCTTTACTTAGTTCAATCCCTCGTGGACTTCAAGCGAGGTCAACGGGTTAGCAATCCTTTGAAAGCGTTGAGCTTATGGCGCCAACCGGTATGACACAGCAGGTTGAGCAGGTGTCGGACTTGGCCGGCTTTTTTCGCCGTCGCTGGATACCAGGGAAATTCTTCTTTGAGACCCAGGCGGTCGACGACGATGGTCTTTTGGTGGCAAAACTTGCGGATGCCTTCGGCGCCGTGACGATAGCCAAAACCGCTGTCTTTGCGGCCGCCCATGGGCGCGTCGGGAATGATAAAGTTCACTAAACTGTCGTTCACGCACACCGCGCCACTCTGCAAGCGCTCGGCCAAATCCATCGCCGCCTTCTTGTCGCGCGAGAAAATACTAGCGCTCAGTCCATAGCGGGAATCGTTAGCTAGACGCAGCGCTGCTACGGCATCGTCAACTTTCATGATCGGGATGACCGGGCCGAAGGTTTCTTCCGTCATGATGTTCATGGAATGCGTCACGTCGACTAGCACGGTCGGCTCGTAATAAAAACCGCGGTGCGCGGGATTGCGCCGGCCGCCCGTCAGGACTCGTGCGCCGGCCGCAACGGCGGCGTCGACCTGCGCGGCAATTTTTTCTAACTGGGCTTCGGAGGTCATACTGCCGAGATCAACTGGGTCGGCACTTGGACCTTGGCGGATGGCGCGGACTTTTTCGACGACCTTGTCGATGAATGGCTGATAGACCGGCGCTTCGACGTAAACCCGTTCGATGGAAGTGCAAATCTGACCGCAGTTCATCAATGCGCCCCAAACGCAGGCGCCGGCGGCGCGCTCGAGATCGGCGTCCTTGAGAACGATCAGTGGGTCTTTGCCGCCGAGTTCGAGAGAAACGGGTATCAACCGATCCGCGGCGCGGCGCATGACGCGCTTGCCGGTCTCGACGCTGCCGGTGAACGCGATCATATCGGCCTGATCGACGAGAGCTTCTGCGGTAGCGCCGTAGCCGATGACGACTTGCAGCAAATGTTCTGGAAATCCGCTCTTGGTTGCGCTCTCCGCGGCGAACATTGCCGACAGGGGAGTGAGCTCCGACGGTTTGATGATGACGGCGTTGCCGGCCATGAGCGCGGGTATCGCTTCACCGAGGGTCATGGTGAGGGGAAAATTCCAGGGACTGATGATTCCGATGACCCCGCGCGGTGCGTAGGTCGAAATAACTTTCTTGGCCTTCAGCAGCGGAAAGCTCGGCTTGATGCGCGTTGGACGGAGATACTCGTCGGCCTTTTTAGCCCAGGTGCTGATGGCGCTGCAGAGGTAAAAAAGTTCATTGCCATAAACTTCTGCCCGTGGCCTACCGGTTTCGGCAGTGAGAATGTCAGCGAGTCGGTCTGCTTCATCGAGCAAGAGGTCGCGCAGCCGATAGAGACATTCGGCTCGTTCAAAAAAACTAGTGTTTTGCCAGTTCACCTGTACCTGACGTGCACGAGCAACGGCCGCGCCCACATCGCGGGCCGAGGCTACCGGTAGTTCGACAATTTGTTCTAATGTCGCCGGATTGCGAACTTGGATGGTTTGAGGTTCCACGGCTGCTGCTTACAGGTTCGCTTACGCGTCAGGCCATCGTTTGGCCGCCGCAGATGTTGATCGCCTGCCCGGTGATACCGCGGGCCGCATCCGATGCGACGTAACTGACTAGTTCAGCGACTTCATCCGCTTCGAGGAATCGTCGGATCGGTACTGCGGCGGCCGCTTGAGCCTTAAATTCTTCGGGTGAGATGCCCTGCAGAGCCGCGCTCTCCTTGATGCCGAGAGATGCCATCTCGGTGTCGACCCATCCGGGGCATATGGTGTTTACCGTAATGCCGCGCTGGACGATTTCTAGCGCGAGCGCACGGGTGAAGCCGATCATGCCATGCTTGGTGGTGCAATAAGCGCTATAACCGGGAACGCCAAATTTTCCCAGCACCGATGAAATATTAATGATGCGCCCGCCTGAGTGATCGGGGATCTGCGGCAAAACTTCTTTGGTGATGCGATACAGGCCATTCAGATTGGTGTCGATGATGTCATGCCACTTGGTGTCGTCTTCCTCGCTCATCAGGCTAAGTCCTGAAATGCCGGCGTTGTTAACGAGGATGTGAATGGCCCCCAGCTTGGAGACTACTTCAGCAACCGCGCGCCGGACGTCAACTTTCCGGCGCAGGTCCATTTGCACCGGCAAGAGTGAAAGATTCAGCTTGCTAAGTTCCGCGGCGGTTCGTTCGAGCTGACCCAAGTTGCGGGATAAAATGGCCACCTTTGCGCCATTTTTGCACATGGATACGGCGATGGCTTTACCAATCCCGGTGCCGCCGCCAGTGACCAAGGCAATTTTACCTGTTAACATTCGGCCTGATGAATCCTCCATAATCATACGATAACTAGCTGCAAATACATCAATTTTCAACGATTGACTGAAAGTCGAGGCGAACTCCAGGGCAACCATCAAGCGAAAACGCCGGCTTGGTACCGTAATTGCTCAATAAAGTTAGCATTCTAATTGCGTGCCGACGGGTACGGGAGAAATTTCTTTACAGCTTTCTCGGGCGTGTAATAAACTTATGGTTCACTAATTCTCCGGAGGAGCGTGTCGCCATGGAAATTACTCAACTCTTAGCATTTGGAGTAGAGCAGGGAGCGTCCGATTGCCATTTAAGCGCGGGTGAGCCGCCGATGCTTAGGGTGCACGGCGAACTGAAAAAACTAGATAGTCCGACACTCACGCCGGAAGCCGTGCATGCGCTCATTTTCGACATCATGAATGATTCGCAACGCAAAGTTTTTCAAGAAACTCTCGAGTGCGATTTTTCCTTCGCTTTGGGGGAGGCGGCGCGCTTTCGTGTCAACGTGTTCATGCAACGCAAGGGAGAGGCCGCGGTGTTTCGGACGATCCCGACGAAAGTCTTGACTCTCGATCAGCTCGGCATGCCCCCGATCTTGAAACAACTCTGCGACAAGGAAAAGGGCTTGATTCTGGTCACCGGACCGACCGGTTCCGGTAAGTCGACGACTCTGGCTGCCATGGTCGATTTTCTCAATGAAAGTTTCGAAGGCCATATCTTGACCGTCGAGGACCCCATCGAGTTTGTCCATCAATCGAAAAAATGTCTCGTCAATCAGCGCGAGCTGGGACCAAACACGCAATCGTTCGCGAACGCTTTGCGTTCCGCCCTGCGCGAGGACCCCGACATTATCCTGGTCGGTGAAATGCGCGACCTGGAAACCATTCAATTGGCGCTTACCGCGGCGGAAACCGGCCATATCGTTTTCGGAACCTTGCATACCTCGAGCGCGCCAAAAACCGTCGACCGCGTCATCGACGTATTTCCGCCCAGCCAACAGGCGCAAATTCGCGCTCAGTTTGCCGAGTCCGTCGAGGCGGTCATTACGCAAACATTGTGCAAGAAAAAGGGTGGGGGACGGGTGCCGGCGTTGGAAATCATGATTGGCACGACGGCCGTGCGCAATTTGATCCGCGAAGGCAAGATCCATCAAATCCCGGGAACCATGCAAGTAAGCCAAAGGGACGGTATGCAGACCATGGACATGGCGCTAACGAACCTAGTGGCAAACGGTCAGATCACGCGGGAAGAGGCGCAATCTAGAAGCAACAACCCCAATCTATTTCCTAGCGCCGCGCCGGTAGCAGCTGCCGGCGGACGGGCGTAAAAAGAAATCGGCCAGCGTTTACAAGCGGAGAGCCAATGGACATCAATGAATATCTCAAAATGATGGTTGATAAGAATGCATCCGACCTTTACCTGACTACGCTGAGGCCGCCCATGTATCGCATTGAGGGCAAAAATAAACCTATCGGCGACCAAGTTTTCGAATCGACCGCCCTCGAACAACTCGCCGCAGGCATCATGAACGAGCGCCAACGCAAAGAATTCGGCGAAACCATGGAAATGAATTTGGCTCTGTCAATGCCCGGACTTGCCCGCTTCCGCGTCAATATCTTTCAGCAGCGTGGTTGTGTGGGTATGGTGATTCGGCGCATCAATGCCGATCCGATGGCACTCGAACAACTCGGCCTACCGCCGGTAATCAGCGATATTGCGATGAGCAAACGAGGTTTGGCATTACTGGTTGGGTCCACTGGTTCGGGAAAATCGACTACCTTGGCGGCGATCATCGATCACCGCAACACCAATGACGCGGGGCACATTATTACCATCGAAGATCCGATCGAGTTCGTGCACCGACACAAACAATCGATCATCACCCAGAGAGAGGTGGGGTGCGACACTTTATCCTTTCAAGCTGCTCTCAAAAACTCGTTGCGTCAGGCGCCGGACGTGATCCTAATCGGCGAGATTCGTGATACCGAAACGATGGAGGCGGCGATCACGTTCGCCGAGACCGGCCATCTTTGTCTTGCCACGCTGCACTCGAACAACGCCAATCAGGCGATAGAACGAATCATGAATTTTTTCCCCAGCGAGCGCCATGGGCAAATTTATATGCAGTTGTCGCTGAATTTGCGCTCGATCATTTCCCAGCGGTTGGTGCGCTCCCTTGACGGCAAACGGGTGGTTGCCATGGAAATCTTGATGGATACGCCGCGGATCAAGGGCCTGATTAAGAAAGGCCAGGTCGATGTCTTGAAAGAGGCGATGGAGCAAGGGGTTCAGGAGGGTTGCCAATCCTTCGATCAAGCTTTGTTCGCTCTCTACGCAGCCGGCCAGATTGACCTGGAGCAAGCATTGTTGAACGCCGATAGCGCCAATAACCTTCGATTGAAGATCAAGCTGGCCGGTTTAACCCTGGAGGACCCGCCTGACGAAAGCCAAACCGAACCGCAACCGGAAGAAGAAGTGGTAGAATCCGTTTCGGGGGACCCCGAAATTATTAGCCCGTTTAGGTTCCAGGGCTTATAAGAAGCTACGAAACGCCAGCAAATGAAAACTTAAAAAGAGTTTGCTCTGAGCCTTGGCATGTCGATTAGCTAGGGCAGTCTAGGTGCATAGTTAATTCGGAATAAAAATCATGGAATTAAGAGATTTACTCGAAGTCATGGTGGAAAGAGAAGCTTCTGATATTTATCTCACCACCGCCCTTCCACCGATGTACCGTATCGACGGGATCATACAGCCGATCGGGGATGTCAAATTCGTACCCGCCCAACTGGAAGGGCTCGCCAAGTCGGTGATGAACGAAAGACAGTGGGAGGAGTTCAGCTCAAGACACGAGATGGACCTGGTGCTTGTGCTGTCGATAGTCGATCTCAGCCGCTTCCGCGTCAACGTTTTGCGCCAGCGTGGTTCGATTGCAATGGTTATTCGTAGGATCAAGTTTGAGATTAGATCTTTGGACGAACTCAAACTGCCGCCCGTGCTTAAGGACGTCGTAATCAAAAAGTCCGGTTTGGTTTTAGTGGTGGGTGCCACCGGCTCGGGAAAATCCACGACCTTGGCGGCGATGATCGACCACCGCAATGCTTACGGGCCGGGCCATATTATTTCGGTCGAAGATCCCATCGAATTTGTGCACCGCCATAAAAAGTGCATTGTCACCCAGCGCGAATTGGGCTTTGACACCCATTCATTCGCAGACGCCCTAAAATTTGCGATGCGTCAGGCCCCCGATGTTATTCTCATCGGCGAGATTCGCGATCGAGAATCCATGGAGGCCGCTATTGCCTTTGCGGATACTGGCCATCTATGCCTAGGGACGCTTCATTCGACCAATGCCAACCAGTCTTTTGAACGGATATTGAATTTTTTCCCCGCGGAACGTCACGCTCAAATCCTCATGCACTTATCACTGGCTTTGCGCGCAATCATTTCGCAGCGGCTGATTCCCGCAGTGGACGGAACGCGGTTAGCAGCAGTAGAAACTATGCTCGACACGCCGCGCATCAAAGACTTGATCAAGCAAGGAGCGATCGATGCGCTTAAGGAAGCCATGGAGCAGGGAACGAACGAGGGCTGCCAAACCTTCGATCAAGCGTTATTTACACTGTACAAGGAAGGCAAAATCACCATCGAGCAAGCTTTGATGAACGCTGATAGCGCCAATAATCTACGGCTTAAGATTAAGCTCGAGGGTTTGAGCGGAGATGAAGCCCTCGATAAACTAATGATGAAAGACCAAGCGGCAGGCAATCAGGGCGGTTTAAGCATTAAGGGCGTTCAGCCGGGCGTAAATAACTTTCGGAGAATTTAACCCTTGGAACGCATTGATAGACAGGCTAAACGTTTTCGGCGGAGATGTTGTGATACTGCTGATGGTGAGCCTGGACTGCGCATTGTCATCATACCCTGGGTAGAAGCGCGACAAACTGCGGCCGGATACCGTTTGCCCGCCACCTGAATGATCATTCGCGACATTAGGCTGGTCAGTTTCGCTCTTTGGGCGGTAATGATCATCCGGGCCATTCCCCAAGTCATTATCGCTTCCCTGTAATCACCGCTGCCTACAGCCACGTAACCGGTTCTTTTTAAAGCCTGTGTGGGGATTTAATCTGATTTGCGCCAATGGATTGGCGCAGCGGAGCAAGCAGGCGGCCCAGCCGGATCCTCATTATCCAAAGTACTTTTGGTAACTTGTTGACAATATATTAGATCCTAAGTAGAATCCCGTTATAGGACGGCGTTAAAAATTTTAATCTTATGAGAGCCGTTCAAGATCGGATCGTTGCTTATAGGTCGTCAAATGCAAAAAATTCGCGGGTCGACTCGACCCCGATGAGATGTCGGCTAGTTCTCGAAGAGAGAAGGTTTAGTGTTAAGGATGTTTTTGACATGTGGCTAAGAAGATATCTTCAAAGTACCGGCCGACTGAATCATTCGAGCGCTGCCACTGAAAGCCAGGTGAGGGCGTGTTGGAATCATTGAGCGACTTAGGTTACGCCGGCCGACTTCGGCCGGTCGGACAGACTCTCGACAATTTGCGCATCGAGTCGTTCACGGTGGTTACCGATGACGACGGGTTTATTGTTCGCGACAAGACCCGCAACCGTGCCCAGCTGACACCTCGTGAAAAGACCTTCCTAAGTGAGCTCAGTGCGACCCATTCTGCTCTAAAAGCCAAACAAAACGCGTTAAGGTTGGCCAACGGTATATTTGAATGGCATTTAACCGGTGCCGATATCGAGCGGCTTGATAAGGCCGGCCGTGAACGGCGGCGTGACAATGAACAAGCACCCGATTCCCATTCGATGTCGCAAATTCTACGTATCATCGGCGAAATTGTCGACCAAAAGCGTGGACGCTTGATCAGCGTATCGAAAAACGAGAGTCTGGTGACCGTCGACTACTTAACCTCCACGGGCCGATTGGTTTCGGAAAATTATACCCTGCCGACGATCTACAATTTTTGGGTGGGCTCGTACAAACGACGCGCAACTCGTAATCCCGCGTCGGCTTAGGGCCTCTCAACTTCTCACACGGGCCAACCCCAATAGGATAGCGCTTGATTTCATCGACAGACGCAGGGCCGAACCCTGCAGCTCTGGTGATCAGCGACTTTTCGCTGAGAAGAGGCCGAGCAGCTTGGCGATCGGGTCGTAATAGCGGTCGACGACCCGTTCCTTGAGCGGAATAATGGCGTTGTCGGTGATGTGGATGTGCTCGGGGCAAACCTCGGTGCAGCATTTGGTGATATTGCAATAACCGAGCCCAGCCTTCTGTTGCATCAGTTCGATACGGTCGTTGGTATCGAGCGGATGCATTTCCAACGAGGCGAGCCTGACGAAAAGACGCGGCCCGGAAAAAGCCGGCTTGTTGTCGTCATGGTCGCGGATGACGTGGCAAACGTTCTGACACAGGAAGCACTCGATGCACTTGTGAAACTCTTGCACCCGGTCGATGTCTTCCTGATACATGCGGCGGGTACCGTCGGACTCTTTCGGTTTCGGTTTAAAGGCCGGAATCTCTTTGGCCTTTTGATAATTATAAGACACATCGGTGACCAGATCGCGGATGATCGGAAAGGTGCGCATCGGTGCCACTGTGATCGTTTCGCCAGGCTCGAAGGTGTTCATGCGCGTCATGCACATCAGCCGCGGCTTGCCGTTGACCTCGGCGCTGCATGAGCCGCACTTGCCGGCTTTGCAGTTCCAGCGCACCGCGAGATCGCCGGCCTGCTGCGCTTGGATCGCATGGATGACATCGAGAACCACTTGGCCTTCGCCAATGGCGATGCGATAGTCTTTGAAGTCGCCGCCGTTGGCGTCACCGCGCCACACCCGCATATTGACCAGTTGCTCAGCCATTATTGCTTCTCCTCAAGCAGCGCTTTCAGGTCGTCCGGCATTTCCGGGAGAGGTTCCTGGGTGAGGCTCAGCTCGCCAGCTTTCTTGCGCACGATGATATTGATCTTGGCGAATTTAGCATCCGTGTTGGGAAAGTCGTCGCGGGTGTGGCCGCCGCGGCTTTCTTTTCTCTCGATTGCCGCCAGGGTTGCCGCCTCGGAGAAATTGAGCAGCGAATGAAGATCGAGGGCGAGATGCCAGCCCGGGTTGTAGTGCCGATTGCCGTCAACTTTGACACTTTTTGTCCGCCGTTTGAATTGCTGAATAATTTCCAGGGCCTGCTGCAACTCCGATTCGGTTCGAATGATACCGACCAACTCCTGCATGCATTGCTGCAGGTCGGAGTGAATCGTATAGGGATTTTCGCCGCCCTGGCCTTCAAAAGGCGCGAGCATCTCACGCGCATAGCCATCGACCTGATCGTTGTTGAGGGTTACGCTGCCGGTATGAGCTTTGCAGTACTCCGCGGCGTATAACCCGGCGCGCCGGCCGAAAACTAGTAGATCAGAGAGCGAGTTGCCGCCGAGGCGGTTAGCGCCGTGCAGACCTGCGGCGACTTCGCCCGCGGCGAATAACCCGGGAACGGTGGTCGCCGTGGTGTCAGCATCGACGCGCACGCCGCCCATCGAATAGTGACAGGTCGGGCCCACTTCCATCGCTTCCTTGGTAATATCGACGTCGGCGAGCTCTTTGAATTGATGATACATGGACGGCAGGCGGCGCCGGATATAATCCGCCGGCCGCCGTGACGCGATGTCCAAAAAGACTCCGCCGTGGGGCGTGCCGCGCCCGGCTTTGACTTCGAAATTGATCGCGCGCGCGACCTCGTCACGTGGGAGAAGGTCCGGTGTCCGACGATTGTTGCGCTTGTCTTCGTACCAACGTTCGGCTTCGTCAATCGTCTCCGCCGTTTCGGCTTTAAAAAAATCAGGAATGTAGTTGAACATGAAGCGTTCGTTTTTGGTGTTCTTTAGCGTCCCGCCGTCGCCGCGCACGCCCTCGGTGACCAGAATACCGCGCACGCTAGGCGGCCACACCATGCCGGTGGGGTGGAACTGCATGAACTCCATGTCCATCAGATCCGCGCCGACATCCGACGCCATGGTGACGCCATCGCCGGTGTATTCCCACGAATTCGATGTCACCTTCCACGCCTTGCCGCCGCCGCCGGTGGCGAGCACGACGGCTTTGCACTTAAACAGAATAAACTTGCCGCTTTCACGCCAATAGCCGAAGGCACCACTGATTCGGCCGCCGTCGGTGAGTAAGCGCTGCAGGTTACATTCCATGTAGACGTCGATACCTTTGTGCACCGCGTGCTGTTGTAGCGTGCGGATCATTTCCAAGCCGGTGCGATCGCCGACATGGGCGAGCCGGGCGTAGCGGTGGCCGCCGAAGTCCCGTTGAAGAATTAATCCCTCCTTGGTCCGATCGAAGAGCGCGCCCCATTCTTCCAGTTCGAGCACCCGGTCGGGGGATTCTTGCGCGTGGATTTGCGCCATGCGCCAATTGTTGAGCAGTTTGCCACCGCGCATGGTGTCGCGGAAGTGAACTTTCCAGTTGTCTTCGGGGTAGACATTGCCCATCGCCGCGGCGATGCCGCCTTCGGCCATAACGGTATGAGCTTTGCCGAGGAGCGATTTGCAGACGAGCGCGGTTTTAGCGCCCTGGGCCGAGGCCTCGACAGCAGCGCGCAGGCCGGCGCCGCCGGCGCCGACCACGACGACATCGTATTCGTGAGTTTCGTGCTTCGCTTCCGCCATTAGAAAAACCTCACATCGTAAATCACGCCGCTGGCAAGCAAGCGCACATAAACATCGGTCAGCCCGACCCACACCAAGCTCACCCAGGCATATTCCATATGTTTCTCATTGAGCTGGCTGATGAACGTCCAGGTCTTGTATTTGCCCGGCGCGCTATGAAATGAGTTCAAATAACCGCCGCAAACATGGCGGCAGGAGTTGCAGGAAAAGCTGAACAGCGATAGCAGCGCCGCATTGATGCCGAGAACGATGGTACCGACCCCCACGCCAAAGCCGTCAGGGAATCGGAAAGCCAGTAGAAAATCCCACCAAAGAAAAGCAAGAATGAGCAACGAAAGATAGAAAAAATAGCGATGAATATTTTGTAGCAGGAACGGAAAACGGGTTTCACCATTGTAGCTCTTGGCTGCGTCGCGCACCGCGCACGCCGGCGGCGATTGAAAAAACGAGCGATAGTAAGCCTTGCGGTAATAATAGCAAGTAGCGCGAAAGCCGCCCGGCACCCAGAGAATCAAGAATGCCGGCGACAAATTCCACCACGAGCCAATTAGAGGCAGAGTCACATGCGCGCAATTGGCCGAGATACAGGGCGAGTAGAAGGGTGACAGATAGGGAGCCGCGTAATAGTTGGCGTTTTGCAAAGCCGCCCAGGTCGCGTAAATGCCAAAGCCGCCCAAGACCGCAACTACCATCAACGGCTCAACCCACCAGTTGTCCTTTCGTAGGGTACGAAAGTGATCCAGCGTTAGACTTTTGTCAGCCACGATTTCTTTCCTTTTATGTCAATTCGCCTAATTCTTGAATGCAGTATACGGATGAGGCTTTCGAGTCAAGTAATGTTTTGCCGTAGGACGTTCGTGCACCGGACAGGCAATAACGGCGATTTCTCCATTCGAGCCGGACCGAGGAGCCGGGTTAGAGTCTTAAACAAAAAACCGATGGAAGGGTGACGAACGATGCGTCCTGCGAGCTATTTCACCTGTTCAGCCTGTTCGAGTGTCAGATATTTCTCGATAATCTGCGGCACGTCTTCGTTGGTCACTTTCATATAGCAAAGTCCTTCGGGCCAGATCATCATGTTTGGGCCAAAGGCGCAGACGTCCAAACAACCGCTTCTAACCACGCGGACTTTGCCTTTGAGGTATCGCTCTTTGACTGCTTTTCTGAGTTCCTCCACCACTTCCTCCGAACCGTCAAAAGCGCAGGATTTACTCTCGCCGTTGCGGTTGTTGATGCAAACGTGAAGCTGCCGAATATAGGGCTGCTCTCTTCCGATCATGAAATTCCTCTCGGGAACTACTGTCGAACCTATAGCAGAAAAAAAATCCCTTTGCACGCCCCCAAGCGCGCCGTGACGATGAGAAAAGCGTGTGTAAGTCTATTAACCTCTATGGTAACAGATAGGCATGGGAGTCGGAATCGATCAGCTCAATCGGAAAGTCGTACAATGCCGGAAATGCCCGCGCTTGGTGCGCTGGCGCGAAGCGGCAGCGAAGAAGCCACCCCGTCGATATCTAGGAGTGGAATACTGGGCGAGGCCGCTGCCTGGATTCGGCGATCCCAAGGCGCGTCTCTTGATCATCGGCCTGGCGCCCGCGGCGCATGGCGGCAATCGCACCGGCAGAATGTTCACGGGCGACCGTAGTGGCGATTGGCTCTACGGCGCGCTACACGGAGCCGGCTTCGCCAACCAACCTCATTCGATGCACCGTGGCGACGGCCTTGAGCTAGAGGACTGTTACATCACGGCTGCGGTGCATTGCGCGCCGCCGGGCAACAAACCGAGCGTAAGCGAATTCCATCGCTGCCGACCTTACTTGGTCGAAGAGCTCAAGCTCTTTCGCGACGCTAAAGTCATCATCGCGCTCGGCAAGATCGCCTTCGATTCCTTTCTTTCCGCGTACCAAGACAGCGGCGGTGTTTTGCTTAAGCCGCGGCCCAAGTTCGGCCATGGCGTTGCCGTGCATTTAGGCAACGGGCAGCTCTTGCTTTGCTCTTATCATCCGAGCCAGCAGAACACCTTTACCGGCAAACTTACCCGCCCGATGTTTCGGAGTATCTTCGAACGCGCCCGCGGCGCGCTGAGCCGATAGCTTCAGCCGATTGAATGAACACGGGAAACATCTATGTGCTTGGCGCCGGACTTTTCGGGGGGGGGCCGTCCGGTGCTGGTCAAGCGCGCGCTGGCGGGCGCCCAAGTGAGCGGCGCGACAATTGTTCCGATATCATTTGCCTCGGCGCTGCTCGAAGGCGAGCGGTTTGCCGGCACCGCGGTGGTCGGTGCCTATCTCGACCGTACCCTGTTGGTAAAAAGCGTCGCTCAGATCGGCGCATCCTGGGCGCAGTCGCACAACCATTCTGTAGCGAAGTTGCTTGCTGGCGAAGTCCACGCTTAAAGGGATCGAAGAAGTTGGCTTCCAAGCTGGTATGGCTACGGCGCTCGTCGTCATGGCAGTGTTGGTGCTACGCTGGGGATGACTAATCATTGAAAGGTTTCAGGTTTAACCGTTCAAAATTACAGCGGCAAATCGTTTATTAACGGTGGTGCCGAATTACGAGGGAGACCAGGAGCCCGAACATGAGCAGAGACTACTTTGAAATTGAGGCGGAGTTAAAAAAACACATTGAGGGCGAGCTTCGCTTCGACAAGGTCTCGCGGTTGCTCTATTCCACCGACGCGTCGATTTATCAGATCGAACCGATCGGTGTCGTCGTGCCACGGCACAGGGGCGACGTGCAAGCGGCGATCGAAATCGCCAATCGTTTGGGTGTATCGATCTTGCCGCGCGGCGGCGGAACATCTCTGGCGGGGCAGACTGTGGGTCACTCCATCGTCTTGGATTTTTCCAAATACATGCAGAAAGTTTTGGAAGTGAATCGAGAAGCAATGTGGTGCCGGGTTGAGCCGGGATTGGTGCAAGACGAGCTCAATGCCCAGGTTCGCGCCCTCGGGCTTCAGTTTGGCCCCGATACGTCGACGTCCAACCGGGCCACCATCGGCGGCATGATCGGCAACAATTCTTCCGGCGCCCATTCCCTCACCTACGGCAAAACCTTGGATCATGTCATCGAAGTGACCGTGCTGCTCGCCGATGGCAGCGAGGTTGTTTTGAAAAACCTGGCCCCTGACGAGGTTGTGAAAAAGAGCAAGAGCGAAACCATCGAAGGGCGCGCTTACCGGGAAGTGTCGCGTTTGGCGGAGCAACACAGAAGCGAAATCGTCGCGCGTTATCCCAAAATCATGCGCCGCGTTTCCGGTTACAATTTAGACGAATTCATCAAGCCGCAGCCGTTCAATCTGTCGCGCATGATCGTTGGCTCGGAGGGCACGTTGGCGACCATCATCGAAGCGAAGATGCGTTTGGTGCCGAAACCGAAATGGACGGCGATGGACGTGATTCACTTCAATGACGACATTGAAGCGCTGGAGTGTGCGCAGGTCATCTTGCAGACCAAGCCCTACGCGTTAGAGTCCACCGATAAGATGATCCTCAATCTTGCCCGCGGCAATATTGAACAGTCGCGCAAGTTGGGTTTCGTGCAAGGGACGCCGAATTCTTTGTTGATGGTCGAGTACGCTGGTGAAACGGAGGCCGAGGTCAGAGCGCAAATCGAGAAACTCGAAGAATTGCGTCGGCGTGAAAAGATTGGCTATGCGGCGACCCAGGCATTCAAGCCGGAAGAAGTCAAAGCGATCTGGGGCGTGCGCAAGGCGGGACTCGGTTTGTTGCTTGGCACCAAGGGCGACAAGAAGCCGATTGCCTTCGTCGAAGACACCGCGGTGTCGCCGGAAAAACTGCCGGAATTTATCCGGCGTTTTCGCGAAGTAGTCGCGCGCCACGATACGGTGGCGGGTTACTACGGCCACTGTTCGGTGGGCTGCATGCATATTCGCCCGCTGATCAATCTCAAGGAAGAAAGCGAGCGTAGCAAGATGGTTTCCATCGCCAATGCTATCTCCGATTTAGTGCTTGAATTTAACGGCTCGATGTCGGGCGAGCATGGCGACGGCTTGGCGCGCAGCCACTTCAACGCCAAGCTGTTCGGCCCGGCATTGTATGGCGCTTTTCGCCAAATCAAGCGCGCCTTTGATCCGAAAAATATCATGAACCCAGGAAAAATCGTCGACGCCCCGGCGATGACCGAGTCCCTGAAGATTGGCCCGCAGTACCAGACCTGGGAGCCAGCGACGACCCTGGACTTTTCTCAGCAAGGCGGTTTTGCGCGGGCAGTGGAGATGTGCAGCGGCATGGGCGAGTGCCGCAAGAAACTCGACGGCACCATGTGCCCGTCGTACATGGGCACGCTCGACGAAGAGCACTCGACACGCGGCCGCGCCAACGCGCTCAGAAACGCGATCGCCGGCAGGGCGCCGCGGCAGGAGTTCACCGGCAAGCGGCTCTATGAGGTCATGGATCTTTGCCTGGAATGTAAAGCCTGCAAGGCGGAGTGCCCGTCCAACGTCGATATGGCGAAGCTCAAGTATGAGTTTCTCGATCACTACTATCGCGCCAACGGCTTGCCGCTGCGCAATCGGATGTTCGCTGGAATCGAGACGGTGAATCGCGTCGGTTCGATGCTTGCACCCTTGTCGAACTGGATTGCCAACTCGTCACTCAATCGCTGGTTGATGGAAATCTTCGCCGGCATCGACCGGCGCCGTCCGTTGCCCCAGTTCGCCGGCGAAAGCTTCGAAGCCTGGTATCGCAAACACCAGACCGCAGGCGACGGATCGCGAGGCGAGGTGGTGTTGTTTCACGATACCTTCAACAACTTCAATACCCCGAACGTCGCCAGCGCAGCCACGCGCTTTCTCGAACAAGCAGGCTATCGGGTCGTGCTCTCCGACAAAAAATGTTGCGGCCGGCCGATGATCTCCAAAGGCATGCTGAGCCAGGCAAAAGAAAATGCCGCGTGGAACGTCGACAAGCTTGCGCCGTACGCCGAGATGGGAACGCCGATTATCGGTCTTGAGCCTTCTTGTTTGCTCACGCTGCGCGACGAGTATCCCGAATTCCTGCGCACCGATGCAGCCAAGAAAGTTTCAGAAAACAGTTTTCTTCTTGAAGAGTTTGTCATGCGCGAAGTGTCCGCTGGCAGGCTGACCATCGATGCTCATGGCAAAGGGAAGCACGTCCTGCTGCACGGGCACTGCCACCAAAAAGCTCTCATCGGCACAGCAGCGACAGTGGGGATGCTCCAAGCTGCGGGTTACGAAGTCGCCGAGATAGACTCCGGCTGCTGCGGTATGGCCGGCGCTTTCGGTTTTGAAAAAGAACACTATGATTTGTCCGTCAAGATTGGCATGCGTCGTCTAGGACCCTCGGTTAATGGCGCGAGTGCCGACCTAGAAGTCGTCGCACCGGGAATTTCCTGCCGCCAACAGATCGAACACTTGACTCAGAGAAAGGCGAAGCATCCCGCCGAATTGCTGCTTGCTTCGCTGACTTCAAGGTAAAACCAAATTGACCGTGGTAAATCTTGGTGCAATTGTGCGCTTGCTGGAATAGTTTCCCCTATTGTCATTCCGTCACGATCGGGAGCTGCATCGTCAATCGGCGCGGCGGCGGGTCTGGAACGATTTCAACTTGACCGAATCGACCGAAAATCCAATAATTAAAGGTATGAAAATACCTTTTCGAGTCTTGTTGGTCCTGTCAGGGTTAGTGCTTCAGGTCGCCGCTTGCGCTAAGGACGGCTTGATCGAACCGGTGCGCGACAATCCAGCGGTGCCCGCCACGGCGGCGCCGAAGCCGTCTCCTACCCCTGCGCTAGCCGACTACCCTGGTCCGGCGATTCGGCCATTCTTGATGGGATTTACCCATTGGCCGGCCGATCTCACTGACGAAGGAGTGGCGGTTGCACGGGACTATGCGCAAGCGCACGGCGATATCGCGGCGATCAGTTTTATCGGAGGTATTCCTTGGCCCGAAGCCTACGATGGCCGACCGTTTTCACGCCACGTTCAGCAGAGCATGAACTACCGGCCGGCGCCAGGAAAGAAATTGTTCTTGTCGATTTCGCCGATCGATAAAGACCGGCGCGATCTTGCGCCTTATTGGGGTGATTCAGAGAATCAGCCCTTACCCCAAACGTGGGACAAGCAGCGGCTCAACAGCACGCGGGTGAAGCGAGCGTATCTCAATTTTGTCTTGCGCGCGGTAGACGCCATGCGGCCGGATTATCTTGCCATCGGCGTCGAGTCCAACATGCTGTTGTCCCGTGATGGCACCAAGTGGCGCCAACTGAAGGAACTGCATCGCGACACCTACACGGCGGTGAAAAAAGTTCATAAGACGCTGCCGGTGTTTTTCACCACCGACGTGTTGCACTACAAACGGCTGGCACGCGACGCCAAAGGCTCCGCTCAGGAACGAGAAGTCGACGAAATGATGCGCCACAGCGATATGTTTGCCATGAGCCTTTATCCGCACATGAGCCCGGAAGTGCCGCGTCCAGTGCCGCCGAGTTTTCTTGATTTCGCCAAGCGTTTTAAGAAAATTATTGTGGTCTCGGAGAGCGGCATGAATTCACGTAACGTCGAATTAAAATCCTACGGCGCGACGCTCCTTGGATCGGATGCCGACCAACAGCAGTTTACCGAACTGTTGCTCAAGACGGCGGCCCGCGACAGTTATGAATTCGTCATCAACTTTGCAAGCACCGATTCCGAGCGCCTGGTTGCCAAACTGCGCCCCCCGCTCGACGACATCGCGCGCATCTGGGCTTTTACGGGAATGCAATCTAGCGACAAGCGGCCCAAGCCGGCATCGGCGGTGTGGGAGGCCTTCTTTCACGCCAAGTACGAGCAGGCGAAGTGGTGGTAGGTCCTCGCTGGCGCTCGGAATCTTAAATTACAGATTTCAGATTTCAAAGTTGGAATTTGCGCGCTGGCGACGTAGTGACGAACACCGAGAACCTGGATCCGCTTTCGCGGGAAAGACGGAAAGGGCAGGCGACTTCCAGTCGACATTGTCAAAATCCCTCGGTTCGAGCCGAGGGTTGTTTAATTCGTTTTGATCAGCGAATAGAACAGCACCAACTCGCCGCTGCTTCGCGCCGCGAAATCGTGCGGCGTGCCTTTGGGAATGTGGCAAACGATGCCAGGCCGTAGCGGGAAGAGTTTGCCGTTGATGCGCAAGCGGCCGCTGCCTTTGATCACTTGGCAGACCACGTCTTTGTCACCGTGACTGATCTGTTTGTGGTCGGAGTTTTTGGTCGGGTGGAAGGCGATCAGGCCACTGGTGAATTGTTCTGTTTTGAAACATTCGGCGTAGCTAATTTCGTCGTTGATTTTCTTGAGGCTCTTTATGGCTTGTTTGACTGTGACAATTTTCATGGCGCGCAGACGGGCCGTACGCTGGGACCTGAAGGTTGTTGACGGTCTATTGCGTTACCGCAGCTAGGATTTCTTTAATCGCTTGTTCGGCTTTATCATTGGCGACCCGGCTGGAACCGACGACTTTGTGGCCGCCGCCGCCATGGTTTTTCAACAGCTCGCCGACGTTGACGTTCGAGGTCGGGTTGAAAATGTTGTAGCCGACCGAGATGGCGGTGGTGTTTTCGCGCTGGCTATCGTGGGCAATTTTGACCTGGATGTTGCCTTTGGGAAACAGCGTGAAAATCAGGAAGCGATTGCCGTCGGGGATTTGGTTAACGCCGCGCAGGTCGCAGTAGATCACATTGCCTTTGTAGATTGTTCTTTCGAGCAATAGCTTGCGCAGCATCTCCTGTTCGGCTTGGATACGCTGGCAGCGCTCTTTGATGTCTGGATCGCGCAAGGTTTCTGCCAAGCTGGTATCGCGCAGCAAGTCGATCACCTTGAGCCAATACGGTTGGTCGCCGGCATTCCTGCCGTCCGTGGTCATCGAGATCAATACGTAGCCCTGCGGATTGACCACGTCAGCTTGGTCCAGTTTGCCAGCATCGATTCGATCGGCTTCGTGCATCAAATGCCCGATTCGAGCGGTGCCGAGGAAATCTGCGATTTCTTTGGGCGAGGTGCTATTGCCGGTCGCCTGCTGTCGATTAGCTATTTCGGTATAATATTCGAAGACCACGCGGGCCGCGCTTGGCGCGAGTCGAAAGCCGCCTTGCCCGAGCATGATCGGCTTGGGAAAGTCCGGTGTGGTGTTGGTGATGTGATGATCGAACCAGAGCGTGCAGTTAGGATGGTAAGGTAGGTTGGTGATGATATCACCGCGGCGGATGGTTACCAGGCCGTCCTGCATGAACTTGGGCTCGACAAACAGATAGTCGTCGATGCTTTCGAACTTGGTGACAAGTGCGCCGCAGACCAGGCCGTCGAAGTCGGCGCGAGTGACAAGCCTCATGGGATCACCTCGTCGACCGGCGTGTAAGGCAGATTGAACGCATTGGCTACCCCTTGGTAGGTCACCTTGCCGTTGAAAGTGTTGAGGCCTTGCGCCAAGGCTCTATTTCGCGCGAGAGCTTGGGGAAAACCGCGATTGGCGAGCTCAAGACCGTAGGTCAGCGTCGAATTGGTGAGCGCATAGGTCGATGTGTTGGCGACGATCGCCGGCATATTTGTCACGCAGTAGTGGACCAATTCTTCCTCGACATAAATCGGTTCGCGATGCGTGGTCGGACGGGAAGTCTCGGCGCAGCCGCCCTGATCGATGGCGATATCGACCAACGCCGCGCCGGGTTTCATCCGTTTGGCCAGGGAGCGGGGTATCAGCTTTGGCGCTGGCGCGCCGGGAATTAATACTGAACCGATGAGGAGATCCGCGCCGAGCGCCGCTTCCTCGACATTGGCTCGGTTCGACATCAAGGTGGTCACATGACCGCCGAGGATGTCGTGAACATAACGCAACTTGTTGGGATTGATGTCGAGAATGCTGACATGCGCGCCCATACCGACGGCGACTTGGCAAGCCGAGGTGCCGGATATGCCGGCGCCGATGATGACCACGTTGGCCGGGCGCACGCCCGATGCGCCGCCCAAGAGAATACCCCTGCCGCCGTTTTCCGCCTGCAAACACCACGCGCCGACCTGGACGGACAACCGTCCGGCAATCTCGCTCATGGGCGCGAGCAACGGCAGTGAGCCGTCGTCGAGTTGAATCGTCTCGTAGGCGATGGCGGTGACGTTACGCTCAAGCAGCGCGCGCGTGACCGATTCAGCGGCGGCGAGATGTAAGTAGGTGAAAAGGATTTGGCCGGCACGCATCAGCGGGTACTCGGACGGCTGCGGCTCCTTGACCTTCATAATCATGTCGGCTTGCTGCCAGACTTCCTTTGCCGTATCAGCGATGGTCGCGCCCGCGCTCTCGTAAGCCTGATCGGTGAGGCCGCTGCCCAGTCCCGCGCCTTTTTCGATTAGCACTTTGTGATTGCGCGCGGCGAAACCGGCGACTCCCGTGGGGGTGACCGCCACGCGATTCTCTTCGGTTTTAATCTCCTTCGGGACGCCGATGATCATGCCGGAAAACTACGCGATCGGCGGTGAAAATGCAAAAGTAAAAAAGCCAAAGTAAAAATCGCGGAATCAAGTAAAAACGCTCGAGTGGTGGCGTAGTAGGGGGAATAGTCTGGTTATTTGCTGACCGACCAGATGAGGATTGCCCAGCCGCCCAAAAAGGCCAGGCCGCCGATGGGCGTAATGGCGCCGAGCCAGCGCATGCCGGTTAGGCTTAGGATGTAGAGGCTGCCGGAAAAAATGACGATGCCGGCGATGAAGCACCAGCCGGCGGCGTTGAGATTTGCTTGCGGCCAACGGGTGGCGGCCCAGGCGACCGCGATCAGCCCGAACGCGTGATACATCTGATAACGCACAGCGACTTCGAAGATGTTGAGCATGTCCGGTGTCAATTTGGTACGCAGCGAATGCGCCCCGAAGGCGCCGAGGGCGACAGCGACGCATGCGGCGACGGCGCCAGAGCTGAAGAAGAAGCGGTCCATAGTCGTCTCGTTCTCGTGGTTAGGTTTGTCGTCGGCGTTCGGAAACGGGCAAGGCTCGCCTCGCCCCGACGGAGATTGTCGATTAGGTTGCTGCATCCCGTCGTAATGAGACCAGCATGTCGCCTTTTTGGATGACGATCCGGCGATAGTCTTTGCGCCGGCTGAGCGCGTCGATCAATTGGACCAAGGGCTGGCGCGCGGTCAAATATTCTTTTGGCGCGCCTGCGGCTTTCATTTCTTCGATTTCCTTGATGTCGAGATTCCAGCGCAGCAGAAATTCTTCGTCGGAAACATTCTCCGCGTTCATTTTCTTGCGCAACTCGCCAACCGACGGCTCTGGCGGCTGACGCTCGGCCCATTCGTTGGCGCGAGGGCGGTCGAGAATCTTCGCTTTCACTTCCGGCACCATCAGCTCGGCGCCCTCTTTGCCCCAGTAGCCGAGCGCGTACTGGATGATCTGATCGGTCACCTCCTTGTAGCGTTCGCCGACGATCACGTTGATCGCCGCCTGGCTGCCGACGAACTGCGACAGTGGGGTCACCATGATCGGGTAGCCGAGCTCGGCGCGCACCTGCATGGTTTCCGCCAGCGCTTGATCAATCTTGTTTTCCAGACCGACTTTACGCAACTGAAAGCGCAAATTCGAAATCATACCGCCGGGGACTTGATGTTGGTATTGGGCGTAGTCGTATTGCACCGGTGCGCCAATCGGAAACCCTTCGCGTTTGGCGATATAGGTGAAATGAGTCGAGACCGGCTTGAGAATTTCTTCGTCAAAGAGCGTTTGGTAGCCCAGCGCGCGGAGATTTTTGGCGACATTAAACAGCGATGGGTTCGACGAGCCATCGGCCAGCGGCGGCAACGCGGTGTTGACGATCTTGACGCCAAGCTTCACCGCTTCGAGGCAGCAAAGCGGCCCGAGTCCGGTGGTGCAATGGGTGTGCAGTTCCACCGGGATGCCATCGGCGCTGGCAAACATGATCGGCACCAGCGTGCGCACGCGCTCCGGCGTGAGCAGGCCGCCCGGGTCTTTCAAACAAAGGCGGTTGACCTTGAGGGATGCCGCCTGGCGCGTGCGCTCGGCGTAATATTCGTCGGTGTGCTTGGGCGAGACTGAATAAATGATGTTCAGCACCGGGTTGATGCCGACATCCCGAGAAACTTTGGTTTTCCACTCCCAGCCTTCGAGTTCGTTCCACTCTTCGGAAATGCGCGCCTCTCGAATGCCGTTGGCGGCCATCCGCTCCATGAACAGGCGATACATCGATCGCGGGGTAAGATCGAAGGCGCTGAAGCGGCCTGCGTTCAAGCGCAGGGGCGTATGCTTAATTCGTTGGCTGACCAGCTTGACTCGCGCCCAAGGGTCTTCTTTGAGTTCGCGCACGCATTTCTTTAGATGCGAGCTCGAGATCAGCTCGATGGCGTCGAAGCCGGCGCGGTCCATGGCCTCGGCCACCGGCAACATCATGCCCGTCGTCATATTCTCCGCCCACAGGCTTTGATGGCCGTCGCGGATGGTGGTGTCGACGAAGCGAATGGCGTCAGTGCTCATGGGCATGGCTGGAGTGATGGAGGTATGGAGTGGTGGAGTGTTGGGTGCGATCCCATTACTCCAGTACTCCAACACTCCATTACTCCAAATTCTCCTACAGCGTGATCCCCAAGAACTTACACGCGTTCTCCAACATAATTTTCTTACGGATTTCGGGTTTCATGTTGACCTGGGCAAACTCTTCCAGCCAGCGTTCGACCCCGATGGCTGGCCAGTCGGAGCCGAACATGGCTTTGTCTTGCAAAAGCGTATTGATATTGTGCAGCAACTCCGCCGGGAAATATTTAGGCGCCCAGCCGGACAGATCGATATAATAGTTTCCCTTGTGCCGGGCGATGGCTAAACTTTCCGCTGTCCAAGGCCAGGTCGGGTGGGCGCTGATAATTTTCAACTCAGGAAAGTCCGCCGCGACTTCGTCCACATGGATGGGCTGACTATATTTGAGTTTAATCCCCATGCCGCCCGGCGTGCCGGCGCCTGCGGCCGCCATGCCGCCGTGGAACAAGATTGGCAGATTCAGTTTGGCGCACTGTTCCCAGATGGGATAGAAACGCGGATCGTTGGGATAGAAGTGCTGGCGCGCCGGATTGAGCTCGCCCATGCCGCAAAGGCCCAAGTCCTTGCAGCGTTTGACTTCATCGATCGCCAATTTGCCGGTCCACGGATCGATGGCGCCGTAGGCTAGAAACACATCGGGGTGTTTTTTTACCGCGCTAGCGACGTGATCGTTGGGTACCGGAGTGAGGCCGGTAACGGTTTCGTCTCGGGTATTCATGATGACGGCCATCATTTTCCGGGCCCGGTATTGGTCCGCCATCTCATCGATGGAAACCGGCGGCCGTGCGCGACCGAAATAACGCGCCATTTGAGCGGTTCGGTCGCCCTTCGCCTTCTGGGTAGTTTCATCGGACAGATGAACGTGAACGTCGATAGCTACAATGTCCCTTGCCATGGTTTAGAGCCTCCTAGTTAAGTTTCACTTCTTATTGCACTCGTACGAAGATAGTTCAAGGTTCTAGGTTCAAAGGTTCAATGTTGTCGGTCTTCGCGCCGGTCTGTCGGCAACAATTGGCTGGCCTAACCTAGAATCCCCAACATTGAACCTTGAACGTTGAACTTTTGAACGGAACGACGCGCCTAAAGGCGGCGTTCCATCGTCACCGAATAATGCGGCGTCTGCACGCGGATCTGCCGCATCTTGGTACGCTTCGAGAGCTCTTGCAATAGGTTCACCAGCGGCTGTTGCGAGTTCAGGTACTCCAGCGGGCGCTTGTTGGCGCGCATAAAGTCAATGTCTTCTTTGCCGATGATCCAGCGCAGCAGCAGCTCCTCGTCGGAAGTTCCTTCGGCGCCTAATCTGCGGCGCATTTCATCTGGTGACGGTTCATCGGGGGTCCACTTGGCCCACTCCTTGGCTCGTGGCCGATTTAGAATTTTGTCTTTGACGTTGAGCGCCATGTCGCGGGCGCCTTCCGCGCCCGCGTGGCCGAGGGCGAACTTGATCACCTGATCGGTGACTTCTTGGTAACGCTCGCCGACGATGACGTTGATTGCCGCCTGGCTGCCGACGAACTGTGACAGCGGCGTGACCATGATCGGGTAGCCGAACTCCTCGCGTACTTTGATGGTTTCCTCCAACGCCTCGGAGAACTTATGCTCCAAACCTACTTTGCGCAGTTGGAAGCGCAGGTTCGATAGCATGCCGCCGGGAACTTGGTGCTGATACTGCGAGTAGTCATATTCCACCGGCGCGCCGATCGTGAAGCCTTCGCGCTTAGCGATGGCGCTGAAGTGACGCGACACCGGCTGCAAAATCGTTTCATCGATATCGGTTTGGTAGCCCAAGGCGCGGGCATTTTTAGCGACGTTGAACAGCGAAGGATTGGAAGTATCGTCAGCCAGCGGCGGCAGGGCGGTGTTAATCGATCGGATGCCGAGCGCCATGCCCTTGATGCAGCACAGCGGCCCGAGCCCGGTGGTGCAGTGGGTGTGCAGTTCGATGGGAATGCCATTGGCGTTTTTAAAAATGATCGGTACCAAACTATCCATTCGTTCCGGCGTCAATAAACCGCCCGGATCTTTAAGGCAGAGGCGATACGGATTCAGCGACGCTGCTTGACGCGTTCGTTCGGCGAAATACGCGTCGCTATGCTTCGGTGAAACGGAATAAATCAGATTCAAGATCGACTTCATGCCGGCGCGGTGGCATTCGCCGACGCGAAACTTCCAGCCTTCGTAATCGTTCCATTCATCCGATATCCGCGCTTCCCTGATGCCGTTGGCGAACATGCGCTCGACAAACAGCCGGTACATGGACGGCGGGTTGTATTCAAACGTGTTGACCCTGCCAGCGATCAGGCGTAACGGCGTCTTGGTGATCAGCTTGGACATGAGGCGAACGCGCTCCCAGGGGTCTTCTTTTAGCTCACGCACGGTCTTTTTCAAATGGGAGCCCGAAATCAATTCGATCCCTTCGAAGCCCGCGTCGTCCAAATTCTTGGCGATCGGCAGCATCATGCCCGTGGTCATGTTCTCCGCCCACAAACTTTGGTGGCCGTCGCGGATCGTGGTGTCGACGAATTTAATGGTGTCCATGGCGCCCCCGGCAAATCTCAGCTTTGAAGTCTCAAATTTCAAATAACACGAATCAGACAGGAATTCATGGAGCTTTGGCAAAACTTGCGCTCGATCACTTAAAATCATCGACCTGCGCTGCTTGCTCGGGTAATTCGTCTCAGCTATTTCTGATCGCCTGGAAGTCCGCGACTTCGCAACCCCGAATGCTGGGTGACTACATCACCTTATCGATGGCAATGTCGACGTTCTTGGCGCCCGCTTGCGCGGGGTTGTTTTTGTACTCGCCGGTCAGGTCGCCGGCGCCGCGGGTGGTTGGATTGCCGTCTTTATCTAAGCGTGCGGTGATGCTGATCTTGCCGGAGAAGGGGAGGCCTTGCATCATGACGTTTTCTTGGCTCAGGGAATAATTCAGTGGGAATGTCGGCTTGTCGATTTTTTTGACAGCCAAGGGCGGACCGCCGGCGCCGGCCGCTGACCTTGCGATGATAAACAGCGCAGCTTGGGGATCGATCTTATCCTTCAACTTTGCATCGATGGTGATTTTGCCGGAAATAGTTTGGCCGGCTACCGCGGCTGCGGTTGGCGGTGTCGGTTTCGGCGCGCTGCCGGTTGCTGGGATCTCAGCGAGCACTTTGGTGATTTCGTCTCGTTCTTCGCCGGGCGGCACGAGATGCAACAGTTTCTCGAAAATTCCCCGTGCAGCGCCGAAGTCTTTTTTGTCTTGGTAAAGCACCATGCCCTTACCCCAAAGCGCCATGGGGAAGTTTGGCGCCCGCGACAACGCTTTTTCGAACGCCAGCATCGCGCCGTCGCCATGTCCGGCCTGCATGAGAATAAAGCCCATGTAGGCGTGGGCTTCGGAATTGTCGGGATCGCTGGCGAGAACCTTCTTGAAAGCGTCAATAGCTTTGGGGAATTCTTGACGGGAAAAAGCTTGCTTGCCATCGGCCAGAGCTGCGCGAGCGTCGCTATTCGCCGGCGTGGTTCCAGTCATAAAGTCGCCGGTCATGGAATCGTTACTACCTTGGCGCGGCCGGATCGACTGGGTGAGCATGACGCCAAGCGCGAGGCCGAAGAGTAGCAGGAATACGCCGCCGGTGATCAATTGCCAGTGGCGGAAGCGAGTACGGGAGCCTTCGCTCTTTGGGTCGGTTTTTTTCGCAGTTGGTCTCTTCGGCATCGGAGTGGCAAGTTTCTGTGCCGGCAGAGCGTGAAGCTGCTGCATGACGTCGGCTGCTTTGGTTTCGATTTCCCGCTTTAGCGCTGCGCAGTCAGACTCGGAGTGTTTGCCAGTTTGAAAATCAAACTCAAGCTCGGCCAGCTCGTTTTTCAATCTGTCGCGTTCACGGAGCAAGCTTGCGCGCACACTCGAATCTTCCAAATCGGGCAGCGTGAATTCTTCAGTTAATAACTCCCGGCGCATCGTGTCGCTCACGGGCGCTGAGGCGGCGGCAGATAGCTTGGTTTTTTGGGCCAAGGACCAGCGCCGTAGAAACCAAAGCGCAGCAAGGACGCCGAGAACGAGGAAGACATAGGGCAGGATCCACAAGAGCGCCGCGAAGCCCGTGGTCTTGGGTTTGAGCAGCACCCACTCGCCATACTTTGACACAAAAAAGGCTTTGATTTGTTCGGCTGATTTGCCGGCCTCGACCTGCTCACGCACAATGGCGCGCATCTGCTGGGCCATTTCCGAAGGGGAGTCAGCAATCGAGAGATTTTGGCAGACGACGCAGCGCAGTTCTGTGGCAATCTCGCGAGTGCGATCTTCGACATTGGCCGCGGTGGCAGCCAGGAGAGCATTACCAGGTAAAACTAATAGCGCGTAAACGACCAACAGCGTGCGGAGGAACAGCATGCTTATTTGACCCCCTGGTAATCGCCTCGGCCTTCCTGGGCGCTGACGATGCCTTTGGCGGCGTCTTCGAGCTTGCTGATGACCAGCGCAGCGCGGATGCCGCCGACATGTTTGTAGGTGATCCGTCCCTGGGGATCGATGAAAAAACTTTCGGGTATGCCCCAGGTGCCGTAGTCCACGCCGATCTTGCCGGTCTCGTCTCTGCCGTTTGGATAAGTGATGTTGAATTCTTTTAGAAATGCGATGGAGTTCTTATCGGTGTCTTGAAGTGCGACGCCGAGGAAAACCATGTTGCGGTCTTTGACTTTTTGCCAGGCGGCTTCCAGGTCGCGGGCTTCTTCTCGACAGGGCAAACACCAGGACGCCCAGAAATTTAAAAATACCGCTCTGCCGCGCAGGTCTTCCAACGAGAGCTTCTTACCGTCGTAAAGTGTCACGGTGAATGGCGTCGCTGGTTTGGCCAACAGCGGCGATTTGATGTACTTGGCGTCGCGGGTGAAACCGAAGGCGAGTAGCGCCAGGATCGGGCCGATGATCGCGAGCGTGATTGTTAAACGGCGCCAGGGCATCTTACTCCTCGCTAAACTCGGAAGGGCCGATCTCGAATTCCAGATTCCCGATGCCAAATTCCAAAAAGGTCATGGCTCCACCACATCGGCTTTTTTCATCGGCCAGATGCAGATAAGCGTGCCAAACATGATGACGAAACCGCCGATCCACATCCACACGACCAGCGGACGGACTAGAACTTTGAGAGTTGCGTGGTTGCGGTCTACCTCGCTGAACCCCGAAAGGATCAAATAAATATCTTCGCTCAGGCTGCTCTGATGCACGGCGCGGCCGATCGGCGATTGCTGGCTGGGAAAGAATTTTAGCGCCGGCGAGACCACCCCTTCATCGTTACCGTTGTGAAAGAGCCTGAATGACCCTTCGACGCGGAAGTGGGTGGGTTGTTGGGTGCCTTTGAGGCCTTCGAACTGGACGCGGTAGTTGCCGATGTCGAGCGATTCTTTGACTGCCAGGGTAGCATCTTTTTCGCTGCTATAGGTCATCGAGCCGGCGATCCCCATCATGATCAAGACCACGCCGAGATGGACCACGAGTCCGCCGTAGCGCCGCTGGTTGCGCCGGGCCAGCGTGATGAGTCCGCGCAGGATGCCTTCGCCGGCGATGCGCTTGCGCGCGCGCAGCGCCAGAGCAGTATCGAAAAAGATCGAGAGCACGACAAAGGCGAAGAGGGTAAAACCCAACAGGGGTAGAAAATCCTGGACTTTCCAGGCGAAGAGCGCCAGGGCGAATAATAGCGAGGCCGCCGCTGGCCAGAGAAAGTTGCGTTTCAAATTGTCCCACGAGGCGCGCCGCCAGGCGATCATCGGACCGACGCCCATGAGAAAGACCAAAAACAGAAACAACGGCACGGTGACGGAGTTGAAATAGGGGGCGCCGACGCTGACCTGAACACCGGCCACCGCTTCGGAGATCAATGGAAAGATCGTGCCGAGGAAAATCGTGAACAGGGCTGAGACCAGGACGATGTTGTTTAACAGAAAAGCCGATTCCCGGCTGACCATGGAGTCGAGCTCGGGCTGTTCCTTTAGAAGATCGGCGCGGTAAGCGAGCAGACCAAAGGAACCGAGCAGGATGAAAGCGAGAAAGCCCAAGAAAAACGCACCGACGGGTCCGGATGAGAAAGCATGAATCGATGAAATGATCCCGGAGCGAGTGAGAAATGTGCCGAAAATAGTAAGGCTGAAGGCGATGATGATCAGTGACAGGTTCCACGCTTTTAGCATCCGGCGGCGTTCCTGTACCTGCACCGAATGCAAGAATGCGGTTGCCGGCAGCCAGGGCATGAACGCGGCGTTCTCGACGGGATCCCAAGCCCAGTAGCCGCCCCAACCGAGGACGTGATAGGACCACCAGGCGCCGACGAGATTGCCCGCAGTCAAGAAAAACCAGGCAATGATCGTCCATCGTCGCGTGGTGGTGATCCAGGCTTCATCGAGTTTGCCGACGATTAACGCCGCCATGGCAAAAGCGTAGGGGACCGTGAGGCCGACGAAGCCGGTGTAGAGCAGCGGCGGATGGGTCATCATGTTAGCGTCTTCGAGCAAAGGGTTGAGACCGCGGCCATCGAGAGGTATGGGCGAAACGATTTCAAAAGGATTTGACAGGAAAGCGATGACGCCCAGAAAGAAAACCGACACCATGGAGAAAATCATCACCACCCAAGGCATCATCTCGTGATGGCGGTTGCGATAGACCCAGGCGACGATGCCGGCGAAGATAATCAAGATCCATTCCCAGAGGAGTAGCGAGCCTTCCAAGGCGCCCCAAAGGCCGGTGACACGATAGTAAAACGGCGTGGCTCGGGTGGTGTTGAAGGCGACGTATTTGATGGAAAAATCGGTGCTGACCAGGCCATAGATCAGCGCCCCCGCCGCCAACGTGACCAAAGCAAATTGACCGAAGATCGAGTAACGGGCGACGGCGCGAAAACGCTCCGGTTCAAAGCGCGCCGCGATCAGCGGACTGGCGACCCCAACTAGCGCCGCAAAAAACGCCAACAGGATCGACGTATGGCCGATGGCCGCGGTCACTTGGAACCAGCTTCCTTGACCGGAACAAAGCTATTGGTCGCGGTCTTGCCGTCAGCGTGGGGACTGTAGTCCTCGGCGTGCTTAGCCATGATCATGGTGGCTTGGAACACCCCGTCGCTGCCGACCCGGCCCTCGACCACCGCGCCTTTGCCTTCGACGAACAAATCTGGAGGCACGCCTTTAAAGTAGACCGGGAATTGAGTGCTGCCGTCGGTTATTTCGAAGCGATAGACTAAATTTTGCAAATCTTTTTGCAGCGAGCCTTTGACCACCATGCCGCCCATGCGCACGAACTTGCCCTGCATTGATTTTTCTTCGGCGCGCAACTCGGTTGGCATCTTGAAGTAAACCAGCGCTTCTTGCATGCCGCCGTAGATGATGTAACCGAGGGCGGCGAGTACGATCACACCGCCGATTAGAAAGCGTTTACCTTTTTTCATGGCTACCGGCCGCCTCCGACGGCCTTAATCGGTTGAGCTCCGCTTCGGCTTGGCGATAACGACGCTTCAACAAAAACCAATATAGCGCAATCACTCCCCAAACTATTCCGTAGGCTAGTGAAACAAATCCCCAGGGGCCCATCAAGCACCTCGCTCCAAACGCAACGCTTTGATCTCTTGGCGCATTTCGCCGAGCCGATAGCGCAGCGACAGAAGGTAGAAATAGAGCAAAATAAAGCCGACGAAACTGATCGCCAACGCGGTCAACAAAGTCGGATGAACCGTCTCCCAAGGCGTCTTGTCCGGCCGCAGGATGGACGGCGGTTGGTGCAGCGTGCGCCACCAATAGACCGACATGTGAATCAGCGGAATGTCGAGGAATCCGATAATACCCAGGATCGCCGCGGCTGAGGCGGCGCGGTTCTCGTCGTCGATCAACGAGCGCAGCATCAGGTACCCGGTATAGATCAACAGCAGGATCGCAGTCAGCGTCAGCCTCGCGTCCCAAGTCCACCACACACCCCAAGTCGGTTTGCCCCAGATCGAACCCTCGATGATCGTCAGCGCGGTAAATAACACGCCAAGCTCAGCGGCCGCGTGGGCGAGCAGATCGTCGCGCTTTTCGCGTTTCCACAAATACATGCCGCTGCCGACAAAAACCAGGAAATAGGAAAGATAAGCTGTGAGAATGCTCGGCAGATGGAGATACATGATGCGCTGGACTTCGCCCTGATAGGCGTCGGGTGGCGCCACGATCAGGCTCCAGTAAAGGCCGACCGCGACGGTCGCCAATGCCAGGCCGCCGAGGATGCCTTTTCTTTTCTTATGTGGTGTCGCGTGAGCCATTGGTGAGCGGCCGAAATCTTTCTTAATCGCCCTTTAGCTTAAGCTTCGATCACCCAATCGAAGATTAAAACTCCCAGAGTCAAAAATATCACATCAAATCCCAAAAGCAGCCGGAGCCAGGGCGCGGCGTCGGCGAATGTGCCGGTTCTTAAAACCGTCTCCATGCAGCGAATGGTGGCGAGCAGCACCGGGATCATCAATGGAAACAGCACTAGGGGCAGCAGCAACTCGCGGGCCCGCGCTCTCAAGGTGATCGCCGACATGATTGTGCCCAAAACACAGAAGCCAACCGTGCCCATTAAAGTTACCAGAAAGAGTTGCGGTAGCAAATTCCAGTTGGACAAATTGAAAAGAATCCAAAACAGCGGCATGACCACGAGCTCCACCAAAATCATTAGCAGCAAATTGAAGCCGCTTTTGGCGAGGAACAGGGCGCCGCGATCGAGGGGCGACAACAGCAACGCGTCCAAGCAGTGATTGTCCCTCTCGGCCTGAAACAACTGCGCCAAGCCTAAAGTTCCGGTAAATAAAAAGGCCAGCCAGAGTAAGGCCGGCGCCATCTCGGCCATTTTGTCCGGCGCGACATCAAAAGAAAAATGAAAGACGAACAAGAGCAGCGTGCCAAAGAAAAACATCGTCAGCAGGCTGTCGCGGCGGCGCAGCTCCAAGCGCAGGTCTTTGCAGAGCAGAAGATATGTCTGTCTGAGCAGTGTCATGAGCCGCCGCGGGGTAAGAAGTCGCCGAAAGCGCGATCGAAACTCGACCAGGGGGTTTGTTTGGCTTCGTTAAAAGTCAGCCGTCCCTGATGCAGAATCAGCGCCCGACTGCACAGGCCGAGGGCGCGGGCGACATGGTGCGAAGCCATCATGACAATATGGCCCTTGTCACACTGCTCGCGTAAAAACATTTCTAGTAGATCGATGCCGCTGCCATCAAGGACGCCGTAGGGTTCGTCTAGGAGCAGCAGGCCGGGATCGAGCAAACGCCATTTGGCGATGGACAGGCGGCATTTCAAACCGGCTGAGAGATTCCCGGCAAATTCATCGGCGCGCCCGGCGAGGCCGACCTCTTCTAAGGCGAGTTCAAGCATGCCGGCCTGCCCGCTCTTGTTATAAAGCGCCGTGAAGAAGCGCAGGTTTTCTCGGGCGGTAAGCTGATCGTAGAGATGATCGGCGGGGGCGAGCAGGCCGATCTGGCCGCGTGTTATGCTGGAGTTCGCGGCGAAATTCTCGCCGTCAAGCTCAATCGCCCCGGCGCTGGGCATCGTCAGTCCGGCGAGGAGCTTTAGTAAGGTGGTTTTGCCAGCGCCATTAGGGCCGAGCAACGCCACGAAGCTACCCGGCGGCAACTCAAGGTCGAAATCCCTGAGCGCCCACAAAAAGCCATAAGATTTAGCGAGTTTTTTGACGGTCAGACGCAAGGTTGGAAGTCGCTTTCCTTAATTGTGTAAAGCCGCTGAAGTTGAGTGGCATGACTATAGTGAGCCAAGTCGATGGATTCAAGCGCGCCCAAAAATTTGCGATTTTGCCGGCTTGATTGACATT
>Ga0214472_10000879_pt1 | contig 35687 bp, 26 predicted proteins | sample RVTome_6_FD_207662 | JGI IMG/M metagenome (GOLD analysis project Ga0214472, IMG submission 207662) | Soil microbial communities from uranium-contaminated site in the Upper Colorado River Basin, Wyoming, United States - RVT140D175 | ecosystem: Environmental > Terrestrial > Soil > Contaminated >...
CCATCGTCGCGGTCCTCGTGGACAAGCCGCCCGCGGGTGTCGTAGGCGTAGTCCACGACGGCGAAGGTGCTCACGTCGTCGCTTTCGGTGATCGTGTCCGGCAGGCTGTTCGCCGTGTAGGTGTACGCCAGCCGCAGCAGTACCCCCGAGCCGTCGTCGTGCTCGATCACCGTCAGCCGGTTGGCCTCGTCGTACTCGTACAAAGTCCCGGCCCCGTTGCCGTAGGTCACCGACTCGATCAATCCGTTGCCGTAGTACGTGTAATCGGCCGTCATCACCGGATCGCCGCCCGGGCCCCGCCGCATCGACTCCACCCGGTTGGCGTCGTCGAGCTGCACCAGCGTCTGCACGCCATCCGGCCCCGTGCGGGTCACGCTCCCGCCTGCCGTATTATAGGCGTAATCGAAGCCGCGGAGAACCGTGAAACCGGATTCGTCGGACTCGATGTCGCTGGCGGTGATCCGTCCGAGGTTGTCGTATTGGAGCGTGAACTCGCGGCTCATCTCCGCCTCGCATGACCCGTCGTCGTCGATCGAGAGGGGCATGTATTCCAACTGGTTCGTCGGCGCGTATAACGCATCGCTGAAGGAGCCGCAGGCTTGCCGTAGCAACGGAGCGGCGCATGGCAGCACGGGGAACCCTTCCGGTACGAACTGCGACGAACCGCCAGCGGCCGCCTGCAAGGGGCAGGAGCCGCCGGTCGGGTTGTTCGCGTTATCAAAGCTGCCCTGGCCGCCTGCGCCCGTCTCTGACAACGCCGCGCCACTGCAATTCCTCCCCGCGAACCACTCGTACGTGCGGCTCCCGCTGTCGGTGGACAGCACCTTCACGTACACCGCGCAATTCGTCGTCTGTCCCTCCTGATAGTACGAAAGCTGCCCCCACTGATCGTAGTCGAACTTCGTGACCACGCCGTTGGGGTCGGTGACCTGTTCGAGCTGGCCGGCCTGGCCGCTGCCGCTCGAGTAGTATTCCAGCGTGGTCGTGGCCGGGCAGGCCAGCGGGTCCTGCTGGCAGTCGCCGACGGCGGGCTCGAGGATGCTGGTCAGCAGCGTCGGATAGGTCGCGTCGTCGTAGTTGGACGTGACCTCATTGCCGGCCCCGTCGGTGTAGGTGGTGACATCGTTCTCGTCGTTGTACGTCCAGGTCTGGGTCAGGTCCAGCCCGCAGGGACAGGCCGTGGCATCGAATCCACGCCCTCGCGCCGCAGGACCGTGCCACACGCAATCAGGCCACTGTTACGCAAGCTGCGTCAGCACGTCCGCGTCTGATCGAAGCCCTCGATCCGCATGTCCTTGTACGCGTTCGGCGGCAACGCGCTGAGCGTGTCGTCACGGCAATAGACGATCGTCGTGGCCCCGATGCTGATTCGATCGCCGTCGTTCAAGAGCATTTCCGTGTCGATCTTGCTCCCGTTGACGTGAACCCCGTTCTTGCTGTTGAAGTCGATAGCGAAGTGCCGGTCCGCGAGTTCGTCATACTTGATTTGCAGGTGGTTTCGCGACAGCTCCGGATCGACGATCTGGAACGTGCACCGCGGATCCCGCCCCACCATCACCAGCCGGTGATGCCCGATGGCGAACTTCGTGTCCTTCCCCGGCCCCTCCGTCACCAAAAGCGTTGCCATACCCGATCTCCCTGTTCCGACCCGTTCGCATCGGCTGCCGGCGCGTGAATCCGCCGTCCGCCGCGGGTGGCGGTTTGTGTGGCCGGGCGATTATAGCAGGAAAACACGACCGCCGGGTACGCCCGAGGCGTCGTGGGGCACAAGGAGGCGAATGACCGGTGTCCGCGGCGACCCGGACCGATCGGAGGGATGCCGGGGAGCCCGGCCCGCTACTTGGCCGCTATGGCATCGCGGAGGATTGCGTGAGCGCATCGCCGGGCCCGGGCTTCGTTGGCCGGTGTCATGAAGCTGTCCAGAAGGGCCTGGAGCTTCCGGTCGTGCGGAGCGTCCGACTTGATCATCAGATCGATCGCGTCGTCCACCCGCTCATGGGAGATGCCGACTTCCGAGCAAAGGTCATACGCGCTGCGCTTCGGCGACGAAGGCAGAAAGGGGATGCTCACCAGGCAGGCCACGGCGGCGAAGACCACGATGCCGCCCACAACCTTCTGGATCCGTTCGGACTTACGTGCTAGTTCAAGCTCATCAACGACCGTTGATGGATCCAAGGGTCGACTCCCCGGATGCGACGCGGGCACAGACGCCCCACGGCTGCTCCAGCTATCAAGTGTAGTGTACGGTATCCGACGGACTCTCGGCCGGCGGATCCACTCATGTGGATTATCGGGGCGCGCCGGCCGCGCCTTGCCCAAAACCAACGGGATTCGGCGCCCCTCGTCGCTGGGCCCCCAACGACCCATAATTCACCGTGAAAGGCCCCGCGAAACCGCGGCCACGAATCGACGACCCGCCAACTGGGGTGCTAGGACTCGAACCTAGAACCTTCTGATCCAGAGTCAGACGTGCTGCCAATTGCACCACACCCCAAGTTTTGCCCTATTCAATCGCGCCGGGCCGTTTCCGTCAACCCGGAGGAGGCGGCCGGGCCACCCGTCACCCGGCGTCGGCGGGCCAGCCCCGTCAGCCCCAGCCCCATCAGCGTCATCGTCAGCGTCACGGCCATGTTCGACCCGCAGAGGTTGATCACTATCGGGGCGCCGCCCTCACCTCCGTCACCGCCGCAATCGAAGATCGGCAAGCCCTCGCACAAGCCGACGACACACGTATCCAGCCGGGTGCACGAGTCGCCGTCGCTGCAAACCCCGCCGTCGAGCAGAGCCGTCTCGCAGAAGCCGCCCACGCACAGGTTGTCGGTGCATTCGTTCCCGTCCTCGCAGTCGAAGTCGTCCAGGCAGCCGTCCCAGAATGGGCTCGCGTCGCACGGAACCTCCACGAAATCCGACGGGAACAAGCCGGAGATGACCGGCTCACCCGTAAAGTCATCGAGGCTGACCACGCTGCCGTTCAGCGCCAGCCACCAGAGCGTGCGCAGCCCATCGCCGTCCGCGGCGAAGTCGATGATCCCGGCCGGGTCGTTGAACGAGAACACGAACCACGGCGGGCCGAACCCCGAGATGTCCACGAACGTCCCATCGAGGATGATGTCGCCCCCCGTGACCAGCACCAGCTCCTGCGTGTCCGCCAGGACGATCAGCTCACCGTTCTCGGCGTTCACCGCATCGCATACCGACGCCGACAGATCGTCCTCGAACACCAGCCACGGCACGGGTTGACCGAACGAGCTCGAGCCGCTCCACGCAACCGCGAGAATACGCACGACCAACGCAAGACGAGTACGACCCCATGTCATCTGCGACACTCCCTTGTAGAGTAGCTCCGAGTGCGGCGATGCAGCCGCCGTCAGCCCACACGGCCTCCGCGCCGAGTCCTCGCCATCGCCGTCCGACCCATTATGACCCCACGGAACCGTCCTGACCAGTCATCGGCACTCGGACCCGGCAAGCTCGAAATCGCTTGCAATGCACGCGGCAGGCCGTTCCAATGCCAAAGGCTGTGCCTCACGGCAGCGCGGCGTCCCATGAGATCAAAGGTCGCGGAGGAAACCCTCACTTGTCATATTCCGCCGTCCATTCGATGCTGCCGGCACTCCTGGGCATAGTGCCCAAGCCCGGGCTCCTCTTCGGCCTGATCCTGCTCGCTGCCATTGTCGGCGGCTACGCCGCGCGGTGGCTGCGTATCCCTCACATCATCGGCTTCCTGCTCGGCGGTGCCGGTTTGCGGGCTACCCTGCACGCGTTGCTCGGCGGCCCGGCGGCGTCCGGCGTCACTGCGGAGCTCGAGGCCTCCTACGCCACGCTCGAGCCGATCCGCGACCTCGCCCTGGGCATGATTCTCTTCCTGTTGGGCGGCGTCTTCGAGCGCACCACGTTCCGGTCGGTGCGGGCCCACGTATTCACGATAAGCCTCCGCGAGGTCCTGGCCACGTTCTCGGTGGTGTTCGTGGCCTGCGGGGTCGTCGCGTTTTGCACGATCCGTGGCGCCGGCACGCTCGAGATTCTGGCCCTCGCCGTGCTGCTTGCCGCGGCCGCGATCGAAACCGCGCCGGCCGCCACACTGTTCGTCCTGCATGAATACGAATCCAAGGGCCCGATCACCAACACGATTCTCTGCCTCGTGGGCATCAGCAGCCTCCTCTGCATCTGCTTTTTCTTCACGGCGTTTTTCCTTCTCGCCGGCGCGGGGCTGGTTGAGTCGAGTGCGGCCCTTGCGGAACGACCGTGGCTCGGGCTGGCGGCCATGCTCGCCGGCAGCTTCGCCCTGGGGCTCATCTGCGGGGTGGTGCTCAGCATCACGCACGCCAAGCTCCCGCTCTCCGAGACGCTGCTCGTCTTCTTCGCCCTGTTCATCCTCCTCGGTGTGAGCGAAGCCTGGCTACTCCGGCACGGCGGCTTCTCGTTCAATTTCCTCCTGTGCGCCGTCGTCGGTGGAGCGGTCTTCGTGAATATCGCCGTCGACGCCCAGAAGCTGACGGTCGCATTGCGAACCATGGGAACGCCCCTGTTCGCCGGCTTCTTCGTCATTGCCGGCTATGGCCTCCACGTCGAGGACTTCGCCCGCATGGGGTTGCTCGGCGCGGCCTACGTGCTTGCCCGTCTGGTGGGGAAGCTGGTCGGAATCCACTGGGGTGTAGCCGTGGCACGCGCCCCCGACCGGGCTGACGGCCGGCTTGGGCAAGCCCTGCTCTCACACGCCTCGATCGTGATCGGCTTGGCCGCGTTCGCCTCCGAGCATTGGAAAGGACCGATGGCCAAGACCTTCACTACGGTCGCACTGGGCAGCGTGGTCATCTTTGAATTGATCGGTCCCCTTCTGGTCAAGCGCTGCGTCGTGCACGCCGGCGAGGTCAAAGCTGTCACCCTGCTGCGCCGCTTCGGCATGGAAGCCAGCGAGGGCTCCGTCCTGAAGCGGACTTGCCTGTCCCTCCTTCGACTCGCCGGTCTGCGCCGCGCCGGGCCCACCCTGCCACCCGACCAGATGGCCGTGAAACACCTGATGCGAAGCAACGTTCAACTCATCCCGGCGTCCGCCAGCCTGGACGAGGTCCTGCACGTGATCGAACGCTCCACCTACACTCACTTCCCCGTCGTCGACGACGACGGCAATTACGTCGGCGTCATCCACTTTTCCGACGTGCGCGACGTCATTTACGACCCCGCCCTTCGCCACCTTATCACAGCATTGGATTTCGCAAACGCCGAGTCCGAAGTCGTCCCCATGGACATGCCCCTCACCGACCTTCTCGACGCCTTCCAGCGCGAGAATGTCGCCGTCCTCCCCGTCGTCGACGCAAAGGGCAGCAGGCGAATCGTCGGGCTCGTCGAACAACGCGACCTCCTCGGCGTCTTCGCCCGACGACCGTAGGCGAGCGATTCTGCCCCAGCCTGCCAAACTGGCAGCGTCACCCAGCCGCCTTGCCCGAAATGACAGCTTTTTCTCCCCGATCGGCCCGGTCCCCACCCCGCCGACCGACCCGAGCGAACATCATAACCCGTTGATTTGCAATGGGTTACGTCATCGCATGCCGAAACCGGGACTCGCCGGTCCGCCTGGCACTCCGGATGTACTGAGTTCCCGTGGAGATGGTCCACGCAGTTGGATAGGAGGCGCGATCGGCATGACCATGCGGGTCAGATCGCTCAATGGTCGGCCGGGCCGGCAGGTTCTCATTGTGCACCGAGCCAATGCGTCCGGCCCGCTGTGGGTCCGCGAGGTCGCCACCGTGCTCGGGACGCAGGGTCTATCCGTGTTCGCGGCGAACACCTGGCCCGACACCGTCCAGAGGCTCGAGCACGGCGGCTTGGCCGCTGCCGTACTTGTCGCCGACGACCCCTGGCTCGACCCGCTGTCGCTGCTGCGGATCATCCGCTCGATCGACGACGTGCTGCCCTGCTGGCTGATTACGCCCGACTGCTGCCGGCAGACCTTGCAGGCGGCGGCGTCGCTGCGGGTCACCGGCGTCATGCCCTACCCCGTCCAGGTGGAGGAGCTGACGCTGGCACTCGGCAAGCTCGCGGTCAACTGACGTAGTTCCGGGCCGATCGTTCGGTCCAGCGCGTAACGCGCATTCATCGGTGTGGAAGAAAAGGAGTAACGCAAGAGATGGCCAAGCTCAAGATTCGACCTCTGGGCGACAAAGTGATCGTCAAGCGCGTGCAGGCGGAAGAGAAGACCGCCGGTGGCATCGTCCTGCCCGACACCGCCCGCGAAAAACCGAAGCGAGGCGTAATCCTCGCCGTGGGCAACGGCAAGCTGCTCGACGACGGCCGCCGCGGCGAGATGCAGGTCAAAAAGGACGACGAGGTCCTCTTCACCAGCTACGCCGGCACCGAAGTCAAGATGGACGGCGACGAATACATCGTCATGGACGAGAACGACATTCTCGGCGTGGTCGGGTAGGACCGTTCGATGATCGGATCGGCTGACTACCGCCGCGCAGCCACGGCGCGCCTGGAGGATGCCCGGATGCTCCAGAGCAGCGAGCATTGGTCGGGAGCGACCTACTTGGCTGGTCGGGGTGTAGAGGCGATGCTACGAGCCGTGATCCTGAAACGATCCGACCGGATCGACAGCGGGCACGATCTCAAGCACCACCTAAAGTCAGCACGAAGGCTGGGGATGCTGACGGAGGACGAAGCCCGTGGCGGCGGACGCATCAACGACGCCCTGAATGAGCTGGCGATCGTCTGGCAGAACAACCGTCGCTATTACGATGATCGGAAACTGCTGTCCATATTGAAGCGGGTTACTGCGTACCGGCGCATCAGGGGCGGGGAGGACGACTTCTTCAAGGAGTGTGTACGCAGGATCCTGGAAGCGGCGGAGTTGATCATAAGCCGAGGAGATCGGGCATGGATCAGGTGAGTGCGAAGGTCAAGGAGGTGCTCGAAAACGGCCTCGAAGGCTGCGAGGCCTTCCTCGACACCGAGCCGAACGGGCGAGTAACCGGCCATGTCGTAGCGCGCGAATTCGACGATCTGTCGTACGAGGATCGGCGCAAGTGCATCCGTGCGGTCATCGAGGAGGCGGTTACCTCCGGTAGGCTGACGCGTGAAGACGCGCTCAGTGTGAGCACGTTGCTCACCTATACCCCTGACGAGTGGGCGGTGACCTTGCCGGACGATTAGGTCGAGGACTCGTGCAATGACTAACCACGACAAGGTTCGCAAGCGAATCGAATGGATGCGGGAACGATATCCGACCGACCGACGGCTTGAACTCGCGCAGGCCGCTGAGGCCGAGATGGCGCGCGAATGCGCGAACTGCCGCGAGTTAGTACCGGACGGACACGGCTGGATTCGTCTGTACAAGGTCGGGCCGTCGGACGACGACGAAGTCGAGGGGGATCGCTACTGCGACAGGTGCGTTACCCTCGACGAGTCGCGACGGTTTCGCGGCCGCCCCGCTCCGCCGATGGAACGAATCGAGAGATGACAGGCTCTTGCGTACGTGACTTACGAGTGAATAGCGAGTAGTCGTCCGACGACGTCATTCGCTATTCTGAATTCGACATTCTGAATTCGAAACGGAGTTTCGCTTATGGCTGCAAAGCAGATTGCGTATCAGATGGAGGCCCGTGAGGCCATTCGCCGCGGCGTCAAGCAACTGGCCCGGGCCGTCAAGGCGACCCTCGGCCCGTGCGGCCGCAACGTCGTCATTGAGAAATCCTTCGGCTCGCCCACCGTCACCAAGGACGGCGTCACCGTCGCCAAGGAGATCGAGCTCGACGACGCCTACGAAAACATGGGCGCCCAGATGGTCAAGGAGGTCGCGTCGAAAACCTCCAACGTCGCCGGCGACGGGACCACCACCGCCACCGTCTACGCCGAGGCCATCTACGACGAGGGCCTTAAGAACGTCGCCGCCGGCGCCGAGGCCATGGCCCTCAAGCGCGGCATCGAGCGGGCCGTCGAGACCGTCGTCGAGCAGCTCAAGAAGATGAGCACGCCGGTCAAGGGCTCGAGCCAGATCGCCCAGGTCGGAACCTGCGCCGCCAACCAGAACGCCGAGATCGGCAAGATCATCGCCGACGCCATGGACAAGGTCGGCAAGGACGGCGTCATCACCGTCGAGGAGGGCAAAGGCCTCGAAACCAACGTGGACCTCGTCGAGGGCATGCAGTTCGACAAGGGCTACCTCTCGCCCCACTTCATCAACAACTTCGAGAACCTCACCTGCGAACTCGAGAAACCCTACGTCCTAATCAACGAAAAGAAGATCGCCTCGGTCAAGGACATGATCCCGGTCCTCGAGAAGGTCGCCCAGTCGGGCCGGCCCCTGCTCATCATCGCCGAGGACGTCGACGGCGAGGCCCTTGCCACCCTGGTGGTCAACAAGCTCCGCGGCACACTCCAGTGCTGCGCGGTCAAGGCCCCCGGCTTCGGCGATCGCCGCAAGGCCATGCTCCAGGACATGGCCATCCTCACCGGCGGCACCGCCATCTTCGAAGACCTCGGCACCAAGCTCGAGAACATCAGCATCGCCGACCTCGGCGCCGCCAAGAAGGTCCGCATCGAGAAGGAAACCTGCACCATCATCGAGGGCGGCGGTGACACCAAGCAGATCAAGGGCCGCATCGAGCAGATCAAGAACGAGATCGAAAACACCACCAGCGAGTACGATCGCGAGAAGCTCGAGGAACGCCTCGCCAAGCTCGCCGGCGGCGTCGCCCAGATCAACGTCGGGGCCGCCACCGAAGTCGAGATGAAGGAGAAGAAGGCCCTCGTCGAGGACGCCCTGCATGCCTGCCGGGCCGCCGTCGAAGAGGGCGTGCTCCCCGGCGGCGGCGTCGCCGTCCTTCGGACCCTCAAGGCGCTCGAGACGCTGTCGAAGAAGCTCGACGGCGATGAGAAAACCGGCGTGGACATCGTCCGCCGCGCCCTCGCGTCGCCCATCCGCCACATCGCCATCAACGCCGGCCTCGACGGCTCCATCGTGCTCCAGAAAGTCTCCGAGAGCACCGACGCCAACTTCGGCTTCAATGCCCTGACCGGCGACTACGGCGACATGGTCAAGATGGGCGTCCTCGTACCCACCAAGGTCGAGCGCGTCGCCCTCCAGAACGCGTCGAGCGTGGCCAGCCTCCTGCTGACCACCGACTGCTGCATCAGCGAAATCAAGGAGAAAAAGGACCGGGCCCCCGCCGGCGCCGGAATGGGCGGCGGCATGGGAGGCATGGGCGGAATGGGAGGCATGGGCGGCATGATGTAGGCCAGAGACTAGAAACTGGAAACAAGAAAGCGGGGAGGGCAAAGATCCTCTTCTTCCATGGCCCCGAGCCGCAGGCTTGAAGCCTGCGCGAACCTGCGGATTCCGTACCCCGACCGTAAGGGAGCGGGCCAATCAGAGCCGCGCCCGTAAGGAAGCGGACCGCCGGAGTTACGAGTTACAAGTTACGACCGAAGCGTAGGGTGGGCCATGCCCACCCTGGCGTGCGGCGAATGGCGAACGCCGCATAGCGAATAGCGAATCAAGGGGAGGGCAGAGACTCTTTTTGCTCATTGAGCGAGCCGCGCGATCAGAGCCGCGCCCGTAAGGAAGCGGACCGCCGGAGTTACGAGTTACGAGTTACGACCCGAGCGTAGCGTGGGCCGTGCCCACGGGGGCCCGCGGCGAATGCCGAATGCAGAATAACGAATAGCGAATGCCGGGGCCGGCAAAGATCCTCCCTGCCCAAACCCCGAGCCGCGCGATCGGAGCCGCGCCCGTAAGGAAGCGGGCATGCGGCGAATGGCGAATAGCGAATGCCGGGGAGGGCAAAGATTCTCTTTGCCCTTGCTTGACGTTGTGGGACCGACTTTCCGGTCGGTCTCCCCGAGCCGCGGGGTTGAAGCCCGCGTGGACGTACGGACGCCGAGGGCCGTCCGCGGACCGAATATCCGGCGCGGCTGATGCCCCGGTACGATGGATCGAACCAATGACTCGGAGAGTCACAAGGATCCAGGAATTGAAGAGGGCGACGGGCCACCCGTCGCCCTCTCTCTTTCCGACCGGACCACACAGCAGTACGCTGGTTAAAAACTAATCCAAGAAAATGGCGAAGCGCTCATCCAAGAAACCTCGCATCGATTTCAACTCAAAAACGGTGCAGGGCAGTTGCATCCTAGGCGTCCTGGGCCTCATAGGAACGGTGGTCGGAGCCGTTATCATCGGGCCGTGCCAAGGAGCACCAGCGCACGAAACACGGCGGTCCGAAGTGTCCGAGCGGACCTCTTTTGCCGATCCAATTCCACCGGTCTCGATCTCGTTCCACGACCTATCTGCGTCGGCTCAAGCGCTGCTTCGTGGCTGGTGGGGTGCGTCCCCTGTCGACGCCGCAACTACGATGTGGGAGCAGCTCAAAGCCTCGCTAGAGCCGTTCGATGATCCGGTGAACAAACGTGCCTTCCAGTTGGCCGCGCACGCCCTTGAAATCGACGACGACGATCCGGCCGCTGCCATCCGCACGCTACATGGCGCTGTGGCCCTGCGCCCTGATGTGGCATTTTTTCGCGGGATGTTGGGCTGCATCTTGCTCACCGGTGCCTGGCCTGTCGATACTGAGCTTGCGGAGGCTCGGCTCGCGGAGGCTCGGGATGAATTAGCCGCCGCCGTGGAACGCGACCCCGAGAACCCCCTTTGGCGGGTCAGCTTTGGCCTTGCAATTCTGGTGGGCGGCAGCACAGCTGACGGACTTGTCGAGCTCGAAAGAGCCGTTGCCGTCCACCCGTCCGCACCGTTTGTCCATCTATCGATGGGAGGTGGACAACTACTTGCCGGAAAGCCGCACGCCGCGGTCAACAGCCTAAGGACCGCTATACACCTAGACCCCAGCCTCCCGCTTGCCCATGGCTGGCTCGCCGTCGCGCTATGGCAACTTGGAAGAAAAAGCGACGCTATCGGCGCCGCGCGGGATGCGATCCTGAAGGAGCCAACAAACACTGAAGCGCAAGCCAACCTATGCGGCTTCCTCGCACAAACCGGAGACGTAGCAGGCGCATTTGCCGCATGTTTGTCCGCGTTGGAGATGAGTCCTACTTGCCACCTCGCTCGAATGAACCTCGGGCTCGTGTACGCTCAGAAGGGACAATACTCCGACGCTCTACGCGAACTTCGAGAGGCTGCCAACATAGATCCGAAGGATCTTCGAACGCAGTATAATCTCGCTTGGGTGCTCCTCCGTGCTGGACAGTCGGGCGGAGCGACAGCCGAGTATCGGAAGATCGTAGCTCAGAACCCCGCTGAACAATCCGCCTACAATAGACTTGGCCTGTTAGCCCTGCTGTCGGGCGAAACCAAAGAAGCCGCCCAGCAGCTCCGGAAGTCGTTGGCCATCGATGATACTCAGGTGGACACGCACATTTGGGCGGGTCTCGCTCTTCTACTCCAGGGCGACGTTGAGGGCGCGTCAACCGAATTCCACCGCGCGATCGATTTGGATCCCGCGTCGGCTTCCGCCCACTATAGCCTGGCTCGCGCGTACTCGCATTCCGGACAGCTTGATCTTGCTCTAGTTGCCCTTAGGACGGCATTTGGCATCGACGCGCAGCTACAGCGCTTTGCTGAAACGGACAACCTACTCGGCAAGCTACGCTACGACGACCGGTTCTGGCCGCTTGTGCGCTCATCATATTCACTATACGGGCCTAATAACGATCAGTCAGCTAAGGTACCTATTTTTGTCGATGATGCCGCGGCCGTCTTGCGGCGAATAGAGACAAGTGCAACGTCCGTCCGCGATGTGCAGTGCCAAGTGCGGTATGCGACGAATGACCCGATCAATCTGAGTCGCACCGAGAGAATCGGGACGTGCCGCGCGCTTCGCATGGACCCCAACCTACTGTTCCTCTTCGAATTCGCGCATGTTGTCGCTGATGGAGTGCTCGGTAAGCGCGAGTGGTACCTGTTTGATGGTGCGTGGCTCGCAGTAGGCGTGGAGCGCATCAAACAAGTGACAAGGACTGAGCTATGTAGCACGGGTGAGATGGTCGATCTGTTTCGAGAGGGGGTAAGCCCCTTGCCAATCACTCCTAGCGGTTGGGCCGAATACGTGGGGCGCCGATTTTACGTGGAGCGCCAGGACGCGCTTCCTGTCGATGCGCGACAGACTTGTATAGTGTTGTCGCCAAGGCCAACAACGCCCCACGCCAGAACATGTCAAAGTATCGAAATGTGCGTCGCCGATGATACCGGATTGGTCTCCCGGATTGTCGTTCGACGCCCGAGTGGATTCGTGGAGACGACCGACTTCATTGGACTCTCACAAGCGTCGATCAACACTGGTCTGACCCCAGGCGACTTCGCCGCACCGTCAGAGTGGATGGACTACCAAGTAGTGGTAGAGCCCGCTAGGTAATGTGCAATGGTACATGCCTTGCGTCGCGGTGTCTGCAGTCGATGACCGCCAAGATCCGCTCGCCGTTGGTGACCGCTCAACTAGGCGACGAGTTGCACATGCTCGACGTGACTCGACTCCTCTGATCAGGCCCGTTCACGGGCCTTTCCGCCGCAGGCGGTTATCAGGCCAGCCCTTTGAGGGCTGGTCTCGCGATCGCCCCCAACGCCTCTATTCTGTTTTGACCCCGTTTCAACGGGGTTTTCCTCCAACGCCACGACCCCGTTGAAACGGCGTGGTGATGAGGAAGGTGGAGTTGCCCGCCGGTTTACCGGCCGTGCAACGACCGGCCTCCGCCCGCCTTCGGCGGACAGGGCCGCTCAAGCGGCCTCCGACAACGGCGCGTAGCCCATCCTTGACCGGATCTGCCGTCCGTGGTGCACTCTTCGATCTTCGCACTCTGATCTTCCGCCCGTCATTCACCCTCGCCGGCAGTGCCACCCAGCGGCAGCAGCCCGTCGCCTTGCCCGATCCCGTCCACCACGCCGTCGACCACCCCGCCCACCACCTCTTCGACCTTCTGCGTCACCGCCTCCTGGGCGGCCGAGTAGGCCGCGTCGAGGACGAACTCCGGAACGCTGCCGCACCCCGACACAACCATGACCACCAACACCGCCGCGCCGCGGCTCATCGATCTTGCGGACATCTTCGACTCCTTCTTCAAGAACCACACTTACTCCGGCCCGTCCGTGCGGTGCGCGCACGCTCGGCGCTCGCCGCCTCAGTGGACCCCCAACAGAAATAAGCTCCAAAGCCCCCTCATCATGCACCGCGAACGGCGGCATCATTGGAGCCGCAACGTGTCCAATCAAGCGCGGCCCCGGCCTGTCGCATATTTCCGCCCTCGCGCCGCCGCGTCCCGATGCACCACCCCCACGCCCCGGCCGCTAACCCAGATAAAAACCGAACACCACCCTTGACCCGCCGTGGATTCGGTATACGGTAGGATTATGCCCGGTCCGTCGCCATCAGCTCGACCCACCCGCACCCCCCGTTGCGGACCCGTAACGCCCCGGACGGCCTTGAACCGCGGCCCCGGCGAACCGTCCGCCCACACGCAGCGCGTCGGCGTTCCCCCGACCCGACCTCATGCCGCCACCGCTCGCTGCCTCGATGCTGTTGCCCGGTGCCCACCGCCCGCCGCGTGTTCTTTTTCTTGCGAAACGAAGCCAAAAGCAGCCCTGGCGCTATCGAAAACGCCGTTTGTGTTAAGAAAACGAAGCCATTCGAACCGAAACGAAGCCATCGGCGACGGCCGAATCGCCTCCCTTCGCGGCCAGCACGGCCGAGGTCCGGCGCCGTTTCGCGCCCCAGGCCTCAGCGCCCCCTACGCCCCTCAGACCTTCCGCACTCCGGCGTCTCCCGCCCAAAATCCGATACTACCGACAGGCCAGTTGGTCGCTCGCTATGATTCGTGCGACCTGCTCCGGAACCGGGTCGGCCCGTCCTCCGCGGAGAATCGAAATGGCTACCGTCATGAACCGCTCACGATCGGCTCTTGCGGCCCTGTTGGCCGCGGCGGCGTGCTCTGGCATCGCCAGCCCTCACGCCGACGCCTGCGGCGGCTTCTTCTGCCAGGTCGTTCCCATCGACCAGGCCGCCGAACAGATCATCTTCCGCCAGACCGGTAATCAGGTCACCGCCGTGGTGTTGATTCAGTACCAGGGCGACGCCACGGAGTTCTCCTGGGTCGTCCCCGTTCCGGGCGTCCCCGAGCTTTCCGTCGGAAGCGACCTCGTGTTCCAGCCGCTCGAGCTCGCCACCCGCCCGCAGTTCATCCTCGAAACCCGCGGGGCGCTCTGCCCCGGATCGCTACTCGATGAATTCGTGCGTGGCGGGCTGGCAAGCGGTGCGCCCGACTTCTCGAACGAGGACGATGGAGTTCAGGTGCTCGAGCGTCTCGCCGTCGGGCCCTTCGCCATCGAGATCGTCACCAGCGACGACGCCCAGGCGCTCGCCACCTGGCTCACCGACAACGACTACGACCTGACCGACCGGGGCCGCGAGCTCATCGCTCCCTACGTCGACGAGGGCATGAACTTCGTCGCCGTCCGGCTGCAACAGGACCAGGGCGTGGGCGACATCCAGCCGCTCATCATGCGCTACGTCAGCGAGAAGCCGACGATTCCCATCCGCCTCACCGCCGTGGCCGCCATGCCCGACATGGGTGTCGTCGTGTGGCTGCTGGGCCCCTCCCGCGCCGTGCCGCTGAACTACCTGCACGTCGTGCCGAACTACACACTGCTCAACTGGTACGCCGGAACGCTCAACGCCTACGCCAGCTACCAGGGCCTCATCACCGCCGCGATGAACGAGGTCGGCGGACAGGGGTTCGCCACCGACTACGCGGGCCGGGACCTGGACGTCCTCGCCCAGCTCCCCAGCGTCCAGACCTTCACGCAGGAGATGACCGCGCTCGCCGGTATCGCTGACGACGCCGGGTTCGTCGCGGCGCTGGCCGGCAACTTCGTGTTCCCCCAGGACAAGACGATCGAGATCCTCCGCCGCGAGCTCCCGCTTCCGGAGGGAAACGATGAGTTCGTCTATCAGGTCCCCGAGCTGCTGTCCGGCGTATTCACGCCCGAGCAGTTGTCCGCCGCACGCTCCGACATCGTGACCGAGCTGAACGATACGGTGATTGCGCCCCTCGAAGAGACGCTGGCCGTCCTCGACGGTGGCCATTACCTGACACGCATGTACACCACGCTCTCCGCGGAGGAGATGACCCTCGATCCGACCTTCTTCTTCAACCCGGACCTGGGCGAGCAACAGCGCGACCGAAACGCACTTCTCGACGTCAACTGCAACACCTGGTCGCTGACCCTCGGCAAGGGCACCGGGCGCGACGGCGAGCGGGTGATCAACGGCGTCGGGCCGCCGCCGGCGTTCATCGTCCCGGCGATCGGCCAGGAGAACATCTGGCAGACCGCGACCATGAGCACCTCCGGTGCGCCGCAGGTCGTGACCCAGAAGAACTACGCCATCGCCCGCGTTTCCACCCGCGCCGACGGCTCGTTCCGCATCTGCGGGGCCGGGCTGATCCCCTTCCTCCTGATGAGTTCCGCCGTCCTGCTGTGCGCGCGGGGCCGCCGGCCGTCGCCCGGGCACGGCGACACCTGACCGGGCCGAGTTCGCCGCAGGCCGCGACGGCCCGACTGATCGAGGTCGCGTGACCTGCGGCGCGATGCATGCTACAAATCCGCGTCGGTGATGTTCGAGGCGCGCAGCGGAACCCAACGAGTCGTCGTCCTGCTGGGGTTCCTCTTCGTCGTGATGACCCTTTCAACGATCCGGCTGGGCGTCGCCTGGTTCGCGCCCCCGCCGGAGGACATACCGGTCGCACGCATCAACCCCAACAAGGCGCCATGGTATGAACTCGCGGAATTGCCCGGGATCGGTGAGAAGACGGCCCGCGCGATCGTGGACTACCGCGAGGCGTTCGCGCGCGAAAGGCCCGATGAGCCCGGACCCGTGTTCCGGCGGGCCGCAGATCTGGCCGACGTGCCCGGAATCGGGCCCAAGACGGTCGCCAAGATCGCGCCCTACCTTCGTTTCGAAATGGCGGTTGGAGCCGGGTAGTCGGCGCACCGACGGGGGGCATGACCGCCTAAACACGAGAGCCGAGATGCGTTACTGGCTGACGCCCTGGCACCGGCGCTGAAAGGCGCTGTAGTCGGCCAGGTCGACATCGCCGTCGTCGTCGTAGTCGTGAGCGCTGCATTCAACCATCGCGAGGTGTGTCGGGCCGGCGACGCAATTGAGGATACCATGGTCACGGCAGTTGGACTTGCTCGCCAGGGCGGTTGCGCCCACGCCCCGGACGCCCTGTCGCACGGCGTTGATCTCCACCGTCGCGATCCACGTCCATACACCGGCCACAACGATGATCGCCGCGGCAACTGCGCCCCACTTGTTTCCAAAGAACCCCGACGATTGCGCGGCGGAGCGGCCGACAGCGGCGCGAAACGCCGCGTCGCCAACCGACGTGCGGCCGAAAAGTCCCGCCCGCCGGGCGGCATCCAGATCGGCAAGCCGCTGTTCAATCGGATCAAGCTGTCTGTTATCTGTCATGGCAGTTCATCGGGACAGGGCCGGTGCCCCGCTCCACCCTATTCGTCGCGCCTGGACCCAGCCGGCGCGACGATCTCCATCCCCGATCTGGCATCCAGGCACCGGGCAAGCCGTTCCAGGACCCGCTTCCAGCGCGACCGTAGCGTGGACTCCTGCATCCCGAGGGCCTCTGCGGCATCGCGCCACCGGCGCTCGGTAATGGCCCGGAGCTGCGAAGCCAACGTCCGATCATCCTCGTCGAGGGCGGCCAAACACCTGCGAAGAGCCTCGAGGTCTTCAATTTCGGCGAACACCTCGGTCGGGTCGTTGTCGCCGGACGGGGTGTCGAAGCGCTCGATATCGGAGGCAAGTTCCGTTCTGGCTTGAATCACTCCGATACGGGACGCGGTAGCGGCCTGGCGGCGGGCAATCTGCACCAGGAACGCGGCCACGGAATCCGGCCGCGAATCCGGAGCCCGGCTGACGGAGCGGACGAACCCGAGCCACGTGCTCGACGCGACCGAGTCGAGCCATTGCGGGTCCTGCATGCAGTGCCGGGTGGAGGCCCGGAAGACGGTATGGCGGACGAGTCGGTCGTAGCGGTCCATCAGTTTGTTCAACGCGGCCCGGTCGCCGCGGACCATGCTCCGAATGAGGAAGGCGTCGTCCGGCGCCTTCGGGGTGCCGCTCCCGGACCGTTCGGATTCGTTCGGGGTGGCCATGAGGCTGAAGTATGACATGCGACCGGCGACAATCAACCGCTCGGTGCGTGGTGGTTTCGAGGTGATTGGCGTGTTCGTTGAAGGTCGCCCGCGGTCCGACTATCCTCGGTCCGTGGACACGTATCGATGCAAGCCGGTACGCGGACCGCTCGATGCAGTGGTCAGTGTCCCCGGCTCGAAGAGCATGACCAATCGGGCGTTGGTACTGGCGGCTCTGGCCGACGGGGAGAGCATCGTTACGAACGTCCTGCTTGCGGCCGACACGCGGTTGATGATCGAGGCGCTTCGCGGCCTCGGCGTGGCGGTGACGCTGGACGAGGATGATCGGGTTGCGGAGGTCACCGGTTGCCGAGGGCTGCTGCCGGCAGAGGACGCGGATATCTTCTGCGGGAACGCCGGCACGGTCATGCGGTTCGGGATGGCGCTGGCCGCCGCAGGGTTCGGGCGCTTTCGGCTGGACGGGGTGCCGCGAATGCGTCAGCGGCCCATCGGCGGTTTGGCATCGGCACTGCGGACGCTCGGCGCAGGTATCGAGTTCGAAGGGGGCGATGGCTTCGCACCGGTCGTCGTGCACGCCAAAGGGCTGCGCGGCGGTGACGTGACAATCACTGCACCGGAGTCGAGCCAGATGATCAGCGCCCTGTTGATGGTAGCGCCGTACGCAAGCCGCGACGTTCTGATCGATGTGACCGGGGGCCTGCCGAGCGCGCCGTACGCGCGGATGACCACGGTGATGATGGACCGCTGGCGTGTCGTGGTGATCGAGCAGTTTGAGTGCGACGGCGCGAAGTTCGTGGTCGAAGCGCCGCAACGATATCAGGGCCGCAACTTCGCCATCGAACCGGATGCCTCGAGCGCGAGCTACTTTCTTGCGGCGCCGGCGGTGGCGGGCGGGCAGGTTTGTGTCGAGGGGCTCGGTACGGCGAGCCTTCAGGGGGACGTGCGCTTCGTGGAGGTGCTCGAACGCATGGGGTGCACGGTCGAGCGGGCGGCGGATCGGCTGACTGTCGCCGGGCCCGGCGAAGGCGAGAGGCTTCGGGGCGTCGAGGTTGACCTGAATGATATGCCGGACACGGCGCCGGCGCTGGCCGTGGTCGCGCTGTTCGCGGAAAGCACGACGACGATCCGCAACGTAGCGAACCTGCGGGTGAAGGAGACGGACCGGATCGCGGCGCTGGCCCGCGAGCTTGCGAAGCTGGGCGCGACGGTGGACGAGCTGCCGGATGGGTTGCGCATCAAACCGCCGAACGGGCTGACGCCTGCGTCGATCGACACCTATGACGATCACCGGATGGCGATGAGCTTTGCGCTGGCGGGTCTTCGGTGCGAGGGGCTGGTGATCAACCACGCGTCGTGCTGCGCGAAGACGTTCCCGGATTTCTTCGAGCGGTTCGAGAAGATGTGTCGAGGTGCGGCATGAAGAAGGCGCTCCGGTGGCAGCGCGCCGGACATTCCGGGACATGACCGACTGGAAAGTCGGTCCCACATATGGACAGGTCCCACATACGGATCGGTCCCACAAACGGTCGGTCGCAGGGGTTGGTCAGATGTCGACGATGACGGTGGCCTCGAAGCCGGCGTGGATCCGCCGAACGTCGAGTTCGTGGTAGGTGATGGCCTTGACTTCGCGGGCGAATTGGCTGCGCTCGGGGTCGACCTGGTCGGCTTGACCGGTTGCGCGAAGATGGGATTCGTCGAACGCCTCGACATCGAGTGAGGTGACGACGCGGCCGTCGCGCTCGAAGAGGATGAGCAGCTCGTGCAGGAAGTCGCGGAGCAGGCCGGCGGCGTCATCGCCGGTGAGGTCGAACGCGACCGGCTCCGCGGGTCCGGCGCTTGCCAAGTCGCCGATCACGGCATACAAACCATCCTTCGCGGCCAGGAGCAAATCAGGCAGGGAGGCCGCACGGGCGCGGATTCCGATGTCGGCCGTATGGTCGAATAGCTCGAAGGCCGGCTTCATGCAGGCACGTGTAGCACGCGGGAGCGTCGGGGGCAACTGCGCATGACGGCTCACTCCAACAGCTCGCGACGCAAACCGGTGATCGGCGTGATGGGCGGCTCGCGCGCGACGGAGAAGGTGGCCGCGATGGCCCATGAGCTCGGAGCGCTGATTGCGCAGCGCGGTTGGGTGCTGCTCAACGGCGGGCGCAACGCGGGCGTCATGGCGGCGTCGGCAGCCGGCGCCAAGGCGGCGGGGGGAACGGTCGTCGGCGTGCTCCCGGACGCCACGCGGCATCGTGCATCACCCGATCTGGACTACGTCATCCTGACCGGCATGGGCGACGCGCGGAACGTGATCAACGTTCTTTCGAGCGACGTGGTCATCGCCTGTCCGGGCCGGGCGGGGACACTGTCCGAGGTGATGCTCGCTCTCAATCATGAGAAGCCGGTGATTCTTCTGGGTGGATTCGATCCGGGCCCGGAGGTGGACCAGTACCGGAAGTCGGGCCTGCTCCGTGAGGCGGCCTCACCGCTCGACGCGGTGGACTTGGCGGCCACGCTGCTTGGGTCGGCCGGCTTCGGCAATTCACCCAGAGATTAAGCTGTTACAGTTCCGCGGCGGCCGCTTGGCAGGTTCAGGCGGCTGACGCATAATCGGCGCCGTTCGGGCACCATTACGAGGCAGCCGCGACACTTGGGATTAGCGACGGGTACGAAACTCGGGCCGTACGAGGTTCTCTCTCCGCTCGGCGCGGGCGGGATGGGGGAGGTCTACCGCGCGAAGGATGCGCGGCTGGACCGCGAGGTGGCCATCAAGGTGGTGCCGGAGCGTACCGCTCGTGATGAGCAGGCGCTCAGCCGATTCCGGCGCGAGACCAGGGCCCTGGCGGCGCTCTCGCATCCCAACATCCTGATGATCCTGGATGTCGGCGAGCACCAGGGTGTTTCCTACGCCGTGATGGAGTTGCTGGAGGGAGAGACGCTTCGCCAACGGCTCCGTGGGGCGGGCGTCGATTCGCGCAAGGCGCTCGACATCGGGGCGGCCGTCGCGGACGGACTGGCCGCGGCGCATGCCCGCGGAATCGTCCACCGCGATCTCAAGCCGGAGAACCTGTTCCTCACCAAGGACGGGGTGGTCAAAATCCTCGACTTTGGCCTGGCCCGGACGGATACGCCCGAATCCACCGATCGGGCGGCGGCCACGGTTACCGCGGCTACTCAGCCCGGCGTCGTCCTGGGCACCGTGAACTACATGTCGCCGGAGCAAGTCCGGGGACAAAAGACGGATCTGCGCTGCGACATCTTCTCGCTGGGCTGCGTGCTCTACGAAATGCTGACCGGCAAGCCGCCCTTCGTCCGCGAGACTTCGGCCGAGACGATGACCGCGATCCTACGGCAGCATCCAACCTTGCCGTCGGAAACCGACGCCCGCGTTCCGGCGGAAATCGATCCCGTCGTTTCGAAATGCCTGGAAAAGAACGCAGGAGACCGGTTCCACTCCGCCCACGACCTGGCCTTTACCCTGCGCTCGATCCTCGCTGGCAGCGGAGTGATTCCCGCGCGAAAGCGGCCCTGGCTTCCCTGGCCGGTAATGGCGGCGGTCCTGGCCCTCCTGGCCGCGGCGCTGCTCGTCGGCGCCTTCATGTATCGCCGAGAGCTACGCCTCGCACGCCACGACGCCAGGGAGACAATTAATTCGCTTGCCGTGCTGCCGTTGGAGAACGTGTCTCGTGACCCGGAGCAGGAGTACTTCGTCGACGGGATGACCGAGGCCTTGATCTCAGACTTAGCCAAGATCGGGGGCTTGAAAGTGATATCCCGGACTTCGGTGATGCGCTACAAGGCTACGACCAAGTCGCTTCCGGAGATCGCTCGAGAGCTAAACGTGGACGCGGTGGTGGAAGGGTCGGTGCTGCGCGTGGGCGAGCGGGTGCGGATCACCGCCCAGCTCATCTATGCGGCCACAGACAAGCATCTCTGGGCCGAGAGCTACGACCGCGACCTGAGCGACGTCCTGCGCTTACACAGCGAGGTGGCAAGGACGATTGCCAAGGAGATCAAGGTCACGCTCACGCCGCAGGAGCAGTCGAAGCTGGCCGTTGCTCGCCCTGTGAGTCCCGCGGCACACGAGGCCTATCTGCGCGGGCGGTTCCATTGGCAGAATCGTACGCGCGCAGGGCTGCTGAAGGCCATCGAGTACTATCGCCGTGCCATTGAATTCGAACCGAATTACGCATCCGCGTTTGCCGGGATTGCCGATGCCTATACCTACCTGGCTCGCCAAGGACATGTTTCACCGAAGGAGGCGTTTCCCCTGGCCAATCAGGCAGCGCTCAAGGCCGTTGAACTCGACGATGGGTTGGCGGAGGCACACGGGGCGCTGGCAGTTATCGCTTTCTCGTTCGACTGGGATTGGAAAGCGACCGAACGCGAACTCCGCCGGGCATCCGATCTCAATGAGAGTTACGAGGAGGCTCATCACCAATACTCGCATCTGCTTATGACACTGGGCAGACCGGATGAATCCTTGACCGAGAGCCGGCGTGCCCTGGAACTCAACCCCCTCGATCCCATCTTGAAAGTGCACGTCGGCTGGCACTACCTGATGATTCGCCAGTACGATCAATCCATTGCACAACTCAAGGCGGTGCTGGACGTGGACCCGGAAGATTACCAAGCCTTGCGCTATATTGGATGGGCGTACACCTTCCGTTCGCTCAATACGGAGGCGTTCACCGCCCTTGAAGCCGCCGCCAGGCCGGCGCCCGACAATGCCCAGGCGATGTCCGCACTTGCGGCGGCTTATGCCGCAGGAGGTCGAGGTTCCGACGCCAAGGCGATCCTTGCCGAGTTGGAAGGTTCAAGACCACAACGATTCGTCTCCGCATGCGACATCGCAGCAGTCTACGCCGCATTGAAGGAGGTCGAGATCGCTCTGGAGTGGCTGGAAAAAGCCTATGAGGAGCGGTCCCCGCGAATGGTGGAACTCGGACTCGACCCGGTGTTCGATCCTTTGCGCTCCGATCCGCGTTTCGCGGACCTCGTCCGCCGCGTCGGCCTGCCGCCGTTGGCAACGCTGCGTGGTATCGACCCCCCTCAGTCCCCCCTTATTAAGGGGGGAGGCGGCAAGATCATGCTGGCCGTCCTGCCCTTCGAGAACCTCAGCCGCGACCCGGAGCAGGATTACTTCAGCGACGGGTTGACCGAGGAAATGATCTCCCAACTGAGCCGGCTCAATCCCAAGAAGCTGGGCGTGATCGCCCGCACCTCCGCGATGCACTACAAGAACACCGCGAAGACCATCGACGCGATCGGTCGAGAGTTGGGCGTCGCCTACATCGTCGAGGGCAGCGTCCGCCGCGCCGGCGAACGCGTGCGGATCACCGCCCAACTCATACAGGTAAGCGACCAGACGCACCTTTGGGCGGAAAACTACGAGCGCGATCTCAAAGATATTTTCGCCTTGCAAAGCGACGTGGCCGAACGCGTCGCCCGGGAAATAAGAGTCGCCGTCACGCCCGCCGAAGCCGCACGGCTAACCGATGACCGTCCCCCCAATCCCGAAGCCCACGAGCTCTACCTCCGCGGGCGCTACCATTGGCACAAGCGCGGTCGAGACGGACTGGAAAAGGCTTCGCACTATCTCCAGCAGGCCGTGGAGAAAGACCCGGGCTGCGCCCCGGCCTACGCCGCCCTGGCCGATGTCTATGCCGTCCGAGCCGTTTGGGGATTGGCTTCGCCGTCGGAAGACCATCCCCGCGCCCGGGCCGCGGCGCTCAAGGCGCTGGAACTCGATGACCGCCTTCCCGCGCCTTATGCCACTTTGGGCTTGGTCAAGCGTGAGTACGACAGGGATTCGAACGGCGCTGAGCAGGATTTCCGACGCGCGCTGCAACTCGATCCCAATTACGCCACCGCCCGCCAATGGTACGGCGAGCTCCTATCCGGGCTGGGCAGGCATGAGGAGGCGATCGCCGAACTCGAGACCGCCGTACGGCTCGATCCGCTCGCGCCCATCATCAGCTTCTGGCTGGGTCGGTCCCTCTACCACGCCCGGCGGTACGACGAGGCCGTGCAACAGCTCAAGAACACTGTGGAAATGCATCCGGACTTTGCCCCCGCCTTCGTTGACCTCGGGCTGGTCTATGCCCAGTTGGGCAGGGACACGGATGCGCTGGCAGCACTCGAAAAAGTCAATCTTCTTGCGGAAGTCGAAGTGCATGGCGGTTACATCGGGTGGATTTACGCCAAGACCGGGCGACAGGACGAAGCCCAGAGCGTGTTCCGCCGATTGCAGGAGCTGTCAAGCCGGGAGTACGTCGACCCGGCCAAGATTGCGATGATCTACATCGGCCTCGGCGAGAAGGAGGAAGCCCTCACCTGGCTGGAACGAGCTTATGAGTTGCGCGGGTCTTACCTCATTAGCTTCCTCAAGGTCGACCCGGTGTGGGATCCCCTGCGCGGCGGACCTCACTTCAAGGACCTCCTGCGGCGGATGAACTTTCCGGATTGATTCCTGGTCGCTTCGATGAGCATCAAAGCTGGTACGCAATCGAACCCCCCCCACCCCCGGAGCAACGCCACGTCCCCCGCGGAATCAAATTTCCTATCAGAAGAAGTACAGCCGGACGTCATCGGCGGGGCGTTTGAATGCTCGGTAACGGGCGTACAACAGCGGGTCAAGGAGGGCAAAGTGACCGACAAGTTTGCCGACTTCGACAGCGACGGCGACAAGGACCTCCGCGACATAGCTGCCTTCATGAACTGCTTCGGTCGCTCGTACGAGGACCTCCAACCCGATTGCTCGCTCGCCGATTGGGATGACGACGGCCAAATCGGCTCGCGCGAAATCCGCGAACTCTCCGCCCGGTCGACGGAAGCGTACGTCGCTCCGACTCATTTTGCTCTCGTCCATGCGGGGCTTGACGAGAGGAACCCAATGTTCGAGTGGTTGGAAAAGGCTTACCAGGAGCGCGATCTATTTCTGCCCTACACTCTGAGCGATCCGCTTTTAGCGCCCATGCGCAGCGATCCCCGTTTCGCCGACCTCGTCCGCCGCGTCGGGTTGCCGGAGATTAGAAACCAGCGGGTTGCCGATACCGATCCAGACGGCAGCGTTCGACCCGGAGAACAGATACCTTGACGATGCCTCCAAAAGCGGTGCTCGGACCATATGAGATCATTTCGCCGCTCGGTGCCGGCGGGATGGGGGAGGTCTACCGCGCACGGGACACGCGGCTGGATCGCGACGTTGCCATCAAGGTGCTGCCGGCGCATCTTTCGGGCAGTCCGGAGTTCAAACAACGCTTCGAGCGCGAGGCCAAGGCCATCTCCCAACTCGCCCACCCCCACATCTGCACCCTCCACGATTTCGGGCACCAGGACGGTGGCGACTATCTGGTCATGGAATACCTCGAGGGTGAGACGCTTTCGCAACGAGTCGCAAGAGGGCCGCTTCCGCTGGAAGGCGTGTTGCGCGTGGGGATCGAGGTCGCTTCGGCGCTGGACCGGGCCCACCGGGCCGGCATCGTGCATCGCGACCTGAAACCCGGCAACGTGATGTTGACCAAGGCCGGAGCGAAGCTGCTGGACTTCGGGTTAGCGAAGAGCGCTGCGGTTCTGGACAGCGACCCGACTGCCGCGACGGTCACGCAGCCGCTGACGGGCAAAGGGACGATCGTCGGGACTTTTCAGTACATGGCCCCGGAGCAGCTCGAGGGGAAGGAGGCGGATGCTCGGACCGACATTTTCGCGTTCGGGGCCGTGCTGTACGAGATGGTGACCGGCCGGCGGGCATTTCAGGGCGGGAGCCGGGCGAGCCTGATCGCGTCGATCATGTCGTCTCAGCCGCGGGCGATCAGCGAGGTTCAGCCGATGGCGCCGCCGGCGCTGGAGCGCCTGGTGCGTATGTGTCTGGCGAAGGATCCGGACGAACGCATCCAATCCGCCCATGATGTCAAGCTCCAATTGGAGTGGATCGCTACGGGCGGATCGGCGGCAGCCGGGCAAGAGCCGGTGTCATCGCGCCCGAGGGGCCGCGAATGGCTGGCCTGGTTACTGGCGCTGGCATGTCTCGTGTTTACAGGGGTGATGACCGCCGCGTATGTCTCACGTTCTGCGACGGAGCTGCGGACGTTTCGTTCTATCATCCCTGCACCCGAAGGCACGAGTTTCGTTTCCGTGGGTTACGGCCCGCGCGAGGGTAGCCCCGTGAACATTTCTCCTGACGGGAAGCTTCTGGCGTTTGGTGCGAGGGACGCAGAGGGCAGGGAACGGCTCTGGGTCCGACGGCTTGATTCGCTCATTGCCCGACCGATACCCGGCACGGAGAATTCTGCTTATCCATTCTGGTCTCCGGACAGTACGACGATCGGCTTCTTTGCGGATGGAAAGCTGAAGAAGATCGACGCCGCCGGTGGACCGCCGGTGTCGGTCTGCGATGCGCCCGCCGGTCGCGGCGGCACGTGGAACACCGGTGGAGTCATCGTCTTTGCTCCCGACCTTCGCGGTCCATTGCACCGCGTGTCCGCCGGCGGAGGCCCATCCGCACCGGTGACCACGTTCGACGAAGCCGCGCAGGAGGACACCCATCGGTGGCCGTTTTTTCTTCCCGATGGACACCACTTCCTCTATTTCCTCCGGTTCGCCGCGAGAACGGTGGGCCGCGAACGGAACTCGATCATGCTCGGCTCACTGGACGGAACGGCCAGCCGCCGACTGATGTTCGCCAATTCCAACGCGATGTATGCCTCCGGCCACCTGCTCTACGTTGATGAGGGTGCCCTGGTGGCGCGACCGTTTGATGCAGCGCGTCTGGCGTTTACCGGGGACGCGTTTCCGGTGGCGGAGCAGATTCAAGACGACCCAGGCTATTCACGCGCAGTGTTCTCCGCCTCAACGAACGGGGTGCTCGTTTATCAATCCGGCTCCGAATTCGGACGAGCCTACCTAGCGTGGACCGACCGCAAAGGTAAGGAGGTTGCCACAGTCGGCGATCGGGCGCTTTACTTCGCCCCGGATCTTTCACCCGACGGTCAGCGCGCTGCTTTGGTGATCGACAGCCGCCCGAGCGCGCAGGCCGATATCTGGATCATCGACCTGGCGGGCGAGAGCAGAACCCGATTTACGTTCGACTCCGGCAACGACGTCGCGCCGATGTGGTCGCCGGACGGACGGCATTTGATGTTCGCGTCGGACCGCAACGGGGCAATGGACCTGTATCGAAAATCGGTGGCGGGTCTGGCGGAAGAGGAGTTGATCCTGTCGTCGGATCGCGACAAGTATCCGACCGGCTGGTCGCCCGATGGGTTGCACCTGCTGTTTGATATCGGGTCGGCGTTAGGTGGAAGAGGTACTCGGCCAACTTCTGACGTTGGGCTGCTCACCCTGGGCGATGATCAGCAGCATTCGTATTTCCTCCAGGATTCACATGAAGAAGCCTACGCGGTCTTCTCCCCGGACGGGCGCTGGGTCGCCTATCAATCGGATGAGTCGGGGCAGGACGAGGTATACGTAACTCCCTTTCCGGGCCCCGGTCGCAAGTGGCAGGTGTCCACGGCGGGCGGCATTCAGCCGACCTGGCGCAAGGACGGTAAGGAACTGTTCTACATTTCGTTGGACTCCCGGCTCATGGCTGTTGAGGTAACGCCCGGCGAAACGAGCTTTGAGACCGGTCGGGTGACATCCCTGTTCGTTCTGAGGCGCAGAGCCGGTGGGATCCCCTACGCTCCGGATCCCGACGGAGAGCGATTCTTGATCATCAAAGACGTGGTCTCAGAGTCGTCGGAGGCCCTGACGCTGGTCATTAACTGGACCACAGACCTGCAGAAGGAATGACGCTGGCGATCGGTACCCAACTCGGCCCATATGAAATCCTCTCGCCCCTCGGGGCCGGCGGCATGGGGGAGGTCTACCGGGCGCGGGATACGCGGCTGGATCGGGAGGTCGCGGTCAAGGTCCTGCCCCCGCGTTTCGCTGAGGACGGTGAGCGGGTGGCGAGGTTCCAGCGAGAGGCGAAGCTGCTTGCGTCGCTGAATCACCCGAACATCGCGGCGATCTATGGACTGGAGGAATCGGGCGGGGCGACGTTCCTGGTGCTCGAGCTCGTGGAGGGGCAGACGCTCGCTGAGGCACTCCATGGCGGTCCCCTGCCGGTGGATGAGGCGCTTCGCGCCGCAAAGCAGATCGCGGAGGCGCTGGAGGCGGCCCATGAGCAGGGCGTGATCCATCGTGACCTCAAACCCGGGAACGTCAAGCTCACTCCCGACGGCAAGGTTAAGGTGCTGGACTTCGGTCTGGCCAAGGCGATGGCGGAGGATCCGTCGGCCTCGGATCCGGCGGCCTCACCGACGATCACGGCCCACTATACGCGCCCCGGCGTCGTGCTGGGCACGGCGGCGTACATGTCTCCGGAACAGGCCCGCGGGCGGCCGGTCGACAAACGCACTGACATTTGGTCGTTCGGGGTCCTCGTTTACGAATGCCTGACGGGCCGGCGTCCGTTCGAGGGGGAAACCGGGTCCGACCTGGTCGCGCGAATCCTGGAGCGTGAGCCGGACTGGTCAGCGCTGCCGGCCGACACGCCGCCGCTGGTTCAGCTCATGCTCCGGCGGTGCCTGGCCAAGGATCGCACGCGGCGGCTACGCGATATCGGTGACGCCCGCGTGGACCTGGAGTCGGCGCTCGGGGATCCGGCGACAAGCGGGATTCTGCTTGCGCGCGGGGCGCTGGCCGAGGCCGTGCCGGGACGCCGCGTTCGCACATTCGTCGCGTGGGCGATGGCCGTCGCGGCGGCAACGGTCGGCGTCGTGATCGGCTACGGGGCGCGCGGTTTCCAGCGTGCGGACGCGTCCGCAGTGGTTCGGTTTTCGATTAGGTTTCCGGAATCCGAGGGTGTGCGGTTCGCGAACAGCGACGACGTTCTGGCCGTGGCGCTGGACCGGGCGGGAACGACGCTGGCTTACGCGGCCTACGAGGACGACGTGCGGCGCATCTTCGTCCGGCCTCTGGCGAGCGCGGCGGCCCGGGCACTGCCCGGCACGGAGGGCGGACTGAAGCCCTTCTTCTCGCCGGACGGGCGGTGGGTTGGGTTCTTTGCGGGCAAGGAGCTTATAAGGGCGCCGGTGTCGGGCGGTCCACCGCTGACACTGTGCGACGCCGCACCCGCGAGTGCCGCATGGCTGGACGACGGCACGATCGTGTTCACGGCCGACAACGGTGCGACCATTCAACGGGTGGCGGGAAGCGGCGGCCGGTCCGAAACGCTGGCCCGGTCGGATCGCGAGGCTCGGGTGCCGGGCCGCGAGCAGCTCGTGCTGGGCTTCGACAACGTCTATGCGGTCCCCGGTGCGTCGTACGTGCTCGCCAGCGTTTGGGACGGGGTGACGATCGAGGATTACGACGTTGTGGCCGTTTCGCTCGATGACGGCACGGTTCGCCACGTCGTCCCCCGCGCGACGCAACCGCAACTTGCTGCGCCCGACCTTTTGATCTTCCACCGCGAGGGTTCGCTGTTCTCGGTGCCGTTCGACGCGAAGCGCGCCGAGGTCACCGGTGAGGCCGCGTTGGTGCTCAAAGACGTGCAGACGAGCGGATGGGCCGACGCGGCGCAATGCGCCGTGGCCACCAATGGAACGCTTGCGTATGTTCCGGGCGGGCGCCGCGGGCCGGGACGCCGGCTGGTTCGGGTCGACGCGGCGGGGAAGCGTGAGCTGCTGATGCACAACCCGGACTCGATTGTCGGTGGAATGCGGATTTCGCCGGACGGCGGCAGGGTTGCGGTGTTGACGTTGCGGCGCAAAATCGACCTCTGGGAGTTCGATTTGAGCCGGCGTTCGCTGACCCTGGTCAACTCGGAAGGCGAAACGTATTGCCCGGTGTGGCTTCCGGGCGGCGACGAACTCGTCTATCAACAGCTTGCCCGCGAGCCCGGCCCCGCGATCGTGCGCCGCAGCACGCACTCGCTGGCCGAGGCGCCGCTCTTCACCGGGCCCGCCGCGGGCAAACTACTTCCGTCATCCGTGTCACCGGACGGGACGGTGTTGTTGTTGACGCATGAGAGCGCCTCGCAGCAACAGAGGGACGATCTCGTGACAATGGATTTGGTTGAAGGAGGTCCGCCGGAGCCGCTGCTGGCGACCGGGGCTGCTGAGGCCTCACCGATGTTCTCACCTGACGGGAAGTGGTTCGCGTACGAATCCGACGAGACCGGGCTCCGACAGGTCTACGTGCGCGCCTTTCCCGACACCGGCCGGCGGTGGCAGGTGTCTGCGCAGGGCGGGTACGCGGCGCGGTGGTCCGGTGCCGGTGACAAGCTCTACTTCGTCCACAGCAACGCGATGTTCATGTCTTCCATCAACACCGAGAACGGGTTCACGGCCGGGCAGCCGGAGAAGCTGTTCGAGCTCACGGGCATCGCGGCGCTCGACGTATGGAACCTGTACGATGTGCTCCCGGACGGGAGCTTCGTGATGGTCCAGCCGGCGGATTGGGAGTCCGCTCCACCGCGGATCGAGGTGGTGGTGAATTGGGCCGCGGAGTTGCGGGCGCCCTGACCTTTGACGACCCCAGTTGTGTGGTCCCGCCGGACGCCGTGGGGCAATCGGGTGGGATCGGGAACGGGTGGTCGGCCTCGCGCCACGGTCGAGCCCATGCGGTCCGAGCGATGTTGGTCTCGCCCGCCCCGTCAGTGGCCCCGAATTCAGGGCAGGTTTGCCGAAAAACAAGTTGCCTCGCGGCGGAGAAAGGAGTAGGTTTGGAGTTCCAGGCAACTCGTGTGCTGTGGCTGTGCCGTGGACGGAGGTGTGAAGATGGGCTCATGTCGGCTTTCCAGGTTCCTCTTCGGTCTCGGTTTCGGGCTCGCTCCGCTTTCGGTCTCGGGGCAGCCCGTGGTCTACGTGGACGGGTCCGCGGGCGGTGCCGACGACGGATCAAGCTGGTGCGACGCCTTCGTCCACCTTCAGGACGCACTGACGGCGGCCTCGGGCGGAGGCATCGCCGAGGTACGGGTGGCCGACGGGGTCTATTGGCCCGACCGCGGTTCGGCGAATCCGGGCGGGACGGGGGATCGAAATGCCGCGTTCCACCTGATTAACGGCGTTGCGGTCAAGGGTGGATACGCTGGGTGCGGGGCGGCGAATCCGGATGTGCGGGACATTGCCGTGTTCGAGACGGTGCTCAGCGGCGATCTTTCGGGAGACGACGTGCTGCTCGCAGACGAGTCCGCCTGCACGTCGGCCGGCGGGACGTGGTACGGCGTGCTGTGCAGCGCCATCCAGAACAACGGTGAGAACAGTTATCAGGTGGTCGTCAGCGTCAGCAACGACAGTACGGCGGTGCTCGACGGTTTCACGGTGAGCAGCGGCAACGGCAATGGTGTCGCGCTCGGTGCGACGCCGGACAGCAGGGAGCAGGGCAGCGCCGTGAACATCTACTCCGGCACACCGCACCTGCGCAACTGCCGGTTCGTCAACTGCCGAGTGGATAACCACGGCGCGGTGAACGACCACGGCGGGGCGACCATCACGGACTGCGCGTTCGAGGGCAACTTCGCAACGCAGTGGGGCGGGGCGCTGCACGTTCATACGGGCGTGACCACGACGGTGACGGGGTCGGCGTTTGACGCCAATGCGACGGCGGGGGCCGGGGCCGGTGGCGGTGCGATTCTGGTCAAAGGGGTGCTGGTGATGTCGAACAGCACGGTGACCAACAGCCGGTCAGGAGCTCGGGGCGGGGCGATATACGTCGATGCGCTGACCCATGTGACGATGACCGACTGTCTGATCCGGCAGAACCGGTCCGCGGGAGAGGGCGGCGGGATCTACAACGTGTCCGCCGGCTTGCCGTCGTACACGCGCGTCGCGTTCGAGGACAATGCCACGATGGGCGGCACGTTCACCTTCGGCGGCGGGGTGTATAATGGAGGACTCGGCAGCCTCCAGTACCAGGACTGCTCGTTCACCGGCAACACGGCGTTCCGCCTCGGCGGCGCCATGTACAACGAAGGCACGGCCACGGTGACGGTCGTGGACACCGTGTTCACCGGGAACGCCGCTGAGGGCGACGTGGCGACGCGGGGCGGGGCCATGTACAACAACGGTGCCGAGCCCGTCGTCACCGACTGTGAGTTTTACGGGAATCGGGTCGTGGGGACGAACGCGTCCGGCGGCGCCATCTACAATACTAACAATGCACCGACACTGCTTCGCTGTCTGTTTGATGGGAACGAATCGGGTCGGTACGGCGGCGGCGTGTACAACATCGACAGCAGCACGTCGTTTTCAGACTGTGCGTTTTTGAACAACACGGCCGTCAATGACGGGGCCGCGGTGTACTACCGGAACACGTCGACGCCGTCGATCACGGATTCGCTGTTCGTGGGGAACTCGGCGGGCGTCAGCGGCGGCGCCGTTTTCGCGTACATCGACGTGGGCCTTTCGATCGACCGGTGCCGGTTCGCGCTGAACACGGCCCGCGACGGCGGGGCGCTCTGGTTGAATACGCTCCTGGGGTCGGTGAGCAACAGCCTGTTCGTCGGGAACGAGGCGGTCGAGGGGTACGCCGGCAGTGTGCACGTGGGGAATACGCAGACGCCGGTGACCAACTGCACGTTCTACGGCAACTCGGCGTTCAACGGCGGCGGGGTCGTGGGCTATTCGACGGCCCCGATCACCAACTGCATCTTCTGGCAGAACACCGACGACGGCGGGATGGACGACACGGCGCAGATCGTCGGCAACATCGAGGTGAACAACTGTCTGGTTCAGGGATGGACGGGGTTGTTCGGCGGCAGTGGGAACTTCGGGGCCGACCCGCTGTTCCTCAACGTGCTCGGTCCGGACGGTATGCTCGGGACTGTGGATGACGACTTCCGGATCCTTCCGGGCTCACCGGCCCGCAACGTGGGGGACAATGGGTCGGTGGTGGGCGCGGCCGACCTCGGTGGATCACCGCGGATCGACGGCGGTTCCGTAGATCTCGGCGCCTACGAGATGACGGGTACGTGCCCAGACAGCACTTGCGACCCTGGCGAGAACTCCTGCACCTGTCCCAGCGACTGCGGAGCGCCTCCGTCGACCGAGTTGGCTTGCGACGACGGCCTGGATGACGACTGTGACGTCGTGATCGACTGCGCCGACGCAGACTGCAACGCGGATCCCACCTGTGATCTCAATAACATACCCACCGTTTCGCAGTGGGGACTGATCGTGATGACCGCGGTCTTGGGCACTGCGGGCACACTAGTGCTCCGGCGTCGCGCGGCCCTTGAGCCGTAACGGCTCCGATTCGCGCACGCGGCGTTCCGGCTCGACCTCGTCTCTTTGCGTGACGTCGTCATCGAATGCCCGCCGGCCGCCCTTCCAGGTCGTCCGGGGCCCGCAACCCAACAACCGTCGGCGTAGCACCCACCCCCGCGCCGACTAGGCTTTAACGGGCCCGCGGCCGGGGCGGTGAAGCCGATGGGGCCCCCTCAGGATCGGTCCGATCGGTCGCCGCCACGGCAGGACCAGTCGCGCGGATTCGGAACCGCGCTTGGCAGCGTCGCGCCGCTGACGCATAATCATCGCGATTCGGGCGCATGCACGAGGCACCAGCGAGCCTTGACTCTGGCTATCAGCACGAAACTCGGTCCTTACGAGATCATCGGCCCCCTCGGCGCGGGCGGGATGGGCGAGGTCTACCGCGCGCGGGACACGCGGCTGGACCGTGACGTCGCGATCAAGGTACTTCCCGACGCGTTGGCACGTGAGAAGGAGCGGGTGCTTCGTTTCGAGCGGGAGGCCAAGCTGCTGGCCGCGCTGAATCATCCGAAGATCGGGCAAGTCTATGGATTCGAGGACGAGGGCGACAAGAGGTTCCTAGTGCTTGAGTACGTCGAGGGTCAGACGCTTGCCGAGCGGTTGAAGCCGGGAGCGATTCCGGTCGAGGAGGCCCTCGAAATCGGAAGGCAGGTCGCCGAGGCCCTCGAGGCCGCACATGAGAAAGGCATCATCCATCGGGATCTCAAGCCGGGCAACGTCATGGTCCGGCCCGACGGTGTGGTCAAGGTACTCGACTTCGGGCTGGCCCGGGCCACGCTGGACGAGTCGGCATCCTCCACCGCAGCCGCGGCCAACTCGCCCACCGTCACCGTGCAGTCACCCGCGATCACGGGCCAGTACACCCGTCCCGGCGTCGTGCTCGGAACCGCAGCGTACATGAGTCCGGAGCAGGCAAGGGGCCGGCCGCTCGACAAGCGGACCGACATCTGGTCGTTCGGTGTTATCCTCTATGAATGCCTGACCGCTACCTCGCTATTCCATGGGGAAACGGTTACGGATTCGCTCGGCGCCATCCTCCACAAGGAACCGGACTGGTCGCTCTTGCCGCCCGGCACGCCGCCCACGGTGCAGCTTCTGCTCCGCCGTTGTCTGGCGAAGGATCGCAGGCGGCGAGTCCAGGACATTGGGGATGCGCGGGTTGAGCTGGAAGAGGCCATCGCCGACCCGAAATCGTCCGCACTCGGTCTCGCGGCATCGGCCGTGCGGGATGCGGATGCGCGACGCCGCAGGTCGAGTGGCCGGATGGTCGTGACCGTCGCGGCGGTGCTGTTGGCCGGCCTGCTCGGCCTTGAAGCGGGCCGACGGCTGGCGCCGACCGAGCTGCCGCAAGTCCGCAAGTACGAGATTCCGCTGGTTGAGCAGGGAACGTGGAACGCGGGCCAGCCCGCCGTGAGCCCCGACGGATCGATGGTGGCTTTCGTCGACCTCGACCGCGTGTGGATCCGCCGCCTCGACTCGTTTGATGCTCGCGCGGTAGAGGATTCCGAGCACGGGGTGATACCTTTCTGGTCGCCGGACAGCAGATGGCTGGGCTTCGGCCGGGGCAATGAGCTGGTGAAGGTATCGGCTTCCGGCGGCCGCCCGGTTGTCATCACTGAAGCGTCGGGCGACTTTTCTCTGGTCGGTGGGGCGGCCTGGTCCAGAGACAACCGCGTCTTCTTCAGTACCGGCGACACGGGGATTCTCGAAGTGTCGGCGGATGGCGGCGTACCGAGAATCTATGTTCCGTGCGACCTGCCGGATGACGATGACTTCCACGAACTCGCCTTGCTGCCCGACGGCAGGAGTGTTGTCTTTTCGGTGCATTCGCGCTCTCGAGCATGGTATCTGGCTGCCTCGAATGGGACGCAACGAAAGATGGTACTGGCCTTCGACAACTACCACCTTTCGGCCCCGGCATACTCACCGACCGGTCACATCCTCTTCTCACGGTTCGCCAACGAGCAGGCGGTATGGGCCGTTCCGTTCTCGGTGGAGCGGCTCGAGGCGACCGGCGACCCATTCCCGGTGACGTCCGGTGACGGTGACCCCAGCGTCAGCGACACCGGCGTGTTAGCGCTGACCAAGCGGATCATCGGGTATCAGGGCGGCGTGTTGGTGAGAGTGGACATCGCTTCGGGCGAAGTTGCGCCGTTCTTCAGTCCCGGCGGTGTGTACTACGACCCGGCGCTTTCGCCCGACGGAACGACGTTGGCCCTGGCCGGATTCGATCTCAATGCAACGGACATCTGGTTGCTCGGGATTCAGCAAGGAACGCGCACCCGCCTGACATTTGACGATTCGACCAACGAAATCCTCCCACAGTGGTCGCCGGACGGCGGGCAGATTGCTTTCGCGAAAACGACGGGGAGCACGTTTGAGCGCATCGGCCCGGACGATAGCATCCACTTTGTGGCCACGGACGGAAGCGGTGAAACGCGAGGACCCATCCCGGGCGGCTATCCGGCGTTCGACCGACAGTGGACGCATGTCGCTTTCGTGCGCACCAATGCGGAGACCGGCCGAGACATCTACTATCAAACGCTGGACGGAGCCGGCGAGGCCCGGCCGATCGTTCAAGGACCCGCCTTTGACGAGCATCCCGCCCTCTCACCCGACGGGAAATGGCTCGCCTATACCTCAAATGAGTCCGGGGTGCAGCAGGTTTATTTGAAGCGCTTCCCCGGCGCCCAGGGGAAATGGCAGGTTTCCACGGAACACGGCGTCTTCCCAGTATGGTCGCCAGATGGCACACGGCTGTACTTCGTCGGGCCACAAGTGTCCCTCTTCGCCGTTGAGATCATCACCGAACCCCGCGTCATGCTGGGCAATCCGGAATTGGTCGTCCGCGGCCCGGAGCTGGGCATTGATCCATACGTCGGGTTTACCTTCACCAATGACGGACAAAGGCTGGTCGTCGTGCAGTCCGGGAAGGGTTCGGGGGCGCCCGCCATCGGTGTGATCGAGAACTGGTTTGAGGAGTTCAAGGACCGCTCGTGAGCGTCTCGCGCGGAACAAGAATCGGAAGCTACGAGGTCATCGCGCTGCTCGGCAAGGGTGGCATGGGCGAGGTCTACCGGACCAAGGGCACTCGACTGGATCGGGACGTGGCGATCAACCGCGGCGGCGACCCGACGGGAAGGAGCTGTCTTAGAACGTGTTTCAAAAGTCTCCATTTCGCCGATAGATGGGTATGGAACGGATTCCTTACCCCACAGACGTGACGGAAGATCAGTGGAGACTGATCGAACCGTCGATTCCCGGCGCGAAGACAG